>Ga0209698_10006211_pt1 | contig 12731 bp, 13 predicted proteins | sample LitLauG_LLR_2012_FD_187203 | JGI IMG/M metagenome (GOLD analysis project Ga0209698, IMG submission 187203) | Freshwater sediment microbial communities from Pennsylvania, USA - Little Laurel Run_MetaG_LLR_2012 (SPAdes) (version 2) | ecosystem: Environmental > Aquatic > Freshwater > Creek >...
GTTCGTAATCTTCGAACGTTTACGAACCCCGAAGAAGCGGACAGGCGCCGACTCGCGGTGAGGCGAAATTGTTATTCGCACAGTCCTCGCCGGCCGGGACGCTAAAAGTGGAATTGTCCCGAAGGTTCCTCTCATCGCAACCGAGTCGGTGCTCGACAGTCCGACGAACGACATTTCATGCCGTCAATTGAACTTGTTCAGCGCCACCTTTCGTACGACGCCAAGTACGCTTCCATCGCACATCCGACTTGGAAGTGGCCGCTAGACCCCGCTGCTGGCACTATCTCGCTGTCGCCGTTCAACATGGCGAGCTCTTGTTGGAGATAGCGGCCCATGGAGACATTGGCTGCTCGTGGGACACTTTCGGCGGCCAGGATCAGCGGCGTTTAATTGGATTCGCGCACGGCGCATCAGGCCTTGCCTGCGCGCTCGGGCTGGTCGGCGCCGGCTTGGCGATCCCAGATCGCCGTTCGACGTCACATCCCTCACTTCCGCTTCGGCGCCAGCCTAATCGTCACGCCGCCGTCGACTCCCTTCGAGCTGACCTGGGAGATGTTGATGTCGCCGAGCGCGCTCGGATTGGTGGCCCGAAATGGACTTGGCCGTCCAATGGATTGGTCTCCGTCGGCGAGCGATGGTTCGAGGCGTAGAAATCCTCGGCCTGGCGCGTGATGTCAGCTTCGTTGCGCTCGACGTTGAACGTGGACGTGACGAGCAGCTTCCGCCGCCGGATTCGATCACAGTGAGCGAGACATCGCGGGTGAATGGTCCGTTGTTGGGCTCAAGCTGGGCAGACGACGGAACCCAATAGAATCCCACCGCGGCGGCGGCCAGGTCACCTGGCGCGAGAGAGGTCGTGCTCCACGGCGTGGCCGCGCTCAGCGGCGGCGAAGCCTCGGCGCCCAGATTCTCATTGTAATCCTCAATCGTGGGTCCATCGATCGACCAAGAATAGCCTGAGATCGTGAACCCGCTCGCCGAAGCGGTCAGGATGACATGTTCGCCGAAATTGAATGTAGTCGCTGCTTTCGGCGCAACGGTTAAACTGTCGGCCGAAGCGGTGATTGATAGCGAGCCTCCGCTGGCGCACGTATTGGCTTTCGCAGAACCGATGGCGACTGAAGCGGCCGCCAGAATGTTCATGCCTTCATCCGGTTAGCGCGGGCCAAACGAATATCTCGAAACCTCGTGCTCTCATCCAGGAATAGACGTCCGGGGAGAGGAACTGATTGAGCCCGAAGCGCGGCGCGTGCGAACGAGCCGCGTTCTGCAACTCTGGCGAAGATCGTGGAGCGCCCGAACGGCTAGGGCTGGCCTCGGAGCAGCCAGCGGACGTTACTTCATGCGCATCAACCGCCTTGCCGCAACAAGATGTTCTGTCACTTATTGAGCGCTTTTGGGCCGCTGACGAACCTATTGTTGCGCGCGTAGAATCGCATGGGGCTGTCGGCTGCGCGGGTAATGCCGATCCGTTTGCTTTGCGCGATCTCACCCGGCGCCTCACCGTCACACCCAAGCCAAAGCGGGCCGTCTTGACAGAGGTCGATCCCGTTCAACCGGCGATCAATTTCCAAGGCTTCGCACAACCGTCCGGGACCTCGCGCCAGGTCTCGCAGTCGCGTGACCCCACGGTTTCTCTCCATGATCGCGACCCCGTCGGTTGGTTCGATCGCCCTGATCAATACGCCAGCGCCTACGCCGATGGTCTCACTCGAGACGTTCAGCATAAACGACGTACCATACGCGAGGTAGACGTATGCGTGCCCACGCTCGAGGAACAGCGCCCGATTGCGTGGCGTGATGCCGCGATAGGCGTGACCCGCGGGGTCGCCGATGCCGTAGGCTTCGGTCTCGACGATGCGACCGCTAGCGATGCCTTCGGCCAGCGTCCGCACAAGCATTTTGCCAATGAGAAAACAAGCGAGTTTAGCGGTGTCGGCCGGTATATCCGCCCGATTCAACACCAGTGGGCGCCCCGTCGCGGCGCGGATTTCAGTCTGTTCGTTCAACCCATTGGGCGCGCGAAGGTCCCGGCTCGAATGGGTCGGCGAAGTACTGGGTCTCGCGGGCCACCTTGCCATCAACGAACTCCATGATGCTTACCGAATAAGACGGCCGCCCGTCGTAGGCGAGAATGAATTCCGTAACCCAGAGGTCGCTCGCGCCGGTGATCCGGCGCACCTTGAAGCGCTTCGCATTCGGTTGCGCTTCACGCGAAGCCTGGATGTTGTGTCTTCCCCTGATACGCTCTCCCGACTGCGGATACTCGAGTAGCGCGTCGTCGAGGTATATGTCGTGCTCAAGATCGAAATTGTTTTTGTCCGAAGTCGCCCAATGCCGATCCAGCGCCTCTCGAATGTCCGTCTCGTTCATCTTGCCTCCTCCAGATCCTGATCGCTGGCCAGGTCGCATCGAACCAAACGTGCGGGTTCGCGGCGCGCCCAATTCACCATCGCTCGCACGCGCGCTTTTCCTCGATCCATCCGCACGCACGAAGGCGCCTTAGTTTTGCAACCGATCGTCGAAATCGACAAGAGGATATGCCGCCAACGTTATACAAACCGCGCTTGTCAACGTGCGTAGAATCGGAATGTTCGATGATTGGGGTTGGAAAGCAAATTGACGGTTCGGTTTCACCCGTTTGTGTGAGCTCTTCCCACTTGGCCTCCGTCCCGTAAATGCCTATCCTTAAAACGCCTCCATCGGCAGCGGGCGATGAGCGGCAACGCTGACGCGGTTCTCGGCTCGGGAATTCCGCGTCGTCAGTGTTTCATCGATCCCCGAGAGGTCGCACTCCGACCTTTAGTTGCACAACGTCCGGCTGCCAGTTGACATGCAGGTAATTTCCTGCATATTAGCCTCATGGCCAAGACGTCCCCGCAAGGAGATTTGGTGTTCAAGGCTCTTGGCGATCCGACGCGCCGGGCGTTGCTCGACCGGCTTTACGAGCGCAATGGCCAGACGCTCGGCGAGTTATGCGCGGGCCTCGACATGGCCCGCCAGTCAGCGACGCAACATATCGAAATCCTCGAAGCCGCCAATTTGGTGAGCACGGTCAAGCGGGGACGAGAGAAGCTCCATTTCATCAATCCCGTGCCGCTCCACGACATCTACGAAAGGTGGGTAAGAAAATTCGAAACACATCGACTGAGATTGTTGCACGACTTGAAGGCGCGACTTGAAGGAGATGAAACATGAAAACGGAAATGACGAGCTTTGTTTATGTCACCTATATCCTCTCGACCCCTGAGAAGGTGTTCGACGCGATCACCCAACCGGAAATCGCCCGACGCTACTGGGGTCACGAGAACGTGTCCGACTGGACCGCGGGCTCGCAATGGCGACACATCCGCGCCGACGCAAAGCGCGAAGTGCAGCTTGTCGGCAACGTGGTTGAGATCGCACCGCCCAGACGTCTCGTGATTTCCTGGGCGAATGAGTCGCAAAAGGACGATCCGACGAAGACGAGCCGGGTCACCTTCGAAATCGAGCCGCAAGGCGACATGGTTCGTCTGACGGTAAGTCACGACGAACTCGAGGCCGGAAGCGGCATGGATAAGGGCATCCGTCGCGGATGGCCGCTGGTGCTCTCCAGCCTGAAATCCTTCCTCGAAACAGGGCGTGTCATCGACATCTTGGCCCTGCCGAAATCAGCCTGAGCGGCGTTTAAACATAGGAGTACGCCATGGACATCGTGCATAAAGTTGGGATCAAGGCGCCCGTCCCCGCGGTCTATCAGGCGCTTTCGACGATCCCGGGCCTGGCCCAATGGTGGACGACAGATACGACTGGGGAGTCGACGGTTGGTGGCCGGATTCGCTTCTGGTTCGCCAATCCCAACGGCGGCGAGCGCGGCGGCTTCGTGATGGAAGTTCTCGAGGCTGCGCACGACCGACTGGTGCGCTGGCGGGTTGTTGACGGGCCCGCCGAGTGGGTTGGCACCGAAATCGACTTTGCGATCACACAGAGTGGCGAGTATGCGATCGTGCTGTTCGGCCACCGCAATTGGCGGGAGTGGGGAGAGTTCATGTCCCACTGCAGCACGAAATGGGCGAGCTTCCTATTCAGCCTGAGAGAGATGCTGGAGACCGGAAAGGGCAGGCCCGCGCCCTACGACATGAGGGTCGACGACTGGGATTGAGCCGCGCGGAATCGATCCTGGGCGGAGCGCGGCGGTTTTCGATGCGCCCGCCCTCCCCTCATCTTTTCGACCGCGCCGCCAATATCGCCGGCGCCTCCAGAGTTCGCTTCATCGCCGCGATAAAGGCGGCGGCGGTCCGTCCGTCGACGGCGCGATGATCGAATGACGACGAAAGATTCAGCATTTTACGCACGACCACGCCGCCTTCGCGCACGACTGGACGCTCGGCGATTTTGCCGACGCCGACGATGGCGACCTCGGGTGGGTTGATGATCGGCGTTGAGACGACGCCGCCGAGCGCGCCCAGGCTCGTAATCGTGATGGTCGAGCCGGAAAGTGCGTCAGGCGTCGCCCTGCCCGAGCGCGCGGCTTCGCTCAAACGCGCGATCTCTTCGCCGAGGCGCCAAATATCGAGTTGACCGGCGTCGCGGATGACAGGGACCATGAGGCCACGCTCGGTGTCCGTGGCGACGCCCAGATGCAGAGCGTCAAATTTTCGGATGACATTCTCAGCGGCGAGGTAATGCGCGTTCACCTCGGGAAATCGCGCGAGCGCGGCGGCCATCGCGCGGACGATGAACGGCAGAGGCGTCAGCCTCGCCAAACCGTTGGCGCGTTCATTGATCTGCCCGCGCAAGGCTTCGAGATCGGTAACGTCGACCTCCTCGACATAAGTGAAATGCGGGATGTTGCGGTTGGCTTCGAGCATCCGCTCGGCGATCCGTCGGCGAAGTCCAATGATCTTCACGTCCGCGAATAGTCCGGGGGGCGGCGCTGAAGCCATGGGCAAGGGTTTCGGCGCCACGCGTCCCGCGAGGAGAATCCGGTCAAGATCCGTGTGCACGACGCGTCCCTGGGCGCCAGAACCTGCGACTGTGGTCAGATCGATCGCCAGCGCTTTCGCACGCGCGCGGACAGCGGGAGCCGCGAGCCCCTTGCGCTTGGGCGCGGCGGGAGGCGCCACCGGCGCCGACGGTTGCTCTGCGGCTCGCGGCGCCTCAATCCGTGTCGCGGCGGACGCTGCGCGCGGCGGCGCGTCCGCCTGTTCTTCCGCCTCGACCTCGAACTCCGCCAAAGGCGATCCCACGGCGGCACGCTCGCCCTCGACGCCGTGCAACGCTTCGATGCGCCCGCCAACGGGGGCGGCGATTTCGACCGTCGCCTTGTCCGTCATCACATCGACCAGCGGCGCGTTCTCCTTCACCGTCTCGCCGACCGCGACACGCCATTTGACGATTTCGACTTCCGCCGTTCCCTCGCCAACATCGGGCAGTTTGAAGACGAAACGGCTCATGGCATCATGCCGCCATAATCTTGCGGATGGCGGCGCCGACGCGCAGCGGTCCGGGAAAATATTCCCACTCGAACTCGCGCGGATAGGGCGTGTCCCAGCCAGTCACGCGCAAAATCGGCGCCTCGAGGTGATAGAAGCATCGCTCCTGCACCAGAGCGGAAAGCTCAGCGCCGAAGCCTGAGGTGCGCGTCGCCTCATGAACGATCAGGCAACGACCGGTTTTCTCGACCGAGGCGGTGATCGCCTCGATGTCGAGCGGCACAATCGTGCGCAGATCCAGAATTTCGGCATCGACCCCGGTCTCAGCGGCGGCGGCAAGCGCGACGTGGACCATAGTCCCGTAGGCGAGGATCGTCAGCGCCTCGCCGGCGCGGACGGTCGCGGCGCACCCCAGCGGAATTGCGTAGTGGCCGGACGGTACTTCGCCCAAGGGATGCTTCGCCCAGGTCTGCGCCGGCCGCTCGTAGTGACCGTCGAAGGGCCCGGCGTAGAGCCGCTTCGGCTCGAAGAACAGCACGGGATCGTCGTCCTCGATGGCGGCGATCAGCAGCCCCTTGGCGTCGTAGGGGTTGGAGGGGATCACGGTTTTTAGACCGCACACATGGCTGAAAAGACCCTCTGGGCTTTGACTGTGCGTCTGGCCGCCGAAGATGCCGCCGCCATAGGGCGAGCGCACGGTGATCGGCGCGTTGAATTCGCCGCCCGAGCGGTATCTGAGCCGTGCGGCTTCGGAGACCAGTTGATCGAAGGCGGGATAGATGTAGTCGGCGAACTGACACTCGACGACAGGGCGCAGCCCATAAGCGCCCATGCCGATGGCGACGCCGATTTGGCCGCCTTCCGAGATCGGCGCATCGAAGACGCGCGTTTCGCCGTAGCGCTGCTGCAACCCGTCGGTGACGCGGAAGACGCCGCCGAAGAAGCCGACGTCCTCGCCAAACACCAGGACGTTCGCATCCCTGGCCAGCATCACGTCCATGGCGGAATTGAGCGCCTGCACCATGTTCATCGCGGTCATGGCTTTCGGCTCATCAAGGCGGCCAGCTCGGCTTGCTGCTCGCGCAGGTTCCAGGGCATTTCCTTGAAGACATCCTCAAACATCGTCGCGGGATCGTGATAGGGGCCGCCGCCGTGCACGCCGAGCCGCTGCGCTTGCTTGTTGGCGTCATCGACCTGGCCCTCGACTTCGCTGGCGAGCGCGGCGTGCCGCGCCTCGTCCCATTGGTCTTGCGCAATCAGATGTGTCTTGAGCCGGGCGATCGGATCGCCGAGCGGCCAGCGCTCGTATTCGTCGCCCGACCGGTAGCGGCTGGGGTCGTCGCTCGTCGAATGGGCGGCGGCGCGATAGGTGAAATGCTCAATAAGCGTCGGTCCATGGTTGCTACGCGCCCGCTCGGCCGCCCAGCGCGAGACGGCGTAGACGGCAAGCAGATCGTTGCCATCGACGCGCACGCCGGGGATCCCATAGCCGATCGCGCGTGAGGCGAAGGTCGCCTCGTCGCCGCCAGCGACGCTTTGCGCCGACGAGATCGCCCATTGATTGTTGACCAGATTGAGGATGACGGGAGCGCGATAGACCGAGGCGAACGTCAGCGCGTGGTGAAAGTCGCCCTCCGCCGAGGCGCCCTCGCCGATCCAGCCCGAGGCGATTTTCGTATCGCGCTTGTAGGCCGACGCCATCGCCCAACCGACGGCTTGCGGAAGCTGCGTGCCGAGATTCCCCGATTGGGTGAAATAGCCGGCGTCCCGCGCCGAATACAAAACCGGCATCTGCCGCCCCTTCAGGCGGTCGAGCGAATTGGCGTAAATCTGCGCCATCATGTCGAGGATCGGCCAGTCGCGTGCAATCAGAATCCCCTGCTGCCGATAGGTGGCGAAACACATGTCGTCGCGATTGAGCGCGAACGCCTGCCCGATCGCCGCCGCCTCCTCACCGGTGCATTTCATATAAAACGGCGTCTTGCCCTGACGCTGCGCCTGGAACATGCGGTCGTCGAACGCGCGAGTGAGCAGCATCGCGCGCAAGGCCTTGAGCAGGGTTTCGGGATCAAGCTTCGGCGCCCAGGGGCCCCGCGCCGTCCCGTCGTCGTCGAGCACGCGCACCATGCCGTAAGCGAGATCGCGCAGGGAGGCTGCGGCCGCATCGATCGGCGGACACGGCGTGTCGCCGACCTTGGGAAGGTTTAAATAGCCGAAATCGGGCTTATCGCCCGGCCGAAATCGAGCTTCGGGAATATGCAGACGAAGCGCCGAGCCTTGGGTCACGGGCGAATTTCCTTCGGGACGAGTGGATACTAGCTCCGACGGCGCGTCGGCGTCCACGTCGACGTTGCGCCGCATTGCGCACGCCCTCGCCCATCAAGCAGAACGCGCCGCCGCAGAGGCGATACGCCGCGTAAGAGCCCCGGCGCCGTCCGGTCACGCTACGATCGGAATGCGGGTTTGGCCTGAGTGGGGGTCATCAACAGACGTTGATCCCCTCGGCGTCGCTTTGCCGCTATCGCGCGCGCTCGCCTTGGTCGCGACAATCGTGACGCCGATTTCGTACCTTGCCAATGCTGCTAACTTGCGAAGGAATCGGGCGCCCGTTCCAGCGCGTGGGCGATGAACTCCAGTCCACGCTCGACCTGCGTGCGGGTAATCGGTCCCCCAAGGCCGACCCGCACGGCTTCCGGCGGGGCGCCCGAGGCCGTGAAGGCGTCGCTGGGAACAATTCCGAGCCCGCTCGACCGCATCTGGCTGACGAACACCGAGCGCGTCCAGCCGTTGCTCATCGGCAGCCAGACATTGAAGCTGAGCGGATCGGAGAGATAGGCGCCCGGCTCCAGGATTTTCGAAGCAATGCGCTCGCGCGCCATGCTCTCGGCGCGGATGAAGCGCAGGATCATGTCGGCGGTGCCGTCGTCGATCCAGCGCGTTGCGATTGCGGCGGCGATGGGCGACGCCATGACGCAAAGCGTGCGCATGACATTGTTGAAGGACCACGCCGAGCGCGCGTCGGGGGCAACGACATAGGCCAGCCGCAACCCGGCGCCGATGCATTTGGCGAGGCCGGCGATGTGCCAGCAAATGTCGGGCGCCATGGCGGCGAGCGGCGCGGGGCCATGCGTCGGGATGAAGCCGTAAGCGTCGTCCTCGACGATGGGAACTTCGTAATTGCGCGCGAGCGAACAGATCTGGCCGCGACGGCGCTCGGGAATTGTGACCGTTGTCGGATTTTGCAGTGTCGGGTTCAGATAAATGGCTTTGGGGGCGAAGCGGCGGATGGCGTCTTCGAGCGCGGCGGGAACGACACCGTCGCCATCGGTGGGAACGCCGATCAGTTGCAGGCCGAACTGGGCGCAAATCGCGCGCACGCCGGGATAGGTGATGTCTTCGCAAAGAATGACTTCGCCGGGTTTGGCGATCAGACTGAATATGCCGACCATGGCGCCGTGTGCGCCCGGCGCCAGGAATATGCGCTCTTGCGAGGGGACCAGGGCGCGCCGCCCGAGCCAGGCGGAGGCCGCGTCGCGATCCGACGGCGAACCGCCGAACCCCTGATAGCGCAGCAGCGGTCCCAGATCCGCCGCGACGCTGGCGAAACCCTCGCTCATGCGCGCGAGCAATTCGGGATCTTCAGGCTCCGGCGGCATGTTCATCGTAAAATCGGGGCGAGATCGGCGCGGTCCTGCCGCGCCGCGGACGATGGCGTTGCGGCGAACGAAGGTGCCGCGACCAACGACGGACTCGACCAGTCCGCGTTTGCCGGCTTCGACATAGCCGCGCGCGACGGTGGTGAAATCGAGTTCGATGCGCTTGGCGAGATCGCGCTGCGGCGGCAAACGGTCTCCGGGCACGAGTCGCCCGGAAACGACATCGGCGGCGATGCAGTCGGCGATCGCAAGATATTTGGGGCCCTCGCGGCCCTGGAGGTTGGGCGTCCAGTTTTTCATCACTTCGCCTTCCTCACTCCATGATTGACTGCATTGTATGGCGACGGCCCTGCATCGCTTTCAGGCGCCAGAACGCGAGGCTTTTGGGCTTCCAGATATCGCGAATGACTGTACACTCCTATCTGATGACGGGAGAAATAAGCTTCGTCAAGTCATATTGACTGCAACATTGACTGGTATTTGGATGGCATCAGGATTGCAGTGCTGAAGTCGCCGCCGGCGAGGGCCGGCTCGAATTCGGAGTTCTCCCGCCATGCCGAAGGTCACACAGCCCGCCCGCCAGAAGGGCGATTTCCTGGTCGACTACGAAGAAAAGGTTTTCGAGGACGTCAAAGCCGCTCCCGGAGAAAAGGCGCTGGTGACATTCCACACCGTCGCTTTCGAGGGCTCGATCGGCTTCGTCAACCTGCTCCAGGCGACGCGTCTCCAGCGCAAGGGGTTCGAGACGTCGATCCTGCTTTACGGCCCCGGCGTGACGCTCGGTGTGCAACGCGGCTTTCCCAAGATCGGCGACGAGGCCTTCCCGGGGCATCTCAACTTCAACAATCAGATCACGAAGTTCATCGCCGAGGGCGGAAAGGTTTACGCCTGCCGATTCGCGCTTCAGGCTCTTTATGGCCACGGCGAGCCGTCGTTGATCGAAGGCATCAAGCCGATCAGCCCGCTCGACGTGCTCGATCTCATCCTGCTGCACCGCCGCGACAACGCCTTCATCCTGGATACCTGGACGCTCTGACCGTCTGCGGGCGGGGCTTCGGGGCCCCGCCGTTTCCCTTACGAGGTCCTGATGTCCACTCCGCGAAAAGTGCGCGCCGCCGCCGTCCAGATCGCCCCCGATCTCACATCGGGCGCAGCGACCCTGACGCGCGTCCTCAACGCCATCGCGGAGGCCGCGGGCAAGGGCGCTGAGTTCATTGTCTTCCCCGAGACTTTCATTCCCTGGTACCCCTATTTCTCGTTCGTCCTGCCGCCTGTTCAGAGCGGCGCCGAACATTTGCGCCTTTACGAACACGCCATCGCGGCGCCGGGGCCGGAGACCGACGCGGTCGCCTCGGCCGCGCGCAAGCATGGCGTCGTCATCGTGCTTGGCGTCAACGAGCGTGATCACGGCTCGCTCTACAATGCCCAATTGATCTTCGACGCCGACGGGGCGTTGAAGCTGAAGCGTCGCAAGATCACGCCGACCTTCCACGAGCGCATGATCTGGGGCATGGGCGACGGTTCGGGCCTGACCGTCGTCGACACCGCGATGGGCCGCGTCGGCGCCCTGGCGTGCTGGGAACATTACAATCCCCTCGCCCGCTACGCGCTTATGGCGCAGCACGAGGAAATCCACGCCGCGCAGTTCCCCGGTTCCCTGGTGGGTCCGATCTTTGCGGAGCAGATCGAAGTGACAATACGGCATCACGCGCTGGAGAGCGGCTGCTTTGTCGTCAACGCGACGGGATGGCTCACCGAGGAGCAGATCGCCACGATCACCCCGAACGAAGCTCTCCAGCGCGGCCTGCGCGGCGGCTGCATGACCGCGATCATCTCGCCGGAGGGACGCCATCTCAGCCCGCCGCTCACCGAAGGCGAAGGCATCCTCATCGCCGATCTCGACATGAGCCTGATCGTCAAGCGCAAACGCATGATGGATTCGGTGGGTCACTACGCACGGCCTGAACTCGTCAGCCTGACGCTCGACGCCCGGCCCGCGCGTCCGCTGCATGTCGCCCCGTCCGCCCCGGCGGTCGAAGCCAATCAACGCCCCGAGGGAGACTCCCGTGAGCTTTTCGACTGAGCGACTGATCAACGAATTGCAGACGCACGGCGTTCGGCTCGTCGATCCGAAGGCCGGGGTCGAGAGCCGCCGCGGCGGCGCCGGCCCCTCCGACCACAAGGCCCTGACGATCGACGGCATGACTTTCATGGCGCCAGTCCACACCGCGCCCGCGTTCGAGAGCCCCTACACGATCGAAAAGCCCGACGCCTCCGGCGCAAGCCGGGTCTGGCGCGACGGCGCCGCGATGGGGGAAGTCCGCTTTCCCAACCGGCCCCGTTTCTACGATCTGACGACCCCGGAGGGCGTGCCCTACTGGAAGATCGCGACGCTGCACGGCCGCGATGTGCTGGCGACGACGGTGTTGCAAAGCTGCATCCGCTATCAGAGCCGCACGAAAACCTGCCAGTTCTGCGCGATCGGCCAGTCCCTTGCGGCGGGACGAACCGTTGAGCGCAAGACGCCGCGCCAGTTGGCTGAAGTCGCCAAAGCCGCCGTCGAACTCGATGGCGTCAGGCATATGGTGATGACGACGGGAACGCCTCGCGGCGCCGACCGAGGCGCGCAGATCCTGTGCGACAGCGCGCGCGCCGTGAAAGAGGCGGTCTCTCTCCCGATTCAGGTTCAGTGCGAACCGCCCGATGGCGATGATTGGTTCGCGCGCATGAAGGCTTCGGGCGTCGATACGTTGGGTATGCATCTGGAAGTCGTCACGCCCGAGCTTCGCTCACGCATCATGCCCGGCAAGGCGGAGGTGCCGGTGGAGCGCTATCTCAGCGCCTACGAGGTAGCTGTGCCCGTGTTTGGGCGGGGACAGGTCTCCACCTATATTTTGGCGGGGCTCGGCGACACAGCGGGAGCCATACTGGAGATCTCCGCCCGATTGATCGCGCTCGGCGTCTATCCCTTCGTGGTGCCTTTTGTGCCGATCTCGGGAACGCCGCTGGAGAGCCACGCGACGCCTTCCCCCGACTTCATGCATTCGATCCTCAAGCCGCTGTCGAAGATGATCGTCGAGGGCGGGTTGAAGGCCGCTGACATCAAGGCGGGCTGCGGCAAGTGCGGCGCCTGCTCGGCGCTTTCCACCTACGAAAGGACGCTGTCGTCATGATGTTCGAATCTTTCGCCGCCTTTCACCCCACGGAGTTTCGCGTCAAGTACGCAGCCTCGCGCTGGGAGCGCGAAGGCGCCTATGCGCTGAGGCGCCAGGTCTTCTGCCGGGAACAGGGCCTGTTCGGCGTCGATGATCGCGACGCCGTCGACGATTACGCCATCTCGATCGTCGCGCTTTCCATGGTCGGCGTCGCCGCCGATCAGGTGGTCGGGACGGTGCGCATCCACGAGGAATCGCCCCGCCTATGGTACGGATCGCGCCTTGCGGTCGAGCGTGACAGCCGCCGCGTCGGCGCCATCGGCGCCACGCTGATCCGGCTAGCGGTGAGTTCCGCGCGCTCCATGGGGGCGCGGACGTTTCTTGCCCATGTGCAGGCGCAAAACGGCCCGCTGTTCCAGCAAATGCATTGGGAGACGCTTGACGAAGTCGAGCTTCACGGCCGCCCGCATCTGAAAATGCGCGCGGACCTTAACTTCTATGCGCCC
>Ga0209698_10006212_pt1 | contig 12731 bp, 9 predicted proteins | sample LitLauG_LLR_2012_FD_187203 | JGI IMG/M metagenome (GOLD analysis project Ga0209698, IMG submission 187203) | Freshwater sediment microbial communities from Pennsylvania, USA - Little Laurel Run_MetaG_LLR_2012 (SPAdes) (version 2) | ecosystem: Environmental > Aquatic > Freshwater > Creek >...
GTGCCGGCTGGTCGAGCTCGCCCGGGCCCTGGTGTCCGAGCCGGTCCTGTTGCTGGCCGACGAGCCGTCCTCGGGTCTGGACATCCGTGAGACGGCGGAGCTGGCCAACGTGCTGCGGACCCTCCAACACGAGCGTGGACTGGCATTGCTGCTGGTCGAACACGACCTGGGCATGGTGGGCGAGGTGGTCGACCGGGCCATCGTGATGAACCTCGGGAATGTGATCGCAGAAGGGCCTTTCGACACGGTGATGGCCGATCCCGCCGTTCGCCAGGCCTACCTCGGGGTCACGGCGTGATCCGGCTCGTCGGGCGCCCGGCAGTAGGTCGGGGTCAGCGGTGACGACGCCGGCCGCCGAGGTGGTGCCGGCGTTGCGGCTGGACCACATATCCGCCGCCTACGGGCCCTACCGGGCGCTCTTCGACGTGACCTTCTCGGTTCCCGCCTCGGGCATCACCGCCCTGATCGGCTCGAACGGGGCCGGCAAGTCGACGGTGGCCCGGGTGGCCACCGGGCTGCTGGCCAGCTCGGAGGGGAGCATCCACCTGGACGGGACCGACGTCACCGGGTTGGCCACCTACAAGATCGCCCGGCTCGGGTGCTCCCATGTGCCCGAGGGCCGCGGGGTGTTCGCCGATCTCACGGTCGAGGAGAACTTGCGGATCCTGTTCCGCCAGAGGCTCGGGCGCCGTCAGGTGGCCGACGCACTCGAGCGGGCCTACGAGAATTTCCCGATCCTGGGCAGCCGCCGCCGCCAGCACGGCGGGACGCTGTCGGGCGGCGAGCAGCGCATCCTGTCGCTGGCCAAGGTGCTGGTGGCTCCGCCGCGGGTACTGGTGGCCGATGAGATCTCCCTCGGTCTGGCGCCGATCATGATGGACGCCATCTACGACGGCCTGCGCAGGATCAACGACGCCGGGACGGCCCTCCTCCTCGTCGAGCAGCAGGTCGACCGGGTCCTGGACATCGCCTCGACGGCGGTGGTGCTCGAGCACGGCACGGTGGCCTACGACGGCCCGGCGGCCACCGCACTGTCCGCCGTGGAGGCGGTGCTGGCCTCACGGGGCGAACGGGCCGTGGCCGGTGTGCCCGGTCTGGGCCGTACCGTGGGCGGTGACGTCGGGTCCGACGTCACCGGTGCGACGGACGTGGACAATTCGCAGCCGGGGGAACGGATCGATGAGGAGACGCCATGAGTGAGGACGTACGCGACGCGGTGGTGGTGGACGTCGTGCGGACCACGCTGGGCAAGCGGGGAGGGGCGCTGGCCCATTGGCACCCCGTCGACCTCCTCGGCTTCGCCCTTTCGTCGTTGGTGGAGCGCACCGGGGTGGACCCGGAGCAGGTGGACGACGTCATCGGCGGTTGCGTGACCCAGGTGGGGGAGCAGAGCACCAACGTCACCCGCAACGCCTGGGTGGCCGCCGGGCTGCCCCAGCAGGTGCCGGCCACGACGGTCGACCGCCAGTGCGGGTCGTCCCAACAGGCCATGCACTTCGCGGCGGCCGGGGTCAAAGCCGGCCACTACGACATGGTGGTCGCCTGCGGGGTGGAGATGATGAGCCGGGTGCCCCTGGCGGCCAATGCCCGGGGAGGGACCGGACCGTTCCCCCCTTCGTTCCTCGACCGCATCGACGGCCGGCTCTGGGCCCAGTTCCGGGTGGCTCAGGTCCTGGCCGACCGGTGGGGGATCAGTCGCCAGGACATGGACGAGTACGCGCTCGAGAGCCACCGTCGGGCCGCCGCCTCCTGGGACGACGGGCGCTTCGCCGCCGAGGCCCTGTCCGTGCCGCTGAAGGACGAGGACGGCAAGGTGTCGGGTGGATTCCTCGAATCCGACGAGGGCATCCGCCGGAACGGCTCGATGGAGACCCTGTCCGGCCTGCCGCCGGCCCAGTCGTGGGAGCCGGACACGGCACCGGACATCACGGCCGGCAACTCGTCGCAGATGACCGACGGTGCCTCAGCCATGCTGATCGTCGAGCGGTCGGTGGCCGAGCGCCTGGGGCTGCCCATACGGGCCCGGTTCGCCCACGCCACCGTGGCCGCCGACGACGCCGCCATCGTGCTGTCGGCACCGGTGCCGGCCACCCAGCGCCTGCTCGACCGCTCGGGGATGACCGTCGACCAGTTCGACGCCGTCGAGTGCAACGAGGCCTTCGCCGCCATCCCCCTCATGTGGCTCCGGGCCTTCCCGATCGACCCCGGGCTCTTGAATCCGTGCGGCGGTGCCATCGCCATGGGCCACCCCCTGGGGGCCAGCGGGGTGCGGTTGGCGGCCACGCTGATCAACCACCTCGAGGCCACCGGCGGCCGCTACGGCTTCCAGACGATGTGCGAGGGCGGCGGTCAGGCCAACGCCACGGTGATCGAACGACTGGGCTGATCGGCGGCCCATGGGCCCCGTCCGGGTGCGCACCGGGTCGGGGAGTCGGGTCCTACGGGTCGGGGCTGGGCATCGGAAGATCCGGCCGCCTCGGTGGCTCCTCGGAAGTGGGTGGTTCCCAGCGTTCGAGGGGAACGCCGACGGTCCGAGTGGCCGGAGTCGATCATCACGACGCCGCGTTCCATCTGTGATCGACATCGCCGGCACTATAGGTTGGAGCTCCAGGTCCTTCCGAGCAGCTGCAAGCTTCATTGACAGAGGAGATCGATGAACCCTCCGCAGCGTCGACGATGGGCGATCCTGTCGGTACTTTGTGTAACCCTCCTACTCGTCAGCCTCGACAACACGATCCTCAACGTCGCGTTGCCATCGATCGTCCGAAGTCTGCATGCCACGTCCAGCGAACTGCAATGGATCGTTGACGCTTACGCCGTCGTCTTCGGCGGTCTCCTGCTCACCCTGGGAGCGCTTGGCGACCGGGTGGGACGCAAGTGGGTGTTCATGGGAGGGATGGTGGTCTTCGGAGCCGGCTCGGCTCTTGCCGCGTGGTCACCGAGTCCGGACCGCCTCATACTCGCCCGAGCCGTCATGGGAGTGGGAGCCGCCGCCCTCATGCCGTGCACGTTGTCCATCCTGACCAACGTCTTCGTCAGTGACCGCGAGCGAGGCCGCGCCATCGGTATCTGGTCCGGAACGGCTGGCCTCGGGGTCGCCATCGGTCCCATTCTCGGTGGCTTCCTGCTGGTCCACTACTGGTGGGGCTCTGTATTCCTCATCAATGTGCCCATCGCATGTGCAGGCCTCCTCGCCACAGCTTTCTTGGTCCCGAACTCGAAGAATCCGTCGGCGCAGCGTGCTGATCCGGTCGGGGCTGTACTGTCGATCGTGGGTCTCGGGCTGATCCTCTGGGGCATCATCGAGGTGCCGAGCCAGACGTGGACGGCGAGGCCCACCGTGGGTGCGTTCGTCGTCGGAGCGATTGCCCTCGTCCTCTTCGTCCTGTGGGAACGTCGCAGCAACCATCCGATGCTGCCCTTACGTTTCTTCCGAAGCCGTCGTTACAGCGCCGCCATTGCATCACTCGGGTTGGTGCTCTTCGCGCTCTTGGGAATGTTCTTCCTTCTGACCCAGTACCTTCAGTTCTGCCTCGGCTTCGGTCCGTTCAAGACCGGGCTCGCCATCGGGCCGATCGCCCTCGTGCTACTCGTGGTGGCCCCGCTCTCGGTCTTCGCCGTTCGCCGGCTCGGTACGAAGGTCGTCGTCTTCACAGGGCTCCTGTTGATCGCCTCGGGCCTCGGACTATTCTCGGGGACGACCGTGCACGACACCTACCGCGATGCGTTGCCTTGGTTGCTATTGATGGGTGTGGGCGTCGGACTCGCGCTTGCTCCTTCCACGGATTCGATCATGGGATCGTTGCCGAAAGAGGAGGCGGGAGTGGGGTCGGCCACGAGCGATACGTCAATGCAACTGGGGGGAGCGCTCGGCGTGGCGATCCTCGGTACAGCACTATCCATTCGCTACCGGAACATCATGACGCCGCTCCTGGCCCACCAGCACCTCCCCTTCACCATCAATCAGCTCATCCTCGGATCTCTCGGCGGCGCCCTGGCCGTCGCCCGGCAGGCGCCGGGTACGTCGGGAGAGCTTCTGGCGGACGCTGCTCGTCGAGGTTTTGTCTCGGGTATGGATCTCGCGTTGATCGTGGCCTCAGTGATCGTCGGCGTCGCAGGTCTGGTCGTCCTGGTTGCCCTGCCCAGTCGGCCGGCGACGCAGGCCAGACGCGCACCGGAACGCAATCGGAGCCAGGTGTCGTCCGGGTGTCGGGTCAAGGATCGGTGACTGAGCCACCCGACCTCGACGGCGTTCGGGCGCGAACGTGACGAATCGGATAGAACTGCCCCATACAGGTGGAGGAGACAGCGATGACACCGACCAACCCCTATTTGCTGGGCAACTATGCCCCTGTCGCCAGCGAGGAGACGGTCACTGATCTCCCGGTGACCGGATCTCTTCCGAGCACCCTGAACGGTCGCTATCTCCGCAACGGCCCCAACCCGATCACGCCGCCCGATCCCGCGACCTACCACTGGTTCACCGGCGACGGGATGGTCCACGGGATCCGGATCGAAGACGGCAAGGCCCGCTGGTATCGGAATCGATGGGTCCGTTCGGAGGAGGTGGCGACTGCGCTGGGCGAGGATCCGCACCCCGGACCCGTCGTGGAAGGAATGGATTTCTCATCGAACACCAATGTCATTGCCCACGCGGGCAGGACGTACGCCATCGTGGAGGCGGGTGCTCGGCCCTACGAGATGACGTACGAACTGGACACCGTCGGGGCATCGGACTTCCAGGGCACCTTGCCCGGCGGCTATACCGCCCACCCCAAGCGCGACCCCCAGACCGGTGAACTGCACGCGATCTCCTATTACTGGGCCTGGGGAAACCACGTTCAGTACAGCGTTGTCGACGTGGACGGTCGGGTGCGGCGGATTGTGGACATCCCCGTGGGCGGACCCGTATCGATTCATGACATGTCCCTCACTGCGTCGTTCGCCGTCATCTATGACCTCCCGGTCGTATTCAGTCCGGAAGCCCTGGGCGAGGGTTTTGCGTTCCCGTACCGGTGGTCGGAGGAGTACGAGAGCAGAGTCGGACTACTTCCGCTCGAAGGGACTGCGGACGATGTCGTGTGGTGCGATATCGACCCGTGCTACGTCTTTCACCCGATGAACGCCTACGACGAGGACGGGGTGGTCGTGGTTGACTTGGTGCGGCACCCGAAGATGTTCGCCACGCACCTCATCGGTCCCGACGAGGGTGCACCGGTGCTGGAGCGGTGGCGTATCGACCCGGGGAGCGGCAAAGTGGGCACGCAGCTGCTCGATGACCGTCCCCAAGAGTTCCCGCGGGTCGACGAGCGCCTGGTCGGACGGCGTCACCGCTATGGGTACAGCGCCGCACTCGACACCGATGCGAAGGACGAGGCCGGATTGACCATGGCTGGAGCGCTCATCAAGCACGACCTCACCACCGGAGCGAGTGAGACGAGAGCCTTTCAAGGCGGCGCTGGAGAGGCGATCTTCGTACCGGAGAGTGCCTCGTCGGGAGAAGACGAGGGCTACGTCCTCAGTCTCGTCTTTGACACCGAGCGTGAAGCCAGCGATCTCCTGGTGCTGCACGCCCAGGACTTCACCGGAGACCCGTTGGCGGTTGTCCACTTGCCGGTGCGCGTGCCGTACGGCTTTCACGGAAACTGGGCCGCGGATACGCCGTAGCCGGCGATAGAGGCGTTGGGAGTGGCGGTTCAACCGGAGACTGCGTAGAGCCGCCAGCTGCCCGGCACCCCTTTCAATACGTGGTCACCTCGGTCATCGAACTCAATGCCCGAGCCAACTACGAGGTCCTTGACGGTGCCTGAGACGAGGACTTCGCTCGGTGAGGCCAAAGAACCGACACGAGCTGCGATGTGAACGGCGAGGCCGCCCAGATCGTTGCCCCTCACCTCGCATTCACCGGTGTGGAGACCCACGCGCAGCTCGATGTCGAGTGCTCGGGCGGCGTCGATGATCACCCGGGCACAATGAATGGCTCGAGCCGGACCATCGAACGAAGCGACGAAGCCGTCTCCCGTCGTGTTGACCTCCCGACCTCGGAAGATCCGAAGCTGCTCGCGGACGATGTGATCGTGGCGGTCCAACAGTGTCCGCCACCGTTGATCACCCAGCGAGGCCGCACGTTCAGTTGATCCGACGATATCGGTGAAGAGTACTGAGACCAGCACTCGGTCGATATCGGTAACTGGTCTCGTACCGGTCAAAAACTCCGCCACTTCGTCGAAGATCACGTCCCGCTGGCCGAAGATCAACATGTCGTTGCCCGGAAGGGCGACGAACGTGGATCCCTCGATGTGTTCAGCCACATAACGCCCATGAGCCATGGGCAGGAAGCTTGGATTGTCGGCGCTCAGGACCAGCGTGGGTGCCCGGAGAAGGGGGAGCACCGAGCGAACATCGAGGTTCCGGAGCAGGTAGTCGTACTGCGCGGCCGCGGTTCTCGGGGTGACCGATGACCGGAAGAGCCGAGCCAGAGCATCGCGGCGCACTGGGTCGTCTGAGCCGACCGCACCGGCAAGCGAGAGAAATTCCGACGTGCCCCAGGCGGTCCGGAGAAACTCGACGACCACATCGAGCGCCTCAGCTGTGAATCCGATCGGATAGTCGTCAGCGACCAGATATCGGGCAGTGGTATTGCACAGCACCAAGGACTCGACCCGTTCGGGGTGGGCAGCGGCATAGAGGATCGCGATCGGGCCGGCATCGACCGTTGCCAGAATGGATGCCTGCTCGGACCCGACCGCGTTGAGGACAGCTTCGATGTCTTCCGTCCACTCCTCCCATGTTGGGATGGCGTTACGCGGCACACCGTCGGATGCCCCTGTCCCTCGCCGATCGAAGAAGATCAGGCGGCGTAACGACGCCAGCCGTCTGAGGAAGTCGGCAATGTCGGGGTCCTCCCACGCCATTTCGACGTTGCTGCCGAGCCCGTTGAAGAAGAGGAGGTCGCCAGGACCATCTCCGAGGACCTGGTAGGCAACGTCAGCATCCCCGACGGCCACGTACTCGGTATCCGGGCGGCTCATGAGGCAAACAGTCTGGCTCGCATTCCGGCTCGATGTGGGATCTCTTGGTCGGCGAGGCTCTGCTCGCCACGAGCCATTGCCTTCGCTGCAGACGCCCGGACGATGCTCTGAGCCCGCTCATCGGGCACAGCCGAAGGCATTGCCGTAGACCTCGGGATTCCCGAACTACGAGGCGCGACCACGTCCGGGTGATCACCTCCTACGACAGGACCACGTCAGCCGGGTGGGCGCACCCCACTCATTTCCGCGGGTCCGCCTTGGCCCGGACGTAGGCGGCGGTGCCGGCCAGGAATCCTTCGGGGTCCTGCGCCTTCTGGGTGGCGAACTGGGCGAAGTACTCGGGCACGTACACCGAGAGGACACCGTCGGCGATGCCCCCCATGATCGTCCGGACGGCCTCGTCCACCGTGATGGCCTCGACGTCATCGGTGAAGGGATCGTTGTCGGGCAGGGTGAACAGTTCGGTGTCGACCACGCCGGGGTACACCACGGTGACCTTGACCCCGGTGTCCCACAGGTCGACGGCCATGGCCTCGGAGAACACGGCCAGGGCGGCTTTGGAGGCGTCGTAGGCCGCCTCGCCGGGCGAGCTGAGAGGGGCGGCCACCGACGACACGTTGACGATGCGGCCCGACCCGCGCTCGATCATGTGGGGGAGGAGGGCCAGGGTCAGCCGGACCGGGGACAGGTAGTTGACGGCCATGACCGACTCCACCGTGGCCGCGTCCAGGCGGGTCACGTGCCTGCGCTTGGGGATGCCGGCGTTGTTGACCAGGATGTCGACGTTACCCAAGGTCTCGACCGCCTCGGCGGCCAGTCGGTCGACGGAGGCGTCGTCGGTCAGGTCGAGCGTCCACATCGCCGAGCCGGGGGAGTGGACCCGGCAGCGGTCGAGGACCTCGGACAAGCGGTCGTGGCGGCGGGCCGCGATCCCGACGGTGGCCCCGGCGGCGGCGAAGGCCTCGGCGAGGCCGGCGCCGATCCCCGACGAGCCCCCGGTGATCAGTACGCTCGAGCCCTCGAACCCGTCGGACATCAGTCCCTCCCTGTGCTGGTCGATGGTGCTGCTGTGGCCGGTCGGGACGTCACCGGTTCTTCCATTCCGGTGTCCGCTTCTCGGCGAAGGCCTTGGGCCCCTCGACGGCGTCCTCGCTGGCGAACACCTCCGAGGAGATGGCGGACTCGATCTTGTAGGCCTCCCGCATGTCGACCGCCAGGCCCCGGAGCACGGACTCCTTGGTCTTGCGTACGGCGAGCGGCCCGTTGGCGGTGATGCGGCGGGCGTAGTCCTCGGCCCGGTCCATGAGCACCTCGGCGGCGCACACCTCGTTGAGCAGGCCCATCTCGAGCACCCGGGGGGCCGACAGCCGGTCGGCGCAGAGCAGGAGTTCCATGGCCGCCGGGAAGGGGATCTGGCGGGGTAGTCGCACGGTGGTGCCCCCGCCGGCGAAGAGGCCCCGCTTGGGCTCGAGCACGCCGAAGGTGGCCGTGTCGGCCGCCACTCGGAGGTCGCACCCGCCCAGCATCTCCATGCCCCCGGCCACGCACGTCCCGTTGACGGCAGCGACGATCGGTTTGTACAGCTTCACGTTGCGGAGTACGGCTCTGACCCCGTCGTCGAGGCGATAGCCGTCGATCTCGGTGACCCCGTCCTTCATCTGCGCCGACAGGGCGGTGATCTGGGGGATGTACGTCTTGAGGTCGGCCCCGACACAGAAGTCGGGCCCCACCCCGGTGACGATGGCCACCCACGCGTCATCGTCGGCGTCGAACCGCTCCCAGGCGGCGCGCAGCTGGGCGAAGTGCTCCATGTCGAGCGCATTGCGCGCTTCGGGCCGGTCGATGGTGATCCTCACGATGTGATCGTCACCCGGCTCGTAGTGGATGGGCATGGTCCTCTTTTCGGTTCGATTCGGTTCGGTCCGGCTGTCGGCTTACCGGGTGGCGGTATGGCTGCCCCGGCGTCCGGGAGTCAGCTTGACGGATGTGCCGCACAGGTCTTCGTCCTCGCCCGGCAGATCCTCCAGGTGGGCGTAGGCGCGGGTCCCGTCGGGCAGCTCACAGATGAGGGCGGTCGACGTCGGCCCCTGTCGATCGTGGACGGTCGAGAAGGTGGCGACCACCGCCGGGCCCTCGACGCCGGACACCACGGGGACGCTCGGCCCGGTGTCCGGGGGTCCCACGGCGTGGACGAAGCCCCCGGGCCGGGTCGACCACAGCGAGGCGGTGTGGTGCTCCATGTGCATCCCGATCCCGGTGACCAGGCCCAGCGAGTCGGGGTCGTCACGCAGAGTCTCGACCATGGCGGCCAGGGCGTGGGTGCAGTAGTTGCTACCGGGGCCCCCGTGGTAGGGGAGGCCGCCGGTGACGGTCAGGGCCCCACCGACGGGCAGGCCCAGGGCGTCGCATGCGAAGCCCAACGAGCTGGCGAAGCACGAGTAGAGGTCGAGATGGGACACCTCGTCGGCCAGGTGCCTCCCGAGGGCGGCGGCCCCGGCCTTGGCCAGGGCGGGTGAGCGCCCGAGGTCGGGCCGGGCGGCCAGGGCCGGTGGCTCATCGGCCGCACCCAGTCCCCGGAGGTGGACACGCTTGTCGGCCGGGACCCCCAGACGGTCGGCCTCGGCCACGGTGGCGACCAGCACGGCGGCGGCCATGTCGACGTCCATGATGGCCGTCATCAACTTGGTGTACGGCGTGGCCACCATGCGGTTGTCGGGTGACGGTGTGGTGAGCTCGTCGGGGGTGCGGGCCACGGGGAACCAGGCGTGGTCCGGTTGGGCGGCCGCCACCTCGGACATCGGGGAGAGCAGGGCGCCGAGCTCGCCGCGGTGCTCGGCCGGTGTCCGCCCGAGGGCCGCCCGCCGGGCGGTGTCCAAGAGCGCGAAGGTCAGATAAGCCTGGTAGATCCCGTTGGCCGCCTCGTCGCGGTCGATGGTGATGGGGAACGGCGTGGGGGTGGCCGGGGCGTGGGACCACGCCGGGTCGGGGAGGTGGCGGCGGGTGGCGAGTGCCTCGGCCCCGACCACCAGGGCGAGGTCGAGTTCCCCCCTGGCCATGGCCAGTGCCGTCTGGCGGACCAGGCCCACGGGCACCGAGCCGCCGATGCCGGAGTAGACCCGGTGGGCGGGATCGGCCCCCAACGCCGTAGCCAGCCGGCCACACGGGTCGTCGTACTCCCAGGACTGGCAGTAGACGACCTGGAGGCTCTGCAGGGAGCGCAGGGCGTCGGGGGCCCCGGCGTCGCGGGCGGCCGCCCGGGCCACGTCCTCCCACAGGAGGAGGGGCTCCGGTGCGGGCTCCCGGCGCCAGGTGTGACGGGCCGCGCCGATGATGCACGGGGTCCGCGGGTCGACGGGCGCCATGGTCCTCAGGAGGAGCGGGCCTGTCCGGGCAGCCGGATGGCCCGGTCGGCGATGATGTTCTTCTGCACCTCGGTGGAGCCTCCGCCGATGGTGCTGTAGCGCTGGAAGGCGTAGAGCCGGGTCCACTTGCCGCGGTCCACCGAGTCCGGTCCACCGCGTGCCAACAGGCCGGCCGGACCGAGCAGGTCCACGGCCAGGTCGGCCAACGTCTGGGCCAACTCCGACCACTTCAGTTTGGCGAAGGGAACCTCGGGCCAGTTCTTCTCGCCCTTGATGATCTTGCTCAACGCCCGCATGGTGAGGAGTCGGGCCAACTCGATGTCGGTCCACGCCCGGGCCAGCCGCACCTGGATGGCGGGGTCCTCGAGGGCGGCGGGGTTGACCGACCGGGCGGCCATGACCATGGCGCGGAGGTCGGCCGCCAGGCTGGAGATCTGCCCGGCGATGCCCACCCGTTCGTGTCCGAGGGTGCCCATGGCCACCAGCCAGCCCTCGCCCTCGCCCCCGAGACGGCTGTCGAGGGGGAGATGGGCGTCGTTGAAGTACACCTCGTTGAACATCTCCTCACCCGTCATGTCACGGATGGGCCGCACCTCGATGCCGGGCGTGTGCATGTCGACGATGAAGGCGGTGATCCCCTCGTGCTTGGCCCCACGCTCGATGGCGGTCGGGTCGGTCCGGAGCAGGAAGAGGCCCCAGCGAGCCAGGTGGGCGGTGGAGATCCAGATCTTCTGGCCGTTGACCACGTAGCCGTCGCCGTCCCGGATGGCCGTGGTGCGCAGGTTGGCCAGATCGTTGCCGGCATCGGGCTCGGAGAACCCCTGACACCAGTGCTCCGAGGCGTCGAGGATGCAGGGGAGCCAGCGCGCCTTCTGCTCGTCGGTCCCCCAGGCGATGATCATCGGACCGATCTGCCAGAGCCCGTTGGGGTTGGCCAGCCCCGGTGTCCGGTACTCGGCCATCACCTCGGAGTAGAGGATGCGCTGCATGGCGGTGGCGGCCCGCCCGTTGTACTCCTCGGGCCAGTGCACCGCGGCCCAACGCCCCTCGTTCAGGACCCGTTGCCAGCTCGCCCGGCGTTGCTGGGTCTTCTCCGGCGACGAGGCACTGTCGTCGGCCATCTCCTCGCTGGCCAGGAAGGGCTCGAGGTGCTCGTCCAGCCATGCCCGCAGCTCGTCCCGGAACCGTTCGTCTTCAGGGGCAAGGGTGAAGTCCACGGGACGAGATGCTAGCCGGGCACCCGTCTACACTGACGGGCAAATCGTCAACGGTGCCCAGGGGGGTCGCAGTGGACTTCACGTTCGATGCCGAGCAGCTGGCCTTGCAGGACGTGGCGCGCCGCGCCATGGACGAGGTCGGTGGCGACGAGGTGCGTCGCCTGGCCGACGACCCCGTCGGGTTCGACGCCGGGCACTGGGCCCGGCTCGTCGACCTGGGATGGACGGACATGTTGCAGCCCGCCTCCGGCGCCGGTCTCCTGGAGACGAGCATCGTGCTGGAGCAGATGGGGCGGGTCCCCCTTCCCGGCCCGTTCTTCTCGTCGTGCGTGTACGCCACCCTGGCGGCGCGGGCCCTGGGCGCCGACGCGCTCCTCGAGGGACTCACCTCCGGTGGGCAGCGGGGCACGGTGGGACTGCACGAGCAGGGCCACGGCCATCCGCTGGGCACGGTTCGGGCCCGGGCCCGGCGCAAGGGTGCCGGTTGGGTGGTGTCGGGGGCCAAGCCGATCGTGGTCGACGGGCACACGGCGGACTGGGCGATCGTGGTGGCGCTGGCCGAGGACGGCGTCCGCTCGTTCCTCCTGCCTTCGCCGCGCGCCGAAGCCGTCCCGAGCCTCGACCCCACCCGGAAGCTGGCCCGGCTGGTGCTGGACGAGGAACCGGTCGAGCCCCTCGGTCCGGCGGGCGATCAGACCCAGCTGTGGCGGGGGGTGCTCGACGACGTGGCCGTGGCCCTGTCGGCCGAACTGGTCGGCGTCTCCCACCGGGCCCTCGACGAGGCGGTCGAGTACGCCAAGGAGCGGGTGGTGTTCGACCGTCCCATCGCCACGTTCCAGTCGGTGAAGCACCGCATCGTCGACATGTACCACGCGCTGGAGATGGCGCGGGTGGGCGTGCACTTCGCCGCCTGGGCGTCGGACACCGACGCACCGGAACGGTCGCGGACGGCGGCGATGGCCGCCGGCTACGCCTCGGAGGCGGCGGTGCGGTTGACCGGGGACGACATCCAGGTCCACGGGGGCGTCGGGTTCACGTGGGCGAACGACGCCCATTTCCTGTTCAAGCGGGCCAAGCAGAATCAGGTGCTCATGGGGGGCAGCGGCCACCAGTGGCACCAG
>Ga0209698_10006213_pt1 | contig 12729 bp, 10 predicted proteins | sample LitLauG_LLR_2012_FD_187203 | JGI IMG/M metagenome (GOLD analysis project Ga0209698, IMG submission 187203) | Freshwater sediment microbial communities from Pennsylvania, USA - Little Laurel Run_MetaG_LLR_2012 (SPAdes) (version 2) | ecosystem: Environmental > Aquatic > Freshwater > Creek >...
ACGTAAAACAGCTCCTTCCCATCGGGACGCCAACGGGGGAATGTACCTCCGGCCGTAGAGATCTGCCGCTTGCCGCCGGGCCCCGGAAACGGAGCCACGTAGATTTCGCGCTGCGTAGACTCGTTCGATGAGTATGCTACCCATTTCCCGTCCGGCGAGAAGCGTGCCTCTGCCTCGCTAAACGGCGTATTCAAAAATGGGAACGGCTTCGCGCCAGCCCCTTCCTGCGGGAGCGGAAGTACCCAAACATCGTCCTGCGTCTTGGGATCAAGGCGTTCAAAGAGCAGGAACTTTCCATCCGGCGACCAGCTTGTTGGACTCTTAGTGGCGTTGTCCGTATACGCCAGTTCTTCCGTCCCCGTGGAATCCGCAGACCTTCGGTAGAGATCAGCGATTCCCTTTCGGTCGGAGCGGAAGATAATCTGCTTCCCATCCGGAGACCAGACGGGATCTACTTCGGCGCCGGGGTCGAAGGTAAATCGCGTCCGCAAGCCGCGGGCGACCTCATAGATCCACAGATCTACGTTTGCTCCGATCAGCGAAGTGGCGACACTCTTGCGATCCGGCGAAACTTCAACGCTCTGAAAGATCCCGGGATCTCCCAGCGTACCCATCGGCTTCCCGCTGCGGTCAAACCAGGTGAGCATTTGCCCGGTTTCACCCGACCCGGTCTGGTATGCCAGCAATCCGTCCTGGGACACCGAAAACACGCCCGCCGCCCCTGCCCCAAGTACGGTTTGCACTCGCTCGGCGATGGGCGCTGCGTCTCCCGTGGTGGCCAGACGTTTTGCATCGAAGGGCTGGGCCATCAATGTGCGCTCGTGCAGATACAGCAGGTAGCCTTGAGCATATAGCGCGTTGGAGTTGGCCGGGCCGACGCTGATCACATCCTTCGAATCGAGCGAGCCGATGCGCACCACAAGGTCCCTGCTGCCTGACAGATCTTCAAACAGGAAGTGCCGTCCATCGGGAAGAAACCACGGGAAGCGATGAGAACGATCGTTTGTGGCCGCCAAGGTAGTGGCGGGGCTCGGCGTACCTCCCGCTGCGGTGCGGTACGCCGGAGCTGTTTCCATGTCTGCCAGACGTCCTCTGATCGGAATCCCCGCGGACCGCCGCGTGCTGGGGCCGCAGGCCTACCACCTGGTCGCGGAGAAATATGTCACCGCGGCGCTGGACGCGGCCGGTGTCATCCCCGTCATCGTGCCAGCCATTGGCCGCGAGCTGCAGGCCGACGGCCTGCTCGAGGCGCTCCACGGACTGCTGTTCATGGGCAGTCCCTCCAACGTCGAACCGCATCACTACCGGGGCGAGCCCAGCGACGCGGGCACGCTCCATGATCCGCATCGCGATGAAACCACCCTGCCGCTGATACCGCGCGCCGTGGCGGCGGGCGTCCCGGTGCTGGGCATCTGCCGGGGTTTCCAGGAGATGAACGTCGCCTTCGGCGGCACGCTCTGGCAGAAGCTGCACGATGTGCCGGGCCATCTCGACCATCGCGAGGTCAAGGACCTGCCCATCGAGCGGCAATATGCACCAGTGCACGAGGTCACGCTGGCGCCCGGCGGGCTGCTGCAGCGCCTGGCCGGGGGCGCCGAGCGCGTGCGCGTCAACTCGCTGCATGGCCAGGGTGTGCGCCAGCTGGGGCCGGGCCTGAGCGTCGAGGCGCGCGCCAGTGACGGCGTCATCGAAGCATTCCGCGTCACGGCGGCGCCGAGTTTCGCGCTGGCCGTGCAGTGGCACCCCGAATGGCGGGTGCTGGATAACACGTTCTCCACGGCATTGTTCGCCGAATTCGGCAAGGCCTGCAGAGAACGCATTTAGGAAGAACCAGGTGACCCATGCCCAATGAAATTCAACAGTTCTTCCGCGATCACGGCATCTCGGAAGTCGAGGCCATCATTCCCGACATGGCCGGCATCGCCCGCGGCAAGCTGATGCCCGCCGAGAAGTTCGCCGAAGACGCGGGCATGCGCCTGCCCGAAAGCATCTTCCTGCAGACCGTGACGGGCGATTACCCGAGCGACACTTCCTCCGCCATGAGCCCGGCGGAGATCGACATCGTGCTCAAGGCGGATCCGAAGACGGTGCGCGTCGTCCCCTGGGCTGCAGAGCCGACTGCGCAGGTGATTCACGACTGCTACTACTCCGATGGCCGGCGCGTGACCATGGCCCCCCGCCAGGTGCTGCAGCACGTCCTCGAGCTCTATGCCGAGCGGGGCTGGGAACCCGTGGTCGCGCCGGAGCTCGAGTTCTATCTGGTCGAGCCCAACATCGACGCCGATTACCAGCTCAAGCCGCCGATCGGCCGATCCGGGCGCGCGGAACCCGGGCGGCAGTCCTACAGCATCGCCGCCGTCAATGAATTCGATCCGCTGTTCGACGATGTCTATGCCTTCTGCGAGGCGCAGGACATCGAGATCGACACCCTGATCCACGAGGATGGCCCGGCGCAGATGGAGATCAATCTGCTGCATGGCGACCCGCAGAACCTGGCCGACCAGGCGTTTCTCTTCAAGCGTACGGCGCGCGAAGCCGCACTGCGCCACAAGATGTACGCGACCTTCATGGCCAAGCCGCATGCCAAGGAGCCGGGCAGCGCCATGCACATCCACCAGAGCGTGGTCGACCGCAAGACGCGCTCCAACATCTTCAGCAATGCCGACGGCACGCCCTCGGCGCTGTTCTTTTCGCACATCGCCGGCCTGCAGCGCTACCTGCCCTCGGCCATGAGCCTGTTTGCGCCCAACGTCAATTCCTACCGGCGCATCGCCCGCGCCTCGCTGGCACCCATCAATGTGCAGTGGGGCTATGACAACCGGACCGCGGGCCTGCGCGTTCCGGTCTCCGATCCGGAGGACCGGCGCGTCGAGAACCGCCTCGGCGGTGCCGATGCCAACCCCTACATCGCCATCGCGGCGTCGCTGGCCTGCGGGTATCTGGGCATGGTGCAGAACCTGCAGCCGAGCGAGCCGATCACCGGCAGCGCGCACGATCTGCCCTGGGACCTGCCGCGTTCGCTCGACGAGGCCCTGAAGCGCCTGAAGGACTGCCAGCCGCTGGTGAACCTGCTCGGCCAGCCCTTCGTGGCCGCCTATACGATAGTCAAGCAGGCCGAGCACGAGGTCTTCCTGCAGGTGATCAGTTCCTGGGAGCGCGAGCATCTGCTGCTGAATGTCTGAGTGGCCACAGGCCTGTTTCCCGGGCGCGCGCGCTGGTATAAGTTGGCGGGTCCCCGGAATGGGACCCCGGAACGTTGCCAGGAACCCCTGAACATGAGATCCAAAGTCGGCGTTGGCGTTGTCTGCACCCTGGCAGGGCTGCTTTTGGCGGCCTGCGGTTCGCGCCAGCCACCCGCGGCTCCGGCCGCCCCGGCGCCGGCCGCCGCCGGCGCCGCTCCCGTGGCCGTACCGGCCGCGCCGGCCGGCCCCACCGACGCCGAGAAGGTGCTCAACGTCTACAACTGGTCGGACTACATCGCACCGGACGTCGTGCCGGCCTTCGAGAAGGAATACGGCATCAAGGTCAACTACGACGTCTTCGACTCGAACGAAGTACTCGAAACCAAGCTGCTGGCGGGCCGTACCGGCTACGACGTCGTGGTCCCCTCGGCGTCGTTCATGGAGCGGCAGATCAAGGCCGGCGTGTTCCAGAAGCTCGACAAATCCCTGCTCGGCAACCTGAAGAACCTCGATCCCGATTTCGTCAAGCTCGAAGATCCCTTCGATCCGGGCGGCGAACATGGGGTCAACTACTTCTGGGGTACGGACGGCGTGGGCTACAACGTCGAAAAGATCAAGGCGCTGATGCCCACGGCGCCGGTCGACAGTTTCCGCATGATCTACGACCCGGCGGTGGCCAAGAACTTCAAGGACTGCGGCATCACGATTCTCGACGCGCCCGACGAGATCGTCGGCACGGTCCTGGTCTACCTGGGCCGCTCGCCGAATACGGAGAAGCCGGAGGATCTCGCCGCGGCGGAGAAGGTACTGATGGCCATCCGCCCGTACGTGCGCTACATCAATTCCTCGAAGTACATCGACGATCTGGCCAACGGCGAAGTCTGCCTGTCGCTGGGCTGGAGCGGTGATGTCGGTCAGGCCGCGGCGCGCGCGCGCGAAGCGGGCAAGGGCATCACCATCAAGTACGCCATTCCCAGGGAAGGGGCGATCATGTTCTTCGACATGCTGGCGATTCCGGCGGACGCAACGCACGTCAGGAACGCCCACCTGTTCATCAATTACCTGCTGCGCCCGGAAGTGGCGGCGCGCAATTCGAGCCTCATTCACTACGCCACCAGCAACGCCGCTGCCTATCCGCTCATCGACCCGGTCATCTACAATGATCGCGGCATCTACCCGGCGCCGGAGACCAAGAGCCACCTGTATCCGAACCTGTCGCACACCCAGGCCTATACGCGGCTGCTGAACCGCATGTGGACGCGGTTCAAGTCGGGCCACTGAGCGCTTTGGCCGAGCAACGCAGCAAGTCGCCCGAGCCATGGCTGGATCCGCAGGCCGAGGCCTACATCCGCATCGAAAATGTCGCCAAGCGTTTCGGCGACTTCGTCGCCGTCAATAACGTCTCGCTGAAGGTCTACAAGGGCGAGATCTTCTGCCTGCTGGGCGGTTCCGGCTGCGGCAAGACCACGCTGCTGCGCATGCTGGCCGGCTTCGAGCAGCCCACCGCGGGCGCGCTGTACATCGACGGCCAGGACATGGCGGGCATTCCGCCCTACGAGCGGCCGGTCAACATGATGTTCCAGTCCTACGCGCTGTTCCCGCACATGACAGTGGCGGGCAACGTCGCCTTCGGGCTCGAGCAGGAGCGCTTGCCGCGCGCCGAGATCAAGCGACGCGTCGAGGAAATTCTCGAGATCGTCAAGCTGGGAGAGTACGCAAAGCGCAAGCCGCACCAGCTGTCCGGCGGCCAGCGCCAGCGCGTTGCGCTGGCGCGTTCGCTGGTCAAGCGGCCCAAGCTGCTGCTGCTCGATGAGCCGCTGGGCGCGCTCGACCGCAAGCTGCGCGAACACACGCAGTTCGAGCTGATCGGCATCCAGGAAAAGCTCGGCGTGACCTTCGTGGTGGTGACCCACGACCAGGAGGAGGCGATGACGCTCGCGTCGCGCGTCGGTGTCATGAACCGCGGCGAAATCGTGCAGGTCGGCACGCCGCGCCAGATCTACGAATTCCCGGCCACGCGCTTCGTCGCCGATTTCATCGGTTCGGTCAATCTGTTCGAGGGCCAGCTCACCGAGGACGAACCCGACCACGTGCGCGTGAAATGCGGGGAACTCGCCGCCCCGGTCTACGTCGATCACGGCATGAGCGCCCCGCCGCTGGCGCTGTGCTGGGTGGCCGTGCGGCCGGAGAAGATCGTGCTGCGCCGCGAGCCGCCGGCCGGCCCGGACAACTGGGCCCGAGGCGTGATCCGCGACGTAGCCTATATGGGCGACATGACGGTATTCATGGTCAAGCTCGAATCCGGCCGCGAGGTGCGCGTGACGCAGGCGAACATCACCCGCAAGCCCGAGGAGCAGTTCAGCTGGGATGAGCGGGTCTACCTGGTCTGGGATGCCTCCAGCGCCGTGGTGGGCATGGGCTAGGCATGGCTCAGTCGTGAAAAGGCGCGGCAGCAGTCCCTGGCCGTTGAGCTGGACGGCCTACATCCGCGACCACTGGCTGGGCCGGCCCCTGGTGACGGCACTGCCGATGCTTTGGCTGGGGCTGTTCTTCCTGGTTCCGTTCATCATCGTGTTCGGTATCTCCTTCTCGCAGTCGGTACTGGCCATTCCGCCTTACGAACCGCTGTGGAGCTGGGTCGACGACAAGGTGCTGGCGCTGCGCCTGCACCTCGGGAACTACGACTACCTGTTCACCGATTCGCTGTATGTCAGCGCCTACCTGTATTCGCTGAAGGTCGCGGCCGTCTCGACCGTCTGCTGCCTGCTGCTGGGCTACCCGATGGCCTATGGCATTGCGCGGGCGGCGCCGACCACGCGCAGCCTGCTGCTGATGCTGGTGATCCTGCCGTTCTGGACTTCCTTCCTGCTGCGCGTCTACGCCTGGATCGGGTTGCTGAAGAACAACGGGGTCATCAACAACGTGCTGATGTCGCTGGGACTGATCCACGAGCCGATCACCATGATGCAGACCGACATGGCGGTCTACGTGGGCATCGTCTATTCGTACCTGCCGTTCATGATTCTGCCGCTGTATTCGAACCTCGAGAAGCACGACGGCACGCTGCTCGAGGCGGCGGCGGACCTGGGGGCTCACCCATGGCGGGCGTTCCTGAGGATCACGCTGCCGCTGTCGGTGCCCGGCATCGTTGCCGGCTCGCTGCTGGTGTTCATACCCGCGGTGGGCGAATACGTCATCCCGTCCCTGCTCGGCCGCAGCGACCAGTTGATGATCGGCCGCGTGCTGTCCGATGAATTCTTCGAAAATCGCGACTGGCCGGTGGCCAGCGCGGTGGCGATCGCCATGCTGCTGCTGCTGGTCGTGCCGATGGTGATCTTCCAGCGCTATCAGAATCGCGAGCTGGCGCACCGATGATGGGCGGACGCCGATTCTTCGTGCCCACGATGCTGGCCTTCGGCTTCGCCTTCCTGTACGTCCCGATCCTGTCGATGATCTTCTTTTCGTTCAATAATTCGAAGCTCGTCACGGTCTGGGATGCGGCTCATTCGCCGACCCTGAAGTGGTATGGGCTGCTGTTTCACAATGATCAGATCATGGGCGCTGCCTGGCTGTCGATCAAGATCGCGACGCTGAATGCCTGCATCTCCGTGGTACTGGGCACGCTGGCCGGGCTGGTTCTGGCACGCTTCGGCCATTTCCGCGGCCGCACGCTGCTGTCGGCGATGACGACGGCACCGCTGGTCATGCCCGAGGTCATCACCGGCCTGGCCATGCTGCTGCTGTTCGTGGCCATGGAGCAGCTGATCGGCTGGCCGGCGGGGCGCGGCGTCACCACGATCACGATCGCACACGTCACGTTTTCCATGGCCTACGTGACGGTGATCATCCAGTCGCGCCTGGCCAATGCCGATGATTCGCTCGAGGAGGCGGCCATGGACCTGGGGGCGCGTCCTGCCCGCGTATTCTGGCGGATCACCCTCCCGCTGATCATGCCGGCCATTGTTTCCGGCTGGCTGCTCGCCTTCACGCTGTCATGGGACGACGTCGTCATTTCGCAGTTCGTCGCCGGACCCAGCTCAACCACGCTGCCGATGGTGATCTTCTCCAAGGTGCGCCTGGGCGTCAGTCCGGACGTCAATGCGCTGGCCACGCTCATGGTGCTGATCGTCGCCACCGGCGTGGTCTGCTCGGCGGTGTTCATGCAGCGTCAGGAGAAGCGCCGGCAGCGCGAAGCGCAGCTCGCGAATCAATGATGCCGAAGTCGAAGCTGCCCGACGTCGGCACCACCGTATTCACGGTCATGTCGCAGCGCGCCGCGGAAACCGGCGCGATCAACCTCGGGCAGGGTTTTCCCGACTACCCCATCGATCCCAGGCTGGCCGAACTCGTCCACCGTGCCATGGCCGAGGGTCACAACCAATATGCGCCCATGGCAGGGCTGGCCGCGCTGCGCGAACAGATTGCCGTGAAGCTGCAGCGCACCTACGGCATCGCCGTCGATCCCGGCAGCGAAGTCACGGTCACGCTCGGCGCCACGGAGGGGCTGTATTCGGCGATCCAGGCTCTGGCCGGGCCAGGCGATGAGGTGATCGTGTTCGACCCGGCCTACGATTCCTACGATCCGGCGGTGCGGCTGGCCGGCGCGCGCTGCCTGCACCTGCCCCTGGAACCACCGGGCTTCAGGCCCGACTGGGACCGGGTGCGGCAGGTTCTGTCGCCCGCAACGCGCGTGATCGTCGTCAATTCTCCGCAGAACCCGGCCTGCAGCTGCCTGAGCACCGCCGATCTCGATGAGCTGGCGCAGCTGCTGCGCGGGTTTGACTGCTGCGTGCTTGCCGACGAGGTCTACGAGCACATGGTGTACGACGGTGCGCGGCACGCCAGCGTCCTCGCACACCCCGAACTGCGCGCGCGCAGCGTCGCCGTATTTTCCTTTGGCAAGACCCTGCACGCTACGGGACTGCGGGTCGGCTATGCGGTGGGGCCGCAGGCGCTGACGCTGGAGCTGCGCAAGGTGCACCAGTTCAATACCTTTACCATCGCCACCTGCCTGCAGCAGGCCATTGCCGGGTATCTGCGCGAGCGACCGGACTGCGGCGCCGAGCTGCCGGCCTTCTTTCAGGCCAAGCGCGACCGGCTCGCGCAGCTGCTGGCCGGCTCGGGCCTGCGGGCGCTGCCGGCCGCGGGCTCCTGCTTCCTGCTGGCGGACTACAGCGCCGTGTCGGACCTGGGTGATGTCGACCTTGCGCATGCGCTGATTGCCGAGGCGGGCGTGGCCACGATTCCGCTGTCGGTGTTCTACCGGGAGCCCCCGCCGATGAAGCTGCTGCGCTTGTGCTTCGCCAAGCGCAATGAGACGCTGGTGGAGGGCGCGCGCCGCCTGGGTGGCTGGGCGCGGGGTCGGCGGTCGAAGGAGGGCGTGGCTGATGGATAGATTCACGCGGCTCAATCATCCGCCGGAGGTGCCGTTGCCGGCCGACAACTGGCCGGTGGTCGCCCCGATCCACCAGAGCGTCAAGTTCGAGTTCGAGACCGTCGAGGAAACGCTGCGCAACTGGCGCGGCGAGCGGCCCGGGTTCAATTATTCGCGCTCCGGGAACCCGACCACGCGCCAGCTCGAACTGACCCTCGCGCAGCTGCAGGGCCGGACCGATGCGCTCGTCTGTGCCTCCGGCGTCGGTGTCATCGCCCAGACGCTGCTGTCACTGACGAAGCAGGGCGATCACGTGCTGTGCTTCATCGAACTGTACGGCCCGACCCGGCATCTGGTGCGGCGCACGCTCGGCAAATTCGGCGTAACCCACACGCTGCTGTCCATCGAGGACCTGGCCGGCATCGAACGCCTGCTGTCCGAGCAACCGACCCGTCTGCTGATCTTCGAGAGCCCGACCAATCCGATGAACCGGATCGCCGACATTGCCGCGATCGCGCGTCTGGCGCGGCGCCACGGCGCGCTTACCGTGCTGGACAACACGCTGGCGGGCCCGCACCAGCATGGCCAGTTCGACATCGACGTCTTCCTGCACAGCCTCACCAAATTTGCATCCGGGCACGGCGACGTCATGGGGGGCGCCGTGATCGCGGATGCGGCGCTGATCGGACCGATGCGCAGCGATTTCAATGTGCTCGGCGGCACGCTCGATCCGCACGCGGCGTTCCTGATCCAGCGCGGGCTGAAGACCTACGCGGTGCGCTACCGCGAGCAGAGTCTCAATGCGCAGCGCGTGGCCGAGTTTCTGGCCGCGCAGCCCGAGGTTGCACGGGTCCATTACCCCGGCCTGGGTACCCACCCGGGCCATGCGCTGGCCGCGGCGCAGATGAGCGAATTCGGCGCGGTCGTGACTTTTGACCTGCACGGCGGCGGCGAAGCGGGGCGCCGATTCGCCGAGGCCCTGGAGTTGTTCGCCATGGCCTCCAGCCTGGGGGCCACCGATTCCCTGGTGCTGCCGCCGCAGCTGCTGGTGCCGCGCGACCTCGATGCCGCACAACGCAGCGCCGCCGGCATCGGATCCGGTACCGTGCGCCTGTCCGTCGGGCTGGAAAGCCCGGCGGACCTGCTGGCCGACCTGCGCCAGGCGCTCGACCGGATCAATCGGGCTGGGTAATGCCGAGCCGTGTCAGCAGGCCCGCTGCGGCACCGCCGAGCAATGGCGCGACAATGAACAGCCACAGCTGGGCCATGGCCTGACCGCCAACGATCAGCGCGGGTCCCAGGGAGCGGGCCGGATTGACCGACGTTCCGGTGATGCGGATTCCCACCAGATGGATGACGGAGAGCGTCAGGCCGATCGCCAATCCGGCCATGGCCGAAGGCGCGGTTTTGCCGGTGGCGCCGAGGATCACCAGTACAAAGACAAAGGTGGCCACGGCTTCGAACAGGAACGCGGCATTCTGGCCGTAGCCGCCCCCGTAACCGGCGCCCCAGCCGTTGTGCGCCAGGCCATGCGCAGCGAGGTCGTAGCCGCCGAGCGCGCCGACGGCGATGTGCGCCAGGACGTGGGCCGCCACGATTGCGCCCAGGCATTGCGCCAACACGTACAGGAGAAAATCCCCGATGCCCATGCGGCCCGCAACCAGGACGCCGAGGCTGACGGCAGGATTGATGTGACACCCGGAAATCGGCCCGATGCCATAGGCCGCGGCAATCAGCGCCAGGCCGAAGGCCAGGGCAATGCCGAGCACGCCCACCTGGGGCCCGGCGATCACGGCGGTTCCGCAGGCGAACAGTACGAGGATGAACGTGCCGATGAATTCGGCGACAAATTTCTTCACGAGAACCCCCTGTGGCGGCTTGTTGTTATTGCGGGCGTCCGAGCCATCTTAAGCCGTGACCTCGGCGGCGGCAAACGGTGCAGCCGCCCAGGCTGATCGGCCGTCTCAGGGCAGCAGCAGGCTCCAGGCGGGCACCGTGATGAAGGAGAGCAGCATCGCCAGGCTCAGCAGGGTATCGGCGAGATCCGGGTCGAGATTGTGCTGACGCGCGAGGATCACCGCGGTGAACATGGGGGCGGCGGCGGTTTCCAGAACCCCGACCGTGAGCGTCAGTCCCTGCACGCCGAGGACCCGGCCCATCAGCCACGCCAGCAGGGGCATCAGCACCAGCTTCCAGCCCAGGGCAAACGCGGTCGCGGCTCGCTGACCTCGCCTGACGTGCACGCTGAGCCGCAGGCCCACGGAGAACAGCGCCAGGGGCGCAAGTGTCTGGCCGAGTCGATGCAGGACCGGCGGCACGGCCGCCGGCCAGCCTCCGGCGGCGCCCACCAGCAGCCCGGCCAGCAGGGCGAGGAAGGGCGGGAACAGCAGGGTCCGGAGCGCGACGACCCTGGGGTTCGGACGGTCGCCGGTGTAGACGCCGATCAGAATCGCGCCGCCCACAGCGAGGGCGATGAAGCAACCGAGCTGATCCGCGATCACGGCCAGCGCCAGGGCCGTGCGCCCGCGCAGCGCTTCGATCATCGGGTAGCCCAGAAACGCCGTGTTGTTGAACGCCGTGAGCAGCGCGATCGCCCCGATGCGGCCCCGCGTCCACCCCCAGCGCGCTCCCAGCGCAGCGACCAGCAGCATGGTCAGCGCGGCGAGCAGCCATTGCGTGGCTATCAGGAACCACAGATCGCCGCTGAAGTGCAGCGATGGCACCAGTTCCAGCACGGTCGCAGGCAGGGCGACGTTGATCACCCACCAGTTCAGTCCATCGGCCACCGCCGCGTAGGGGATGGCCCGGCGGACCGCCAGCGCCAGGCCCAGCAGCAGCAAGGTCAGCAGCAGGAACTGGCTCATGGGCTGAATTTCGGGTGATGTTACGCTGGGCCGTGCTCGGGCCTGCGCGATTCACATCCGGGGCGGCGCGGGCAACCGCCCCGGGTCCGCGGTCTCAGAAGTTGGCAATCAGCGCGTCGCCGAACTCACTGCACTTCACTTTCCTTGCACCTTCCATCAGGCGTGCAAAATCGTAGGTGACGACCTTCTGGCCGATGGTCCTGTCCATGGCCGTGATGATGGCGTCGGCGGCCTCCGTCCAGCCCATGTACCGCAGCATCATTTCGCCCGACAGGATCACCGAACCGGGATTGACCTGGTCGAGATCGGCGTATTTGGGCGCCGTGCCGTGGGTGGCCTCGAACACCGCATGGCCCGTGAGGTAGTTGATGTTCGCACCCGGTGCGATACCGATGCCGCCGACCTGCGCCGCAAGGGCGTCGGAGAGGTAGTCGCCATTGAGATTCAGCGTCGCGACCACGTCGAACTCATCGGCGCGCGTCAACACCTGCTGCAGCGTGATGTCGGCGATGGCGTCCTTGATCAGGACCTTGCCGCTCTTCAGGGCCGCGGCCTGCTCCTCGTTGGCGGCGGCTTCTCCCTTGGCCGCCTTGGTGCGCTCCCACTGCAGCCAGGTGTATACCCGGCCGCCGAACTCGCGCTCCGCAAGATCGTAGGACCAGGAGCGGAACGCGCCCTCGGTGAATTTCAGGATGTTTCCCTTGTGGACGATCGTGACGCTCTTGCGCTTGTTGGCAATGGCGTATTCCACGGCCGAGCGGAACAGGCGTTCGGTGCCTTCGCGGGATACGTTCTTGATGCCGATGCCCGAGGAGGCCGGGAAGCGGATCTTCGCGTAGTGCTTGGGGAAATTGGACTTCAGGAATTCGATGAACCTGTGGTTTTCGTCGGTGCCTTCCTCGAATTCGATGCCCGAATAGAGGTCCTCGGTGTTCTCGCGGAAAATCACCATGTCGACTTTTTCCGGCGACTTGACGGGTGAGGGCACGCCCTTGAACCAGCGGACCGGCCGCAGGCACACATACAGGTCCAGCAGCTGGCGCAGCGCCACGTTGAGCGAACGAATGCCGCCGCCAACCGGCGTGGTCAGGGGCCCCTTGATGGATACCAGGAACTCGCGGCAGGCCGCGACGGTTTCGTCGGGCAGCCAGCTGTTGAACGCCTTGTGGCTCTTTTCGCCCGCATAGACCTCCATCCATTCGATCTTGCGCTTGCCGCCATAGGCCTTGGCGACGGCGGCATCCATGACCCGCACGCTTGCGCGCCAGATGTCGCGGCCGGTGCCGTCGCCTTCAATGAAGGGCACGAT
>Ga0209698_10006214_pt1 | contig 12728 bp, 13 predicted proteins | sample LitLauG_LLR_2012_FD_187203 | JGI IMG/M metagenome (GOLD analysis project Ga0209698, IMG submission 187203) | Freshwater sediment microbial communities from Pennsylvania, USA - Little Laurel Run_MetaG_LLR_2012 (SPAdes) (version 2) | ecosystem: Environmental > Aquatic > Freshwater > Creek >...
GGCTGTGCCCGCTGCGGGAGTTGCTGGCGCTTTCGACAGCCGAGGTGGCTCATCCCTGTTTTCCATCCCGAGAGGTGTGGTCTCTGCCTTATGCGGTGTTTTCGCGACTCTGTCGCCCTCGGGCAGCCACGACCCCTTCCCCAACCAGGGGTACTTTGCGTTGATTGCGTCGCTATGCAGGACGCTCGAAATTGTAAACAGTCCTTGCGGCCGGCCCACGCGCATCCCCTCATAGAGGGTCCCCGGCTCCAATGCCATGGGCGACGGCGTCGCCTTGTATGCGCTGGCATCGTAGAATTTTCCATCCACTAGAATCGCAATTGGGAACGCTGTGCCCCGGCCTGAGGAAGCAATTTCCAGCAGGGCCAATGCTCGCGGGCCAGCATCTTTTTTCTTGGCTTTGGGCGTCTCGTGCCGGGCGATCTCCGGCGCTTCCTCCTGTGCTGCACTCCATACGGTTGCGACACCCAGCACTAGAATGACGGACGTTGCCAACCTGCGGTATAACACTAAGTTCCAGAGCCGCAGGAACGGCTCCATATGCCCGCGCCCAGTTGGATTCCCCGAAAGAGAGATTGCCATGAATCTTCATGATAAAGTGCCCGACCTAACTTTGCAGGACCAAGACGGAAACGATGTCCGCTTCAAGGACCTGCGAGGCAAGACCGTTGTGCTGTACTTCTATCCCCGGGCCGACACTCCCGGATGCACCGTCGAGGCCTGCGAGTTCCGTGACGGGTATAGGAAACTCCAGAAAACTGGCGCTGTGCTGTTGGGGATTTCTCCCGACACTCCCAAAGCGCAGAAAAAATTTCAAGACAAGTTTGACCTGCCTTTTCCGCTGCTCGCCGACGCGGACAAAACAGTTGCCCACGCCTTCGGCGTCATGAAGGAGAAAAACATGTATGGCAAGAAAGTAATGGGGGTCGCCCGCACCACTTTCATCGTTGGTCCCGACGGAAGAATCCAGCACATTTTCAATAACGTGAAGGCCCAGGGGCATGCAGAAGAAGTATTGCAATACCTGAAGGCTGCCGCCAAAGGAGTTGCCTGACAGGCTCTTTGGCTTGGTACGTCGCTCGAATGCAAAATTCTGAACTCCACGTTCTCCCGCGCAGCTTTTTCGATCGCGACCCGAGGAAAGTGGCTGCCGGCCTGCTAGGCAAGCTCCTGGTACGCGGTCCAAGAGACCGCGTCTCAATCACCGCCCGCGTCGTCGAGGTCGAGGCTTATCTGGGGTTCACCGACCCGGCGGCTCATGCTTTCAACGGTCGAACTGCTCGCAACGCGGTTCTCTTCGGGCCGCCAGGCCGCGCGTACGTCTATCTGATTTACGGCAACCACTACTGCCTGAACGTGAGCTGCCAGCCCACCGGCACTCCCGGTGGCGTGTTGTTTCGCGCGGTCGAGCCATTAACAGGAGAGGCCACCATGGCCCGTCGCCGCGGAGTTGTATTGGCGGGGCCGCAGGACCTGATTCAACTAACCAGCGGCCCGGGACGATTGACCCAGGCCTTCGGCATCACTCGCAAGCAGGACAACGGCTGCGACCTCGCCTCAGCTTCCTCCAGACTTTGGATCGCCGACGACGGCTTCCGTGTCAGCAACGTGCGGCGCACTCCCCGCATCGGCATTCGCCAGGCCAAAGAGCGTCCGCTGCGGTTTCTAATTGCCGGCAATCCGTTCGTGTCCGGTCCTAAGCGCCTCAATTAGTGCTGATCTGGCGGCAGGATAATGTTGTCGATCAGCCGGGTTTCTCCGACCCAAGCGGCCACAGCGACCAGTGCTCCGTCCTTGACGCTCGCAACCGGATCCAGCGTGTCTGGATGCACGATCTCAAGAAAATCCAGTTTCACCGCCGGCTCCAAGGCAATCTCATGCTTTCCGAATGACGCCAGCAGACCAGCATCGCGTGCTCCCTGCTCGTGCATCTTCCTGATCTGCGAAAGTACTCGATGCAGCACCAACGCTTGTCTACGCTCCATGCCATCGAGATAGACGTTGCGCGAGCTCATGGCCAAGCCATCGGGTTCCCGCACGATGGCACCGCCGACAATCTCAATCGGGAAGCTTAGATCTCGAACCATCCTCCGGATTATGGCTAGTTGCGCGGCATCCTTCTGGCCAAAGAAAGCGACATCGGGCTCGACGATGTGAAACAACTTCGTCACTACGGTGGCCACCCCACGAAAGTGCCCGGGCCGCAAACGCCCGTCCAGCTTGTCGCTTAGTCCATCAACTGTGACCCACGTCGTGGCGGTGCCGGTTGGATACATTTCTTCTACCGTCGGAGCAAACAGTACATCGACATGCTCCTGTTCGAGCAAGGCAGCGTCACGCTCAAAGCTGCGCGGATACTTTGTCAGGTCCTCGTCAGGGCCAAATTGGGTGGGGTTCACGAAAATTGATGCCACGACCCAGTGGCAAGTTTCCCTTGCTGTCCGCACGAGTGCCAAGTGTCCCTCGTGCAGGGCCCCCATCGTCAGGACCAGCCCGATCCTCCTGCCGCGGTCTCGCGACATGCCAGATGCGCTCTGCATTTCCGAGATCGTGGTGAGGATTCGCATGTGTGGGAACAAGAACAGCCGAAAGCAGTGATCAGGCCAGCAACAATGTCTGGCTCTATCCGTCCGACCCGTGTCAAGCCGTGGTCCGGTTCTACCGCCTCATCGCCCGCTTGCGCTCGAGTACGGTTTCCAGACTGGCTCTGGTTTCCTTTGGCAGGTGGTAGGACTCTTCGTCCGCTGGATACCGGCGCCTGGTCACGTCGGCGCAATAGGCCCTTACTGCATCCGTAATCAGCGAACCGGCGTCCCCATAATGGCGTACAAACTTCGCTTGCGGACCGAATGTCAGGTTCACCAGGTCGTGAAATACGAGAACCTGACCGTCGCATTCCGGCCCCGCGCCAATGCCGATCGTCGGTGTTCCGACCTCGGCAGTAATCATCGCCGACACTTCCCGCGGAATCCCCTCCAGGACAATGCAGGCTACTCCTGCACGGTCCAACGCGACCGCATCCCGCATTAACTGCTCCACCGCTTTAAGGTTTTTCCCCTGCACCTTGTAGCCGCCCATCACATTCACCGACTGCGGAGTCAGCCCGATGTGTCCCGCTACCGGAATCTCAGCATCCAGCAGCCGGTGGACGGTGTCCACACGTTTTTCCCCACCCTCGATTTTCACCATCTCGGCCCCGCCTTCTTTCACGAAGCGAGTCGCGTTGAAAAGCGTGCTTTGCGGATCAATTTGATAAGACCCATATGGCATGTCCGCAATCAGGAGGGCGCGCTTTACTCCACGCCGCACCGCTCGAACGTGGTGCAGCATTTCGTCCATAGTGATCGAAAGAGTGTTTTCGTAGCCCAGCATGGTCTGTGCCAGGGAGTCGCCCACCAGCACCATATCCACTCCTGCTTCATCCATCAGGCGAGCAATCGAGTAGTCGTAGGCAGTCAGGCAAGAGATCGGTTCGTGGCGTTGTTTCAGCTCCCGCAGGCTTGCGGAAGTAACCTTATGGCGAAGGTCGTCCTGCGGACGTCCGCCGATAGGCGTGAGACTCATTGTGTCCTCCAGTGCCCCTCCGGCTTCGCCGGATAGAGCCTGTCAGCATCTTGGGGATGCTGGAGGTATTCTAGCCACAGGATCGCCGCTCGTCTAGCCGTTTATCACCCCTATTTCTGGTAACTTAGGAAACGTTACTGGCCGGCGCGGATTTCGATGAACTGGCGCTGCCCAACCCGCAGATGACTGATTTCGCTCAAGTATCCGTCGACCAGGTCCAGCGCTACTGGGACCAGCGGCCCTGCAACATCCGCCACTCGCCCAAGCCCGTGGGCTCGCGCGAATACTTCGACGAGGTCGAAGCTCGCAAGTATTTTATTGAGCCGCACATTCCCCGCTTTGCCGAATTTGAACGCTGGGGCGGCAAGAAGGTCCTGGAGATTGGGTGCGGTATAGGCACCGACACCATCAACTTCGCCCGGCATGGCGCTGAAGTGACCGCCATTGATTTGTCTTCGCAGTCGCTGGATCTGGCTCGAAAGCGGGCAGAAATTTTTGGCCTCTCCGACCGTATACGCTTCTTTCACGGCAGCGCCGAAGGCCTGGCGTCAATCGTCCCGCCTCAGCCCTACGACCTGATCTACACCTTCGGAGTGATCCATCACACTCCGCATCCTGAGCGCGTGGTCGAGCAAATGCGCAGCTACGCGCGGTTCGGAACAACGATAAAGATCATGGTCTACAACAAAATGTCCTGGAAAGTGTTCTGGATCCTCATGGGGTACGGCAAAGGCCAGTTCTGGCGACTCAACGGACTCGTCGCCAGGCACTCCGAAGCCCAGACCGGATGCCCTGTAACTTATACCTACACGCTCTCGGAAGGCCGCGCCCTCATCGAGCATGCCGGATTCCGCATGACCAGTGCCTTCGTGGACCACATCTTCCCCTACCGCATCCCCGAGTACGTGAAATACGAATACGTCAGAGCATGGCCCTGGAGCTGGATGCCTCAGCCATTGTTTCGCTGGATGGAGCGGCACTTCGGTTGGCACTTGTGCTTGAACGCGGAGGCCACCGGATGAGCACAAGAGCTTGTGTCATCGGCCTTGGCAAACTGGGATCCCCTCTCGCCGCGTGCCTCGCGGCCAAGGGCCTTGTTGTAACCGGCGTGGATCTCGATCCTCAAAAGGTCGAGGCCCTGAACCGCGGCGAGGCACCGGTCCACGAGCCCGGACTGTCTGAGATGATCGCCAAAAGTCAGGGCCGTCTCAAAGCCACGAACGATATCGAGGCTGCGGTCCGCAATTCTGACATCACCTTCATCGTTGTCTCCACTCCCAGCGAGCCTTCCGGCGGCTTTTCTCTTCGCTTTGTGGATCCAGTCTGCGTGGCCATCGGCCGAGCCCTTGCCGCCAGTTCCAACTATCACGTTGTTGTTCTCACCAGCACGGTCATGCCGGGCACTGCGGGCGGCCCGGTGCGCGATTTTCTCGAACAAGCCAGTGGCAAGCGCGTCGGGAAAGACTTCGGCCTTTGCTACAGCCCCGAGTTCATCGCGCTTGGCAGCGTCATCCGCGACTTCCTAAACCCCGACATGCTGCTCATCGGCGAATCTGACGCCCGGGCCGGTGACTTCCTCGCCCAGCTCTACGGACAGGTCTGCGAGAACCAGCCCGCTGTCGCCCGCATGTCGTTTGTGAACGCCGAAATCACCAAGCTCGCCGTCAACACTTACGTCACTACAAAAATCAGCTATGCCAATATGCTTGCCCGCATCTGCGAACAACTGCCCGGCGCCGATGTAGACGTCATCACTTCCGCCCTGGGCAACGACACGCGCATCGGCCCCAAATATCTAAAGGGAGCCGTCAGTTACGGTGGCCCGTGCTTCCCGCGCGACAATCTGGCTCTGGCGCAGCTGGCCCGCAACCTCGGCGTTCCGCCCGATCTTGCCCAGGCCGTCGACCAATTCAACCGTGCGCAGGTCCAGTGGCTAGCCGATCTGGTGCAGCAACGCGCCGGCGGTACGGCCAGCATCCTCGGCCTCACCTATAAGGCGGGTACCGACGTCGTCGAGCAGGCCGTAGGATTTCTCCTGATGGCGGAGCTCGCGAAGCGTGGAACGCGTGTCCTTGCCTTCGACCCCGCCTACGGCAAACACGGGCCGCGCGTGTCGATGCAGAATGTAACCTTCGCAACGAACGCAATCGAGTGCATCACGAAGTCCGATCTGGTGGTGCTGGCTACTGCGTGGCCCGAGTTCAGCGGGATTCCTGTCGCGCAGTGGGCTCGCACCAGCCCCTCGCGCACGGTGATCGATTGTTGGCGCGCCGTCAGCTTCCTGCGCGACACACCCGGCGTCCATTACGTCGGCCTCGGAATCGGGGAAGGGTTCGCATGAGCACGGCTTCGTCGACTCCTTCGGCAAACTCTTCGCTAACCATCTTCGCCATCCCAAAGGCTTTTCGTGGGCACGTCGCCATCATCCAACGCAACGCCATTACCTCCTGGACCCGCATGCGGCCACGCCCTACAGTGATCCTGTTTGGCGATGACAAAGGCACCGGCGCGCTCGCCCGCGAACTTGGCCTCCTGCATTTCCCGAGCATTCAGCTCAACCGCTGGGGCACGCCACTGGTCGGCGATCTGTTCGCCGAGGCGCAAAAACTCAACCCCACGCCGCTGCTGTCCTATGTGAATGCCGACATCATTCTTTTCGACGATTTCGCGCAGGCCCTATCCCGCGTCGCTGCCGCGCAAAGCCGCTTTCTGATGGTTGGCCGCCGGACCGACGTGGACATCGCTCAACCCATCGCATTTGACCAAAGTGATTGGACCGACAGGGTTCGACAGGATGCGCGTGCACGCGGCGTGCTCCAGATCGCGCGCAGCATTGACTACTTCGCCTTCACGCGCGGACTCTATCCGCCCATGCCTCCGCTCGCCGTGGGCCGCTTCTGGTGGGACAACTGGCTGATCTGGAAAGTTCGCTCATTGGGAGAGGCCGTGGTCGATGCGTCGGACGTGGTGACCATCGTCCACCAGAACCACGACTACTCCCACACTACCTACGGCCCTGGCAAGCAAACGCTGATCACCAGCGAGGAAGCTCAACTGAATTGTCGCCTCGCGTGCGAGAATCCCGCTGACTTCGCCGATGGCCTTTCCTGGCGATACGTTTACACCATTGACGACGCCACCCACCGGCTAACAGCGCAAGGCCTCACGGGCAATGCCCGCCGGTACTGGAAGAGCTTCAAGCGCCACACCTCTCACCCCCTCGGAATGGCGAAACTTCTCAAGCGCTCATTGTTTGGCCATAAGGCTATATCCGGCCCCGCTGATGGGACCGTCCACGATCAACGGTAAAAACCAGCGGGGAGGTCGAAGCTTATGCTCTGGCCGCGTCCTGCCCGCCCAGTGGCAGGAAGTACTGCGTACCCTTGATCGGCTCAGTAACTTTGCGCAGCAACTCCTGGAGGTCTTCGTTGCGGTCCACAAAGTCAATTTCTGATGTGTTCACCACCAACAGATCCGAAGATGTGTAATGAAAAAAGAAGTGTTCGTATGCCTTGGCCACTTCCTCCAGATATTCATCACTGATGGCACGCTCTCCTGCGGCATTTTTCTTCTTGAGTCGCTTCTTCAGCACCTCCGGCGAAGCCTGCAGGTAGATGACTAGGTCCGGCGTTGGAATCTGTTCGCGAAAGTGGTTGTAGTAAAGGTTGTAGGTTTCCAGTTCCGCATCGTTCAGATTCAGGCAGGCAAACAGTTTGTCTTTTTCAAAAATATAGTCGGCGACCACAGTTTTCTGCGATCGCGGGCCCACATCCAGCACGTGCAACTGCTCGAATCTCCGAACCAGAAAGGTCATCTGCGCTTGGAAGCCGGCACCCCGATCGCCGTCGTAAAAAGGCCCCAGGAACGGGTTGTCTTCCGGTTCGATGACCCGCTGCGCGTTGAGGCGGTCGCACAGGATGCGTGCTAGGGTGCTCTTCCCCACGCGAATTGGCCCTTCCACTGCGATGTAGCGCGGCAGTTCAAAAAGTTTTGCCATTGGTCGAAGTTCGGAACTCGAAGTGGCAGCATATCGTGCTCCGGCATATTCCGGCAATTGCGGGATGAGTTAACAGCGGGTTCAATTTCCCAATGGCAAAATTCCCCAATTCCTCAATCCATTTACAATCCCTCCGTGCTCGCCCTGGGTCTATCTGGCGCGGTGACGGCGGCTGCGGTCGTGGCCGGATATCAGTCCATGGCGCCGACCGGTCAGTGGTACGGCCGCACCTTCACCGGCCTTGCTCCTGGAACCAAACAACTCGCGCTCACCTACGACGACGGGCCGAATGACCCTCATACGCTGCGTCTGCTGGACGTCCTCGCCCGGCATGGTGTGCCGGCAACTTTTTTTTTGATCGGACGCTACGTCCAGCAGTGTCCTGACATCGCCCGCCAAATAGCCCAAGCTGGCCACGCCATCGGCAATCACACCCTCACCCATCCGCTGCTTACCGTTCAAAGCCAGGCAGAAATCCGGCAGCAGTTGGCCGACTGCCAAAAAGCCATCGCCAACGCGGTTGGCGAACATTCAAATCTTTTTCGCCCTCCCTTCGGCGGACGCCGCCCCGCCGTTCTTCGCATCGCCCGTGAGTTGGGCCTGGAGCCTGTAATGTGGAACATCACTGGCTATGACTGGAACGCCCCGCCCGCAGCGGCAATCGAGGGGAAGGTGTCCAGAAGGATCCGCGGCGGCAACGTAATTCTGCTCCACGACGGCGGCCACAAACAAATGGGTGCGGACCGCTCCCAGACCGTGATCGCCACCGATCATCTGGTCGCACGCTACAAGTTAGAGGGATATGAATTTGTGACGATCCCGCAGATGATCGCAAAGTCCACCCGAAGCTGACGCAGTGGCCTGACGGCGAGCGCTTCTGTATCCGGGCTTCTCTGGACTCTTTGCCGAATCACTTCTTCAATACCGCAAATGCATCTCGTGCAGCCGTCACCGTCTGCTGAATATCGCCCTCACTGTGCGCCGCACTCAGGAACGCCGCCTCATACTGCGCCGGCGGCAGATACACTCCCGCGTCGAGCATGCGGTGGAAAAACTTTCCAAACTGCTTTGCGTCCGACTTTGACGCCGTCGTCCAATCCGTCACTGGTCCGGCAGTGAGGAACCACGTGAACATTGATCCTACTCGATTGGCGCACACGGTCACGCCCGCTTCCTTCGCGGCCGCGCTCACGCCCGCCACCAACTCACCACTTAATTTATCCAGCCGCGGATAGATTTCCTCTTTATGCGCGTGGAGATATTTCACCGTCGCGTACCCTGCCGCCATCGCCAGCGGATTCCCCGACAAAGTTCCAGCCTGATACATCGGCCCCAGTGGCGCCACCAGCTTCATGATCTCGTCCGGACCTCCGTAAGCTCCCACTGGAAGTCCACCCCCGATAATCTTGCCCAGCGTCGTCAGGTCCGGCTTAATGCTGTAGAGCTCCTGCGCGCCTCCAAACGCCACGCGGAACCCGGTCATCACTTCGTCAAAAATCAGCACCGTGCGTTCTCGCTCGGTGATCATGCGCAGCGCCAGCAGAAAGTCGTCCCCAGCCGGAACGCATCCCATATTCCCCACCACTGGCTCGACAATCACGCATGCGATCTGATGTTTGAACTTCTGGAACGCATGCTCCAGAGCCGCCACGTTGTTGAAGGGCAAGGCCAGCGTTAATTGTGTGAACTCCTCGGGAACTCCCGCCGAGCCCGGAATCCCGAGCGTAGCCACGCCCGACCCGGCCTTCACCAGCAGCGCGTCAGCGTGCCCGTGATAGCAGCCTTCAAATTTGACGATGTACTTTCTCTTCGTATAAGCGCGCGCCAGTCGGATCGCCGACATGGTCGCTTCCGTACCTGAACTTACAAACCGGACCTTCTGCAGGTGTGGAAAGGCGGAAGCCACCAACTCGGCCAAGTCCGCCTCGACGGGTGTCGAAGCGCCGAAACTGGTTCCATTCGCCGCAGCATCCACTACTGCGTCCAGCACAGCGGGGAAAGCATGGCCCAGTATCAACGGCCCCCACGATCCGACATAGTCGATGTATTCATTGCCGTCGGCGTCCCAGATTCGGCTGCCCTTGCCCCGCACGATGAAGGCTGGATCTCCGCCGACCGCCTGAAAGGCACGTACCGGAGAGTTGACGCCACCAGGAATCCACTGCGCAGCTCGCTGCTGCAAACGGTACGATTCTTTCACTTTGCGTCCTGAGGCGGGCATCTGCTCCTTGCGACAGCGAATGAGTTGGACAGCGTTTTTTGTTTTCGCCGATCAATATAGCAGCCGATGCAGCTCTGGCCAACCGAACAGCGCCTGCCATCGAGAACTCTGTAACACCCCAAAATCGGAGCTGTCCAAAATTCACGAAATTTTCACAAGCCTTCCACGAGACTGAAACATTTACCAGTTAGTTTTCATACATCACGTTGCCCTTCTAACCGGGAGGGATTTGCAGGACAGGCTCGGGGGCTCCGGCCTGTCCTCTTTGTTTGGTCCATTCCCCGGCCTGAAACGGTCACTTCAAGTAAGCCCGCACCAAGCCGACCAGATCCTCTGTCAGTTCCTCCGGCGATTGTGTTCTGTGGTCCGGATGCATCATGTGCAATCGGATGTGATCTTCCAGGAACTCCGCCATCAAGCTGTTCACTCCGCCTCTTATTGCAGCCAGCAGCATCAGGATGTCCGCACAGTCATCTCCCGCCGCCAGGGCACGCTCAACCGCTTCCACTTGCCCGACCAGTCGCTTGATTCGTGAAAACAGCTTTTGCTTCTCTCGCGAAAGCTCTGGGATCTTCTCCTTCATGAAATCCTCCCGACCTTACTTCCTCCGAAGTCCAATTTTTCTACTTGACAATACCCTAGGGGGGTATCATATAAGAAGGTCAGGGGGTACGACAACACAACTCGGGATTCCTTGGAACCCCACGAGGCCTCCACACACCCCCGTTCGGACCGCGGCTGGGAGTGCAAGCTGCATCGCTGCGGTGATCTCAAATGTGTATTTACCAACCTATGTCATTCGCATATCCAGGCCGCTGACGAAATGAGAGGAACTTTCAGCGTGGAGGTAGACGAGAGAAGCGTGCATGATCCGACCCGCTTAACCAATGGCGACGGTGACGACGCAATTTGCGCACCTGATCCGCTTCCAAGATACCGCCTCACGGAACTTCAAAGCGAACACGGTAGAAGTACCATTGGGTAAGGACTGGATCGCGGTCACCGGCAGCAGCGGAATCAGATAATCTTGCATGCGGTGGGAGTCGGTGCGACGGCTGCAAGCCTAACTCGACCTGTAACACTCCTTTAACCAATCATGCGTACTCTCGGCAGATCGAGCCGACGCCATTTTGGTAACAACGCCGCGTCGCTAAGACGTGGTTAACTATAGTTAATTACAACGAGAGAAACGGCACAAATCCATGACGAGCAGCCTTCATTTCGGCGGTGTGCACGCGCGCTGGGGGAGCCTCGTCTTGGGAGCGGCGATCGTTGTGGGTTTTGCACTTCCCGCGGTCACTCAGCAACCCAGCCACGATTCTCGCGCGGCGCAGGTGTCGACACCCGTGCCTGATGATTCACCTTCTGCGCAACCCGCTGATCCGCCCGCCGATGCCGATTTGCCAGGCATGTTCCCGCACTTCAGCAACCACCGGTTCTGGTTGACCGGCCAGGCTAATTTTATCTTCCAGACCCATCCCGATTTTCACGCTCTCTACAGCGGCAAAAACAGTCTCAGCCCGCGTTACGAAAAAGCTACTTCTCGCGTATTGACGCTCTACACTGGTTTGGAGCTCAATCCGTCCACTGAACTCCTTTTCGACATCGAAGAAGCCGGCGGCGCAGCGCTTAGCACGGGCCTGGGCCTGGCCGGGTTCACCAATCTCGACATCGTCCGCAACCCGCTGCTGACCAAAGCTCCGTATCTCGCTCGCGGCATGATCCACAAGGTTTTCGCCCTCAGCCAGGACAAGATCGAGAATTCGCGCAGCTCTTTCAGCCTTTTCGACGAGCTTCCGCGCCGACGCCTAGAGCTGCGCTTCGGCAAGTTCAGCATGCCCGACTTCTTCGACCAGAATTCCGTCGGCTCCGATACTCACCTCCAATTTGTCAACTGGACCACCGACAACAACGGCGCCTACGACTACGCCGCCGACACTCGCGGCTATACCGTTGGCCTCACGGCCGACTACGAGGATCGGAACTGGGGGTTCCGCTTCGGGGAAGCGCTCATGCCTAAAATAGCCAACGGCCCTGACCTCGTTTACCGCCCGTGGTCTTCCCACGCCGAGAACTGGGAGTACGAACTCCGCCGCGGTCTTATCCCCCACAAACACGGCACAATCCGTCTTCTCGCCTTCACCAACTACGCCAACATGGGCATCTACAGGCAGGCGATCGCGAACTTTGTCAACGGCATCACACCCACGCCCGAAATCGCCAACCATCCCTGGCACATCACCCGAAAGTACGGTTTCGGCGTCAACCTGGAACAGAATCTGGCCCCCCATCTCACCGCCTTCGCCCGCTTCGGCTGGGACAACGGCAAGACCGAATCCTTCGCCTACACCGAGGTCGACCAAACCTTCGCCACCGGCCTCGGAGTATTGGGCCCAGCCTGGCATCGCCGCTTTGATCGCGCCGGCGTTGCCTTCATCAGCAACGGAATTGCGAAAGACCATCAAATCTATCTCGCCGATGGCGGCCTCGGCTTCCTGCTCGGCGACGGTGCTCTTACCTACGGCCGCGAAACCATTCTCGAGTCCTATTACACCGCCCACATTTGGCGCGGCGTCTACTTGGCTCCTGGCCTCCAATACGTCGTCAACCCGGGCTACAACCGCGACCGGGGTCCGGTCCTGGTCCCCGGCCTGCGAGCCCACCTCGAGTTCTGATCGGTTGTGAATTCCTCGTTACCCATGAATAATTAGCCAGTGCACCCATCGGGCCCAACCTTCGCCACCGAACTCAACGGCCACTCCATGGTCGGTCCCCTCCAACGGGTCATGGTCTGTTCGCCCAGCACCGCCGGATGGAATCAGCCGGAACGCGCCGCTCGCTGGCAGCAACTCGGCTTTCTCCATGCTCCCGATTTCGTTGTCGCCCAGGCCCAGCACGATGCTCTCCGCCTCGAGCTTGCCGCAACGGGCGTCGAAATCATCGAAT
>Ga0209698_10006215_pt1 | contig 12728 bp, 9 predicted proteins | sample LitLauG_LLR_2012_FD_187203 | JGI IMG/M metagenome (GOLD analysis project Ga0209698, IMG submission 187203) | Freshwater sediment microbial communities from Pennsylvania, USA - Little Laurel Run_MetaG_LLR_2012 (SPAdes) (version 2) | ecosystem: Environmental > Aquatic > Freshwater > Creek >...
ACCTTGCCGAACAGAGTGAGGACGCCGACGTGTCCGGTGCCGACGCGGGTCACCGAACTGAAGAAAAGGATGATGAGCAGGAATGCGGCAATGCCGAGGCCAATCAGGCGAAGCAGGCCACCACCGTGGCTGCCTCCACCGTCAATTACTCGACCACGAGCAGGATCAAAAATAGTCATGATTGTTCTCCAGCGGGAATTCTAAGCTCTAGAGGCAATTCATGCAGTGATTTGTGACGGGCGGGTAGGTGTAAGAGGCTGAACCCCGCGGCGGGTCAGGATGGGATAGGGCCATCGCCCGGCGTTTCTAACGCCATCTAGGACTGCCGGCTTGAATCTTGCCCCTTAGTCCCCGCATCTCTTACAGTAAACCTATGAGCAAAGTTCACATTCCGACCCCTTTACGGCAGTATGTAGGCAAGCAGGCTGCGGTGGAAGTGCAGGGCGCGACGGTGGGCGAAGCGATGGATTCGCTGGTCTCGCTGCATCCCGACTTGCGCAAACACCTCTACACCGATGAAGGAAAACTGAGGGCGTTCGTGAATCTCTATGTCAATGACGAGGACATCCGCTACCTGCAAAAAGAGGCCACCGAACTAAAAGACGGTGATAACATTTCTATCGTGCCTTCGATCGCCGGGGGCGCGGACAATGCCCTCCACTCGTGTCATCCTGAGTTCTTGTTATCTCGAAGGATTTAGGTTACTGCCTGCCCCTCATATTAAGGTGGCGCAAACATAAACCCAGATCCCTTGCTTCGCTCGGGATGACACGCCTTTTTCGGCGGCTAGCGTGCTTGATTTGATTCGGGAAGCCGCGATTCAAGAATTCAATCTGAGGACCTATGGCTACCACGACCACCGAAATTCCCGTCACTCTGAATAAAGATGAAATCCTGCGCTACTCGCGGCATTTGATCATGCCCGAGGTCGGCATGGAGGGCCAACTGAAGCTGAAGGCGGCGCGCGTGCTCTGCATCGGCACGGGCGGGCTGGGCTCGCCATTGGCGCTGTATCTGGCGGCGGCTGGTGTGGGCACGCTGGGCCTGGTGGATTTCGATGTGGTGGACTACACGAACCTGCAGCGGCAGATCATCCACTCGACGGCCGACGTGGGGCGCAAGAAGCTGGATTCGGCGGCGGACAAGCTGAAGGGGATCAATCCGTTCCTGAATCTGCGGACCTTCGACACGAGGCTGACGAGCGCCAATGCACTGGAGTTGTTTCGCGAGTTCGACATCATCGCCGATGGCACCGACAATTTTCCGACGCGATATCTCGTGAATGATGCGTGCGTGCTGACCGGGAAACCGAATGTGTATGGATCGATTTTCCGGTTTGAGGGTCAGGCCAGCGTGTTCGCGACCGAAGAGGGGCCGTGCTATCGCTGCTTGTATCCTGAGCCGCCACCGCCGGGATTGGTTCCGTCATGCGCAGAGGGTGGAGTGCTCGGCATTCTTCCCGGCCTGGTCGGTGTGATGCAGGCGACGGAAGTGATCAAACTAATCTTGGGCGTGGGCCAGCCGCTGATCGGACGACTGTTGCTGATTGACGCGCTGGGCATGAAGTTTCGCGAGTTGAAGCTGCGGAAAAATCCGGATTGCCCGGTGTGCGGGACGCATCCGACGGTCACGAAGCTGATAGACTACAACGAGTTTTGCGGCATTCGTGGAGAGGAGAAGCCCGTGTCGAGCGGAGTTCCCGAGATTCAAGTGGAAGATTTCAAGCGGCGACTGGATGCGAAGGAGGACTTGTTCGTCCTCGACGTGCGCGAGCCTCATGAATACCAGATCTGCAATATCGGCGGATATCTGATCCCCCTGAACGATTTGCCGAAACGCGTGAGCGAATTGGATTCGAGCCGGGAGATCGTTGTGCATTGTAAGATGGGCGGACGCAGCGCGAAGGCCGTCGCATTCCTGCAGCAATCGGGGTTCAAGAAAGTGCTGAATCTGGCTGGCGGAATTACGGCCTGGTCGGATCGAGTGGATCCGAAGGTGCCGAAGTACTAAGAAGCGGTTGTCAGTTTGGGCATGTGGGGAGAGCCGCCCCGGCTGTCCGTCGAGCGAAGCTCGACTAAGTGGCGCGGGCACTCATGCCCGCGTGGCCGTTGTAAACTCGATCATGCCTTCCTACTCTTCCCGCTCCCAAACGAAATCCCTTTTTAGCGAACGCGAGAATCCCCCCGAACGCTATCTGGTCGCGCACACCGACGGCGGCGCGCGGGGAAATCCCGGACCGGCGGGTTATGGCGTGGTTATAGAAGACGAAACCGGCCGCAAGGTCGCCACGCTCAGTGAATATCTCGGACACCAGACAAACAACTTTGCGGAGTATCAGGGGCTGATCGGGGCGCTTGAGTACGCGCTGGAGCACGGGAAGGCCCTGAAGATCATTTCGGATTCTGAACTGCTCGTACGCCAGATCAAGGGCATCTACAAAGTGAAGAATCCCACATTGCAGGATCTGTATGGACGGGCAAAAGAGTTGATCGGGCAGATGGATTGGTTTTCGATCGGTCATGCGTTGCGCGAGCACAATCGGGAAGCCGATCGACTGGCGAATGAAGCCATGGATAAGGGTATGGGACGCCAGGTCAATGTAGCCGCGGCCGCCTCGGCCGCCAGGGTTTCGAGTCAAAGCACGCAGCAAGAATTCGAAGGCGTAGTGCGTAACGGCAAGGTGGAATTGTCGAATGGGAGCTTGCCGGATGGGACCCGCGTGCAGGTGCGGGTGAAACGATAACCTTCAGGTTTGTCATCCAGAGGCGCATGCTTTTGCGCCGAAGGATCTGTGCACTCCCCCGCCGCACTAACGCTGCCGGCGAGTACCTAGATCCCTCACTTGGTTCGGGATGACAATGCAAGAGGGAATGAGCAATCAGAAATCATTCTGCCGCCGACGTGTGATCGTGCACGATCTTCCAGCCGTCTGGAAATTTGCGAAACACCAGCGTGAATAATCCGTGCGGTGTTTTGCCATCGGACATCGTCAAATGCCATTCGCCGCGCACGAAGGCCGCCTCCGGTCCGAGAGCGACAACACGCAGATTTGCGAATTGCAGTTTACCCATCTCGTGGCCTGGACTTGAATATGTAGCGTGGTAACGATCGAGCGTGGCCTGCCATCCGCCGGTCTCCTTCGCGCCGGAGAAGAAGGTGAGTTCGGGAGAATTCCAATAGCCGGCCATAAAAGCGTCGAGATCGTGGCGGTTCCAGGCGTCTTGCTGCATGTGTAGAACATTCTCGACTGCGGATTTGCCATCGTCAGATGATGCCTGCGCGGTGGCGCAAATTGGAATCAAACACAGCAAGAAGACTGAAGCCGAAAAGATGGTCTTAACCATTATTCCTCCGCATTGCAGATGACAGGCCGTTGTTGCAACTTCGAAAGTGCGAGGGCGGGTCGCCCTCGCGACAGCCGGCCCGGAGGCCGGCGCTACGGTCTTAGTGTGATTCTTCTGCGGCCGGTGCCATATCCGGCGTGTCTACTTTTTGCGCGACTGTATGCGGCACAACTGGAGGCGGTTGAAATTCACCGGCATCTTTGCCCGCCATGGCTGTAGTCATGAAGTTCATCCAGATGGGCAGCGCTGCGTGGGCTCCCGTCTCTTTCGCACCAAGCGACTTTTTCTCGTCATAGCCTACCCATACGCCGCAAGTCATGGTCGGCGAGAATCCGACGAACCATGCGTCAGTAAAGTCGTTCGTCGTGCCTGTCTTTCCTGCCACCGGGAACGGCAATTTCGCGGCGGCAACGGCTGTGCCGTGCAGCACGACTTCACGCAGCATTGAGGTCATGATGCGCGCGGTGCGTTCGTTGATCACGTCTTTCACGTCGGGAAAGTCTTCTTCCAGCACACGGCCTTCATAGTCAGTAACGCGCGTGATGTAGCGCGGTGTTACGCGCACGCCGTCATTGGGGAAAACGCTGTAGGCGGAGGTCTGCTCCATCAGGGTAATCTCCGCCGAGCCGAGCGCGACCGGCAGATAGGGCGGCAGCTTGGCCGTGATGCCGAAGCGTCCGGCATAGTCGATCACCGTCTTGATGCCGACCTTGTTCGCCAGGCGCAGGGCCGGGATATTGCGCGATTGCGCCAGGGCGCGGCGTAGAGTGATCAGGCCCTCGAACTTCTCGTCGTAATTGTGCGGGGAGTATGGGCCGGAAGGAGTTTCGAAGGTCAGCGGCTCGTCGAGAATTGTGTCGTCGGGGCTGGCGCCCTGGTCGATCACCGTCGTGTAAACGTAGGGTTTGAACGACGATCCCACCTGACGGAGGGCTTGCGTGGCGCGATCGAACTTCGAGTCATTGAAGTCGCGACCGCCGACCATGGCTTTAATCCCGCCGGTGGCGTTGTCGATGGCAAGCAACGCTCCTTGTGCGCCGGAGTCCTGCTCGAGGCTGACCTTGGCTGCGCCATTCGTACCGAGCGCCAGAATCTTAACGTAGCAAATGTCGCCCGCCTTGAGAATGTCGGCCAGCTTGTGTTGCGTCCAGGCCGCCTCGGATTGCCCGAGCGCGGCTGTGTAGCGGCCGAATTTCAGCGTGGCGATTCCGGTTCCGGCGGACGTGACGACGGCATGGATGTATCCACCGACTTCGGGTTCGTCATCCCAATCAGGGTGCGAATATTTCTCGACGGTCCAGCCGTCGGCAATCACGTTTTCGAGGCGCCCCTTCCATCCATGGCGCCGCTCGTAGGCCGCAACGCCGTCGAGTACAGACTGGTTCGCCGCCTTCTGCAGATCGACGTCGATCGAAGTGTAGACTTTCAGTCCGCCCTCGTGAACCTGGTCCGCGCCGTACTTCCCTTCGAGATAGCGGCGTATTTCTTCGACAAAGTAGGGCGCCAGCGAGTTGGGATCATGCGCGAGGCGAAGGGCCAGCGGCGCCGAGCGCGCATCGGCGGCTTGCGTGGCGGTGATCTTGCCGTCTTCGAGCAGGGCATTGATCACGAGATTGCGGCGTTTCTGGGCGCGATCGGGATGGTTGATCGGCGAATAGACAGTCGGCCCTTTGGGCAGACCGGCCAGCAGAGCGGCTTCTTCGAGAGTCAGGTTTTTTGCGGGCTTGCTGAAGTAAAACTCAGAAGCGGCTTCGAAGCCGTAGACGCCATGCCCGAGAAAAATCTGGTTGGCGTAGAGCGTGAAAATCTGCGGCTTGGTGAAGTGGCGCTCGATCTGGATAGCCAGCATCGCCTCCTGCACTTTGCGGTGAAAGGAGCGGTCGGGCGAGAGAAACAGGTTCCGCGCGAGCTGCATCGTAAGCGTGGAGGCGCCCTGTACTTTGCCGCCCGATTCGATATCGCGATAAGCCGCGCCCACGATGCGCCAGAAATTGATCCCGGAATGCCGGTAGAAATCTTTGTCTTCGATAGAGACGAGCGCATCGCGGAGCACAGGAGGAAAATCCTCGTAGCTGGCGACCACGCGCCGTTGCAGCGCGAACGAGCCAATCACGCGCCCGCGATCGTCGTAAATCTCGGTGATGGAACTGGGGCGGTAAGCTTCGAGGGCGTTCACCTGCGGCAGGTCGGTGGTATAGACGAGGAGCATGCCGACCGTGGCACCGACGAGGGCCGAGACCAGCACAAGCAAGCCGAACAGCACACGGCCTACGAGCTTGCGCCCGCCGATTTCCACCTCTGGGAGATCTTCGTAGAGAGTCCGCATGGGACGTCGAGGTCAGAATAGCACTTCGGGTGGAGGCGGTTGGGAGAAGGAACCGCGGGGGCCAGACGCCCCCGCGACAGCCGGCGAGACGCCGGCGTTACCCGTTAGCTGGTGCGGCTTTTTAACACTTCGACCGCTTTGTTCAGCTGATCGTCAATCGTGATCTTGGGCTTGGCTTCCTGATCGGCGGGCGGATTCGCTCCGTCCTCGTCGTCCGGAACTACCGAATCATCCACATCCGCGACCAGAACGTTGGGAGTGATCGCCACGTCCTGAATGGCCTTGCCGCTGGGCGAATAATACTTCGCGACCGAGAGAATCAGAGCGCCGCCATCGGGCAGGTCGATCGTCTTCTGCACGGAACCGTCGCCGAAAGTCTTGTCGCCGACAACATCGCCGCGAGCGTTTTCGAGAATTGCAGCGGCAACGATCTCGGCTGCACCGGCCGTGCCTTTGTTCACGAGCACTGCAACCGGCAGCGAGGTGATCGCCTTCGATGGATCGGCGTTGAAGGGCTCGCGCGGGAACTTCTGTCCCTGCAGGTATGTGATCGTGCCGTGATTGAGGAAGAGGTTGGCGGCCGCGACTCCTTCATTCTCGTCGCCTTCGGCGCAGTAGCGCAGGTCGAGCAGAATCTTTTTCGCGCCGGACTTTTCCAGCGACTTGATCTTGGAAGCGATCTCCTGCGGCTTGCCTTTGGTCAGCGCCTCAACCTTGACGTAGCCGATGCCGTCTTCCATCATCTTGTCGCTGACGGGAGGAATGCCCACCACGTCGCGTGTGACGACGACCTTCTGCGGCTCCGCTCTGCGCGCGCGCACGACCTGCACGGTCAGCGTCGAGCCGGGAGCTCCGGAAATCAAGCTGCGAATCTCAGGCAGCGACATGTCGCGCGTGCTCTTGCCTTCGATCGATTCGAAGATGTCAGTGGCTTCAATGCCGGCTTTTTCAGCCGGGGAACCCGGCCACACGGCGACGACGTCCGCGTATCCGAAACGTTTCGAGACGACTGCGCCGATGTCCGCCTTGCCTTCGGCTTTGTGCGCCTTATACGCCTTGTAGGCGTCAGCCGTCATGTAGCTGGAATTCGAGTCGAGCGACTCGAGCAGCCCGTGCAGCGCTCCGTCGGTCACTTTCGGGATGTTGGGCTCTTCCACGTATTCGCTCCGCACGCGCGAAAGCACTTCGCTGTAGACCTGCAGTTGGCGGTAGGAGCCGTCGCTGGACGAGGCGTGCACGCCTCCCATCGAACCGACGACGACGAACAGTAATACAGCAAAAGAGGTGACGAGTATCGCTGCCTTGGTTTTCATGGACATCAGTCTTGGTCTTCTTCTGGAAGGAGTTACTTCCGGTAGAACTCCCCCTATTATATCCCTGTAGATGCCAATTTTAGCCCCCCGGCTGCTCAATTTGAGCCCTGAAAGTAATGGCCGCGGCCTTGGGGCTTCCTTGGACAAACGGGCGCGGCGGCGACGTCACGATCCCGGCTTAAAGCTCAGGCTCATCGTGGTCTGGACCGACACCGGACGCCCGTTGAACAGATAAGGCTTGAACTTCCATTGCTTTACGCCGTCGATGGCGGTGCGGGCGAAGGCCAGCGAGCCTTGCTGGAACTTAGCGTCCTGCACGGTGCCGTCGTGGCCGATGAGAAGTTGTAGCACAACAGTCCCCTGCTGTCCTTTGGCGCTTGCCGGATAGGCGATGGCGGGCTGATCGGTGATCAGGGCCCGCTCGGCTGCTTCAGTGACAGCGACAGGCTCGATGGCGGGCATAGCGTTCTCCGCGGGCTTATTTCCGCTGGCATCGGGCGTCATCGAAGCCATGTGCGACTTTAGACTCGAAGGCACATTCCCGGCAGTCGGAACATCTCCGGTGGGCTGCGTTGCCGGATTCGTGGTCACCGTCGGCTGCGAAGCCGGGGGAACGAGCAGCGATGCAGGGACTTGTGGGGCAGGACGAGGTTGCTCGGTGGATTGAGCTGGAGCAGGCGGCTGGACTTGTGTTGGCGGTGCCTGCGGAGTTGTCGCGGCAGGGTTAGCGGCGGGTTTAAAGGGATCGGACCCCGGTTGCGCTGCCTGATTTTCCGGCGCCTGCACAGCCTGATCGGGGTTGGCGGGCACCGATCCGTCGGGAGTCATGACAGCCGGGTCCGGGTTGGCTGCGTTGTTGGGTTTCTTTGCGGTCGGATCCACGACCGGCACGACGCGGATCTGCGAAGGATCGGTGGTGGCGTCCGGGATACTCTCGACAGCGGGCATCTTGTACTCGTCTCCGGCGCGGCCGAAACTCTCGTGCGATTCGGGAGCCGGAGCGGTGGTGACGGGTTGCGGATTCAGCCAGGTGTGCAGAGACTGCTGGCCGCGTTTCCAGAGCCCCCGCATCTGCGGATGCCACGGCGCTTGTGGGGCCGCCGCGATGGCACAGGCGGCTAACACAACGGCGAATATGATAGCCCGTTTGCCTAACGAAAAGCTCGAGCGAACCTTCTTCTCGGGTTCTTCCTCTTCCTGCCCCTCGATGTAGGCAAAAAGCCGCTGCTCCTCTTTTTGATCGTGAACCTTCTGTTCGGCTTCAGGTAAGGGCTCGCTATGGCGGCCGGAGAAAGAAGGCGTCTGATCGAAGCTCACCAACTCTGGCTTACCACTCTCGGGAGCAGGAGCGGGTGCTGCTGCCGCCCCAGCCTGGCTTGGACCGGGCCGATTCACGCCGCGGTTCTTCAGGTACCACTCCAGCCCGCGAGACTCATCGCCACGCGGCGGAGGAGGCGGTGGGGCCGCGGGCTGCGTTACGGAAGCCGCCATAGGCTCCAAGTCTTTTAAGGGGCGTACCTGCTCGTTGGTGAATTCCGAGTGGATGGTCGCGCTGGATTCGGGAACGAAGGGCGAGCCTGGAGCCGCGTTGCGAGTCTCGAGCAAATCTCCGGCACGCAGAATCTTGTCATTCTCAGCGCCTGAAGGCGGCGAGGACACCGTGACCGGCGCTGCTGCGGCGTTGGCCTGCACTGCGTTAGCGGCGTTCTCTTTCGCACGCAGCAGGTCGCGAGCGGTGGTGAGGGTATCTGTGACTTGATTGACGAGGAGCGGTCTGCGCAGGATCGAGTTCGCGCCTGCCTGCAGCGCCTTCGGCACGCTCGCATCGTCGCTGACAACAGCCAGCATTAGAGGACGCTCGCTCGACTTGCGGACTCGGGCTGCGTTTAGAAGGGTGCTTGCTTCGGACTGCCGATCCCAATCAATGATGACAATCTGGTACAGACTTGCTGTGACCCTCTCAACCGCCGTGGAAGCTTCCGAGCAGTGTTCTTCTTCGATGCCAAGATCGGACAAGCCTTGGCGGATCGGCGCGATGATCGCGTCGTCTGCACTAAACAGGAGACAACGAAGGGCCATGCCATTTCAGACTAGGGGTGAGGGTAATCGGGGGCAAGATTACCGTGGTGGACTGCCGAAAGCTCGACCGTGCTCCAAGGTGCATGTACTAATGGAGCGAGACCGCGCTAGAATGCTCGGTCCCGCCGGACTCCGTGCGAGTTGATGCAGTCGACCTGATCGCTATAGGACCCATGCTCGAACAAAACTACTGGCTCACTACAACCGAATTCCCGACCATCGATCCAGCCCGCCCTCTGCCCGAAGTTGTCAATGTTGCGGTAGTCGGCGCGGGCTTCACAGGGCTCTCCGCCGCGCGCACGCTGGCCAAGCGCGGCGCAAAGGTCGCGGTGCTCGAGGCACAAACCATCGGCTGGGGCGCCAGCTCGCGCAACGGAGGCATGGTCCTCACCGGCATGAAGCTGGGCGTCAACAAGCTGATCTCGATGTATGGCCGGGAACGGACGCAGCGCATGTACGCAGCCTCGCTGGCCTCGATGGACTGTGTCGAACAGATCGTGAAGGAGGAGAAGATCGATTGCGGCTTTTCGCGTTGCGGGCACCTCGAAGTCGCGTGCAAGCAGAAACATTTCGACGATTACGCCCGCCAGGCCGATGTGATCGAACACGAATTCAACCACAAACTGCGCGTGGTGCCGCGCCACGAACTTCATTCGGAGATCGGATCGACGATTTATTACGGCGGCATGGTGGATGAAGTCAGCGCGGGCTGCAATCCGGCGCGCTATGTCGCCGGACTCGGGCAGGCTGCGATGAAGGCCGGAGCGGAAATTTTCGAGCACACCCGGGTGCAATCGATCGAGCGCGAATCCCGCAACGGAGAAGCTGGATGGAAGCTGGTCACTTCGCAGGGACCGATCTGGGCGCACGAATTGTTCGTCGGCACCAGCGGGTACACCGGCACTGCGACGCCCGCATTGCAGAAGAAGCTTATTCCAATCGGATCGTTCATCATCACGACCGAAGTGCTGCCGGAGCCGCTGGCGCGCGAACTCAGCCCGCGAAACCGGATGATCTACGATTCGAAAAACTATCTCTACTACTACCGACTGACTCCCGACCGGCGCATGCTCTTTGGCGGGCGCGCCGCGTTCTTCCCGGAGAACGATCAGACCGTACGGCGCAGCGCCGAACTGCTACGCCGTGGGATGATCCAGGTCTACCCGCAATTGCGCGATGCGCGCATCGAACATGTTTGGGGAGGCACGCTCGATTTCGCCTTTGACATCATGCCGCACGCCGGACAAATGGACGGCATGTATTATGCGGTCGGTTACGCGGGACACGGCGTCGCGATGGCCACCTACCAGGGCCAGAAGATCGCGGAACTCATGTCGGGCGATCAGCCTGAAAATCCGTTCGTGGGAATTCCCTTTCCCGGCGCGCCTCTGGGCCTTTACAACGGCAAGCCATGGTTCTTGCCATTTGCGGGAGCCTGGTACAAATTTCTCGATTGGGTCAGTTGAAAATCGAGTTCGCGCGAGCAAGCGTCCGCACACTCTGGGATACAATCGGCATCAACGAAATCGGCATCAACGGGATGATCACTCGCTCCGACGACTACGTGGAATACTGTCGCGAAAGTGCCCGAAACGCTCGCGACCTTCACGACCTCGCCTTACGCGGACGGCACAAGAAAGAAACCACTCGTCGCGTTCATGAACACATCGTGCAGGCGGTGGATCTCCGTCCCGACGATGTTCTCGTGGACATCGGCTGCGGTGACGGCACTCTGCTGCGAATGGCAGGAACGTTGCGAGTTCGCAGCGCCATCGGCTTGCTGGCCACGGAAGAAGAGGTCCGGCTGGTACGAGAGACCGGCGTTGATGCCCGCCAAGGGTTAACTCACGAATTGCCGCTGCCGGATGCGATGGCATCCGTCGTTGTCTGCAACAACGTCTTGCTCATCGTTCCACGAGAGAAAATTTTAGCGAGCTTGCGTGAGATGTGGCGGATTGCGAAACCGGGAGCGCGCATTTTCATCGGGGAAATTCCATTTGCCGAACCGAAAGATCCGACTCCAAGCTTCCAGACGCGCCGCGAGCTGCTCTCGTTTCTTTACCGCGAGCGCGGCGTAAGAGCGTGGTTGGGGATGCTGCGCCGCATGGCCTGGTGGCGCCTGACGGGTCAGGCGGAGGTAGTCCGCCCCGGGACCGTTGTGTCGTTCTACGCGACCCCGGAAGAGTTCATAGCGCTGGCCAATAAGGCGGGGCTGGATCTCGTGCGCTACTGGCGGCACGACGATCCGGACACGCGGAATAACTACTTGTTTAGAAAAGCTTAGCTGAACGTCGGTTATTGAAGTTCGAAAGCGTCCTGACTCGAAGACGCGGTCGACGATTAGCTGGCTGTTGACGCGACGTCTGTCCTGCCTTTGAGCAACCGATACACGATTGGTCCCACCACAATCGCGACTGCGCCGCCAATCATGCCGAAGCGATCGCTACCGAGCAGGGCGACCAGGGCCATCACAACCGGAGCACCAACCACGTAGAGCAATCCCGCGCGTCCGCCGGGTATTTTGAAGGCGCGCTTCAACTCCGGCTGCGTGCGGCGCAGTTTCCATGCCGAAAGCACGGTCAACACCGTCGTCGCCGAGCGCAGCCAGATATAAACCGAGATCAACTCCGCCAGGCTCTGCCAGGCGAGCAGGCTGTAAATCACGGCGGACGCCACAATCGCAAGCCACGGCGTTCCGTAGCGCGCATGCTTCCGAGTGAGAGCGTTGGGCAGGTATCTGTCTTCGGCCATGGCGAAGGGCATTCGTGTTGTCGTCAGGATCGTGCTGTTGAGCAGCGCGACGTTTCCCACCATCGCAGCCAGCGTCATCCATGTGCCCAGCCACGCGCCTCCGATCATTTTGGCGGCGTCGGAAAAGAATCCTGTGTGCCAGTGATCCCAGTTTCCCGCCGAAGCCAGTCCCGCCAGAGTCGGCAGAAAATATGCGGCCATCGACAGCGGTACGACCAACGCCAGCGCCCGCGGGTAGGCCTGCTGCGGATTTTCCACTTCTTCGGCCACGGTGGAAAGCTGCTCATATCCTGAGTAGAGCCAAAGACCCAAAGCCAATCCCACGCCAAATACTTTGAATGTAGGCTGATGCGGGACGACCCAAGGCGCGAAAGGATTCTGATGCCAGTGCGCCAGCGCGATGACGACCATCGTCATGACCGGCACGAAAATAAAAATCTCGAGCGCGGTCGCGAGTTGCCCCACCATTTGAATGCCGCGTACATTGACCCACGTCAATATGGCGATCAGCGCGACTGAGACAAGGTAGTGCTCCCACCACGTCATTCTGGGGAGGTAGTAGACCAGATAATCAGTGAACAACACGGCGTACGCACCGCCGAGAAGAAACGACGCCGACCAGTTCCACCATCCCGCCAGGAATCCCCAGAAGTCGCCAAATGCCGCGCGGGTCCAGCGATAGAAGCCTCCCTCGACCGGCATGGCCGTGGTCAATTCTGCCGAAACCAGCGAGACCGGGATGCACCAGAAAAATGGCAGCACGAGTAGATAGAGGAGTGTCATGCCCGGCCCGGAGGTGGTCACCATGTCTTCGAGCCCGAACGGCCCGCCGGTTGTGTACGAGAACATGACGAAGACGAGGTAGAAGAGTCCCGCCTTCCGCAGTGAGGATGCCTTGCCGTTGTTGGTCAAAGG
>Ga0209698_10006216_pt1 | contig 12727 bp, 7 predicted proteins | sample LitLauG_LLR_2012_FD_187203 | JGI IMG/M metagenome (GOLD analysis project Ga0209698, IMG submission 187203) | Freshwater sediment microbial communities from Pennsylvania, USA - Little Laurel Run_MetaG_LLR_2012 (SPAdes) (version 2) | ecosystem: Environmental > Aquatic > Freshwater > Creek >...
CCATGGGCCGGGCCATGAAGAACATCGTCGCCTACATCAAGCAGGCGATCGCCGAGAAAAGAGCGCATCCCGATGAGGGAGTGATCAGCCGCATCGCCCATGCCACCCCGGATGGCCGGCTGCTGAGCGAAAAGGAAGTCTTCGGCTTCGTGATCTTCCTGTTCATCGGCGGGCTTGATACCGTCTTCGCAACGCTCAACAACATCTGGCTGTGGCTGGCCCAGAACCCGCAGCGCTGCCAGGAGATCATCGCGCGACCCAAGGATATCGACAATATCGTCGAGGAGCTGCTGCGGCGCTGGTCCGTGACCTTCTCCGGACGCGTGGTCGCGCAGGACCTGGAGATGCGCGGCGTCAAGATGAAGAAAGGCGACCGGATCACCAGCGTGCTGCCCGCCTGCAACTTCGACCCCGAGGTCTTCCCCGATCCCCTCCAGGTCAACTTTGATCGTCCGCGCAAGACCATCCTGGCTTTCACCGTCGGCGTGCACAGCTGCATGGGCGGGCATCTCGCCCGACTTGAGCTCAAGATCGCCCTGCAGGAGTGGCTGAAGCGCATCCCGGTGTTCTCGCCCAAACCGGGTGCGCAGATCATCTACCGCCCCGGCGGCGTCGTGGGTCCCGAGTTCGTACCGCTGGTCTGGAAATAGCGCGCGCCGCCCTTGAGGGCGGCGCTGTCCCTCGCCGCATCCGCCCTTATCAGCGGGCCGGGCCGGCAGCCCCGGCCGCGTGCTTGCCCGCAATGTAGCCGAAGACCATTGACGGACCGACACTGGCGCCCGCGCCCGGATACACACGGCCCATGGCCGATGCCGTGGAGACTCCCGTGGCGTAGAGCCCTTCGATCACCGAACCGTCGCTGCGCAATACGCGGGAGTGCACATCCGTGACGACACCGCCGTAGGTACCGACGTCGCCGGGGATCACGTCGACCGCATAGAAAGGCCCTCGTTCAATCCGGCCCATTGTCTTGTTGGGCCCGTCCCTGAAGAAGGGATCGCCCAGCCAGTTGTCATAGGCGCGCTCGCCGCGATGAAAGTCCTCGTCGACGCCCTTGTCGACGAAGGCGTTCCAGCGATCGACCGTGGCCTTGAGGGCGGTCGGATCGACCTTGATCAGCTTTGCCAGTTCCTCGATCGTACTGGCCTGCTTGAGATAGCCGTTCTCGATCCAGCTCTTCGGCTTCTTCTCGATGCCCGCAGTTCCGCAGAGCTGGTATTCCTGCATGAACGTCGAATCCATGATTGCCCAGCTCGGAATGGCGGGCACCGTTCGGTTCCGCTTGAGCATGGTCTCGCAGTACAGCTCGTAGGAACCGCCCTCGTTCATGTAGCGCACACCCGACTGGTCGACGAGGATGGCATGCGGCTTGGCGGTCACCGCCTGCATGCCGGGTTTGACGTAATCCTTGTCGAAATTCGGGTAGCGCGTGGTCTGGAAGCCGACCATTTCATCCATCTGCGCCAGCACGCCGCCGATGCGCTCCATTTCCAGATGCATTTCGCCGGTATCGCCCTCAGGCGCATTGGACCACGCCGCCCTGGTGCCGGGCTGATACCTGTCCCTCATCGCCTGGTTCTGGGCAAAACCGCCGGCGTTGACCAGCACGCCGACCCGCGCAGCGATACGCCAGGGTTTCCCGTCCTTCACGGTGACGACGCCTTTGACTTTTCCGGCTTCCACGACCAGTTCCGAGACCGGCGATTCGAGCCGGACATCGATACCCGCCTTGCGACCGGCCAGCAGCATGCGGCCCTGCAAGGCTGCGCCGGCCGTGACCCAATGCTTGCCGGTCAGCTTGCCGAGCACGACGCGCAGCGCGATCTTCGCGAAGATCATCTTGATCTTCCAGCTGTGCCGGGCGAAGGACAGCTTCATGCCGTCATCGAGCTTGGCGGGGACCTCGAGGAAGCCCCGCCGGAGCCTGGGCTCCCAATCGCCCAGTTCCTTCTTGTTGAAGGGCAGCGCCGTGACGGTGCGACTCGTCTTACAGCCGCCGGGCAGCTCATCGTAATAGTCCGGCCAGAATTCGGATCCGCGCTCCAGCTTCACGCCCTGGCTGATCAGGAATTCCACCGACCTTGGTGCCTCCCTGACATAGGCGAGCCGCTTATCGCGTGACGTGCCCGGCGCATCGGAATCATCGCCCACCACGGCCTCCAGGTACGCGACGGCCTTTTCCTCGCTGTCCTCGCCGGCGTTCATGAACCCGTTATTCGGAATCCACATGACGCCGCCGGACTTGCAGGTCGTGCCGCCGAAGTACTGGGTTTTCTCGAGAACGACGACCGATTTACCCGCCTGACGCATCACCAGCCCGGAGCTCATCGATCCGGCGCCGCTGCCCACAACCACCCAATCGAAGGTTTCATCGAAACCGGTCATATTCGCCCCCTGGACAAGTTATATCCCCGCGCCGTGGCCGCGCGCATTCAGCACGATTGAATCGGAAGACTGGTCGCTTGGCAAGCCGCCGGATCAGGCCGGTGAAGCGTCGGTCCGCAGCGCCGACTCGTGCAGGCGGCAGGGCGCCGCCTGAACAACCCAATCCGAGTCGTGTCGCTCAGGCCTTAGGGACCACTCGCTCGCCGTATTCCTCGAACAGCGCGGTGTAGGTCTTCGCCATGTCCGAGGCGTCGCTCGACGTCAACTTGCCCTCGGCGGATGCCTTGCCGACAGCGCCGAGGAACCCCATCGGATCGTCCGTCTCAAGATCGTAGATGGCGAGCCAGGGATTGGTATCCGAACCCATCAGCTTGGCTGTGAGCTTGTAGCGCTGCGCGCCGCGCATGCCGGGGAATGAAACCAGCTCAGGCAGGTGGCGGTTCTGGTACCAGTCGTGGAACTCCTCTTCCTTGCCGGCAACGGGCGTCGTGAGGGCAACCAGCTTGAACTTGGGCATTGACACACTCCTTCCCGATGATCTTCCAGCACTTGGGCAAAGCGGCCACCGCGCAGGGTGCGGGGTGCAGACAGGCCGCAGGGGCGAAGTCTCGCGGCCCCCACGCGCGCTGCCCGGCGCCCTTCCCGGCTTTCCATCCGGTGCCCCGGAAGAATAAACGCCCGCTGCGGCCAATGCCAGCGCAACGAGGTCGCAGGCCAATGGCCCCGCCTGCCGCTCCTGGCGCGCATCTCACCGGGATCGCGCCTGTCGCGGCCGACCGAGCTGCGATCAAGTCAGCCGAGCCGAGGAATGATCTGCGGCAGGTTGACCGACGTCCGGATCCCGGCGGGAGCATCGCAGACATAGGGCACCGCGTTGACGGGGCGATGTGCAGTCAATCCTGGCGTCATGTCGGCGTAATGTTCGGCAGCCACTGGGAAGGAAATCGAGACGTCGAGCGGACAGTCACCCTCAAGCACGATGTGCCAGCCCGACGGCGACCGGAACTCCCATTGCTGCCCGTCGCTGGTCGCGACGTCATTCGACACGAACCAGGTCGTCGTGAAGCTCATCAGCGCCCTGCCGTTCCGCATGCCGGCCACCGTGGTCCGCGTCGCGGCGACGGTGCCGGCCGGCACGATCCCGGCCGCAATGTGGACATCCCTGCGCGCGAGGCCAAATGCACCGTACACCTCGAAGTGATCGATGGGCAGCCCAAGCGCCGTAGCGACCAGCTGCAGCGATGGCGCAAAACACAGGCGCGCATGGTCCAGCTGTGCCTGGTCCGCCGAGCGCGGCGGCCTGGCGAAACCCATCATATCGAACAGCATCTCCGGCGAATTGCGCGATGAGCAATCGGCGAATTCGTTGATGGCGAGATGATCGAGCCGACGCTGGATTGAGGCGAGCACAATCGGCAGTGCCTCGGAAATGAAGCCCGGGCTGGCGCCTGTGGCGTGGATCGAGCTGTCACCACGCCGGCACGCCGCCTCAATTCGCGCACAGATCTGCGCATCGAGCGCGGCGGGATTCTGCAGCTCCATTCGGGTCGTGACAATGTTCGAGCCCGACTCGAGTATCTGGCAGATTTCATCGTAATTGCACACATGCGGCATATAAAGGACGCAATCAGGCTTGAGTGCGAGCACATCCTCCATGCTGTGCGTGGCAGCAACGCCGATCGGTGCGATCCCGGCCAGCTCGCCCGCATCGCGCCCTACTTTGGCTGCGCTGTGGACCCACACGCCGACCACCTCGAGGTCCGGGTGCTCAATCGCGCGCCGCAGCGCCCGTGACCCCACGTTGCCGGTTGCCCATTGCACCACCCGGTAGCGCCGTTTCGCCTTGAAGGAATTCGCCGAGCCGCTCATGTATTTGATTCTCCCGATGTGCCTCTGCCGAATGGCGGATTGGCGCCGCCCCCGCGCTCCTGAATCCACCAGATCCTAACCCATTGCTTCCATGAGCCATACCGCTTGCTGCCGCCGATGCCGCCGGTTGCGCCAGTTGTGCCGATTGCACCGCGCCCTCCCGAATTTCTTCTGGCGCACCGGCTCCGGGATTCTGCCCCGGGTGTCCAGCGACGGCGGCTCCAGGCCTGAATCTGGCAGCGGCCGCGGAATTGACTCGTCCGGCCGCGCCCTCGATGGCAAGATAGGCCATCGATCAAACGGATGCGGGGACGGGAAATGGCGACTTTTGTCCTGGTGCACGGCGGCGGCCACGGTGGCTGGTGCTACGGCAGGCTCTCGCCCCTGCTGCGTACGGCGGGCCATACGGTCCTGGCACCGACGCTTACGGGACTGGGCGAGCGCAAGCATCTGCTGAGGCCCGGCATCGACCTGGACACGCACATCACCGACGTTGTCAACATGCTGGAATACGAGGATCTGACCGACGTCATCCTTGCCGGGCACAGCTACGGTGGCATGGTCATCACCGGGGTCGCAGACCGGGCTGCACCTCGCATTGGACACCTCGTCTTTCTCGATGCGGCCCATCCGAAGAATGGCGAATCCCTCGCCGACATCGCCGCACCCATGATGGCCATGGCCCGGAACGAAATGCGGGTGGTTGACGGCGTGGAACTGGTGCTTTGGCCGGACTCCCAGGCGGTCGCCCACTATGGCGTGACCGACGCGGCCGACTTCGCCTGGCTGAAATCAAAGCTGACGCCGCACCCCTGGAAGTGCTTCACGCAGAAGCTGCTGCTGACGAATGAGACGGCGGTCGGTCGGATCCCACGCACCAACATCTGCTGCACGGCAGGGCTGCAGGCACCCGGATATCGCGAAGAGATGCAGAAGGCGGAACGCTTCTTTGAGATCGACACCGGCCACGACCTGATGATCACGCGACCCCGCGCCGTTGCGGATATGTTGCTGCAGGTAGCGCAGCCGGTCTGAGAGCGGCGCACTTGCAGCATTCGCCGCTGCCCGATGAAGCCGCAGCTGCCATCAGACGAAACTTGCAGACCGATGCTAGCGCTCATCGGCGAAATCGCGGTCGCGCGGCGGCGGCAGTTCTGATCGCAGCTGCGTGATATGCGCTCTGTGGAGCTCGCGATTGAGTGCCAGCACCTGGGCGTGCAGTGCCTGCCGCGCGGAGCCCAGAGCCTGCAATTCCTTCAGCGCTAAAATGGTTTGCGCCGCCTGTACCTGCGTTGGCGCGGCATCGGCCGCATTCACCTGCGCGTAGAGTGCTGCGAGGTCATCGTTAAGCTTCTGCAGTCCACGCCCGGAGGCAGCCAAAGGGCCCGACTCCACGGGTTCGACCAGCTCGCCAATACGCGCATCCAGACTCTTGAGGCGCGTGCTCAACGGCGGACTCAAGGGTGCATTCAGCGCCTGCACCTGTGAACGCAGTGATAGCGCTTCCTGCAGAGCGCCGGTGCTGTTGCCAAGTCCGGCGGCGAGTTGTCGCGCGAGCTCGAACTGAGCCGAGAGATCTGCGTCCGTTGCTTTGAGACGCGGATCCGGCCTGACCGTGAGAACCGTTTGCCACTGATGATCGCCGATGCATAGACGAACCCGGTACGATCCGGGAAGCGCGAGCGGGCCGGACGGTTCCAGCGGTGTATCGCCAGGCACCGCAGAAATGGGAAACCCGCGTTGCAGGGTGCGCGGCGCCGGATAGTGCAGGTCCCAGACCCAGCGATGCATCCCGGCGCTGGTCGCTAGCGGTGGCTCCATCCGAATCCAGTAACTGGGAATGAGTTCGCGCTGCAGCTGCTCCGCGGTGAAGGTGGCGGCATCGGTACTTGACACCCGCGCCGCGAGCTCGCCGCGTTGGTCCAGAACCTCGAGGCTTACCGGCTGGCTGGCATCGCGCGCGAGGTAGTAATCGATCACGGCCCCGTTCGGCGGATTGCGTCCCGCGGGTTCGTCCGGTTGCAGGGGCGTGTCCGTACCGGTGCTTCGCGTGACGCGGGTCGCCGTCGAGGGCCGCAGCAGCGTGGCCTCGGACGTGCTCAGGCTCGGCGAGAATTGCCGCAATGGACTGATGTCATCCAGCACCCAGAAGGAGCGTCCGTGCGTGGCGAGAACCAGGTCACTGCCATGGATGACGAGATCGCGCATCGAAGTGTGCGGCAGGTTGAGCTGCAGGGAACTCCAGTGCTCGCCTTCGTCGAACGATAGCCAGACATTGCTTTCGGTGCCGGCAAACAGTAGACCGCGACGCATCGGGTCCTCGCGCACGGTGTTGACCGGTGCGTCTACCGGCAATCCGGCGGTGACCGCTGTCCAGGTCAGGCCGCCGTCGCCTGTGCGGTACACGTAAGGCTTGCGGTCGTCGATTCGAAATCGGCTCACCGCAGCGTACGCGACCAGCGGGTCGAAATGTGAGGCCTCCAGCTGGGTGACCTTGCTCCAAGAGGTGAGTGCCGGTGGCGTGACGTTTTGCCAATTCCTGCCGCCATCGTGGGTCACCCAGATCAAACCATCATCGGTTCCGACCCAGATCAATCCTTCCTGAATCGATGATGCACTGGCGGCATAGATGGCGCCGCGCTGCTTGTCGGCCTTCGCGACATGCAGTGCGCCGACACTGGCCGGCACACCCGGATCGTCCCGAGTCAGATCCGGGCTGGCGACCTGCCAGTGCAGGCCACCATCGTCGGATTCATAAAGCCGATTCGCGGCGTAGTACATGTGGTGCGGATCCTGCGGCGAGAAGAACAGCGGCTCAGTACGATCCACGCGGCTATCGGCGCGGTCCAGCGGGATCGGCGAGATGTTCTGAACCTGGCCCGTCGACAGCTGCGTCCTGGTGACGACGTTTCGTCCGGAGCCATAGACGACATCGAGGTCCAGGGGGTCTGGAACCGCGTAGCCATATTCGATTAGACCCGCCGGATGCCATTCCCGCAGAGTCACCTCGCCGTCATCGCCACGGCTGGCAATGCACACCGAACCGCTTTCCTGCTGGCCTGAGCAGATCCGGTACGGAAACGTATCGACAATCCCGACATGGTAGAGCTGCGCCGTGGGTTGATTGAGCCACGAACTCCAACTCTCGCCACCATTGACGGTGATGATGCCGCCCTGATCTCCCGCCAGTGCAATCCTCCGGGGGTCGTCCGGATTGATCCACAGGTTCTGGTAGTCATCGCCCCCCGGGGAGCCGTGCCAGGACATCCAGTGCACGCCGCCGTCCGTCGATTTCACTGTGACAATGCTGGCGCTATAAAGCACATCGGCATCGCGAGGGTCGACCTTGATGATGGGCAGGTCTCCACCGCCGATTCGCAACGCCGGCCGTGGATCAGTGGTGACCCGAAACCAGGTTTCGCCGCTGTCGTTGGATCGAAACACGCCAAGGCCGGCGGCGGAGCCGTACTTGCCGTCGCCGTTGGTGGCGACAGTTGCATAAAGACGGCCCGGCTGACTGGGCGCCACGGCTACCTCGATCTGCGAGAGATTCCCGGGCAATCCGTTGGACAGCCGCCGCCAATGATCGCCGCCATCCGTCGATTTGTAGAGTCCGCCAGCCGTACCGTTGAATACGTTGTTGTCTTCCCAAGGCCCGGAGCGCACGTTCCACAGCGAGGCATACAGCACATTCGAATCGTGCGGGTCGAGCTTTACGGATGATCCGCCGGTATCGTCGTTGAGATACAGAATGCGCGACCAGCTTTTCCCGCCGTCGGTCGAGCGAAAGATTCCGCGCTGCGAACTGGGACCGTACGGATGCCCCAACACGGCTGCATAGACGCGGTCGGGATCCTTCGGATCGATTGCGAGGTCGGGAATCTGCTGGGCATCGTCCAGTCCCAGATGCGTCCAGGTCGCGCCCGCATCCGTCGAACGATAGATGCCATCGCCTACCGATAGATCAGGGCGATGCAGCCCTTCACCGCTGGCCACGTAAATGACCCGCGGGTCTGAAGGGGCAACCGCGATGGCGCCGATGGATTGCGTCGGCTGCGTATCGAACAGCGGTGTCCAGGTTCGGCCGCTGTCGGTGGTTTTCCAGACACCGCCGTTGACTGCTCCGATCAGATAGGTATCGGGTTGGCCGGCAAATCCCGTCAGGGCGCGTGTTCGCCCGCCTCGAAATGGGCCCACCATGCGCCATCGCAGGGCCTGGACGGCCGCATCGATCGGTGCGTGCGCCGCGAACGCGATATCGCATGCCAGCGGAATCATCATCAATGCGCCCACCAATAACGCTCGTTTCGTGACATTGGGCATACGGGTTTCCCATCAGCTGCGGAAGATTCCGTATCGTATCCAGTTCAAGCCGCGGGGCGTAAACGGCTCCTTCCGATCCCGGCTCTCCCGACGGACCTCTGATAGTCGGCGCTAAAGCTGGATTTCTTACGGCAACCAAGCAGTTGCAGGACTAATGGCAGCTGGTGGATCAACTTTTGCCAGACGCATTCGTCGATGCGCCAACAGATCTGCATCGTGGATGTCCAGTACGACCCGGACGGCAGCGCTGACGATACAAGAGAGCGAAGACCATGCCGGGCGGATTCCGGTGCGTTGCGCAGCTCCTTCCGCCAGGCTCGCGCGCCGGCTTAATCGACAAATGTGTGCATTAGCAATATCCTGTGCCCGAATTTCAGGGGTGACTCGTGCAAGCAAATGGAATGACAAAGTCCAGAATCACGGTTGTAATCGAAATTTTCCTGACCGCCTTGCTTCTAGTCTCCGTCGCCACAGTTGCGAGTTCGCAGGCACTCACTCGCGAGCAGGCCGAACAGAAAGCCCGTGACCTGCTGCGTCAGATGACCGTCGAGGAGAAGGTCGGGCAGCTCAATCAGGCTTCTGGCGCCCAGTCGATTGGTCTCAGCGCTCAAAAATCGGACGCATTGGTCGAGAAGGGAGGCGTGGGCTCGATCCTGTATGCAACCGACGTCAGGGCGATCAACAGGCTACAGCACATCGCAATGGAGAAGGCCCGGCTTCATATCCCGATCCTGTTTGGCGTGGATGTGGTCCACGGGTATCACACCATATTCCCGGTTCCGCTCGCGATGGCATCGTCCTGGGATCCGAGTGTGGAAGAGCAGGCGCAGCGAGTGGCCGCGCAGGAAGCACGAGCGGCAGGCATACGCTGGACGTTCACGCCGATGGTGGATATCGCGCGCGATGCGCGCTGGGGCCGCATCGTCGAGGGTGCCGGGGAAGACCCCTACCATGGTTCGGCGATGGCGCGAGCGCAGGTGCGCGGCTTCCAGGGCGCTGCACTCGGCCCTGACAGCGTGCTGACCTGTGTGAAGCACTATGCCGGTTACGGTGCCGTCGAAGGCGGTCGCGACTACGACTCGGTCTACGTGCCGGAGGCACTATTGCGCAATGTCTATCTGCAACCGTTCCATGCGGCGGAACAACAGGGCGCAGGCAGTTTCATGTCGGCCTATGTCGACCTGAACGACGTTCCTGCGAGCGGCAATCATTGGCTGCTCACCGAGATCCTGCGCAAGGAGTGGGGCTTTCGGGGCTTCGTAGTCACGGATGCGGGCGCTGTTGAAGGTCTGGTGGCACATGGCTATGCGGCCAATCCAGCGGACGCCGCGTACAAGGCACTCACAGCCGGCGTCAATATGGACATGGCAAGCCAGACGTTTACCCGCAACCTGCCGACATTGCTCGGCGAAGCCAGGATAACGAAGAAGCAATTGGATGCGGCGGTCCTGCCTATATTGACGGTGAAGTATCAGCTGGGGTTGTTCGATCAACCTTACGTGGATGAATCCAAGCCGGAGGATAGCAACGAGCGCGCAGAGAATGATGCACTTGCGCGCAAGCTCGCAGGGCGCTCAATGGTTTTGCTCAAGAATGACGGCCACTTACTGCCTCTATCCAAATCGTGGCGAAAGATTGCGGTAATTGGTCCCTTTGCGGATTCAGCCAGCGACATCCAGGGCGGCTCGCTCGACGAACTCTTCCACCCAGGGGCCAGGAATCCAGCCGTGACGGTGTTGGCTGGATTGAGGAACAAACTCGGCGCGGACGCACGCATTACCCTTGTGAGTGGACCGGAACCTACACGTGAGTATCCGTCGCAGCTGGATGCCATGTTGGGCCGGAAGCCGGCAACGGCGCCGACGCCAGCGGAAATCGCCGACGCCTTGGGGAAGGTGCGCGATGCAGCGGCCGCTTCAGATGTGGTGATCGCCGTACTGGGCGAACATTGGACCATGAGCAGCGAAAACGAATCGCGTTCCACGCTGGATCTCCCCGGCATTCAGGAGCAGATGCTGGAAACAGCCGCGGCTTCCGGAAAGCCGGTGGTGCTGGTGCTGCAGAATGGCCGTCCGCTGGATATTCGTTGGGCCACCGAGCACGTGCCCGCGATCCTCGAGGCATGGATGCCGGGGACACAGGGTGGTGATGCCGTAGCCGACGTGTTGTATGGAGATGTGAACCCGGGCGGCAAGCTGCCGATAAGCTGGCCGCGAGCAGCCGGACAGGAACCCATTTACTACAATCACAACCTGACGCACCAACATGAGGATGCTCCAGGGTTTACCTCGCGCTACTGGGATCTGAACTCCCGGCCGCTCTACCCCTTCGGCTACGGGCTCAGCTACACCAGCTTCAATTTCGCGCATCTGCAGCTCAGCCGGCGCTCTTTCAAGACAACGGGTGCCACCGAGGTCTCCGTCGATGTCACCAACACCGGGTCGGTCGCGGGTGATGCAGTCGCGCAGATCTACATCCACCAACGCTCCGGATCGGCCTCGCGGCCCGTCCGTGAACTGAAGGGATTTGAGCGCCTTGCGCTTGCACCGGGTGAAACCAAGACAGTGAAATTCCCGTTGGGGAAGGCGGAACTCGAGTTCTGGAGTCCGCAAACCAAGGCGACACAAGTGGAACCTGCTGCATTTGACGTCTGGGCCGGCGAGGACTCGACTGCGTCGCTGCATGCTGAATTCACGGTGACCGAGTGAGCATGCGGATATCGGGCACGCTTATCGGTGTCGCGCTGGGCTTACTGTCAAGTGGTGTGCCCGCTGCTGAAGCCACCTGCCTGCGGCTTCCTCAGAGCAGGATCGCGCTGCAACTCTACTCGGTGATACGGGAGTTGCAGCCACCCCCGGAGCCTGGGGCTCCCCGGCCCGGGCTGGGCTCGACCCTCACGGTGGACGCTGGCCGACTCGACGCACTCCTGGGTGAGCTGCACGACATCGGGTGGCGCAATATCGAGACCGTTGGCGGCAACCTGGGCATCGGGGACGCGGGCCTGAAGTCCGCGCTCGAGACGCACCAACTGCAGGTCGTGGCCGCACACGAGAGCCTCAATCAGCCCGGCTGGGAATCTGTCCTCGACCGCGCCAGGCTGCTCGGTCAAACCTTCGTCGGCTCCAGCGTCTTTGGGACACCCGGCCTGGATACGCTAGATAATGTCCTCGCGACCGCCGCCAACCTCAACAAGCTGGGGGAAGCCGCGCACGCGCGCGGCCTGAAGTTCTACATCCACAGTCATCGGGATGAATTCACGCATCAATTCTCGTACGACGTCAAAGGTAACGGGCATCCGCAGCTGGTCACCGCCTGGGAAATCGTCGCCGCCAGAACGGACCCAAGGTATGTGAGCTTTGAAATCGATATCCATTGGGCACGCCTCGCGATGGGCGTGGACCGATTTGACGACCTGCTGAAGTTTTTGCGGGCTCATCGCAGCCGGGTGGCTCTACTCCATTTCAAGGACACGGCAGCGGACGGCCGAATAGCCGATCTTGGTCGAGGTACAACGGATTGGCGCCGCGTACTCGCCGCTGCCGGTCCTCAGGTGCAGTTCTACATATGGGAATTCGACAACCCGCCGCAGCCGCTCGCGTCGGCTAAAATTGCCTACAACTACATGACATGTGACAGTCGTTGAATTCATTTGTGACAGGACGGCCCAAGGCCTGACCTCAGGCCTGAAGAATAATCCGGTCTCATTGACACCGTTAGAGTTGCGCTGGACTTCAACGCCGGAAGATCATCGCGATCTTCCGCTGAGAAATGCATGTCGACTTGGTAATCCTCTGGCTTCCTGATGGAATCCGAGTGACCACCTGTAATTCCGCGGGTTTGAAGGGAACTCCGCACCCTCCTATTCCGCAATACCCGTTCGGATTATTCGCCAGATACTGCTGGTGGTAGTCGGCGCTGAGGATGGAAATCCCACGGACACCCCGGAGTTACGAGCGCTCGCACCACCTTTCGGTCGACTTCCGGTAGACGACGCCATCGTTCCACCGGTAGACCGGCACGGAACTCAGATAGGCTGCAAGCTGCCGTCTGCACCGTGAGGATGCGGGCTGATCCGGGCGGCCTGCTTGCCGACTTTGTCCTTGGCCATTTCCAGGTCGAAGTGCCCCTGCAAATTGATCCAATAGCCATC
>Ga0209698_10006218_pt1 | contig 12726 bp, 10 predicted proteins | sample LitLauG_LLR_2012_FD_187203 | JGI IMG/M metagenome (GOLD analysis project Ga0209698, IMG submission 187203) | Freshwater sediment microbial communities from Pennsylvania, USA - Little Laurel Run_MetaG_LLR_2012 (SPAdes) (version 2) | ecosystem: Environmental > Aquatic > Freshwater > Creek >...
CTCTATCACGAAGACGTCTACTCGCTGCCCGGCTCCGACCGGATCGACTACGCCCGCCGCACCGAGAAAGCAGCGCTCGATTTCGACCCGCGCATCAAGAATTCCGAAGGCGGATCGTTCGACGCCGCCACCGGGCACAAAGTCTTAGCCAATTCGCACGGGTTCGTCGGCGAATACTCGCGATCGTACTGCTCCGTCGCCGCGGTTCCCATCGCGCAAACGGAAGAGGGCGCGATGCAGCGCGACTACTGGTACTCGGTCGCGCGCACTCTGAAGAAACTCGACGCTCCCGAAAAGGTTGGCCGCATCGCCGCCGAGCGCACCATCCGCCGGCTGGGCGCTAGAAAAGCAAAGACCGCCAAAGTTCCCATCGTTTTCGATCCGATGGTCTCGACTTCGATCTTGGAGCACATCTTCGAAGGCATCAACGGAGACTCGGTCTACCGCGGCGCCAGTTTCCTTGCCGGCAAGCTCGGCCAGAAAATCGCCGGCGACAACGTGAACGTCATTGATGACGGCACGATCCCCGGAGGCTTCGGCACCAGTCCCTTCGATGGAGAAGGCATTCCCACGCGCCGCACGGTGGTAATTGAAAACGGCGTCCTGAAATCGTATCTGCTCAACACGTACACCGCGAAGAAGCTCGGCCTGCAAACAACTGCAAATGCGTCACGAGGACTTGCCGGCACTCCTGGTATCGGCCCCGGAAACTACTTCCTCCAACCCGGCCCGAAGAGCCCGAAAGACCTGATCGCAGGCATCAAGGAAGGCCTCTACGTCACGGAATTCCTGGGACAAGGCGTGAATCTGGTCACGGGGGACTATTCCCGCGGCGCCTCCGGCCTCTGGATCTCCGGCGGCGAGCTGACGTATCCGGTGGAAGAAATCACGGTCGCGGGAAATTTGAAAGACCTGTTCTTCAACATCTCAGAAATCGCAAATGATCTGGAATTCCGCGGCTCGGTAGCAGCCCCTACAATCCGCATTGACGGCTTGATGGTAGGCGGCGAATAAGCACGTGTGGGGACGGACGCTTTCGTCCGTCCAGGTTTTATGTGGGGACAGCCGCCTCGGCTGTCCCGCTCGCGACGCGAGCGTGTCGATCCCTCCCAGCAAATCAGGGGCCGAGGATTCTCCCATCCACTCCAGTTCATGACTTACAATGCATGGCGCACGGACGACAGACCGCCCGAGGTGGGCTCATGAAGTTCGCCAAGATTATTTTCTGGATTGCCTCCATCTGGGGCATTCTCGTCATCACGCCTCTCTATTTTCTGTATGACACGATCGGCCGCCAGGATCCGCCTCCCATCACGCATCCCGGCTTCTACTACGGGTTCGCGGGCTGCGCCCTTGCCTGGCAGTTCGCCTTTGTGGTCATCGCGAGAGATCCGGTCCGCTTTCGCACGATGATGATCCCTTCGGTTTTCGAGAAATTCAGCTTCGCCGTCGCACAGACGGTGCTCTATCTTCAGCACCGTCTTCATCCATCCGACTTGTTCCTCGGCGGAATCGACGGCCTGGTCGGGCTATTGTTTTTGCTTGCGTTCTTTCGGACTTCGGCCGACACGCTGTCGCAATCTAAGGCCTGACCTCACCAGGAGCCCTTATGAACCGCCGCGCATTCCTGAAATCCGCCAACCTCGCCGGACTGGCGATCGCTCTTCCTTCCTCTACGTTTGCCGCAGAGGAAAAGAAAGCCATTCCTGCGAACACATCCTCCAACCCCAACACCATTCTTCTCAAAGACTATCGCCCGCGCTCGATTTACAAAGTTCCGGTCACACACATCGAGAAAGCGAAGTTCCCCATCATCGACATGCATTCGCACCCGTACCCCAAGACGGAGGCCGAAATCAGCAATTGGCTCAAGAACATGGACGAGGTCAATGTCGAAAAAACAATGGTCCTCACCATGACGGCAGGAAAAGAGTTCGACGGCATCTGCGCGAAATATTCGAGATATCCCGACCGCTTCGAAGTCTGGTGTGGCTTGGATTTTTCGGGACACAACACGCCAGGATTTCCCGACGGTGCCGTTCAGGAGCTCGCCCGCTGCCACGACGCCGGCGCCAAAGGGATCGGAGAAATCCACGACAAGGGAAAAGGGCTTCGCTCGGGAAAATCAACCGCGCCCGGCATTCATCCTGACGACCCGCGCGTCGACGCGATCTGGGAAAAGGCCGCTGAACTCCACATGCCGGTCAGCCTGCACGTCGCCGATCCGATATGGATGTACCAACCGATGGACAGGCACAACGACGGCCTGATGAACGCGTATGAATGGCGATTGGACAATCAGCCCAACATCGTGAAGCTTCCCGGCATGATCGAGATCCTTGAGCGGACGGCATCGCGGCATCGCAAGACGACCTTCGTCGCCTGCCACTTCGCCAATCTCGATTACGATCTCGCGCACCTGGGGGAAGTTTTCGACCGCAATCCAAATCTATATGCCGACATCTCGGCCCGGTACGCGGAGACCGCGCCCATCCCGCGCTTCGCCGCGCAGTTCTATGCGAAGTACTCGGACCGGCTGGTTTACGGCACTGATATGGGATTCGACACGAAGATGTATCGCATTACCTTCCGCATTCTCGAGTCGCAGGACGAGCATTTCTACGAGACCGAGCAGTTCGGGTATCACTGGCCGCTCTATGGGCTGGGGCTCAGCGATGAGATTCTCGAGCACGTCTATCGCGGGAACGCGGCTCGGCTGCTGGCGGCGCGATCCAGCTAGAACGTCTTCAGGCGGGATGCAGACTACATGCTCGCTGCGCTCGCTGGACAGCCGAAGGCGGCTGTCCCCACATAAAACCGGAACGGACGAGGGCGTCCGTCCCTACACAAGCATATTTACTGGTGCGGCGCGGCTGCGGCGCTGGTTGCCGGGCCTGACGGTGGCGCATCGAAGCTGTTGCCGATGGCGTCGCCGGACAGGACTAACTCCACGCGGCGGTTTTGCTGGCGGCCTTCGGGCGTGTCGTTGGAAGCGATGGGCTCGGTCTTGCCGAAGCCGTGCGCCTCAATCGCGCTCGAGGCAATTCCCTGCTGCACGAAATAGTCGCGAACCGCCTGAGCGCGAAGCTCCGAGAGGCTCTGATTATATTCGTCGCCGCCGACGCTGTCGGTGTGTCCCTCAATCGAGACGTGGAGGCTCGGATACGCGAGGATGATGCCGGAAACTTTTGCCAGGCGCTCGCGGGCTCCGGGAGCGAGTTCGTAGCTGCCGCTGCGGAAAAGGACGTCAGACATGTTGGCGACGAGTCCGCGAGCGGAGTCACGAGTAGCGAGAATGGAGTTGAGCTGCTGCAGGAGGCGTTCGCGAAGTTCCTGCTTCTCCCGCTCGGCCTGCTGGCGGAGATTTTCTGACTGAGCGGCCGCGGCGCGAGCCTGAACGGTCTCGGCGGCGAGCGCCTGCTGTTGCGCGACGGCCTCCGCTTTTGCTTTCTCGGCTTCCTCTTTCTGGCGAGCGGCTTCCTGCGCTGCGGCCATGGCTTCCTGCTTCATCTTCTCGGCTTCCGCCCTGGCTTGTACAGCGGCGGCGCGATCTTTCTCGGCTTGGATGCGAGCCTGATCGGCGGCCTGGCGCGCGGCTTCGGCATCTGCGCGGCGCTTGGCTTCGGCTTCGGCATCGGCGCGGGCTTTCGCTTCACGAGCGGCAGCTGCGGCTTGCGCTTCCTCTTCCGCCTTTTGCTTTACTGCCATCATGCGTGCTTCTTCGGAAGTCTCAGTCGCCTCTTTTGCAGCGATGGCGACGGTCTCTTTCTTCTGCTTCTGACGATAGAGCTCTTCGGCGTGCATCAACTGCTGGCCGGCTTTAGAGATGATCGAGGCCGCATATTTATCGGCGCCGGCAATATGCGCGATGCGGACGGCATTGCGCGCTTCAAACAGTTCGAGCGGAGTTTTGGAATCGATGCCGAAAATCGCGTCCTGAATGTGGGCGTTGGTCGCGGAATACGTGCCGCGAGTCACCAGTTCGTACTTGGCTTCGATGTTCTCGGTCGCGGCGCCACTGATCGACGAGCTTTCGGCGACGACCATGTTGCCGGGCTGGGTCACGGCGAAGTATGGCTCCGCGGTAACGATCATGCCGAAGGTCTGCAGGTCGGTGAAGGCCTTGACCTGCGCGTTGCCGTGATGATCAAGCGTGAGTTCGCCGAGATTGACGGGGCGTCCCTGAGGCGACACAGCCCAGAGAACGTAGGTCAGATATTCGAGGCCGAACTTGGTGGCATCCTCGAAGCCTTCGAACTTGGCTTCGATCTGGAAATTGGTCTTCTTGCCTTCGACCTTCGCTTCGCCGCTGGCGCGCTGCATCAGGTCGCTGCCGCGGAAGTCGACGCGAGTCGACCCACCTTGCAGGCGATAGTGCATCGCTTTGGTAGTGCGCGTGATGGTCGGCCCAGCGGCCGTGGTCGAGCTGGTCGTGACCGTCGTTGCGGTCATCGTGGACGTCGTGGTGATCGTCGACGCAGAAGGGCTTTGAGTCTGCGCGGACGCAAGCGCCGCGGCGGCGAAGAAGACAATAGCCAGAGACAGTTTTTTCACAGTGTTTCTCAATCTGGGGGAGATAGAAATTTCTAATCTTCTATATGGTGCGGGATGAGGGTCCGAATGCAAAGGACAGGAAGGGTGGGGACTTTAGTAACCGGCGCAGCAGTGGGCGCTCGGCTTCGCCTTCGCGGGACAGCCGAGGCGGCTGTCCCCACATCGTCTGTGGTTCCCCACATCGTCTGTTACGGAATGTAGGCGATGGTACCTTTGGGGCCGACCACCAACGCGCCGCCTTCTGGAAACGGGCTGACTGCGTTGAAGGCGAAGCCCTGCTTCTTCTTTCCGTTGATGCGCCTGGGATTGTTGGGAGGGCGGAAGTCAAAGATGAAGTCTTCGCCCACTACGAAAAGACGTTGGGGAGCGACCGGCTTGGCCAGCTTCTTGCCGATCCCTGTCGCGGATTGCTCTTCGGCTTGTTGGCGGAGTGCTGCACCGTTTACCTGGCGGTCGTAGGCCACGGCGGAGAAGTACGCCTGCGGATGCAGGTCGGAGAGCCTCCATGTCTTGCCGCCATCTTCAGTGAATGCCAGGTTGGGGCCGTCATCGTCGGGATGTTTGTAGTCGCCACCGGCGATGACGCCATGAAGCGTGTCGCGGAAGGCGATCGAGAAGATGCCGGCGGATTCGGGACCGTGGAGCATGGGAGTATTGAAGACCTCCCAGGTTTTTCCGCGGTCTGCGGAGCGGAAGACGCGGGCCGTCTTGCCTCCTGTGGCGAACCAGATGTTGGAATCGGCAGGAGCTGAAGGCCCGTTCTTGTCGGGGCCTGACGCGATTGCGATGCAACTATTGCTGGCTGCGAAGGCGCCTTCGCCTTCGAGGGCTTCGGGCAGTTGGGAGGCCGGGATGGCGTGCCAGGACTGGCCATCTTCCGTCGCGAGCAGTTCGAAACTTAGTTTGCCCTTTTCATCGGGGATGGGATCGCCGAGGACGAGGCCATGGGTCGGATTCCAGAAGGCCATCGAGTCGAAGAATCCTTTGGGATTCGTGTTGGTGAATTGCAGTTGCCAATGTTGACCGCCGTCGGAGGTGTGGTAGATGCGAGATTGGTCTCCGGGGCCGGCGGACATCAGGAAGGCTTCGTCGGCCGAAAACGCCCTCACAGCGCGGAAATCAAGCGCCGATGCATCGGGGACTTGAGCCGGAATCCAGGTTTGACCGCCATCTGTCGTTCGGAGATAGGTCCCGTGTGTGCCGCTGGCCCACGCGACCTGGCGCGAGACGATGCTCACGCCGCGAAGGTTTTCGGTGGTGTGGGAGGTCTGGACTTGGGGGCCGGATTGGGCCATGGCGACGGCCGAAAACAACAGCCATAGAAGAGAACGCATGCAGGAATTGTCGCAGAGATCGCGTTCTGAAACCGAAATTGTTGAATTCAAGAGTCGGGCGCAGGAAGCTATGATCGCGTTCAGAAATTCGTACCGAATGCCGACAGAAACGGCATTACAATTACAACCAATCTCTGTCGGCCCACTTCATAGTTCAAAGTTAGTTTTTTTCGTCATTCCACTCACTTGAGGGTTCAGAGGCAGTTTTGCATCCGGCGCCATTTCGCGAACGCGCTGGGAATTCCAGGTATCGAGGGGTTCTTATGTTTCAGATTGGCTACAAAGCCACGCTTTGGAGCGGGACTTTGCTGTTGGCGAGCATCGCATGCTGGGGGCAAACGCTGAAAGTGCGGACACCCGGCGCAACGGGTCAGGACGAACCTTCACCAGCGCCTCCCCCTCCTACACCGATCAAACTTGAGATGACTGTGCCCGCGGGTACTCCCATCAAGGTGGCTCTGGATTCCGAGGTGCGGATTCGAAAAGTGGGGCAGCTGATCCACGGCAAGACGATGGAGCCGGTGTATGCCTTCGACAAACTGCTGATCCCGGTGGGCACAACGGTGACCGGTAAAATTTCGGGAATCGACGCGGTCGGAAAAAAAAGGAGAACCCTGGAGGCGATGGACGGGAACTTTTCGCCCGTCCGGGCGGTACACGTGCAGTTCGATGGTCTCATCATGGCGGACGGACGGCAGCTTCCGATTCAGACCGTGGCGACTCCGGCCCCCAATGGAATCTTGCGTTTTGTTCCCGCCAACGCCAAGGCGGAGAAGAAGAACAAGGTGGAAGATGCCGCTTCCAAAAAAGTCAGCGAAGCGCGGCAGCAGGTGCGCCAGCAGTGGAGCGACCTTAAGAAGCAGATCCACGAGCCGGGGAAATTGCACAAGTTGAAGCGGTTGGCGATCGAGCAGCTTCCGGTGCGTCCGCAATATCTGGATGCGGGCACAACCTTCAATGCGAATCTGCAGCAGCCACTCGATTTCGGCAGCGAATCCATTAAGCCGGAGGATCTTAAGGGGATCGGCACTCCGCCTCCTGCGGGCAGCATTGTGCATGCGCGCCTGATCACACCGCTCAACTCGGCATCTTCGAAGAAGGGCGAGACGGTCGAAGCCATGATTACCGAGCCGCTGGTGGCGTCGGATCACTTGATATTGCCCGAGGGCAGCGTGATTCGCGGTTCGGTAACGCAGGCTCAGCCAGCACGCCGGCTGGCGCGAAACGGTCAACTCCGAATCCTCTTTCATGAAGTCGCTCCCCCAGATGGGGTGGAGCAGAAAGTTGTGACCAGCCTGGAGGGCGTGGCGGTCGCAAACGGCGAGCATCTGAAGCTGGACCGTGAAGGCGGCGCTCAGGTCACAACGCCGCGAACACGCTATCTGACGACTGGCATTCAGGTCATGCTGGCGGCCACCTCGGCAGCCCCAGATGGAGATCGGGGCTTGCACCACGCTGGTGGCGGCGGCGGCGACCTCGGCGGAAGCGCGGCCAATGGCGCTTCCGGGTTTCGTTTGGTGGGGATGGCAATCGGATTACTGGCGCGGTCTCAAATGGTGGCTACGGGCCTTGGAGCATATGGAGCAGCGAATTCGATCTACTATCATTTTCTGGCGCGCGGGCGCGATGTTGTCTACCCGAAGGATATGGCGATGGTGATCGGGCTGGGGACGCGTGAAGCCGGTCACGATCCGGCGAATCCGGCCCAGCCTGAACCCGCGCAGCCACCCGCGGGAACGGGGAATTGAAATAGGAGTCAGATCCTTCGCAAAAAGCGCTCAGGATGACCGCCGCGGGCTCCCTCGCTCAGGATTACGCCCGCGAAGCGCGGTCACTTCGCGGTGAAATCCACAAAGGACGCGGTCTTGCCGATATAAACACGCAAGCTGCAACGGGCGCCGACGTGGGCGAAGGCGACTTCCAACTGATCGGTGGCCGATTCCACCTGGGCGGTCTCCATCTGGGCGCGGGCCACGTCCTGCTTCTCATCGTATGCCGAGCCCGCGGTCACATTTTTGTTCACCACGATCGACCAGTTGCCGCGGGCGGGGATGGGATAGACGGTATATGCGCCGATAGGAATCATGGAGCTGCCAAGCGTCAGTTGCGCTTCGGTAAACAGCGTCATGGGCGTGCCGCCTGGGGACCACGGTTTGCCGTTGGCGAACTTCTCCTGCTTGGCGGAAACGGGTGTGTAGCGAATGTAGACTTGGCGTCCATCGTCCAGATTGCAGGTTGTACTGGATTGATTGCCGGATTGCGCGGCGAGGCACGGAGATAAGAAAAACGATATGAGTACTGCTCTCCAGACGATCGTGGCCGACATGTGGAAAGCCTCCCGCGCAGAAGTGTATAGCCGGAAGGGGTTTTTGGGGAAGGTATTTAGCGGGTGAATTCCATCCAACTGGCCGGAAAGGCTTGAACCACGGGGGCACCCTTCGACTTCGCTCAGGGCAGGCGAAGGTACACGAAGGAAGACTTTGGCTTCAGTCTCGTTCGTGATGGACCTTCGGTGACGTTTAATGCTGCCTTAGCCGTTGTTACCGTCAGTGGCAGGTACCAGTGCGTCAGGTGCCAACGAGGATGGAGTCAATGGCGAAAGCAAAACTGAGAATTCTTTATGGCGAAGGCGATGGGGAGGTTCTTGCGAAGCAAGCCACGGCGTTCGAAAAGGCCGGGCATGTGGTGCAGAAGGCCGAAGGACGCAAGAGCGTGGACGAGGCCCTGAAGAAGTCCGCGTTTGATCTGGTGATTCTGGGATCGACATTGAGCCGCAACGACCGGCATCATCTGCCTTACATGGTGAAGAAGGCGAATGCGGAGACCAGCGTGCTCGTCCTGCATGCCGATGGAAGCCGGCATCCGTACGTCGATGCATGCGTGGACACCGGATCGAGCATGGAGACGGTGTTGAACCGGATCGAAACCATGAAGGTTGCCGGAATGATGCCCCAGGCGGCAGCCGCGGCCGGGGCGGGAAGATAAGAGCAGTACCCAGTACTCAGTTGAACGAAGGGCGGCCTTGCGGCCGCCTTTTCATTTCTTGGCGAACCGGGAGAATCACGGTGGGTACGAATCAACTTCGTTAATGGTGGAACGAGAGAGCCGTTCTTGGTCATGACCGGCGCACTGCCTTCCTGGTGCGCGGTGAAAGTGGGAAGAAATCTCGAATACTAAAGCGAAATCAAAATCCCCACCCTGTCGCACAAAACGCGACAAGAGTGGGGCACCCTCAAAATCGACCACGGAAGAGAGCTATTAGGGAAGTGTTCGCGGGGTTGGCTTCCCAGGCCCACCTTTGTAGTCCTTCGGATAAACCACCAGGCAGCGGTTCGCGCCTTCGCCTTCGCTTTCGGTGTGAAGGTCGGCTTCGTCACGCAAGGCCAGGTGGACGATACGGCGCTCGCGCGAGGACATCGGGCTGAAGGGGTACGGAGTTCCGGTCTTGCGCACCTTGTCGGCGGCGACGGCGGCGGCGGTGCGCAGTTCCTGGATGCGCATCGAGCGGCGATTCTGGCAGTCGAAGCAGACCTTCTCGTGCTCGCCGGAAGCAAGGTGCAACATCTCGAGCGCGAGGAGTTCAAGGGCGCGCAGTAGCTCTCCACCGCGGTCGAGCAGGAGCGCGGAGTCGGGACCGGAGAAGTCTACGAGAATTTCAGGCTTCTCCCAGTCTCGATTCTCCGGCAGAGGCGGGTCGACCATAATGCGATATTTGAGGCGAAGGCCGCCATGAGTGACGACGGCCTGAAGGAATTGATTGATCTGATTGGCGGCAGCAACTTTGTCCATAAGGTCAGCTATCAGCCGTCAGCTTTCAGCGAACGGCCCAACGGTATTATGATCCGGTGTCGGGAATCGCTCCCGGGGGCTAAAGCCCCAATCTCTACTCGACTTATACGCGGCGCTAAAGCGCCGCTCTTCCACGAAAATCTCTTCAGCAAAATCGAGCCGCAGCCAATCGTCTTTTCCGACAGCTGACAGCTCTCAGCTACTTGCTTTCTTCCTGGCGCGTTTGGCCATCATCTCGCGCATTTCGCGCCCAAGCGACGTGCGATTCATCACGGCCTGCTGGGCGATCGAAATAAGGTTTACCACGGCATAGTACAGGTTCAAGCCCGCCTGCAGACGGAAGAAGATGAAGCCCATCATCAGGGGCATCATCACGTTCATCATTCGTTGCTGCGCGGGATCCATGCCGGCCTGCGGTGTCATGCGTTGCGTGACCAGGCTGCTGATCACCATCAGAATTGGCAATATATAGATGGGATCGGGCGCCGACAGGTCGTGAATCCAGAGCCAGTGCGCGTGTCGCAGATCGAGTGCCGCCGACAGCATGCGGTAGTACGCGAACAGGAACGGCATCTGGATCAACAAAGGCAGACATCCGCCCGCCGGATTTACGCCTTCTTTCTTGTACAGCGCGGCGATTTCCTCGTTCATTGCCGCCTTGCGCGGATCGCGCAAGCTGTACTTCTTGTACTTCTCCTGAATCGACTTGATCTGCGGCGCCACGCGCTGCATCTTCAGCATCGACTTCATCTGCGTGATGCGCAGCGGGAGCAGAGCCAGGCTGATGATCAGCGTCTGAAGAACGATCGCCCATCCCCAGTTGGGGATTACGTGATGGTAGGTCCAACGCAGCCAGACGAAGAGCGGCTTGGCGATGATGCCCAACCAGCCGAAGTCAACCAAGCCGTTGAGATCGTTGTCAGCGCCCGAAACGCCGGGAACGGGAATCTTCTGCAGAACCTCCAACTCTTTGGGACCGGCGAAGAGCCGCTCGGAGATGGGTCCGTGCAGGTTGCCCACGGCAGCGCCGATGACGTCAACGTTGACGGTGTCCTTGCTGTCGGGCTTTGACGAGTCCTTCGGAACCGGCATGCTGTGGTTCAGAGTGACCATCGAAGCGGCGACGGGGTCGTCAGGAATGAAGACCACCGCGAAATACTGATCGGTGGGGCCGGCCCAGTGGAAGGGGCCGGGCACGGTTCCTCCACCGATCACTTGCGTACATTTCGAGATCGGAGAGAATCCGCAGCGCGGAGACACGCGCTCGATATTCTTGTTGAACTGGTATGCAAGCAGGGAGCTCGCGTAAAAAGCAGGGGACGTCTGGTCGCCAAATCCCGATGGCCACGCGACGAGAGATTCCTTCGGAGAGCCTTTGTAGGTGACGCTAGCGTCGACTTTGACGACGTAAGTGTCGTCAAATTTGAAGACCTTGCGGACTGTCAGATCCTGGTCAGAGTACTCGAAGGTGATCTGCCTGCCGTCTTGGGTCGCAACGTAGAGCGCCGAGTTCAGGCGTCCGCGAAGCTCTTCGTCATAGGTCCACAGCGAGAGCGGATATCCATACTGCGGGGCGGCAGTGGGATTGACCAGGTCGAGCTTACCGGTTTCGGCGTCATTGTCGAATTTCTTCAGGATCCACGATTTGACCTGGGCGCCGCGGTTGGTGAAGGTGACGCGGTAGAGATCGCTCTCAACGACGGTCTCGGTTTCGGCACCGGCCTGCTTCGTGGCCGCGGGCGCGGATGGAGTGGCGTGTGCCGATGATGTCGGTTTTGTCGCTGGAGGCGCGGGCGGAGTCTGCTCCGTTTGAGCTATCTTCTGCGGAGGTGGGGGCGTGGGGAAGTACTTCTTCAGCAGCGGCTGCGCCAGCAGCATGAAGACGAACGAGATCAGGAAAATCAGCAGCAGACGTTTTTCGCTGCCCGGTTCGTTTTGAGGATTGCGATATTCGGCCAAAGTATTATGAGTTCCGTTTCAAAAGCGACCACTTGGGCTAAAGCCCGGTGAATTTTGCACGTCTGACGCGGCCCTCAAAGGGCCGCTCTTCCACGGCGCTTCGACGCCCGGTTTTATCACTGGATCGTAACCACCCTTAACGAAGGGATGACAGCGCAGAAGGCGCACCGCAGCCCTCCATCCGCCGAGCAGAACTCCGTAACGTTCGATGGCTTCCATAGCATATTCCGAGCACGTGGGCGTATAGCGGCATGACGGTGGGAACATAGGTGAGATGGCCCACTTGTAGGCCCGCAACAGATGCAGCGCGACGCGTTGTGCAAATGGACGCATATCAAATTTCAAACGACCTGCGATTTGCAGAGGCCAACCGACTCCTTACGGACTTCGTGCAAGCTCTGCAAGTCTACCCGGAACTCTTGTCCTGGTTTTCGCGGTCCACCCTATCCGCGCTTCGGGCTCGCGGCTGCCAGCTTCCTCTCTATGACTACGAAAGCCTGGCGTATTTCGTTCAACAGTGCATCGAAGCTGGTGGTCAAAAGCACCTTCTTCGGATTGATCACCACGTCGGCGCCTGGGCCCGGCACGGGGCGGGTCAGGCGAACGGCCTCGCGCAAGCGGCGCTTCATGCGATTGCGGTGGACGGCGCCCCCCAGAACCCGACCCACGGTGAATCCGATCCGAAGACCGGGGGTTGCTGGAACTTTAGCAGAGCCAGCAGCTTGCCGGTCCAGGTAGAAAACAGTCATAGAAGCCGAGAAATGCCGGCGCCCTTGCTTGTACACGCGCTCGAAATCTGCGTGGCGCAACAACCGCGCGCTGCGTTGAAAAGTCGCTTTCGCCTTGCGCGGGTCTACCCCCTGATTCGATGCTTCGGGCACACTGGCGGTCACAGTGCCTCTTTGACAACGGAACGATTTAGCGATTGACGCAGTCGTGGGCGAGGGCCCCTTCGGCTGCTCAGGGCAGGCCCGCGCCGCACTATTCGCGGAAACCTGGTTTCACTGAGACCCGCTTGCGCCCCTTGGCGCGGCGGCGGGAAAGAACCTTCTGGCCGCCCTGGGTCTTCATGCGCGTGCGGAATCCGTGC
>Ga0209698_10006219_pt1 | contig 12725 bp, 10 predicted proteins | sample LitLauG_LLR_2012_FD_187203 | JGI IMG/M metagenome (GOLD analysis project Ga0209698, IMG submission 187203) | Freshwater sediment microbial communities from Pennsylvania, USA - Little Laurel Run_MetaG_LLR_2012 (SPAdes) (version 2) | ecosystem: Environmental > Aquatic > Freshwater > Creek >...
GTCCACAATCAGCACGAGGATCACGCCCAGAGTTGGGCAAGGATCGCCGGGGCAGTGGCCGCGGTCTTGGTCGTAGCTGCAGCGGTCGGGGTTTTATATTGGAAGGGTCGCCGCAGTTCTTCTCGCACTCAGCCAAAGTCAGAGCGTGTAATGCTGGTGGTCCTTCCGGTGCAAAACCTGACCGGGCACCCGGCCCAGGAGTATCTAACTGACGGGCTGACGGAAGAGGTGATTGCCGACCTGGGAAGCCTGAACCCACAGCGACTGGGCGTGATCGCTCGGACCTCCGCGATGGCTTACAAGCAAAGAAGCAGAACCGTCCAGGAAATTGCCCGGGAACTGGGCGTGGATTACGTGCTCGAGACCAGTTTGCGAGAGGCCTCTGGCCAGGTGCGCTTCACGGCACAGTTGATCCGAACGCAGGACCAGACGCACGTGTGGGCGCATAAATACGACCGGCCGATGACCGATGTTCTCTCGCTGCAAAGTGAGTTGGCACGCGCGGTTGCTGACGAAATCCGCATCGGGCTGGCGCCCGAAGTAACGGCGCGCTTGAGCTCGGCTCGCCCGGTGCGCCCCGAGGCCTACGATGCTTATTTGAAGGGCCGATTCTTTTGGAACAAGCGAACGCCTGCGGCGATGAACATTGCCGAAAACTACTTTCAGCAAGCAATCCAGGCAGACCCAAATTTTGCTCCGGGCTATGCGGGATTGGCCGACTGCTACCAGGTGATGGTGAACCTGGAGCAGCTGAAGTCCAAAGACGGATTTTCCATGGCCAGGGCCGCAGCGCTCAAGGCACTAGGGCTTGATAAAACATTGGCGGAAGCGCACACGTCCATGGCTTCCATCATGGGCGACTTTGATTGGGATTGGCAGGGTGCGGAGACCGAATACAAGCGGGCCTTGGAGCTCAACCCCAATTATGCGACTGCACACCATTGGTATGGCGACTTCCTGGCGGGGATGGGACGGTTCGATGAGGCGACAGAGGAGTTCAGAAAGGCACAGGAACTGGATCCGCTCTCACCGGTGATCGGCGTGACGCTCGGGCAGTTGGATTGCGCGGCAGGTCATTGTGAGCAGGGGATTGAACAACTCAAGAAGACTTTGGAGATCGACCCCGATTTTGCGGAGGCGCACGAAGCCCTCGCGCAGATTTATGCTCACTTGGGAATGTACCAGCAAGCGCTGGCAGAAATGGGGAAGGAGCGTCAGCCGCCCGCAGGACATTCCGCCCTGTTAGTGGGTTATGCAGCAGCAAAGGCCGGCCACAAAGAAGAAGCACTGAGTATAGTCCGGCAACTTGAAAAACAGCATGACTTCCAGCATCGAGACTACTACTTGTCAGTCATGTATGCCGCCCTGGGTGACAAAGAGCAGGCATTCGCAAGACTGGAGAGCGCAAGGCTAAGCCACGATCCCTTTATGCCATACTTTCGCGCGGATATCACGCTTGGAAGCCTCCGATCAGACCCGCGCTATGCGGATTTGTTGCGGCGTATGAACATGCCACGGTAGGAGCAGCGCTGGTTACCGTGCGCCGGCTTCCGCGGTTTGCAGATCGAGGCTGACGCGCTCGCCGTTGATTAGAACTGATCCCTGATCGATCAACTGCTGTCCCGTGCAGTCATAGGCTTCGTAGCAGCGCAGAGCGTCGACGGGGAAGAAGAATTCCACGGCTTCATTCCCTTGCGCCTCGGCGGGCTTGTCACTACCTTGGGCGGCCGAGGACTTATCACTACTTTGCGTTGGCTTCTCACCCAGGTGGATGGTTGTGCTGAAGGCGATGCCGTCGAAATCGAGATCGCCCTTGAAATAGGCCATCATCGGACGCACCAGGTGAGAGATGTGGTCATCGAAAGCCACCGCCGCCATTTTGTAGCGGCTCCCGTTGGTGGAGGCGGGCAGCGTGGTCGCGACGGAGAATTCCAGATAGGCGCCTTTTCGAAAAGCGACGATCGCGGGCGGTGCATACGAAACGAAGTGTGCCTGCGGATCCAGTTCTTTCGCGACCAGATCAATCATTTTTTGATCGGCCGCCTGTATCTTGGCCAGCGCTTCGGGGGACGTGTCGCGCGGAGGAGTTGCCGGCGCAGTGGACCGGGGAGGTGTTCGCGGCAATCCTGAAGAACCCGATCCCGCAGAAGCCTTGCCAGAAGCCACATTCTTCGACATGCCCGCGTCGTCCTTATCCAATTGCTTGGCCGCTTCCTGGGCGGCCTGATCGCTCAGGTAAAGCACGAATGGCTCGCCATTGAAATAAAAATGGCCGTCGAGCAGCGCTGCCTGCCGGTCATTCTCATTTTTCGCGGTCACTAGTCGCACCGCCGCGTCTTTCGACAGTGCGAGCACGAGATTTTCCGGACGCTCCACGTTCATGCCCATGGTTTTTCCGCGGATGTGGTGCGAAATCTCCATCGTGAAACCCTCGACGTCGGGATTGTCCTTGAAAGCGGGTACCTCGAGCTCGAGGATCGGCAGCATCACGTCCTGAAATGTGCGCAGCGCGCGATGGCTCTTGTTGACCAGTTCGGTGGAGTAGGCGCCGAAATAGTTTCCGGTGAGCTCGATCACCGTCATTCCACCGTAACTGTCGAACCGGAGGGAGCGCTGGTCAGCGCGCTCCTGTTGCGCCAATTCGAGATCCAGAACGCGGCTGAAGTAAAACGGGTAAGGGAAGATATGGCCCTGAATTTCCGCGCCCACCGCCTGCAGTTGTTTGAGGTACCTCTCCTGCAGCTCCCGCATCTGGGGGCTTTTAATTTCAGCGGGAGTGAGGGCCTGGCCGACGGCAAAAGTTGCGATCGCCATGACGCCCGCAACAATCAGAGTGGTGAAACGACACCTACTTCTGCGCGTAAACAATCCCGGGAGCTCCGTAAGGGGGATCAGACACCATTCGAATATAAGCGATCAGCGCCTGAATTTCGGATTTCGACAAAGTATATCCGTAGGGAGCCATGAGCGGTGACTTGTTGAGCGCGGGGCCACCGTGCGAGATGATGGCGAGCAGATCCGCATCGCTCATCTTGTTGAGCGTATCGCCTTCCGTGAAGGCATGCGGCTTGGTTTCCAGGTTGTCGTAATTCGAGACGCGCACCGGCGTCGATTCCTGGTTATGGCAGCGTGCGCAGTATTGATCGTTTAGCTGGCTGCCGAGCATTTCCTGGTAGCCGAGCCCGATCTCCTCCATCTTCAGATCGAGGTTCTTGCCGGCCTTCGTCGTCGTGGTCGCGGTGAGTTGGTATCGTCCAGGAATTGTGCCCAACGACACGTTCGAAGTGAATTGCCCGCTGGAGTCGGTCAGGCCAGCGGCGGGATCAAGGAAGACGCCGTTCGGTCCGCGAAGCACGACCAGCGCGCCCGTAACCGCGTTGCCTTGGTCATCATTGACCTGGACCACCACAGGCTGCGGCAGTTGAGTACCAACGGCACTCGTCTGCTTGCCGCCGCTCGATTCGACGATGGCGGCGCCGGAGGCCGCAGGTTTTGGCAGGGAGTAGTTGGCCCCGGATTGCCGGGAACAACCCATCGAAGCGGCCACAACGAGAAGGGGCATGATGCAGGCGGTGCGGTTCATCGCTTTTTGGCCTCCTGTTTCTCGCCGCCCTTTTGGCTCATCAGGAACGCGGTCAGCGCCCGCGCATCTTCGTCGCTCATGTTGCGCTTTGGCTCTTGCGTGCCGGGTCGCAATGCGGACGGATCCTTCATCCATGCATAGACCCACGCCGACGTCAGTCGAGACCCGACATGCGTCAGTGTTGGTCCGATGTAGCCCTTGTCTTGCTTGGTGTCGATGATGTGGCAGGCCTGGCATCCATATTTCGAGTAGTAGAGCTGCTTCCCCTGTTCGACCTGCGCGGGCGGAAATCCGGAGAGCGGCATCGAATCGCGATCGACCCTGGACGACTGGTAGACCGCCAGGATGTAGTCGGTCAGCGTGTTGATCTCCGCATCCGTCAGATTGAACCTGGGCATGCGGCGAATGAGCGCTGGGCGCAGCGTGTTCGGATTGCGGAAGAACTGCACCAGCCACTCTCGCTGCACAGAACTGCCTTCCCATGTCAGGTCGGGAGCCATGTCGCCGCCGCGCCCGTTGATGGCGTGGCAGGAGAAACAACTGAGATCGCTGATCAACTGTCCCGCTTTTCCAGCCGGCTCATAGTGCGAAGGCGGAAGCGCGGGCACGGTTTTCGCCGCTGGTATGGTCAATGCCCGCTCGTTGTGCGAGAGTAGCGCATTTACCAGCGCATCGATCTGCGTTGGCGCGAAAGTGTATTGCGGCATCTTCAAGCCTTGCCCGAAGGCTCGCGGCTGCTTGATCTTCGCGCCGATGTAGTCATACAGCGTATGCTGCACGCCGGGCGCAAACGCCAGCTGATTGACCGGTTTGGAACCGATCTTTGTGAGTTCCGGCGCAAAATTCTCTGGGCGCTTGACGCCGTTGATCTCGTGGCAGGCGGCGCACCCGTAGTCGTTCACGAGCCGCTTGCCGTGTGCGACCTGGTCTGGAGTGGCTGCGTCGAGATGGACGTTGGCGAGCAGATCGGCGTCTGCCTTGCCCATCAGGAACCCAGTGAGCAGGCCAACTTCCTGATCGTTGAAGCGGTAATGCGGCATGGCAGTGGGCGGATCATAGTCATGGGGATTGCGGACCCATGCCTGTAGCCACTCCGGCTTCGCCTTCGATCCGATCTTCGTAAGTTCCGGTCCAACATTGCCGCCAACCAGGTTTCCCGCTGCATTCTGCACGGCGTGACAGGAGGCGCAGAACGATTCGCCGTAGAGGCTGGCCGCCTTCGTCTGCAGTGCGGCATCGTCCTTCACTTTCTTGGCCTGGTCGAGAGAGGCCTGCACGACCTTCAGCGAGGCCGGCGTGCTCGAGGAAATCAGGAACGCGGAGATGTCGCGGGCATCGTCATCGCTCAGCTTGAAATTCGGCATGGTCGAAGTCGTCGAGTAGGCTTGCGGGTCTTTCAACCAGGCGAAGATCCACTCGCGGCTCGTCTTGTCGGCAACGTGGGCCAGCGACGGCGGATCGTCGGTCCCGGTAATCACGCTGCCGTCCGGCCGTTTGATGGTGTGGCAATGCACGCAGCCATACTCGCCGAGCATTTTGCGGCCCAGATTTAACTGTGGTGTGCCTTTCAGATCCTGCTGGTGGCACTGCCCGCACGAAGACTCCAGATATTTCGCGGGCAGGAGCGGTTCCTCCCATGCCAGCGTGCTCTTGTGCGCTTCTTCCACCGACGTGGCCGTACCTTGTCCGCGATGGCAGATCGAGCAGCCCATTTCTTCCGGCTTGTGCGGAATGGGCGGATGATAGCGATACGGTTGAGTCGTCACGTCCACCAAAGTTGTTTCCTTGAGGGCGCTGTGGCAAGTGGTGCAGCGATCGACGACGCCCATTTCGGGGAGCCAGATCTGCTGAATGCCCGGCTGAAAGTGGCGGCGGAGCGTGACCGCGTCGCTGCGGCGGGAGATCAGTCGTTCGTATCCGCGCTGGTAGCGATGCCAGTCGGCAAAGAAGTGTTTGGCGGGCGCAATGGCGAGCAGCACCAGCAGCAACAGGCTCATCCACGCGAACGTTTGCACGACATTGCCGAGGAACGTCTTGCGAAACTTCTCGATTGGGGCCGGGAGTTTCAATTCGCTCCTCCCGACCAGGGCCAGACCCATGCCCAGCCTGGTCCACGGAAAAGTGTGCCGACTGTGGTCAGTACCGCGAGTTCAAATAAAAACCAGCTCATGATCCAGTAAGAAAGCGGCTTGGCGGCGAGTGAGCGCCGAAACCTTGAGGTCGCATCGGCGGGCGTGTAAGCAGCCAGTGCCATCAGCGCCAGCGTGATGATGGTCGGGACAAGCGCGACAATCACGTCGAAGTAGAGAAGGAAAATGCAGAAAGCGATGCCCACCACCCAGAAAATCTTCAGCCGCCGGTCGCGGTCCTTGGTGAACAGGCCCGCGGCCTCGATGTTGATATTGAAATATGGAATCACGATCAGCGCGAGCACGACCAGCGTGGGTACCAGCACCCCAGCTACCACTGGGGGAAAATAGTGCAGCAGTTCCTGCAAACCGAGGAAGTACCAGGGCGCCTTGGCCGGATTCGGGGTGTGGGAAGCGTCCGCCAGTCCCTCGAGAGGCGCATTGAAGAACAGCGAGATGAGAACCAGGATGGCGGCCAGCACTTCAACTGCAATCGCCGCCCGGAAGAGAACTTCGGGGAATGACTGGGTGATAGCTTCATCCTGCGCCTTCACCTGGGCCGAGGTGCGTCGTGTGACGAACGCAACCCGCACCGGGTTTTTGCGCTGGTCCGAACCTACGCCGGCCACGAAATCTTTAGAGTCACTCATAGAGGTGGCCTCGCGGGCGCGGTTGTCATCACCACATCCGGCTCACTGTGCCGCGCATATAACCCACCGTCCTTGCGAATGCGCCAGAAGTGGATCGCGACGAGGAAGAGGGCAGCCAGCGGCAGAATCATGCAGTGCAGCACGTAGAACCGCAGCAACGCATTGGCGTTGACAAAGTGCCCGCCCAGCATCAGGAAGCGAACCTTATCCCCCATTAGCGGCACGGCCGAGGCGATATTCGATCCGACTGTGATTGCCCAGTAGGCCAACTGGTCCCAGGGCAGAAGGTAGCCGGTATAGCTGAGCAGCAGCGTCACCAGCAGCAGCACGACGCCAATCACCCAGTTGAATTCGCGCGGCGGACGATACGCGCCGCGGTAGAAGACGCGGAACATGTGAGCGAAGACCAGAAAAACCATGGCGTGGGCGGACCAGCGATGCAGGTTGCGCAGGAACTGTCCGGAGGAGACCACGAATTGCAAGTCCTTGGTGTCGGCATAGGCCTGCGGAACCGAAGGGTGGTAATAAAGCATCAGCAGAATCCCGGTGATCACCAGAATTCCGAACGTGCCCAGCGTCAGCGTGCCCAGGTACCAGGTGGCATTGAACTCGAGCATCCGCTTCCGCACTTTGGTTGAGAGCAGGTGCAGAAACACGTTCTGCTGAATCGCCATCGAGTTGTGCAGCGTGCTGTGGCCCGTGCCGCCGCGAAAGACCGAGCGCCACACTCGGGTTGCGCGCAACTCGTCGAAATATCGATTGAAAGTTGTGCTCATGCTTAAACCCTCACGAAGGTCTGCGGACGAATCTCTTCCGAGCGATCGACGATCAACTCGCCCTCCTCGCTGAGCGACATCTTGAGCCAGGGAAGCGGTTTCGGCGCGGGACCTTCGATTTTGTCTCCCGGCTTTTTGTCCGGCGGCTGAAAGACGGCAAACTTGCTGCCATGGCAGGGGCAGGCGATGATGCCTAGATCCGGCTTCCATGCGGTCAGGCAGCCGAGATGCGTGCACACGGCATTCAGCGCGAAGAAGCCCTCCTTGGCATGAATCACGAAAATGCGCGCATCGACGTCGAGCGTGACCGAGTCGAGCTGGTAGCTTTCCGGCCTGCCCATGTTGACCACGGGCGACGGTTCGTACAGCACATTCGGCGAGAGGAACTGGTAGCCGAACACCGCGGTTCCGGCAGCCGCAATGCCCATCGAACCCAGCCCCATGCGCACGAAAAACTCCCGCCGGTCGATGCCGGTGTTGGCCGGCGCTTGCACTCTTTGCTTGTTTTCTTCTGCCATAGTTATTTCGGTGCACCCGCTGCCGCCGGTTGGGCGCGCAGGCGGGCATCGATTGCCTCGATAGAAATCAGGCCGGTCGGTTCGGCCGGCAGCAGATTGTAGGATTCCATGGTGATGGTGTTCACGGGACAGCGCGCGGCACACAGCCCGCAGCGGATGCAGCGCGTTTCATCTTTGAGCATCACCGAGCCGACGCCCTGATTCAAATCTTCGGGCGCCATGTCCGGCAACTCGGCCTCATAGAGGGCGCTGTTCACGGAAAGATGCTCGAGGGTCTCGGGGCTGAACTCGACCCGGTCGAGCGTTACCAGTTGCAGGCAGTTCTCGGGACAAACGTCGACACAGCCTCCGCACAGGATGCACAACGTAGCATCCTCGGCGTAGCCCTCAAAAATCGTGTTGACCCAGCAGTGCAGGCAGCGCTGCGCCTCGGTGACGGCGGCTTCTTCGTCGTAAACTTCCTCGACTTCGGTCATGCCGGTGCGACGATCGAGCGGCAGCATGGGGATGGGCTGCCGCACCAGGTCCATGAACTCCTGCGGCATGGAGTGGCGCTTCAGTTCCGTGACTTCGATGATGGGCTCGGGATGCGTCCCGCCCCGCAGATACTCGTCAATTCCGACGGCCGCGCGTTTGCCGTCGCCCACACTGTCAATGATCAGGCGCGGCCCAAACACGCAATCACCGCCGGCAAAAATTCCCGCCGCGGAGGTCATCAGCGAATGTGGATTCACATTGATCAGGCCGCGGGGAGAAACTTCCACGCCATCTTCGGCGCGAAGGAAATCAAGATTCGTAGTCTGGCCGATGGCCATGATGACGGTGTCGCAGGGGATTTGAGTCTCGCTTTTGTCGTAGAAAACAGGCTTGAAACGGTGCTGCTCATCGAACACCGACTTTGTCTTCAAGCACTCAAGCGCCGTGACCGCGCCCTCCTTGCCGATGAATCTCTTGGGACCGAACCCCGGGTGCAGGATGACGCCTTCGGTCTCGGCCTCTTCAATTTCTTCCAGTGCCGCCGGCATCTCCGCGCGGTTTTCGAGGCAAACCACGTGCACTTCCTGCGCGCCCATGCGCAGAGCAGAGAGCGAGATATCGACCATTTCCTTGGTGGCCACGGCGGTCACGTTGTCTTCGGAGGGCGCCAACTCTTCCACTCCCGGAGCGTGCTGCCGCAACACTTCACGCGCCGCCGAGCGGGCCACGTCCATGGCTACGTTTCCGCCGCCGATCACCAGCACATTGCGCCCGATCGTGAACTTGTATCCCAGGTTGACGTTCAGCAGAAAATCGACGCCGCGGTGCACGCCGTCCAATTCGACGCCGGGAATGGTCAGATCGCGGCTGCGGTGCGCGCCGATGGCCAGCAGAATCGCATCGAATCCCTGCTGCCGCAGTTCGGCAATCTGGAAGTCGCGTCCCGCCCGATGATTGAGCTTGAGCGTGATGTCGCCGGTCGCGAGGATCTCGCGCACCTGAGCTTCCACCACATCGCGCGGCAAACGGTATTCGGGAATGCCCAGGTAGAGCATCCCGCCCGCGACCGGCGCTGCCTCAAAGATTGTTACGGAATATCCCATCAGGGCGAGATCGTGCGCCGCCGATAGTCCGACCGGCCCGCCGCCCACCACCGCCACCTTGAATGGGAGCTTGGCCTTAACCGCATCCGCATTCACATCGATATGGTGCTTGGATTCCGGTCCGTAGCGTTCGGTGAGAAAGCGTTTGAGTGCGCGGATCGAGATGGGTTTATCGATTTGCCCGCGGCGGCAAGCGGTTTCGCAGGGATGCGCGCAGACGCGCCCGCAAATGCTGGCCAGCGGATTGGGTCCGCGCGCGTACTTGTAGGCCTCTTCAAAGCGCCGTTCTGCGATCAGTCCGACGTACCGCCCGGCATTGGTGTGAGCCGGGCAGGCCATCATGCAGGGGAAGTTGGTATGCAGCCAGTCCTCATCCACCTTCTTCATTTGAAAACGCATCTGCATGAGAAAGTTCTCGCCCTGGGTACTTGCGGAAAATCAATTTGGAGCAGAGGGAAGCGGAACGCCGGTTCCGCTTCCCCGATTCGCGTGTTTACTTGCTCACGGTCAAGTCGGCCTTGGTGTCGCCCGCCACGGTGACGGCTTTGGTTGAATTTTTCGCGCCCTCATGCCATCCGACCACGTTGTATTGGCCATCGGGAACGTTTTCGATCTTGTAGTTTCCGGCCTTGTCGGTCAGAGCGTGATACGGGGTGGGCACGACCACGACATAGCCCGCCATCTCGGGATGGACATTGCAGAGCAGGGCCGCGACACCCGGCTGCTCGAACTTGAAGGAACGCTTCTCGCCGGTGGGCCAGGTACCGAGATTCTTGCCAGGCAGCTTCTTGCCGCCTTGCATCAGCGAGGGCCAGAAGACGTTGTGCGCGACCTTGTCGCTATTCAGGAAGTCGACGGTTGTCCCCACGAGCACTACGTTGATGTGGGGCTGGAACAACAATCCCTTTTGATCGATTACGACATGTTCCGCCGGCGCGGGGAAGGTTTTGCCCGCGATCGTGTCCACGTAGACCACGGATTCGCCGCTGACCCCGGAAACTTTCCCGCTGATGCTACCCGCGCTGGCTGCCAGACTCAGTGCCATCATTACTGCCAGAATTGCTACGATTTTGCCCTTCATGAGTTCTCCTTGTTATCGAGCCTTTGGTGGTGCTTGAGTTTGAATGTCAGTAAACCCACTCCAGCCCTGCGATTGCCTGATTGGTGCGCTGGGTAAGCGCATTGCCGTTCGCGTCCGTTCCCGTCTGTCTGGGCCGGACCTGATACTCGAACGATGCCTTGATATTGGCGTGAATTAAGAATTGTACTCCTGGAGTGAATCGGTTGCGGGTCGCGCTCGCTGGCTGAAAGTAGTTACCGTTCAGGGGGTTGGTGGACAGGAAGTCCCCGGTGGACTGGACTCGGTCGTAGCGCATGATCGTCATCAGCCATGGTAGCGCCAGGTAGTCGGCTTCCAGAAATCCGCCGCTGAAGTGCGCCGACTGTGCCCCCATTAGCCCAGTCCCCGTTCCGTTCAACTCCTGGTCCCGATCATGTCCGTACATGGCCAGACCGAACAGGTTGAAGGTGCGGTAGTTGAAGCTGAAATCTCCGCCTACCCGGTAAAACGGCTCGCGCGCCGCGAAGACGCCAGATTCTCCCTGGAAGCGCTGCACCGAGCGCCCGTAGAAGTAATACGAGCCTAAAGTCAGGTAGGTGTGGTCACGCGGTCCACTCGGCCCCGCTGCCTGGATTTCGTTCCGGCTCGCCGGGTCACTTTCCAGATTGAAGCGATACTGGAAGCGCCCGTACAGATCCTTGAAGTTGGAATCGGAGAACGTACCCACGATCGGGCTGACGTTGGGGCCAGCTCCAGGCGGCCCGTTGGGATTGGTACTCTGATTGATCACGGCGAGCGAATAGTGATATCCGCCGTAGCTGTGGCCGCCGCTGAATTCCACGCCCTGCGCCGGAGAGGAAAATGCAAACGCGTTGTTCACGCCCCCTAAGCCCAGTTGGCTGGCTACGCCAAAGTTGGCTTCGTCGTAAATGTCCCAGCCGCTCAGGTTCCAGGTACGGGCCTGACTGAAGGGCAAATCAATCTCGAACTGCCCTACCCGCAGGCTCAGCGAATCGGTCGGTAACTTGAACAGCCGGCCGATGTTGACGAACTTCAGGTAGCCGTCGCCCAAACCTCCGTTACTGTTGGCTCCGCCGACGCTGAAGTCGTCGTCTACCCAGAAAGCAATGCCGTCGCCGAAGTTGCCGGCCGTAAAGATGCTGAACAGGCCGGGTTGGAAGTCGGTGCGGGGTGTGAAGGTCGCGCCTAAAGTTCCGTCGGCCTGCGGCGGAGTGAAGTTGTTGCGGTTCTTGCTGTAGACCTGGAAGAAGGTGTTGAAGCGGAGGCCAATCTGCGGGATGCCGGGAATTGTGCCCGGATAAATTGCATTCTTCGGCCACATTTCCTTCTGCGCTGGGGCGCCCAACATCACCGGCGGAATCTTGATGAACTCTTCGTCGCCTTTCGGAAACTTGAAGCCGGCATCCTTGAAGGCTTTCCCAAAGTCATTGAGTTTCGGAAAATCGATATGGCAGGTGCTGCACGAAGTGCCATATTGACGTGTAAATGGCGGGATCGCATGGCTGTAGGGGACTGCCAGTAAGCCCACTGCCAGGATGGAGAGCCAGACCGCAAGATTCCTCGTACGCATGAATGCCTCCTCAACAAACTGAAATGCAAAAACCTTGTATGCCCCAAATCAATGGGCCTGATTGTCAAGTAGCGGTAAACTTGCGGCGGTGCTTTGGCTCACAGGTGATTGTGACGGACATCACAAAGTGCGGAAACGCACAGAATTCGAGCGCCGTTCCGGGGGTGCGATTCGACGCAGAATGACGCACGAGACGCGGAAAGAGACGCAGCAAGCTTGCGTCTGTACGACGGCGGAGGGCTCGCGGGCAGCAAGATCGGCACAACGCCAGGCACCGACCTGGTGGTGGCGGGACTCGGCGCCTCCCAGACGGGGCAAAGCCCCGTCGCCACACAATCAGAACGAATCGCCAGGCCGCCACAACGCTATTCTCGAAAATTTTCGCGCGCGCCCACTTTCCAGGCCATTTGCCTCAGCATCCCCAGCCACAGCTCGGCGTCGGTGGCGTTCAGATCCATTCGCCGCACCATCCGCCGCAATTTCTCCCTCGTCGCCGTGATGGCGCGCGGCTTCACGTACCCGCTGGCGCATAGAACTTCAAAGAGCAACTGCGTCACACGCTCCAGATCCCCTGCCCTGGCACGCTCCCCTTCTTCTTTCTTCCGAGGCGCACCCTTCTGCGCCGCCCTTTCCTCTCGCACGAGTTCATACAGGCAAACTGCCACTGCCTGCCCGAGGTTCATCGAACCATGCTGCTCGCGCGTCGGAATCCGGAGCAACCAGTCGCAATGGCTCATATCCTCATTCGACAACCCTACCTTTTCCGAGCCAAACAGCAAGGCTACCGGTGCGGCTTTCAGCCGTCGACGAATCGCTCGCCCACCTTCTTGCAACCGCC
>Ga0209698_10006221_pt1 | contig 12724 bp, 16 predicted proteins | sample LitLauG_LLR_2012_FD_187203 | JGI IMG/M metagenome (GOLD analysis project Ga0209698, IMG submission 187203) | Freshwater sediment microbial communities from Pennsylvania, USA - Little Laurel Run_MetaG_LLR_2012 (SPAdes) (version 2) | ecosystem: Environmental > Aquatic > Freshwater > Creek >...
TGTCCGCGAAGTGGACATGAAGCTGATCGAACTCGCCAAGGTCTACGACTCGAAGATCATCACCAACGACTTCAATCTGAACAAGGTTGCCCAACTGCACGGCGTGCAGGTACTCAACATCAACGAGTTGGCCAATGCGCTGAAGCCCATCGTGCTGCCAGGCGAGACCATGCGGGTGTTCATTCTGAAGGAAGGCAAAGAGTACAACCAGGGTGTGGCCTATCTCGACGATGGCACCATGGTGGTCGTGGACAACGCCCGCAAAATGATCGGCAAGAATGTCGACATTTCGGTAACCTCCGTGTTGCAGACCACTGCGGGCAAAATGATTTTTGGCAAGTGGGATGAGCGTATGGCGATGAGCCGTCAAGAGTCGCGCCCCGTAACTGCCCCGGTGGCAGCGGTTCCTACCAGCTCCGGACCGGTGGATGTGAAGAAGGCGCAGCCCATCATGGTGGATCGGCCGGTAGAATAACCGGCGCGAACTTCAAATGAAGTGGCTACTGCTGTCCGCCCTGGACGGAGTCTACTTTCATCGTTTCTCCGGTAAGGACGCCGGTGATGGTCACGCGCTCTCCGGCAAATTTATCGAGATACGCGGTTCCTCCCTCCAGGGCGTAAACGTTGTCACCAGCCACCAGGACGTATTTGCCACCCTTCTTGAGACAGACCTTGGTGCAGGCGCTGGCGCTCTGATGCATTGCCGTATCGTGCTTTCCTTTACAGATGGAGTCACTGATCACGCCGGAAATTCTGCTTGCGCCGCTGATCTCCTGGCCTGCAACTTCCTGGGTTGCATTCGGGCCGCTACTCGTGGTCGCACCTTTTTCGCCCCAGGCTGCGGCGCTCGACCCGATGGCTGCCAGGCCCAGAGCCAAAGTCACAGCTACGGTGGCGCATAGTCCAATCACTTCCACCCACACACGACTACGACTCATCGGCGTCCTTTCAACAAATGGTTAAGTCCGCTCCCGGCGCCCTCGCGCACAGGTTGGCATCGCAACTTCGTTGCCAACTCTCGTCGCTGCTTGCGAAAACTGTAAGGCAATGTCAGCACTGCGACTTCCCAGTCGCGATGTTCTGATGGTCTTTCATATAGAAGCGTTGTCCAGGAAGGAAATTCACGGATTCGGGCAAATTTCACGATGTTGCGGCGGGTGGTGAAACTGATCTCATTTTGAACTTACCTTAGGCCGGTCGTATACTAAGCGCCCCTCTATGAAGGTGGTGGTCATCATTCCCGCAGCCGGACTGGGTACGCGTATGGCTCCTACCCCGGCGAAAGGAAAGAAGCCGGTTGCCTCCAAACAATTCACTGAATTGAATGGAACTCCGATCCTGATCCACACCCTGCGAAAGTTCGCCGCCGTTCCACAGGTGGCGGAGATTTTCATTGCACTGCGCAAGAACGAGATCGGTGGTTTTCGCACGCGCCTCGAGTCCGAAGCGAGGGACATTCTGCAGAAACCGGTCCAGTTCGTCGAAGGCGGCGAGCATCGGCAGCAGTCCGTCGCCAACGCGCTGGCCGCGGTGAACGCTGCGCCCGGCGACATCGTTCTCGTTCACGACGCTGTGCGCCCGTTTGTTACTTCAGAGATAATCGAGGACGTGATCAGCGCTGCTGAGAAGCATGGTGCCGCAATCGCCGGCATGCCTGCTTCGGACACGATCAAGCAGGTGGAACGCACCGCGGAAGGCGCTGTGATCAATAGCACCATCCCACGCGAACGCGTGGTTATGGCGCAGACGCCGCAGGGTTTTCGCTATGAGGTGATCCGCAAGGCGTTCGACGAGGCCACGGCCGACGGTTTCATGGGGACCGACGAAGCTTCCCTCGTCGAGCGCTCGGGCCACATGGTCGCGGTCGTAATGGGTTCGCCACGTAATATCAAGATCACTACGCCGGCAGATATGGAATTGGCCGAGTTTTATCTTCGAAAATGATTTGACTGCAGGCGCGCGAGACCGAATGCCCAGGCAAAAAGTAGGAACGCCACAACTCGAAACCCGCATCGGCTACGGCTGGGACTCGCACGAGTTCAAGTCGGGCATCCCGCTCAAGATCGGCGGCGTGACTCTTCCTCACAAGAAAGGTCTGGGCGGCCACTCCGATGGCGATGTCCTGCTTCACGCCATTACGGATGCGTTGCTGGGAGCGATTGCGGCTCCGGACATCGGCTCGCTCTTCCCGCCTTCTGACCCACAATGGAAGGGCGCTGACTCTGCGGTTTTTCTTGAGGAAGCTCAGCGGAGAGTCAGAGAGGCTGGCTATGCGATCGCGAATCTGGACTCGACTCTCATCCTGGCCGCGCCAAAAATTGGTCCGCACGCGGCGGAGATACGTGCTCGCGTCTCGGAACTACTGAACCTGGCAGAAGATGCCATTGGATTGAAAGCCAAGACTCCGGAAGGCATGGGGACCGACAACGCGGCTATCGCGCACGTCGTGGTTTTGCTGAAGACGTCACCACCGAAAACGGCTTCAAAACGCCACATACACTGACAGCTAAGGGTTCGCGATCGTCTGATCCGAACTAGCGCGCGCTCCTTTGTCGCGCGGCTTCCGCTAAAGCGCGAAAGATGGCTTTGGAGGGCTGATCCTCCGATCGCTCGGGGTGCCACTGCACGGCGAGCACGAAGTGATCGGGTGCCGTTCCTTCTAACGCCTCTATGACGCCATCTTCAGGGCAGCGCGCCACCACGCGCAGTCCTTCACCAGCCTTTTCCACCGACTGATGATGGCTGGAGTTTACCGGGACTCCCTGTGACTTCTTGTTGCCATTCTCCACGATGCCCGCGAGCAGCGTTCCTGGCTCCACTTCTACTGTGTGCGCTACGTCCACCTTGCGGCCGGCCTCGTGGTTGATCCCTTTCTTCTCGGGCGGAAGGAAGTCGTCGATATCCTGAATGAGCGATCCTTTGCGGTAGACGTTAAGACTCTGCAGCCCATAACAGATGCCGAGAATCGGCTTGCGCGATTTGTAAGCCTCATCGAGAAGAAGCTGATCGACTCCATCGCGCTTGGCGTCGACTTCGGCGGTTTTGGGGTGACGAGAGGCTTGGAATTTTTTTGGATCAATGTCGGCGCGACTGCCAGGGAGAAGCACGGCAGCGCAACTCTCCGCGATCTTCGTCACGTCGGCCGCACTCATATCCAATGGAACACGCACCGGCTCTCCGCCAGCTCGTCTGACCGCGTCTTCATATTGGGGCAGGGAACGTTCGGCGTACTCGGCGTCTCCCGAGTGCGGTACGGGAATGGCTATGCGGGGTGGCATCAGTTTATTTTACAGGTCCGAAATGCACAAGAGCTTGTTCAGGCAGGGAACCACAGACTCACGGCCCTTAGCCGGCCCGCTCAATCCCGTGCAACGCCTTCGCCTGGCGATAGTGCCGTATCTCCATGACCAACGAGGTCACCAGCGCAACCGTCCCGACAACGCACGCCACGGGTAGGGCGACATAGCGGTAGGCGAGTGGCAAATAAGGTGTGGCTCCCCTCGCTTTCGCCACTCCCACGACTCCGAGTATCGCCAGCAGCAGGCCCACCGCGAACGCGAGCAAGGTCACCAGGAAGGTGACCAGCAATACGCGCACAACAATGCCGTACCAGCGGGGGCCCGTGCGTGGCCGCTTGCTCTCCATTACTCCTTAAAATTACACGATTTACCGGCTTTCGGGCAGCGCCACCGACCGGGTGCGCTAGAATGCCCTATATGTCGCAAGCCGCGCCCGCGATTACCCGTCCACCGGCTGAGGTAGTCCGGCACACACCCGTTTCGCAAGCCCCGAATGGAATCTGTTACGCCGTTTCTGGCGAGATCATCGTCTCCGAGTCCGATCTCGAACGGATGGTCGCCGCCGTGCCGCGTGCGGCCGCTACGGCCCTGGAGCGCAAGGCCTATTACTTTGTTCCGCTCACGGTCAATCAGGGCGATGAAACTGTGATCGCCGACCGTTACGACGTCGCACTCAGCGACAACGCCGTCTGCCACCGCAATCTCGAGCTTGGGAACTCGCAATGCGTTTTCATTTCGACGCGGCTGATGGACGACAAGTTCTCCGTCGCCTTCGAGTTCTATATCAACGTTGGACACGCGATCGTGGAACGCGCGGGAGTATCCGAGGCCTTCGCTGATCTGGTGTGGAAGCAGGTAGAGGCCGGCGTGAAAGGCGAGACTTCTCTGGACGCGTGGGAGTCGCGCAAACTTGCGACCGGAACAGGTCCGGACACCGAGAAGTACAAGAACGAATATCTCTCGGCCACTTTCGCCGATGCGATTTCCATCTACCTGCTGTCGCTATATCTCGACGTGGACTATTACGACCTGCGAGAGCGCGATTACCCGCTCCTAGCCCCGACTCCTATGGCGGAGCGCCTGCGCAAGGTTGCGGAGCTGTTCCCGCCCAATCCTGGATTTGACTTCGCGATCTACTACAAGCGTAGGACGTAGCAATTTCGCGCGTTGGGCGGCAGAATGGCTCGCTATTGCGCTAGAAGGACAGGCGGGTTTTGCTCGCTCATGATGATGAACGAAACCTCCGGTTTGTCTTGACGATAATGGACAATTAGCCTTGAACCCTTCCACCCTTTGACTAAGTCCCATGCATGGTCTTCGCTCGAAGCGGGTAATTGTCGGAAGCCGGCGTAATACTGGCCATCCACCGAGTAAGAGTAGGTCAACTCACCTACCCAGTGTGCGCTTTTGCCCTCCCCCTCCGTGCGCGCCTCAGCATGCTCAACAGTTCCCTTGGTATAAGGCCACGACTTTGCTTTGATCTCGACGAGCGTGTTTGTTCGAGCGAGTAACCACTTCAAGCCGAAAGCGAGTGCAAAAAAGCATCCGCCCTCCAGAAGAGCACGCCAAACTGGCCAGAATAGATCCATACTCTAGCTCCATCGTCGGCGGCATTCTCTCTTATCGGCTTAAACTTTTACAACAAAGTCAGAAAGCTGGTCAGGGGACCGAAGTTGCTTTGTTCTAGAATGCCTCAGACATGCCCGTCACCGTCCGTTCCTTCGCGAAGATCAATATCGGCCTCTGCATCGGGCCGCTCCGCCCCGACGGATTTCACGACCTTCACACGGTCTACCAGACGATCGCGCTTCACGACGCAATTCGCGTCCATGCCAAGCGGGGTGACGGCATCGAAATTCGTTGCCCCGATCCGCGCGTCCCCTGCGATCAGTCCAACACCTGCCATCGCATCGCAGAGCGCGCCTTACGAGCGCTTAATGCCCGTGCGCATCTCACCATCGAGATCGAGAAACGCCTTCCCGTCCAGGGCGGGCTCGGAGCTGGATCGGCGAACGCCGTTGCCGCACTTCTTGCCATCGAACGCGCCCTCAAGAAATCCATTCCCGCTGAGGAGAGGCTGGCGATAGCTGCCGCCGTCGGTTCCGACCTGCCGCTGTTTCTGGTTGGGGGCACCATTCTCGGGGTTGGTCACGGTGAAGAGGTTTTTCCACTTCCTGACCTTCCGCCCACAATCTGTGTTATTGCCACACCAGAAATTGGAGTCTCCACCCCGAAGGCCTTTGCCGACTGGGACCTTCTTGCCAGCGAGAACAAGTCCGGATCGAGCAGAGGCAGAGCCACTGCCGCCGACAATCCGCCGCCAAAATTGACGGTCCTCTCCTCCTCCGATAGAATGTTGGAGTTCAGCCGAGCGGTTTCTTCGTGGCTGAGCGGGTTGACCCAGAAAACTGGGAGGCCAGTATCCGGTGTCCCTGCAAGAGGCAGGGGCCGGGCCGAGACCCCGCTTCTCGACCTCGTCCGTACCGGGATCGAAAACGACTTCGAAAGTGTCGTCTTTCCTCAGTATCCCGAATTGCGCGAGGTCAAGTGTCTTTTGGAACGGCATGGTGCGACCTACGCGTCGCTGTCAGGCTCGGGCTCGGCGCTTTTTGGTCTGTTTCGGAACCGGACAATGGCGGCTAAGGCAGCCGCAAAGTTACGCCGGTTGGGGATACCCGCACAGGTGACCAGCACGCTGACGCGCCCGCAGTATTGGAAGAAAGTTTTTGATTGTTGATTTTCCGTTATTGTTTGAAAATTAGATTGCTGTCGTTCATTCGACCGTCAAACAAGCGAAATTAACAACCGTTTTCTGGGCCGTCGACTAATGGTAGGTCAAGTGCCTTTGGAGCACTTTGTCTAGGTTCGAATCCTAGCGGCCCAGCCAGAAGATTCGCGGTAACGCAGTCAAGAAAATAGATTCGGCGACCGAACGCTAGACCTGGTGTCAGCCACGAACGTAGTAGTCAACCAGCTACCACGGAGAGCCCATGGCAACTTTGGCAACAGCGACGGAAAAGAAGAGTCAGCCCGTGTCGGACGAAAGGCCGGAGCGCAAGCCTCAGCGCACCCGCGTCGACGACAAGTTCAAGATCTTCTGTGGCACGGCCAACGAACCGCTGGCAGACGAGGTTTGCGCTTTCCTCGGTCTGACCCGCGGCCAGGCGCTGGTGACTCGCTTCAAGGATGGTGAAGCGTACATCCAGATCCAGGAGAACGTTCGCGGCTCCGATGTCTTCGTGATGCAGCCGACCTGCCGGCCGGTCGACGAGCATCTGATGGAGCTGCTGTTGATGATTGACGCGCTCAAGCGCGCTTCGGCGCGCCGCATTACCGCCGTCATTCCGTACTTTGGCTATGCGCGCCAGGATCGCAAGGATAAGCCGCGGGTACCGATTTCTTCGAAGCTGGTGGCAGATCTTTTGACCACGGCCGGAGCGCATCGCGCGTTGGTTGTGGATTTGCATGCGCCGCAGTTGCAGGGCTTTTTCAATATTCCGGTAGACCACCTTTTTGCTTCTCCGGTGCTGGTGGACTACTTCAAGAAACTGAATCCGCCGAACCTGACGGTGGTTTCGCCGGACGCCGGTGGAGTGGAACGTGCCCGGTTTTTTGCCAAGAAGATGGACGCGGCCCTGGCTATCGTCGACAAACGCCGCGTGGAGATGAACGTTGCTGAAATTATGCACGTCATCGGCGATGTGCACGGCCGTACTTGCCTGGTCATCGACGATTTGATTGACACTGCGGGCACGCTGGTGAAGACCGCGAACGCCCTGCTTGAGAACGGTGCGATCGCGATCCATGCTTGCGCTTCGCACGCGGTGCTCTCCGACCCGGGCCTGGAGAACATTGCGAACTCTAAGCTTACGGAAGTGGTGGTGACCAACACCATTCCGCTTACCGAAGCCGCAAGAAACGAGCGCAAGATCAAAGTGCTTTCGATTGCGGGGCTGATTGGCCGGGCCATTCAGTCCATTCACGAAGAGACTTCGGTAAGTAAGTTATTTTTGTAGAACAGGAATCAAATTATGGCGACCGCAACAGATAACAACACAAGTACAACTCTGGAAGCGCAACCGCGCGCAGCCGGGAACAAGAACGTGGCCCGGCGGGTGCGCCGGGGCGGCAAAATTCCCGCTGTCGTTTACGGCGCCGGCAAGCAGGCCGCGTCGGTCAGCGTCGATCCGCGCCAGGTGCTGCGCATTCTGCACTCCGAAACCGGACACAACACGATATTCGATCTTTCACTGGATGGCGGCGAGCGCGCCAAGGCCATGATCGTCGATTGGCAGTACGAGCCCATCAAGGGCAAGCTGCTCCACATCGACCTGAAGCGCATTGCCATGGACCAGAGGCTGAAAGTCATGGTTCCGATCGAGCTCAAGGGCGAACCCGCCGGTGTGAAGCAACAGGGCGGCTTGCTCGAGCAGATGTTGCGCGAGGTCGAGGTCGAGTGTTTGCCGGCCGACATTCCAAGCTTCATCGAAGCCGATGTCAGCGAGCTGGTGTTTGGTAAGGTTCTGCGCGTGTCGGACCTGCCGCACACCGACAAGATCAAGTTCATCACGGACGCGAATCAGCCCGTGGCGCACATCACGTCGGTGAAAGAAGAAGCTGCTCCGACTCCCGAGGCCGCGGCTGCCGAGGCTGCTGCCGCTCCCGCCGAGCCCGAAGTCATCAAGAAGGGCAAGCAGGAGACTGAGGAAGAGGGTGCCGAAGCCGCACCCGAAAAGCCGGAGAAGGCTGAGAAGAAAGAGAAGAAGTGAAGTCGGTAGTCATTGGTCGTTCGTCGCGGGTCGTTGGAACCTGCGTACGACCAAGGTGTTCGGTGCGGCTAGGAGCTAAGAGCTTAAGAGCTAAAACGTGAAACTGATCGTCGGTTTGGGCAATCCCGGAATCGAATATCAGTTCACGCCGCACAACCTGGGATTCCTTGCCGTCGACCGCATTGCGGAGCGGTGCGGAGTGGAAGTGAGGAATCGCCAGTGCAAGGCCCTAACGGCTCGAGGCTTGGTCGGCGAAGAGGAAGTTTTGCTGGCCAAGCCCGAGACCTACATGAACCTGAGTGGCATGTCGGTGCGGGAGTTGGTTGCGAAGTACGAAGCAGATCCTGCGAGTGATTTGGTTGTGATCTACGACGAACTGGATCTGCCTTTGGGGACGATCCGCATTCGTCAACGTGGCACTTCGGCGGGTCATAACGGCATGGAATCGGTGATAGGAGCGCTGGACACGACGGAGTTTCTTCGCATCCGCCTGGGGGTGGCGCCCGGCAAAAAGCTCAGCGACAGCGTGGCTTATCTGCTGAAGCCGATGCGCAAGGCGCAGTTGAAGACGGTGGACGACATGCTCGATGCGGCTGCCGATGCGGTAGAGGTCGCTTTGAAAGAAGGACCTTCGGCGGCGATGAACCGCTTCAACCGCAAGCCCGAAATAGAAGCTTAGACCGGATGGCGACGGATGTTGGCTTCAACTGAGCCCGTCGCACTCTGGACCGTAGATTTGGAGAGAAAGCATGAACCGTACTTATGAACTGATGTTTATTGTCCGGCCGGACATGGTGGAAGAAGATCTCGACAAGCTCATCTCCACCCTTGAATCGCAGGTCACAACCTCCGGTGGCACCGTGAAGAGCTTGGAGCGCATGGGCAAGCGTCGTCTTGCCTATACGGTCCGCAAGTTCTCGGATGGTCTCTACATCCTTCTTACCGCAGAAGGAAGTGGCGGCCTGATCCACGAACTGGAGCGCCGTCTGCGAGTCACGGAGCCCGTGATCAAGTTCCTCACGGTGCGAATCGACGAGGAACAGAAGCGGCTGGACAAGATCAAGAAGATTCGCGAGTCGCGCAAGAAGGCTCCGCCTCCGGCTCCGGCCGAGGCGGGTGGAGAAACGGCTGCAGTAACTGCCTAGCCTTAATACGCGCATCGACCAACGACTAACGACGAAAGTCCCGATTTCTAAGGAGCATCATGGCTGACGAGACTCGATCCACCTCTACAAGTGAGCACTCCACGGGGGGTGACCGGCCCGACCGTGGCGATCGCCGCGGCCCTCGGCCGGCAGGCGGTCCCGGGGGAGGGCGCGAAGGCGGCAGGAAATATTTCCGCCGCAAGAAGGTCTGCAAATTCTGCGTCGAAAAGATTGAAGCGATCAATTACAAGGACGTTCGTTTGCTCGCGCAATTCGTGGCGGAGAGCGGCAAGATCGTTCCCCGGCGGCTTACCGGTGTATGCACACCGCATCAACGCCGTCTTTCCACGGCTATCAAGCAGGCTCGCAATATCGCCCTGCTGCCTTTTGCCGGCCGCGCATCGTAAGAGTGCGTGGCTTGAACGGCGTGCCGCGCGGAGACGCAAGGCCGGGAGAGTTTGTTCTCGCTTCGTCCGTCCTTTGCGGTCGAGCGCCGATAAAATTCAAAACGGAGTCATGACATGGAAGTCATCCTGAAAGAAGATGTCCCAAAGGTCGGTTCGCGTGGCGACGTGGTGAAGGTGGCGGAAGGCTTCGGCCGAAATTTTCTGTTGCCCAAGAAGCTGGCCATCGAAGCCAATGCCGCCAACAAAGCTGTCATCGAGCAGATGAAGGCCGCGGCAGTGCGCCGCTTCGCCAAAGAGAAGGCTGGCGCTGAGGAACTGGCAAAGCAGTTTGACGGCGTGTCCGTCTCATTTCAGCGGCGCTCGGGCGAGCACGATCAGCTATTCGGTTCGGTCACGTCGGGCGACATTGCCGATGCTCTCGTCAAGAAGGGCTTTACCGTGGACCGCCGCAAGATTCAGCTCCATGAGCCCATCAAGACGCTAGGCGACTTCACTGTGCCCATCAAGTTGCACCGCGACGTCACCACCCATCTCAAGGTAGTGATTGAGAAAGAGGCCGAGGAGTAAAGTAGGCCACTCGGAATGTCAGGCGGGCCGCGCGCCCGCCTTTTCCATTCATGGAGTTTATGGAGCCCAACTGGCGTCTTCACAAACATCTCAAACCTGTTTAACCTCTCTGCAGCAACAGCTTAGACGGCTGCGTTCGGTCGCATACTCGTGCTAAACCCCTTATAATCGCTGCTCACAGTTCTCATCCTGATACGTCCAAACCAGTGCAAACCGGAAAAGAAAGGCACTGGCAATCAGGTTTGCTGAGGACTGCGAGAAATGCCGGCCGATGCGTGGGCTGTACCCTTTGCGGTTGGCGAGTGTTCACGTCCGGGCGTAGCAAGCGCCAAGGCGGAACGAAGCACCGGAACCCAGGACCCCTTCATGCGGGGCCAAATGGCTGGGCAAAGTCTAGGCCGCATAGATGACACGATGCTCATCCGGGAGGCTCAGCGCGGCAACCGCGCTGCCTTCGAGGAATTGGTGCGGCACTACGATCAAGCGGTGCTACGGCTAGCTCTCCACCTCACCGGCTCGGAACACGATGCCCAGGACATCTACCAGGACGCCTTCCTGAAGGCGTACAAGAACGTCGGAAGTTTCCGTTTCGAGTGCTCCTTCTACACCTGGATCTATCGGATCGTGACCAATCTGTGCCTGGATCACCTCCGCAAACGACAAGTGCGCAAGGAAGACGCTCCGGTTGCAGTCGATTCGTCAGGCGGCGAGTACGACCTGTTGGATCAGGTAGCCGACGCCCGGCCTGCGGCCAATCCGGAACGCGATTTGATGACGCGCGAATTGGGCAGCCGCATCAATCGAGCCTTGGAAAGGCTCACGCCCCGCGAGCGGATGGTTTTCGAATTGAAGCACTATCACGGCCTGAAGCTGCGCACGGTGGGCGAGATTTTGCATACGACCGAGGAGACTGCGAAAAACACGTTGTTTCGTGCGACTCAGAAGCTGCGTGGCTCCCTGGCTGACATGAGATGAAAGGAATTTGTGCGACTCCGATGATTGAGATTTTGATACTGCCCCTGAGGGGGTGCAATGATGAAATGTGAATGGGTAAGAGAAAATCTCCTGCTCTACGTCTATAACGAACTGGCTGACGACAGCCGGTATGAGCTGGAGCAACACCTTGGCCGATGTCTGGAATGCACCACGGAACTCAAGGCCACACGCAAGTTCCACGCCACGATTTCCCAGCTTCCGGTAGAGGAACCGACTCCGAACCTTGTGACGGCTTCCCGAATGCGATTGCAGGAATTGCTCGAAACAGCCGAGCAGGGTGGCTTCTGGCGTCGCGTCACATTCGATCCGGCAGGCTGGTTGCGCCAGATTCGTTTCTCTCCGGCGTTGGCCGCTGCGATTTTGATTGTGGGTTTTGCCGGCGGCATCGGGACAATGTACAAGGTTGCTCCCGCCTCTGGTCCAGAGACAGCCGCTCTCACCCAGTCCACCAACGCAACCCAGCCTGTCGAGTCCTCCATCACCGGAATTCAGTCGATCAACCAGGCGCCCGGATCCAACCAGATCAGCATCAAGTACAGCACGGTATCTACACAGGAAGCGCAAGGATCACTGAACGACCAGCGGATCCAACAATTGCTCCTTTTTGCTGCGCGCAACAACTACAACTCCGGCGTGCGCATGGACTCCGTCGATTTGCTAACGCAGAAGCCTGACGACAACCATGTTCGCGAAGCCCTAGTGTACGCCTTGCGCTATGACTCGAATCCGGGTGTCCGCCTCAAGGCTCTTGAGGGCCTCGGTCCTTACGTGAAGGACGACGTGCGCGTTCGCGATGCGGTCATGCAGGCCCTGATTGGCGATGCCAACCCCGGCGTTCGCACACAGGCTCTCCATTTGCTTGAGCCGGTGAAGGCAGACGGCAGCGTGCGAGGAGTATTGCAACGCTTGGCGGACAATGACCAAAACACGTACATCCGGTCGCAGGCCAGAACCGTGCTTGCACAGTTGCCGGAGATTGATTAGGGACAGTCAGCTTGAGAGGATATACAGAAATTTTGATGGCAGGTGAATGTTGAAGCAACGACGAAAATCCGTTGGAGTGCTCGCACTGCTGGCACTCCTGGCGCCTGTGGCCGCAGCTCAGCAGTCGCGAATTTTCCGGGAGGGAAGCAGCTGGGTTCAAGAGATTACTGGTTCTCTGGCTACCGCCAGGAATCTTCACGTGAAAGTCGACGTCGGTTCAGTGCGCATAACTGGTGGTTCCGAGCAGGGCATTACTTATAAGATTCGCACTCTTGCTTGCATCTCTTCGGAAGATTCAGCTCGGCGTCAATTTGAGGCATACAAGATCAGCGCTAGCGTTCGCGGAGATACCGCCTGGATCAACGGCGACTGGCAAGGTGGCCGGCCGCGAAAATTCTCCGGTGAGTTCGTGATCAATGTCCCACGCGACATCGTTGAGGCACGTGTGGAAACCGAGGGCGGCAGCGTTAGCACCAAGGGTATCACCGGCCGGCTCGATGCACAGAGTGGCGGGGGCAGCATTCAGTTGGACGACATCGGCGGCACAGTGACCGCCG
>Ga0209698_10006222_pt1 | contig 12724 bp, 2 predicted proteins | sample LitLauG_LLR_2012_FD_187203 | JGI IMG/M metagenome (GOLD analysis project Ga0209698, IMG submission 187203) | Freshwater sediment microbial communities from Pennsylvania, USA - Little Laurel Run_MetaG_LLR_2012 (SPAdes) (version 2) | ecosystem: Environmental > Aquatic > Freshwater > Creek >...
CGTGGGCGCAAATTGGACCCAGACATCGCAGCCGTATCCTTGCGATAATCCGCTCCCGCAGAAATTGGTCAAAATGAAATCGCCGGTAACGGTGATGCTGTTGAGCGTCAAGAAGGCCGCGCCGAGGTTTAATATACTCACATCCAGTGCCCCGCTGGAGGTGCCCACGGTCTGCGTCCCAAAGTTAAAGCTGGTGGGGGTCACTTGGACGGTCGATGCGCCGGAGGAGCCAGTCCCGTTGAGAGTGATGGAGTGCGGGCTACCTGTGGCATTGTCGGTAATGGTCACCGCGGCGGTCCGCGCGCCCGCTACGGTTGGAGTAAACGTCACGCTGATTGTGCAACTCCCATTGTTCGCAGCCACAGAGCTGCCGCAGGTGTTGGTCTGGGCGTAGTCGCCGCTGTTGGCCCCAGTGACAGCTATGCCAGTGAGGTTTAGCACTGCGTTGCCGGTATTGGTAAGCGTCACCGTTTGCGAACCGCTGGTTGTGTTCAACGTCTGGCTCGCAAATGTCAGGCTCGAACTCGACAGACTCACCACTGGCGCCGCTGCGCTCGCGCCGGTGCCGCTGAGCGTGATCGTGTGTGGAGTTCCCGTGGCGTTGTCGGAGATGGTCACCGAGGCCGTCCGCGCGCCCGTCGCCGTCGGTGTAAAGGTTACGCTAATTGTGCAATTCCCGTTATTCGCGGCCACCGAACTGCCGCAGGTGTTGGTCTGCGCGTAATCGCCGCTGTTGGCGCCTGTGATCGTGAGACTGCTGATGTTCAGCGCAGCGTTGCCCGTGTTGGTCAGCGTCACCGTTTGCGATCCGCTGGTCGTGTTCAACGTCTGGCTCGCAAACGTCAAGCTCGACGTTGATAAGCTCACAACCGGAGCCGGTGCGCTTGCTCCCGTACCACTCAGAGTGAAGGAATGCGGGCTGCCTGCAGCGTTGTCGGTGATTGTAACAGCGGCCGAGCGCGAGCCCGTCGCTGTCGGAGTGAAGGTCACGGTAAAGGTGCAACTCCCATTATTCGCGGCCACCGAGCTGCCGCAACTATTCAACTCCGCGAAATCCCCAATGTTTGCGCCTGTCACGCTGATTCCCGTGATGCTTAGCGCCGCAGTGCCGGTGTTGGTGAGCGTCACCGACTGTGAGCCGCTGGTCGTGTTCACTTGCTGGCTCGGGAACGTCAAGCTCGAGGCCGACAAGCTCACAGCAGGTGCAGGTGAACCGGAGGTCCCCGTGCCCGTCAGTGGCACGACCTGCGGACTGTCCGGAGAACTGTCGGTGAAGATAAGCGATCCGGTCCGAACGCCAGGGGCCGTGGGCGTGAACGTTACCCAGATATCGCAGCTGAAACCCTGGGACAATCCGCTCCCGCAGAAATTGGTAAGGCTGAAATCGCCTGTTGTAGTGATGCTGCCGATGGTCAGGAATGCCGCGCCGACGTTTTTGAAGTTGAAGATTGTGGCATGGGTGGTGGAGCCCACAGCCTGAGAACCAAAATCATTGCTCGTGGGAGTTATGACCACGGGAGATGAGGAGCCGGTCCCGTTGAGGCTGATGGAATGTGGGTTGCCCGCCGCATTATCGGTAATGGTTACGGCGGCCGAGCGTGCGCCCGCGCCCGTAGGCGTAAACGTCACATTAATCGTGCAAGTTCCATTATTGGCTGTGACCGAGTTGCCGCAATTGTTGCTCTGAGCAAAGTCACCGTTGTTTACTCCGGTCACGGCAATGCTGGTGATGGTGAGTGCGCCGTTACCGGTGTTGGTCAACGTGACTGACTGCGCTGCGCTTGGCACGCCTAATGATTGCAACGCAAAAGTCAGGCTGGAGCTGGACAGACTGACCACTGGAGCCGCCAGGCCCGTGCCACTGAGAGTTAATGCATGCGGGCTGCCCGCGGCGTTATCGGTGACGGTAACGGAAGCGGTGCGTGTGCCCGCCGCGGTGGGCGCGAAGGTCACGCTGATGGTACAGGTTCCATTATTCGCCGCGACTGAGCTGCCGCAAGTGTTGGTCTGGGCGTAATCGCCGATGTTTGTGCCTGTGACACCAATGCTCGTAATGTTCAACACTGCGTTGCCGGTGTTCGTGAGCGTCACAGTTTGGGCCGGACTGGTCGAGCCAACTTGTTGGCCCACGAACGTCAAGCTCGAATTCGACATGCTTACCACAGGTGCCGGAGGCGGCGTGCCCGTGCCGGTGAGAGTGATTACATGAGGACTGCCCGCAGCGTTGTCGGTGATGGTCACGGATGCCGCACGCGACCCTGTTGCCGTGGGCGTGAAGGTCACGCTGATGGTGCAAGTTCCGTTGTTAGCCGCGACCGAGGTGCCGCAGGTGTTGGTCTGCGCATAGTCGCCACTGTTGGCGCCGGTCACTGCGATGCTCGTAATGTTTAGCGCTGCGTTGCCCGTATTAGTAAGCGTAACGGTCTGCGCCGGGCTGGCTGTGTTTATCTGCTGGTTAGTGAACGTCAGGCTCGAGCCTGACAAACTCACGACTGGTGCTGGGGGTGGTGTGCCGGTGCCGGTCAGGGTGATTGTTTGCGGGCTTCCCGTAGCGTTGTCGGTGACGGTCACCGCGGCGGTCCGTGTGCCGGTCGCCGTCGGTGTGAAAGTTACATTGATGGTGCAGGTTCCATTATTCGCTGGGACTGAGCTGCCGCAAGTATTGGTCTGGGTATAGTCACCGCTGTTTGCGCCCGTCACGCCAATGCTGGTGATATTCAGCACCCCGTTGCCAGTGTTTGTCAGTGTCACCGGCTGCGCCGCGCTGGTCGTGTTGGTCTGCTGGCTGGTAAACGTCAGGCTGGAGCTGGAAAGGCTGACTGCCGGAGCCCCTGTGCCCGTGCCCGTGAGGGTTATGGAGTGCGGCGATCCCGCGGCGTTGTCCGTGATGCTGACTGCAGCGGTCCGTGTTCCTGTTGCCGTCGGCGTGAACGTCACGCTGATTGTGCAAGTGCCATTGTTGGCGGCCACCGAGCTGCCACAAGTATTTGTCTGGGCGTAGTCGCCACTGTTGGCGCCAGTCATTCCGAGAGAGCTGATGTTTAGCGTTGCATTGCCGGTGTTCGTCAGCGTTATTGTTTGTGAGCCACTGGTTGTGTTCATCTGCTGGCTGGCAAACGTCAGGCTCGAAGCCGACAAGCTCAGGATCGGGGCGGGAACCGGCGTTCCGGTGCCGGTGAGATTGATCGCCTGCGGCGATCCCGTGGCATTGTCCGTGATCGTCACCGCTGCGGTACGCGTGCCGGTCGCCGTCGGTGTGAAAGTTACGCTGATGGTGCAACTTCCATTATTCGCTGGGACTGAGCTGCCGCAAGTGTTGGTCTGCCCATAGTCACCGCTGTTTGTGCCTGTCACGCCAATGCTGGTCAGGTTTAGCACCGCATTGCCGGTATTGGTTAGCGTCACAGTCTGGGATCCGCTGGTCGTGTTCAAAACCTGGCTCGCAAAGGTCAGGCTCGAAGCCGACAAGCTCACGACCGGTGCCGGTGCGGCACTGCCCGTTCCGCTGAGGGTGAAAGAATGTGGGCTGCCCGCAGCGTTATCGGTAATGGTCACCGCAGCCGTTCGCGTACCTGCTACGGTCGGCGTAAAGGTCACACTGATTGTGCAGCTCCCATTATTGGCGGCTACAGTGGTGCCGCAGGTGTTGGTCTGTGCGTAGTCGCTGCTGTTGGAGCCCGTAACCGCGAGACTGGTGATATTTAGCGCAGCGTTGCCGGTGTTCGTGAGTGTCACCGTCTGTGAGCCGCTGGTCGTGTTCACCTGCTGGCTAGCAAACGTGAGACTCGATGGCGAAAGATTCACTACGGGCGAATTCGATGAGGTTCCTGTGCCGGTAAGGTTCACCACCTGAGGGCTGTCTATGGCACTGTCGGTGAAGATTAGTGTGCCCGTTCGAACCCCAGGTGCCGTGGGCGTGAATCTGACCCAGTTGTCGCACCCAAACCCTTGTGACAATCCACTCCCGCAGTAAGAAGTCACACTGAAATCGCCGGTGGTAGTCTCGCCGGTCTGTGTCAAGAAAGCAGCTCCGGTATTCTTGATATTGACAATAATGGCGCTGCTGGTGCTGCCCACTGCTACAGACCCGAAATTGGCACTGGTTGGCGTTATGACTACGGGCGATGCCGGAGCGACCCCCGTTCCGTTTAGAGTGATGGAATGTGGATTACCCGCGGCGTTGTCGGTGATGGTCACGGCGGCGGTCCGTGCACCGACCGCCGTCGGCGTGAACGTTACGTTGATCGTGCAATTCCCATTGTTGGCCGCCACGGTACTACCGCAGGTGGTCGTCTGCGCGTAGTCGCCGGTGTTTGCGCCGGTCAGACCGATGCTCGAAATGTTCAGCACGGCATTCCCGGTGTTGGTTAGCGTCACCGTTTGCGCCGTGCTGGTGGTGTTCGTCGTCTGGCTCGCAAATGTCAGAGTCGCGGTGGATAAGCTCACAATTGGAGCAGGCGCTCCCGCTACCGTGCCGCTCAGGTTAATGGTTTCCGGGCTGTCCAGAGCGTTGTCTGTAATCGTCACAGCCGCGATCGGTGTCCCAGGGTTTAGCGACGTTGGCGCGAATTTCGCGCTGATAGTGCAAGTTCCGTTGACTGCCACGGAGCTCCCGCAAGTATTTGTCTGTGAGTATTCCGCGCTGTTCGCGCCGGTGATACCAATACTCGTGATGGTGAGTGCCCCTGTGCCAGTATTGGTCAATGTCACTGTCTGCGCCGCGCTGGTTGTGTTTATGATCTGGCTCGCGAATGTCAGGCTCGTCGAGGAGAGGCTCACCGCCGGAACGGTTACACCCGTGCCGTTGAGCGTGACGGACTGCTGGCCACCCGAAGCGTTGTCAGTGATGGTCACCGCCGCGGTTCGTGCGCCTGCTGCGGTCGGCCTGAAAGTAGTGCTGATGGTGCATGTCCCATTGACCGAGATTGAACTGGAGCAATTATTTGTCTGTGTGAAATCGCCGCTGTTTACGCCAGTGACGCTGACGCTGGAAATGTTCAAGGTGGCGTTGCCGGTGTTGGTAAGCGTAACCGTCTGCGCCGAGCTGGTTGTGTTTATGGCCTGGTTCGCAAACGTCAGGCTCGGGGCAGAAAGGCCGACCGCCGGTGACGGTCCCGCGGGCAGATACCCCACAATAAACATGCCATATTGCGATGCAGAGGGGTCTGACTCGGTAGCCGACATTGTCCCGGCTGTGACTCCCAATCTGTGTTCCAGGAGCTGCCCATCCAAACCCAACATGCCGTAGGAGAAGTTCGTGCCGGGAGTGACCGAGCCGCCGCTGACTCTGCCAAAGCCAATAATCAGATCGGTTTTTGTGGTGGTGGTGGGTCCGCTCGTTATGCCGTCGATCCCGCTGCCCTGATTAACCTGTCCCGCACAAGAATCCACGATTGGCCCGCTGGTGCTTACGCCAGAATATTCGCCAACGACCCAGAGGAGACCGAGCTTGCCATTCGGCGTAACGGTCACTGTGTTCGTGGCGGCGGACTTGATATTTTGCGCGTGCCAGACCTCGAGGTGTCCCGCATTCGACGTGACTAAAACAGAGCAAGACTTTGCGTAAGTGTTGCCTGCAGTGTCGGTGACTGTGGTGATGTTTCCATTCGGGTCACCGTAGTCGATCCCGACGACGATTGTGTCGCCGGCGATGTTGGGAGAGTTGAAAGTTATTGAGCCTGGGCCAAATGATGTCGGGGAAGCCTTGGCCTGCACGAATGAGAACGGATTGCCAAAATTGTATTTGGCTACGAAGCCGTCATATCCGCCTGCGAGAGATGATTGGAAGCGATTGCCCGCCGTGGGGAAATTGGACGAATTTGTAAAGCCAGTGACGTATGGATTGCCCGCGCCGTCCACGGCTATGCCCGTGCCTTCGTCATCTCCCGAACCGCCCAGGTACGTGGAATAAACCAAGGCCGTGCCGGTCGGATTCAGCTCGCTAAGATACACATCCGTGTTGCCGCCAAAACTGCTTTGAGCGGGACTCCCGGCCGTGGGGAAATTGCTTGACTTCGTATAACCGACAACGAAGGCGTTGCCGGAGGAGTTTATGGCCAGATCGTTGCAAGACTCATCGCCGCTGCCACCGAGAAAGGTGGAATAAACCAGGGACGTGCCGGTCGCATTCAGTTTGCTCACGAAAGCATCGCCGCTCGTGGAGCCTCCCGCAAAACTCGTCTGCAAGGCGCCTGCGGTTATGGGGAAGTTGGCTGAAGTCGTTGCACCACAGACGTACGCGCTACCAGTGGAGTCCACGGCGAGTCCGCGCGCAATGTCGGTGCCATTGCCGCCCAGATAGGTGGAATAAGTCAGAGCCGATCCGGTCGAATTCAGCTTGGTAACGACGGCATTCGAAACGCCTCCACCGAAAGTGGCCTGCACGGGTCCGCCCGCTGTGGGGTAATTGAGAGAGGTCGATTCACCCGCGATATATGCGTTCCCAGCGGAGTCCACTGCGATTGCATTCGCAGCTTCAGTGGCGCTGCCGCCCAAATACGTGGAATACGTCAGGGCCGTTCCCGTTGAGTTCAACTTGCTCACAAAAATATCGGAAGCTCCAGAAAGCGTTTTCTGAAAGGCAGTAGTGGACACCGCGAAATTGGGCGACTGCGTTTGGCCGGTGACGTACGCGTTGCCGGAGGAATCAATAGCGATGGCCAGCCCGACGTCGAGGCCGCTCCCACCCAGATAGGTGGAATAAGTGAGTGCGGACCCAGTGGAGTTCAATTTCGTTACAAAGGCATCGGCAGTGCCGCCGCCGAATGCTGTCTGCACGACCCCTGTGGTCGTTGGAAAATTGTTAGAGCCCGCCTGGCCGGTGACGTAAGCATTGCCCGAGGAATCCACGGCAATAGCCATCCCTTGGTCGCCCACTGTGCCGCCGAGGTAGGTGGAATAAACCAATGCAGAGCCGGTTGAATTCAATTTGCTGACAAAGACATTAGTGGCGCCGCCGTTAGCCTTCTGAAACGCGGTCGCAGAGGTCGGGAAGTTGGTGGATGCCGTTGTCCCGACGATATAAGCGCTGCCGGTGGAGTCGACGGCGATGCCGTTGCCTTGATCGTTTCCCGTGCTCCCACCCAGATATGTGGAGTACACCAGCGTCGGATCGATCACCAGCGTGTTGCGGGAATCATAGGCAGCTACTTCAAAACCAATCTGCTGCGAACCCTTAAGCACATAATGCCCATTGATATTCTTCTTGCCGGCCTCAGTTTCTTGATAAATGACCGGAGCCTGCATGGTCACTTCTTCGCCGCCAATACCTATGCGGAGATTCCCTTGTGGATCCACCGTTAATTTGTCTGCAGTTGGGAATCCCACCGCGATTACTTTGGGATCAGCCCCTGGATTAACAATAAAGTCGTGCTCGAGTTGGTGCTGATTGCCGTAGTGAATTAAATCCACGCCTGGATAAACATTTTGATAGCTCACGCTGGCAAAGGTGGGCACATTGGTGCGCCATTTCTTGGGATCATTCCCGATGAAGTAGTTGCTCTTGCCGGGCAGTTTTTCGCGCCCACTGACAAGAGCTGCAGGGTTTGCGCCAATGAGCTGCATTCGCAAGACCGCGGATCCTGTCACACTTGCTTCCGCGGAATTTGTGCCTGAAGCTGCCCCACCCATTGATTGTTTGGTGCCAGGCGCCTCCAATTTGCGCAAAGCTAAGACAGCTTCGGTAGGCGTCAGGAACAGTGTGTATCCGCGGCCCCGGGACACGAACTTCACGCGTGCGTCAGTCTGCCCGATGTTCGGCTCAAATTGCCCGATGTTCGGCTCGAAACTCATCGGCAGCGTCCCATATTGTTGCTGCAATCTATTTAGATCGCTCTTCAAACCGACGCTGCCAGTTTGAATTTCGGAGGATTTCATGCTGCGGGCCGTGATGCCATTCTTGATCTGTTTTACAGGCGGAATGAGTGCAATAAAAGTAACCCCGAAGATAGCGAGACCGAGACAGAGTGCTAGTAGTTCTATACGTCGTGGACGCAAGTGTGTCTCCTCGTCAACTGAGCCAAAAGAGCCCAGGTATCTGTTTCACAAATGTGCGCAACTCAGCCCACCGGGGACACGGGGGCCTACAGGGGACTAGCCATGTTACCTAATGCATGGCGCTTGCCAGAGTGGGGAAAATATCTGTACGGGCACCGTGCCCAAAGTGCCTTCCAAGTCACTGATTCTATGTGGTTTTACTGAGTGCAGCGAGTATGACTATGACCGAGGTGGTCGAAATCTACCCTTAGCAAGCCCATTTCACTAGGGAAAGTGCACCTAAAGAGAAAGTAATTTCACCGGGGCAGAATCTGCATCCCGGCACACTTTCCAGCTATTTTTGCGCTTGGGAGCGCTTCAGGTCGCGTTGCTGGTCCAAGTAACTCTCGCCTTCCGAGACCCATGCCGGGGCGGGCTCGCCCTTCAAGTAATGACCAAACCAGGTGAAGATGCGGCGCTCGTAGTCAATTTGGTCGGCTTTCTTGCGCAGGCCGTGGTCTTCACCGCCGTAAAGGAGCAGCACGACATTTTTGTTGGCACGACGCGCGATATTGTAAAGCTCGACGCCCTGATGGAAGAAAACGGTACCGTCGCTGTCGCCAACTTCGATCATGAGCGGCGTGTTCATATTCTGCACGTTGAAGACGGCCGAATTGCGGATGTAGGCCTGCAGATCTTCGTAGAGCGGGACCTGCATGCGCTGCTGGCCTGTTTCGATGTGATCGGTTTCGGCGATGCCGACGCTCCAGTGATGATTTCCGTAGTTGCTTACCAGATCCGTGATGGGAGCGCCCGCCACTGCGGCTGCGAAGAAATCATTGGTGTGAGTCGCGAGATATGCGGCGTCAAATCCGCCCCAGGAGTGGCCCACCACGCCAATCTTTTTAGAATCCACGGCGCCCATGGTGAGGACTTTTTTCACGGCGGAGGTTACACAATCAACGACGGAGATTCCCGGATCGCGCGGCTGGAAAACAATGTCCGGCTCCAACAGGAAATATCCGTGACTGGTGAAGCTGCCAACGCTGTAATAATTACGCTCGGACGGTGCACTATAATGGTGCAGGCCGTCTGACAATTTTTCGTACATATAAACGATCATGGGATATTTCTTGCCGGGCTCGTATCCGGCCGGATAGTAGAGCGCGCCCTGCAACCGCTCACCGTGGCTGTTTTTGTACTCGACCAATTCTTCGTGGCCCCAGGCGTAGTCGGATTGGAATGGATTTGTGTTGGTAACTTGCTTCATATTTTTGAGTTCGGGGCCGCCGACAAATGCGTTTGGTGATTCGGTGAATGTTTGTTCGGAATATTCGTAAACGTCCGCGTCTTTTGCTTTGGCGAGGCGTTCGACGGCCTTATCGAGCCAGATCAAACGCTCCACGCCCGCAGTTCCCGGGCGAATACGACCATAGCCGGATTTCTTGGTCCAAATTCCGAAGAGGCTGAGGTAAATGGGTTTGTCGGTATCAATGAACTCATCTTCAGGATTCAATCGAACGTAGCGATGACGTATCTGCTCTGCCGCTCCGTCGGTCAGACGAGCGGCATGGGACCCATCGGCGGCAACCTGCCACACGTCAAATCTGTCGTAGAGAATTACCGCGGCATCGTTCTTCGTCCATCCGGCAACGCCAAACGGCGGCTTTTGTGCGACCGTGGCGTCTGACTCAGTATCCAGAAAGGTTGCGTGCACATTCTTGGTGATGTTGACGACCGCGCGCGTGGCAACGTCAACCGTCCAGAAATTATCGTCCTGAAAAAATAGCAAGTATCGGCCGCCGGAGCTGGCAGACACGTATCCATTCTCAAGGATGTGCTCCTTCACTTTCGTTCGATCACCAGTGGAGAGGTCGACAACGTAAAGGTCTGCCTCGTGACGGCCGATGCTCTGGTCCATCGCATAGGAATCCCAGTTTTCCGCGAAGGCAAATTTCTGATGCTTGAGAGGGGTCACCGACTCGGTAAGGCTGCGCCCAAGCTGCGTGAATTGGCCTGAATTTAGATGCCAGGCGGCCAGCATATTTTTTTGACGGTCGGCCTTGGCGCGGAACTTTTGAAAAGGCATCACCTGGGCGTCGCGGTAATTCCAGATGTCGACCGATGGCGGATCGTCGGTCTCGGCGGCAGGAGAGGCGGCAGTGGAGGCGGTTGCGTCCGAAGTTGAAGCGGGCTTTTTTGCGGCTGGGGGCTTTTCAAGCCACTTCGCCACACCCAGGAAAACGGTGTCACCGTCTTCGGACCACGTTGGTTTGTGGAATGGAACTGTGCGCAAACCCGCGGGGAATTTCGCGTCAGCGGCAGGGTTGTATTCATGCTTTGCGGGCGAGGCATCTGAGAGATGCATCCAGGCCAGCGCGGAGTAAATCGGGTTTTCATGACGATCATCTGACTTGGATCGCAGGACGGCGAGGTCGGCGCTGTTCTTGCGCCAGGCCAGGCCGCTGTATGTGGACGAAGAAGAGTCGAGAACGTTGAGCGCGCCAGTCTCCGTGTTGAAAATCTGAACTCCGTTTCCGGCTTTGTCATCCGCGTAGGTGGCCATGGCGAGCAGCGTTCCGGTGCGCGGAAGGTCTTGCCAGGCGAATTCGGAGACATTTCCAAATGTGGTGTCGTGGCCAGTGGAAAGTTGCCGCAGAATCAATGTTGCGCCTTGCGGAGCGTCGTCCGCCTCCGCTGATGCTGCGGGATCAGGTGTGTCCTTCTTTTCCGGAGGATAGCGGCGCATGGCCAGGTAAAGCCCGGTTGGACTGAAGGAGAATGACTCGATACCTTCAACAACTGACTGCTCCCCACTTGAAAGATTGAGCAAACCCATTTTGTTCTGAATGGGCTTCTTGTCCTTTCTCATCTTGTCCTGCTGCGCTTCGGAATAGCCGATGGAGTAAGCAAGCCAGTGCGAGTCCGAGGAGAAGGATGGCTGGGCGCCAAACGCTGTGGTTTTTGTTGTGCCATCGGCGATGTTTGTCACGCGCAGCTCATTGTTGAGGCTTGAACGGTTTATGGCGTAGGCGAGCCATTTCCCGTCAGGTGACAGCCCGCCGTAAGCGCCGCCTGGGCCGAGCGATTCCCACTTGCCATAATCAGCCGGAGGCACGGGCTGCTTCGACTGTGGTTGAACTGTGGAAGCAAAGCCGAGGATCAAAATCGCAGCAGCAATTGTTTGTCGCATGGCACGCCTTCCTTAACAGTCGTCAATTCTGAAACGTCGCTGAGTGAAGCGGCTTGTTTGCGGTCACTTGTGGTATATCACGCCGCCCTTCATTACGAAGCTCACTTTTTGCGTGGCGCTGATGTCTTGCAGCGGGTCGCCGGGCACGGCAATAATGTCCGCGAAGTAACCCGCCTTCAGCGCGCCGATTTGTCCTTGCCAGCCCAGCAGTTTCGCACCGTTGAGCATGTCGGCCTGAAGCGCCGCGAGCGGAGTCATACCGTACTTCACCATGAGCACCAACTCACGCGCCTGCGTTCCGTGTGGAAAGGGCCCGACATCTGAGCCCACGGCCATGGGAACTCCAGCCGCCAGCTGCTTGCGAAATTCGGCTGCATGAAAATCGAGCTGCGCGTGTTGACGAGCAACGGCGGCTGGGGATCCGGCGTGATCCGCAAAATATTCTGAAATTGCGAATGTGGGCACCGCAGGGATCTGTTTTTCGCGCATGATGCGCATGGTTTCGTCACTGAGCTGATCGGCGTGATCGACAGATTCAACGCCTGCTTGCGCGGCGTAAAGCGTGCCCGGCTCGCCGGTGGCATGAACGGCGACGTGCTTGCCGTTGCGCGCGGCCTCGGCAACGGCCGCGTCCAACTCCGCTTTCGTGTATTGGTAGGTTGAAGAAAAGTGGCCGTCACGGAAGGAGTCGCGGCCGGTTTCATAGATTTTGATGAAGTCGGCGCCTTCTTTCAATTCTTGGCGAATCACAGTAACCAATTCCGCGGCATTGTTGGCGTAGGTGGCGTTCCCCATTACATGCTGTTCGGGATTGTAGTTAATGGCGTCTTCGTGTCCGCCAAGAATACTGATGGCATTGCCACTGATGCGCAGGCGCGGCCCGGGAATCAGTCCTTGATTGATGGCGTTGCGCACGGCAGTGTCGGCGGAGCCCGCGCCTTCGGTGCCCATGTCGCGCTCGGCTGTGAATCCGGCCATCAGGTCATCCCGAGCGGCAAGGCAAGCAAGAATCGTGCGGTGAGGAACGGACTCCTGAACGGTCTGCAGATCCTCGGCGCCGGGATGCAAGAAAAGATGGACGTGAACATCAATCAGGCCGGGCATCAAAGTAACGTCGCCGAGATCGACGACCTCAGCGCCAGTTGGGCGCGACACTGACGCTCCGGCTTCCGCGATGCGGTCGCCTTGCACCAGAACTTCGCCAGGTGACACGATTCGGCCTGATTCAATGTCGAGCAATCGCGCGGCATGCAGAACAACCGGGTGCGCCGTGGAGGCCGGCTGCGACTGAGCCGATGCGACCGGGCAATTGACGAAGGTCAGAATCAAAACTGAGAGAACGGCAAAAAAACGAGCTTTTGTCATGGTTTCGGGCGAAAGTTTACCATTGCGCGCCCGTGTTGTAGTGGAATTTTCAACTGGGAGATAAATGCCGCAATCCGCGAGGGATGTGGTATGATGTTTTTGCGCTTAATACCGCGGTTGTGTAGTGCGGTCCTCTGGTCCATAAGTTAGAAGTTGATCCGGGAATTTCCGCCTTCGTTTCCTCCGTAAGTT
>Ga0209698_10006223_pt1 | contig 12722 bp, 12 predicted proteins | sample LitLauG_LLR_2012_FD_187203 | JGI IMG/M metagenome (GOLD analysis project Ga0209698, IMG submission 187203) | Freshwater sediment microbial communities from Pennsylvania, USA - Little Laurel Run_MetaG_LLR_2012 (SPAdes) (version 2) | ecosystem: Environmental > Aquatic > Freshwater > Creek >...
GGCGGCGGACGACGAGAAAATCGCCTACGCGCGCGGCGGCACTTACATGGTCATGGAGGGCCCGCAGTTCTCAACCCGCGCGGAAAGCAACCTCTACCGCTCCTGGGGTTGCGCGGTGATCGGCATGACCAACATGCCCGAGGCCAAACTCGCCCGCGAAGCCGAGATTTGCTATGCGACCATTGCAATGGTTACCGATTACGACTGCTGGCACTCCGAGCATGCGGATGTGGACGTTGCCGCCGTCATCAAGGTGCTCAACGAAAATGCGGCCAAGGCCCAGCGGCTGATTGCCAGGGTCGCCCGCGACTTCCCCAAGGAGCACGAGCCCTGCCCCATCGGCTCGGACCGCGCCCTCGATGTCGCCATCATGACCCCCCCCGAGATGCGCGACCCGGAACTTGTTCGCAAGCTCGACGCGGTGGCCGGCCGCGTGCTCAACGCCAAGACTTAGCGCTTTGTTTCTATTCGCAAATCGACTTTCCGACGTGACGCGGCATCAGGTCGAGATGGAAGTGGTCGCGGTGATAGCTGTTGGCTTCGGGGCCGAGCACGGTTGAAAACGACCGGCAGGCTCCGTCGTGCACCATGCGCAAGAAGCGCCTGTCGGCCGCCGACCCGTTCCAGCCGGAGACGACCGAAACCGTATAGCCGTTGGTCAAGGTAAATGCGCCGATATCGACGGCGTTGGCGTGGCCATGCTCGGAAAGATCGGCACCGGGAATGTTGTTCATGGGCCGGCAGGAATAGGAGCTGAGGACCCGCATTTGGGCGACCCCAAGCCCGTAAACCGCATGGGCGGCGGGGATGACCACGTTGTCGGTCCAGGCGTCCAGGGCCGGCACCATGCCGCATTGGACCAACGCCGAAGGTTTGAGGCCGACAAGGCCGTTGCCGAGCGCCGAAACCTCGAACGGATGCACCGCGCCGCAGGCGCTGTCGGGGCCGCCAAGCGAGCTTCGGCCCGCGATGAAGGCGCTTTCCTGCACGGCGCCGGCCCTGAGACAGGAGATCTCGGCGTCGCGCCGCCACGGCTCGTCCTTGGCCGTCGTCACGAAATAGGAGTTGGACGCGCAGCTTGCCAGCGCAAGCGCCGGCAGAAGGCAAACAACGCGGTAACTATATTTACGCCACATGGGAGGTCATGTGCACAGCCACCGGTTAACGCCCGGTTAAGGTTGACGGCCGTAAACCTCGATGAAAGCGGCGATGCGGCGCAATTTGGCTGCCGGCGTGGTTTTATGGTGAACGCCGGATTAACGAATGTATCCCAGGGCGTCTTTTTTGCGTGCTCCCAAAGCCTGCAAAGGTCATTCAAAAGCGTGCCAAGGTGATGCCAAGGCGTTTTTGGGGAGCCCATGCGTGCACACTGCCAGCTCGCTCCAGCAAATGGCGCCTCAGCCGGGCATCAGACACGCGACGCGATCTCCTCGGACACCTCCCAAAGCCGCTTGGCGGTATCTGCATCCTCGGCATCTGGACGCGGCGGCGCGACATTCGAGTTGACCCAGTATTTGCCCGTCACACCCGCCGCCTTCGGGTGAACGGCGACGTTGCATTGGGTCGCTGCCCCTTGCGGCACCGATTTGAGAACGAATGCGTTCGCCAATGGAATGGCGACGAGCCTGACGGGCGCGGGGAGGCGCATGTTTCGAGTGAGGTTGGTGTCGAAGATTACCCCCGGATGAACGGCGTTGGCGGTGCGAGCCGAGCCCTCCAAGCGCCGCGACAGTTCCTTGGCGAAGAGGAGGTTGGCGAACTTCGATTGTCCGTAAGCCGTCCATGGCTTGTAGTCGCGCGCTCCCGATAAGTTGTCGAATTCGATCCCACCCGGGGGGGCTCCCCCGTGCGCACTACTCGACACCATCACGACGCGGCCGTCGCTGGCCAGTGCATCGAGCAACCCCGTCACCAGAATGAAATGGCCGACGTGGTTGGTGAAGAATTGGCGCTCGTAGCCGGCGACCTGCTCCAACTCAGGCAAGGCCATGATGCCGGCATTGCAGATGATGGCATCGATGGGCGCGCGCATCGCCTTCACTGCCGCAACGCAGGCGCGGACCGAGGCCGGGTCGGCAAGTTCGCACGCCACCTCGGTTGTCTTGCCGGTGACCGAGCGGCAGGCGGCGGCCGCCTTCTCGATGGTTCTGGCCGCGCCGATCACATGGGCTCCACGCAGTGCAAGAACCCGAAGGGTCTCCAGGCCGAGCCCGGAATTGCAGCCAGTGACCAGAACGCTCTTGCCGGCAAGCGACAGCCCCGCCGTCACATCCTCGGCTGTCGAGCCGTAGCCGAAACCGGAGGGACCGTTCCGTTTGAACAGCGCGAGAAGTGACATGGGAGCGGCTCCGGCGGTGGCGATCGGAATCGGCGCAACACTAGCCGGGGTATCTAGGACTTGTCCCTAATCTTCCTGCCGTGCTCGATCGAGAGCGACTGATTACATGTTAGGCAGCCCTGGTCGACGTGCTTAGTTTTCGGGCAACTCCCAGGGTGGATTGCCCCGAGGGCGGACGAAGCCAACTCCAAACCCCCGATAATGGGCAGTTTATGACTGCTTAACGGCCGGCCCAATTTGGCACAGATGTTGCTTGAGGATCTTTCGTCTCGTGTGCGGCGCGGCATGAACCTGGGCGCCAAAAAAAGAGGGCCGATCCGTAAATGCCGAGTGGGGCAACGCTTGAACTCGTCAAAATCACGAAGCGTTACGGCCCGACGGTTGCCGTGGATGCCATCGACCTCACGGTGCCCGTGGGCAGCTATTGCTGCCTGCTAGGGCCGTCTGGCTGCGGCAAGACCACCACCTTGCGCATGGTCGCGGGGCACGAGGCGGTGTCGCAGGGCGATATCCTGCTCCGGCCCCCGAACATCACCAATCTGGCGCCGGCCCAACGCGGCTCGGCGATGATGTTTCAGTCCTACGCGCTCTTTCCGCATTTGAGCGTGCTCGACAATGTCGCCTTCGCCCCAAAGATGCGCGGCGTCCCCAAGGCCGAACGCCACGCCAAGGCCGAGAAGCTGCTCGAACTGGTGGCGATGGCGCCCTATGCCCAGCGCCTACCGGCGCAGCTCTCGGGCGGCCAACAGCAGCGCGTCGCGCTTGCCCGAGCCCTCATCACCGAGCCGCAAATCTTGCTGCTCGATGAACCCTTATCGGCGCTCGATCCGTTCCTGCGCATCCGCATGCGGGCCGAACTGAAGCGGCTGCAACGCGAACTTGGCATCACCTTTGTCCATGTCACGCACGGGCAGGACGAGGCGATGGCGCTCGCCGACCTGATCGTGCTGATGAACGGCGGCAAGATCGAGCAGGCGGCGACCCCACGCGAAATCTTCAACCGGCCCAAAACCGAGTTCGTCGCCAAGTTCATGGGCGGGCACAATGTCATCCGCCTCAACGGCCAATCGATTGCCGTTCGCAGCGATCGGCTGAGCCTCCTGAAACCGGGCGCGGCGACCAACGGACCGGTGGTCGCGGGCAAAGTCTCGCAACTCGAATATCAAGGCGCGCGAGTCTACCTGACGGTCGTGACCAGCGCGGGTGAGGACCTGACCCTGGAGCTGCCGGAGGCCGAATTCGACGCCATGCCGGTCGAGCTCGGCGCGAGCGTTCAGACAACATGGGATCCCGCCACGGCGCACGCGCTCGGTTGAGCCGAAGCGACGCCATGGCGCATCGCCTGGGAAGGCATCAAGAGCATCGTAAAAGAGGACAGTGATGAGCAAGAAAAAGACACTCAAGGCCGGCGTGTCACGCCGCGCCTTCATGAAGGTCGCCGCCAGCGCGGTGGGCGCCGCCGCGGGCACGGGCGTTATCACCGGCTTTCCCTACGTGAAGTCGGCCGAGCCCAAAATCCTGCGCTATCTCGGCACCGCGGTGAACCAGAGCGACGACATCACCAAGAAAGTGCTGGCCGACACCGGCATCACCATCCAGAACATCGTTGCGACCACGGACGATGTGACCAAGCGCGTCGTCACCCAGCCCAATTCCTTCGACATTCTCGATACCGAGTACTTCAGCCTGAAAAAGCTGGTCCCCTCGGGCAACATCCTGGCGATGGATGCCAAGCTGATCAAGGAATTCGACAACATCACCCCGATCTTCACCAAGGGTGCGCTGCCCAGCGGCAAGGTGATCGGCGATCAGGGCACGGCGCCCAAGAAGGTGATGTTCGTCGAGGGCATGGATTCGACGAAATTCTCGGCAACTCCGACCGAGTGGGTCACCCTCATCCCCACCGTTTACAATGCCGATACCCTGGGCATCCGCCCCGACCTCATCAAGCGCCCAATCGCCTCGTGGGCCGAGCTGCTCAACCCAGAGTTCAAGGGCAAGGCGGCGATCCTCAACATCCCTTCGATCGGCATCATGGACGCCGCGATGGTCGTCGAAGCGATGGGCAAGTACAAATACCCCGACAAGGGCAACATGACGAAGGCCGAGATCGACATGACGACCGGCGTTCTCACCGAAGCCAAGAAAGCCGGCCAGTTCCGCGCCTTCTGGAAGGACTTCAACGAGAGCGTCAACCTGATGAGTTCGGGTGAAACGGTCATCCAGTCGATGTGGTCGCCGGCCGTCACCGCCGTGCGCTCCAAGGGCATCCCATGTGTGTTCCAGCCGCTCAAGGAAGGTTATAGGTCGTGGGCGTCGGGCTTCTGCATGTCCAAGGGCGTCACCGACAAGCAGAAGGAGTGGGTCTACGAGTTCGTCAACTGGTACCTCTCGGGCTGGGCGGGCGCCTATCTCAACCGACAGGGCTATTACTCGGCCGTACTTTCCACCGCCAAGGCCAACATGGAGCCCTACGAGTGGGCCTATTGGATGGAGGGCAAGCCCGCCGAGAAGGACATCAAGGCGCCCGACGGTTCGCTGCTCGAGAAGGCCGGCGCGACTCGTGACGGCGGCTCCTACGATGACCGCATGGGCAACGTGGCCTGCTGGAATGCAGTCATGGACGAGAACGACTACATGGTCAGCAAGTGGAACGAGTTCATCGCCGCTTGAGTCGGTGACGGGACACAAGGGTAGGTTGGGTCAAGCCCGGATCGGTGGCGCCCAACCTACGAGCCGCGGACGCCAGGGATTGTCATCCCGTGCGCGGCGCAGCGCACTTACGGTGCGCCGCAGACACGGGATCGGGTTCGGCTCAAGCTCTTTTGACCCGATCCCGGACCAGCGACGCACCATGAAGAATGCTGCGTCGCATCCGGGATGACGGCTGTTGTTTTTTGTGGGGTTCGACCCCATTCCGCGCACGGGATGACAATTGCAGGGCTCATGACCGACAACCGCTCACCCACCCTGATCGCCTGGCTGCAAGCCGGGCCGATGATGCTCGTCTTTGGGCTGTTCTTCCTGCTGCCGCTGGTGTTCGTGGCCGTCGTCAGCTTCTGGAACTACAACGACTACGAGATGATCCCGGCCTTCACGGTGCGCGGCTATACCGAGAGCTTCAGCGGCTGCCTGGTCAAGCTGCCGGACCTGTGCACCCTGTTCGCCACCTATTGGAAGACGGTACAAATCTGCTTCCTCGTCTGGCTACTGACGTTGCTGATCGGCTTCACCATCGCCTATTTCCTCGCCTTTCATGTGCGTTCGCGAACCTGGCAGATCGCGCTGTCGCTGCTCTGCACGATCCCGTTCTGGACCTCCAATGTCATCCGCATGATCGCCTGGATTCCGCTGCTCGGCCGCAATGGCCTCGTCAACCAGGGTCTCATGGGCCTCGGCCTCGTCGCTCAGCCACAGGAGTGGTTGCTCTACTCGGAATTCTCGGTGGTGCTCGCGCTCGTCCATCTGTTCACGTTCTTCATGATCGTGCCGATCTTCAATTCGATGATGCGGATCGACCGTTCGCTGATCGAGGCGGCCTATGATGCCGGCGCCAGCGGTTGGCAGACGCTCTGGAACGTGGTCATTCCGCTCTGCAAGCCGGGAATCGTCATCGGCTCGATCTTCGTCATCACCATCGTGATGGGCGACTTCATCACCGTCGGTGTCATGGGGGGCCAGCAGATCGCCTCGGTCGGCAAGCTGATCGAAACGCGATTGAACGCCCTGCAATTCCCGCCCGCCGCCGCCAACGCGGTGCTGCTGCTTGGGCTGACCGCGCTGATCATCGGCGTGCTGTCGCGCCTCGTCGACGTGCGCAAGGAGCTATAGCGATGCACGAGGGGCGCTCGACAAGTTTCTACCTGCTGGCGGCGTTCTTTGCCGCCTATGTGCTCTTTCTCTATGGGCCGATGATCGCGATCTTCGTCCTTTCCTTCCAGGGCCCGCAAGGCGGCCTCACCTTCCCGATGAACGGGGTGTCGCTGCACTGGTTTCAACGCGTGTTCGCCGGCAACGGCACGGTGGATATCGGTTCGGCGTTCGAGCGGTCGCTGGCGCTGGGCCTCACCGTCATGCTGCTGACGGTCGCCATGTCGGTCGCCGCCGGCATGGCCTTCCGCAAGCGCTTTGCCGGCTCATCGATCCTGTTCTATGCCGCCATCGCCAGCCTAATCGTGCCCTCGATCGTCACTTCGCTTGGCATCGCGCTCGAATTCCATCTCATCGACGATGCGATCCAGAAATTCCTGTTCCCGCGCTGGCAAACCGGCATGGGGCTGTTTACCTCTGGGCTTGGCGCACATCTCACCTGGACGTTGCCGTTCGGCCTGCTCATCATGTTCGCGATCTTCAACCGCTTCGATGGCCGGCTGGAGGAGGCGGCGCGCGATCTCGGCGCCACCCCCTGGCAGACCTTCCGGCATGTCGTGCTGCCGATCATCCTGCCGTCGGTCGTGGGCATCGGTCTCTTCGGTTTCACGCTCTCCTGGGACGAGCTTGCCCGCTCCAGCCAGACGATTGGCGCGGTCAACACCCTGCCACTCGAGTTGCAGGGGCTGACGACCACCGTCACCAAGCCCGACATCTACGCGCTCGGCACACTGACGACGGCCGTCTCCTTCCTGGTGATCGGAACCTCGCTGGCCGTGATACTGCTGCTGCAATGGCGCCAGCAACGGCGCGGCTCGGACGCCGGCAAGGGCATGGTGTGACGCCCGGTGTCGGCGACGCGTGGAGGCACCCTTGGTGAGCATACCAATCATCGACATCGCCGGACTTCGCGGCGGCGAACTTGGTGAAGTCGCGGCGGTCGCCCAAAAAATCGGCGACGCCTGCCGGGGCGTCGGTTTCTTCTATGTCACCGGGCACGGCCTTCCGCCCCAACTCATCACGGCGACGGAGCGAGCCTCGAAGGCGTTTTTCGCAAGCCCGGACGGTCTCAAAAGCGCGGTGCTGATGTCCGCCGCGACCGGCAATCGCGGCTATGTGCCGATGCGCGGCGAGGCGCTCGATCCCGGCAAGCCGGCCGATCTCAAGGAAGCCTTCAATATCGGCCTCGATCTGTCGCCCGATGATCCGGAGATCATCGCCGGCGCCCGCTTTCGCGCGGTCAATCTCTGGCCCGATGTTCCGGCCTTCCGCGCGACCGCGCTGAGATATTTCAATGCCGCTTGGGCGCTGGGCAAAAGGTTGCATGTCGCATTCGCCAGCGATCTCGGCCTCGCGCCCGATTTCTTCGAGGACAAGCTCGATCGGCCGCTCGCCACCTTGCGATTGCTGCACTATCCTCCCGCGCCGAGACTGCGCGAAGCCGGCCAACTGGGCGCGGGCGAACACACCGATTATGGCTGTGTGACGCTGCTCCTCACCGACGACGCCGGCGGCCTCGAAGTGCGCACCCGCGATGGCGATTGGATCAAGGCGCCCTATGTGCCGGGGGCATTCGTGTGCAACATCGGCGACTGCCTCATGCGCTGGACCAACGACGTCTATGTCTCGACCCCGCACCGGGTCGTCAATCCGGCCGGGCGCGAGCGCTTTTCGATCGCCTTCTTCCTCGATCCCAACCCCGAGGCGATGGTCGCTTGCCTGCCGACCTGCACCGATGCGGCGCGGCCCGCCAAATACCCACCCATCCGCGGCGACGATTTTCTGATGAGCCGGCTCAATCCCACCTATGCCAAGAGTGGACTCGTGCGGTAGTCGGCGGCAGTGCCCAAATTTTCGGCAGCGACGGTCGACGATTAGGCAGTCGCGCTGACATATCGAACGGGTCGATTTACCGCCAACGACCTACCCCATTGAAATATAAGCGTTTTCTTGTAGACGCCAGAGTGGCACGGTTTTTGCCTCGCTTGGAAGGTTAATGCCGCCGCAAAAGACGGTGGGCGCAGTACGTCAGGGCAACCAGGAGCCGAGCATGCCAGTTCAACCGCTTTCCCGTCGCGCCATCCTCAAAGCCAGCGCGGCCGGCCTTGCCGCGGCGGCCACGCCCCTTGGCTTGCCCAAGGCGTTCGCCGCCGGCGACATCGTGCTCGGCGCTGTCTATGTCGGCGCGCGCGACGACTTCGGCTGGAATCAGGCGCATGCCGTGGCCATGGCGGTCTTGAAGACGCTTCCCAATGTGAAGGTCATCGAAGAGGAGAAGGTCCCCGAAACCGACGCCGTCTCCAAGACCATGGAATCGATGATCAACCTCGATGGCGCCAATCTGATCCTCGGCACCTCGTTCGGCTATTTCGCGCCCTTCATGGAAGACCTCGCCAAGAAATATCCCGCCGTCCAGTTCCGCCACGCGGCGCCCTTGTGGAACAAGGACAAGGACCCGATGAACCTCGGGAGCTATTTCTGCTACCTCAACCAGGCCCATTTCGTGGATGGCGTCGCCGCCGGCCTCTCCAGCGCCTCGGGCAAGATCGGGTTCGTCGCGGCCAAGCCCATCCCCTCGGTGCTCTCCAACATCAACTCGGTGCTGCTGGGCGCCCGCAGCGTCAACCCCAAGGCGACGGTGCAGGTGATCTTCACCGGCGACTGGTCGCTGCCGGTGCGCGAGGCCGAGGCCGCAGGAGCCCTGGTCGACGCCGGCTGCGATGTGCTCACCTGCCACGTCGATGGCCCCAAGGTGGTGATCGAGACCGCCGAGCACCGCGGTGTCAAATCGTGTGGCCACAATGCCTCGCAGGCTCCGCTCGCCCCCAAGGGCTTCATCACTGGCGCCGAATACAAGTGGGAAACGATCTATAAGATGTATGCCGACGAGCTGGCCAAGGGGCAACCGCTGCCCAACGTCGTCGTCGGCGGCTACGACAACGACATGGTCCGCAACACCCCCTATGGCGCGGGCGCGACCCCGGAGGCGATCAAGGCCGCCGATGCGGCCATCGCCGGCCTCAAGATGAAGAAGCCGATCTATGTCGGTCCGCTGAAAGACAATACCGGCAAGGTCGTGCTCGACAAGTCCTACGACAACTACGATCCGAAGCTCGATGGCATGAACTACCTGCTGGAGGGCGTCGTCGGCTCGATCACATGAAGACCGCAAGATTGGCTGGTCTCGGGTTTAGTCGCTCTTCCCCACTCCACGAGGAAGAGGCTTAAGGTGAGGGGCAGCCCCAAGTCCCGCTTGGGGCCGCTTGGCAGGAACATGGCGCTGCCCCTCACCTCCCCCTCCCTCGCAGGCGGTAAAAGAGGGCATTGCGGGTTGATGCTTCGGAACGTCGGGACGGATGCCTGAAATGACTGCAACCGCGGTAGGTGAGGCAAGGCCTCGGGCATCGAGCGGGCAGCTGCTGGCAGCGGCCGAGAACATCGCGATACCCATCGGCGCGTTGATCGTTGCGGCCATTCTCTTTTCCTTGTTCCTGCTGGCGCTCGGCAAGTCGCCGGCGGATTTCTTCGCGCTTGCCTGGAAGGGTGGCTTCGGCTCCAGCTTCTCGCTGCAAAACACCCTGCAACGCTCCGCGCCACTCATCCTGACGGGTTTTGCCTGCGCGATCCCGGCACAAATCGGTATGATGATGATCGGGGCCGAGGGCGCGCTGGTGCTCGGCGGCTTTGCGGCGGCGGCGATCGCCATCCCGCTTATTCAGGTCGGGTTGCCGCCTATCGTCACCATGCCGCTGATGGTGCTGGCAGCCACCATCACCGGAGCCTTGTGGGTTGCCCTCGCCGGCTGGCTCCGACATGCGCGGGGCGTCAACGAGACGATTTCATCGTTGCTCCTCACCTACATCGCCATCGCCATCATGAATTTCTTCGTCGAGGGCGCTTTGCGCGACCCGGGCTCGGCCAACAAACCCTCGACCATGCCCATCGGCAAGACCTACATGGTCGGCAACATCCCCGGAACGGATGTGCATTGGGGCTTCCTCGTCGGCATCGTTCTGGCGGTTGCCCTGCAAATCCTGATGTCGCGCACGGTCTTCGGCTTTGCCGCGCGGGTCACCGGGGGCAATCCACGGACAGCGCTTGCGCAGGGCTTACCTGTCGGCACGCTCATCCTCGCTTGCTCGGCCATCGCCGGCGCCTGCGCGGGCCTGGCCGGCTACTTCGAGGTCGCAGCCATCCACGGTCAGGCCAATGCCTCGCTGGTCGCCGGCTACGGCTTCACCGGCATCCTGGTTTCGTTCCTTGCCCGCCACAATCCGATCGCGATCGTGCCGGTGGCGATCTTGTTCGGGGCGATCGAGGCCTCGGGCGGCCTCATCCAGCGCCGGCTCGACATGCCCGATGCGACGGCCCTGGTGCTCCAGGGCATCATCTTCGTAGTGATCCTGGCGAGCGACACCCTGCACGGGCGCTTTGCCATCTTCCGTCCCGCCGCGGAGGTTGAGCGCACATGAACGACGGGGTGTTTCTCACCATCATCATCGCCATGCTGGGTGGGGCGATACGGGTCTCGACGCCCTTCATGTTCGTTTCGCTCGGCGAGACGCTGACCGAGAAATCCGGCCGGATCAACCTCGGGCTCGAGGGCACACTCGTGCTCGGAGCGATGGTCGGCTATGCGATCTCTTATCAAAGCGGCTCGCCTTGGCTAGGCGTGCTGGCGGCGGGTCTCTCCGGCACGGTGCTTGGCCTGATGCACGGCGTCATCTGCAGCCTGCCGCGCGTCAACGACATCGCCGTCGGCATCGCCATGATGACGTTCGGGCGTGGCATGGCGTTCTTTTTCGGCAAGCCCTACATTCAGCCGACGGCGCCGCGCCTCGATGCCATCGGCCTCGGCGATTGGGCCTCGAACCCGGCCTTGCGCACGGCATTGAAGATCAATCCGCTGTTCTTCATCGGTATCGCCACGGCCTTCGCGATGTGGTGGGCGCTCGCCAACACGCGGGCGGGGCTGATCGTCCGGATGACCGGCGACAGCGAACCCGCCGCGCGCGCCATGGGCGTCAATCCCAACCGGGTCAGGACATTGGCGACCGCGACCGGCGGCTTTCTTGCCGGAGTCGGTGGCGCATTCCTGTCGCTGTCCTATCCCGGAAGCTGGAACGAGGGTCTCTCCTCGGGCCAAGGCCTGATGGCCGTCGCGCTGGTCATCTTTTCACGCTGGAACCCGCTCCGCTGCATCGTCGCCTCGCTGTTGTTCGGGGCGGCCGGCGCCATCGGCCCCGCCCTCCAGTCGATTGGCATCAGCCACGGCTACTACTTTTACAACGCGGCGCCGTACATCCTGACGTTGCTGATCATGATCGCGACAGCCCGCTCCAAGATGGCGGCACGCGAGGCGCCCGGAGAGCTTTCGATTGTCAAGTGAGGGAGCATGATCATGACCGCGATCGGCGGATGGACGAGGCCCGCCAACGATATCGGCGTCGGGCCCGTGGCGTCCGAGCCTTATCCCTGGCCCTTCGATGGCGATCTCAGGACGCAGAACACGGCGCTGATCGTGATCGACATGCAAACCGACTTCTGCGGCAAGGGCGGCTATGTCGATGCCATGGGGTACGATCTGTCGCTGACCCGCGCGCCGATCGAACCCATCGCCACCGTGCTCGCGGCCATGCGCGCGCTGGGCTTCCACATTTTCCACACCCGCGAGGGGCATCGCCGCGATCTCACCGACCTTCCGGCCAACAAGCGTTGGCGCTCCCAGCGTATCGGCGCGGGGATCGGCGATCCCGGCCCTTGCGGCAAGATCCTGGTGCGCGGCGAACCGGGTTGGGAGATCATCCCCGAACTTGCCCCGCTGCCGGACGAAACGATCATCGACAAGCCCGGCAAGGGCTCGTTTTGCGCCACGGACCTCGAATTCATCCTCCGCGCGCGCGGTATCCGCAACATCGTGCTCACCGGCATCACCACCGACGTGTGCGTCCATACGACGATGCGTGAGGCCAACGATCGTGGCTTCGAGTGCCTGCTGCTGGAGGATTGCTGCGGGGCGACCAAGCGCTCCAATCACCTTGCCGCCATCGACATGGTCAAGATGCAAGGCGGGGTCTTCGGCGCCGTGGCGACAAGCGCGACATTCCTCGAAGCGCTGAGAGCGGTGCGATGACGGAAGAGCCGCGCGCCTTCGGGCTCGAAACCGTCGGCATGAGCAAGATCTTCGGCCCGCTCACCGCACTGGATGACGTGTCGATCAAGATCGAGCCCGGGGAGTTTCATGCGCTCCTTGGCGAAAACGGTGCGGGCAAATCGACGCTGGTCAAATGCATCATGGGGTTCTATCAGCCGACGCGCGGTCAGTTGATGATCAACGGCCACGAGACGCCGATCCGCAATCCGGGCGATGCCCGCGCCGCCGGCATCGGCATGGTCTATCAGCATTTCACCTTGGTGCCGTCGCTGACCGCGGCCGAGAATCTGGTTATCTCGCGCGCCGATACGCCAGCCATCATCAATTGGCGGGCCGAGCTCACCCGGCTCGACGAATTCA
>Ga0209698_10006224_pt1 | contig 12721 bp, 9 predicted proteins | sample LitLauG_LLR_2012_FD_187203 | JGI IMG/M metagenome (GOLD analysis project Ga0209698, IMG submission 187203) | Freshwater sediment microbial communities from Pennsylvania, USA - Little Laurel Run_MetaG_LLR_2012 (SPAdes) (version 2) | ecosystem: Environmental > Aquatic > Freshwater > Creek >...
TGGGTGTCAACGCCCGTTGTGGATGCCAGAATGTTGTTGACCAGGCTGGCTGGAGGCTCCACCTCCGTGAGACCCTTCAGCCAGTTGCGGCCCGCCTCAGCTTCGGCGAACAGCGGCCCACACGCCTTGCAAACCCGGGCGTGAGCCTGGAACCGGTCGAGTTGAACTCCGGTCAGGACGCCGTCAATCGCGTCCGCGAGCAGGAGATCGAACTCGCTGCACTGCATTCCGCTACTGGTGTGGTCTGGCATCACATCACCTGCCTATAGGTACGTTGTAAAAGCCGGGCAAGTTCCGCTCGCCCTCTATTTATTCTTGATTTCACGGTGCCCTCCGGAACCTTCAAAACGGTGGCAATTTCCCGGTAGTCCATGTCTTGTAAGTCCCTTAGAATCACTGCTTCCCGAAGCTCCGGTGATAGTTTCGCCAGGGCCCCGTGCACGGTCTCGCTGACCTCCCGGCTGCGTACATGGGCATCCGGCGGGGCCGATTGGTCCTGAATCTGCTCACTGAGCGGCTGGGCGTCCTCGTGCTCCGAGGCCGTCGAGTCCATCGAGTCGGTCATTCGGTCCTGCTTTGTCTTGCGGAAGTGATCTACCAGGAGGTTCCGAGTGATGGTCGTGACCCAGGTGACGAATGCGCCCTTGGCATGGTCGTAACTGGGGAGCGTGCGGTACATTTTGATGAAGACCTCTTGCGTGAGGTCTTCGGCGTCGTCGCCCGATCCGGCAAAGCGGTAGCATATGTTGTAGATCCGTCGATTGTAGGTCTGCACGATTTCCTCCCAGGCGGCGGCATCGCCGGCGATACAGCGCCGGACCAGCATCGCGACCACCTGGACATCTTCCACGTGCGCCCCCCGGAGAACTGCTTCTTAAACTGAGACTTAGGCTCGGATCTTCAGCGAGACGGCCCCGAGCACCCACAAGACAGTACGTCGCTGTCCGTCCTGAAGTTCGCGTGCGAATCCGAACATGAGTGTGAAACACGGCATTGTAGCAGCGCGGGAAATGCGGCGTGCGGCTCTTGGCGGTTGATGGCCTGACCGCCGAGCACGCCTGCATGGTGGTTGCCTCACTAAAGTTACTGCCCTGAGTGCGCAAAGTTCAGCCGTGGCTTTTCCAAAGCAACTAGAATGATGTCAACAACGTCTGACATACGGCGGCGAAGTCTGTGTGAAATCAGGACTTTGCCTGCGCTCTTAGCTTGGGTGACGCAGTTTTTTCGCAGACTTGGGAGAGAGGAACGCAACATGCAAAAGGAATTCAATGCAAAGTCGAGGACGCTATGTGCCCTGGTAGCAGTGGCGCTCTTGGCGACCGTAGTGCCGTTGCGCTTAGTCGCGCAAGATGATGACGATCCTCCGGGACGCGCGGCGCGCCTTGGGCACGTAGACGGCTCTGTGTCGTTTCAGCCCGCCGGCGAATCCGAGTGGGAGCCGGCTGTACCCAACCGGCCCATGACGACGGGCGACAAACTCTGGGCCGATCGCGATTCTCGAGCCGGAGTGCAGTTGGGCTCAACCTCCATTCACCTCAACAGCAATACGGGAATCTCCTTTCTCAATCTCGACGACCGGACGACGCAGATTCAGCTCAGTTCAGGATCGATCAGCGTGCGCGTACGGCGTCTGGAGCGCGATGATGTTTTCGAAATCGACACACCCAACCAGGCGTTCTCGATTTTTCAACCGGGTCAATATCGGATCGAAGTCAGCGAAGATGGAACCCATACAGCAATTACGGTGCGCGAAGGCGAAGGTGAATCCACCGGCAACGGCCAGACTTACACCGTGCACGAAGGACAGCGCGCCACCTTCAGCGGCACCGATCGGTTGAACGCCGACGTGGAGCAAGTTGGGGATCGGGATGACTTCGACCGGTGGAGCGATGGCCGCGACCGCCGCTTTGACGACTCCCGTTCGTCTCGCTACGTCTCGCCGGAGGTTGTCGGCGCGCAAGATCTGGACGAGTACGGCGACTGGCAGCCCAACCCCGAGTACGGCAACGTGTGGTATCCGCGGGTTGAGGCGGGCTGGGCCCCGTATCACACGGGACATTGGGCGTGGATTGATCCCTGGGGATGGACTTGGGTCGATGACGCGCCGTGGGGTTACGCGCCGTTCCACTACGGCCGCTGGTGCTCTGTCGGAGGTCGCTGGGGATGGGTACCCGGACCGATCGCGGTTCGGCCCGTGTACGCTCCGGCTCTGGTTGTATTCGTGGGCGGAGGCGGACCCGGAATGGGTGGCAACGTCGCGTGGTTTCCACTTGGGCCGCGGGAAGTGTACGTGCCTCCGTACCGCGTCAGCCCGACGTATGTGAACCGGGTCAACATCAGCAACACGACGGTCACTCAGACCACCGTCACCAATGTCTACAACACCACCATCGTGAACAACAACACGACGGTCAACAATGTGACCTACGTGAACCGCAACGTCAACGGCGCAGTCACCGCCGTGCCGCAAAAGGCGTTCGCCGGTGGACAACCTGTGTCGCGGGTAGCTGTCCCTGTATCTCGCCAGCAACTGGCGGCTGCGCCTGTGACTACCAGGGTAGCGGTGGCCCCGACGCAGAATGCGGTGCTGGGACCTCGCGCCGGCGCGACCAGCAATGTGGCCGCCCCGCCACGTGCGGTGTTCACGCGCCCAGTGATCGCCAAAGCCGCTCCGCCTCCGGCGCCAGTATCTTTCGCCGCCAAGGAACAAGTGCTCGCGGCGCATCCCGGCCAGCCTGTGGCGCGGCAGGAGATGCAACGCCTGCGACCGGCTAATCCGCCTCCTATGCAACCCGTCGTGAGGCAGGCCCCTCCGGGCAAGCCGGCAACACCGACTTCAACGTCGAATATGACAAGGCCCGGAAATCAACCGGCGAATCGGATGACGAATCCTCCGGGGAACCTGCCGCCCGCGAATCAACCCGCATATCGGCCTGTGAATCCGAATGTAAACGAGCGTCCCGGGGCAACTCCGCCGCCGAATCGTCCGCAGCCGAACCAGCCCACAGCGAATCAACCTCCGGCGAATCAACCTCAGAATCGGCCGGCGCAGCCCAATCGGCCATTTGAGCCGCCAGCACGGAATGATCGCCCAGGGGCCGCACAACCGAACAATCGTCCGGAAGCCAATCCACCGACACCGAATCGGCCAGAGCTCAATCGGCCATTTGAGCCGCCAGCACGGAACGATCGCCCAACCGTCGCACAACCGAACAACCGTCCGGAATCGAATCCGCCAACACCGAATCGACCGTCGGAACCAAATCGCCCATATCAACCGCCAGCGCGGAATGATCGTCCGGTCGCACAACCGCCGGCAAATCGCCCGATGCAGCCCAGCCCGCCTCCGCAGAACCCGCGTCCTGTAGAGCCTTCGCGACGGGAGGAAGCACCGGCGAGACCGCAGAATCCGCCAGCGGCTTATCGTCCGCCGCAGAACACGCCACCAGCGGAGGCGCGGCCGCCACAGGCACAGCCGCATCCTCAACCGCCGCCGAAACCACAAACGCCAGAAGACAAAAAGAAACAGGATCAGAAGCCGCATTAGTCAAGAACGGCCACCAGAACCCGCGAAACTCCAGGCATCCCGCACGTCAGGATGCCTGTTTTTCGAGTTCGGCATCGAAAGCGGCCAGCAGGGAATGTACGGAGCACCACGGAAGAGCCGCCCTTTAGGGCCGCGCATTCTGCACTGAATCAATAGGGCTTTCGCCCTCGGATAGCTGCAACCTAACTACGACGCCGGAGTAAACCGCACGTTGATAAAGGCCTCGCGCTGCAGTGGACGATCCCGGCGCTCCGCGGGCGCGTACGACGAGTGCCACACCACTCCCAAAGCAGCCGCCGTCAGCGCGGGATCGGAACTCTGCACCACCTCAGCGTCGAGAACCTTGCCCTTCTGGTCCAGGATCGCATGCACAATCACCGGCTTGATCTCGCCGCTGTAACCTGTTGGGGCGCGCACGAACTCGGGAAAACGGAAAGGCCCGACCATGATCGCTCCCGGCCCATGCGAGAGCATTTTCTTGGTGGGCACGAACTGGTTGGGATCGTTGTTGGCGTCTTCGATGCTGTCGAGATGAATCTGCAGCACCGTCGTCCCGCCCTCGACGATGGTGGTCTGCCGCGGAAGCATCCGCCCGTGGAACTGGGCACCGCCGTTGTAATCGTAGACGGAGTAAATGCCCGGAGCCTCGGAGTGAATGCGCAACAGACCGGTCTTCGGATCGATGCAGAACTCGTTCTCCTCCCACCGCCGCCCCGGAGTAGCCGAAGCCTCATTGAGCGCTCCCGAAATCAGAATGCACGCGACGTCAGTGCCTTCCCACTTGGCAGTTGCCATGCGCATCAAGGACGGAGCGAAGTTGCCCACCACCGGCCAAAACACGGAGTTGCGCACCATCTGCAGGCGCAGCGGCATGTGTCCATGCGGCTTCTCGTCATAGGCGGCGCCCTGGTACCAGATCCGGAGCTGCGAGTAGTCCCCCAAACGGGCCGACCAGAGCCAGGTCTGGCCGTTGAGCCAGGTTTCTTCGAGCTCTCCGTACCCCGAACTGTGCGAATCGCCCACCGAGTTGAACGAAACCTTGATATTGAACGGGGCCGTACCCGGCGTGTGCATGGCGCTGTTCTGCCGGGCGCGTTCCAGCAGATTCAAGAGCAAAGCGCGCTTATCCGGCGTGTCCGGAACCAGGGTTGGCCCCGTCGCCAGTTCCAGCGGATCATAAGGTAGAGGCGCGGTCTTAGGAGCTTCCTGGGAAAAAGAAATTCCACTCACCAACAGCAGAAAAAGCGCAAAGCGCAGGGCCCGGTTGGACATCAGACACTCTCCAGCGGACAGGCATAAATCGTAGCCCGGATTGGACATCAGGGCAAGACGGGCCTTGCAAGGGTACAGTTTTCGGCCGGAGGTAGCGCAGTTGGGAGGTGTGGTGCAGTTAAGAGGTGGTGTCCAGTTAAGAGGTAGTCGGCGCAGCTACGAAGAAAGATTCGTATCAGGTCATCGCCTCACAGTTCGCGGAGAAGGTCGCGAGCGGTTTCATCGCCGTGGAAGAGCGGCCGGTTGGAGCATGCCCTGAGCGCAGTCGAAGGGGCCGCGTCAGTCACCCTACAGCAAGGCGGGCTTTGGGCCCCTGTGGTGGTTTTGGGCGGGCGCAGCGTAACGTCGTAAGGCCTCGCTGGTTGTTTACTCGGGGATGAAGTAACCAACGGTCACTGGATTCTCAAACAACGAGTAGTCGCGGGTCACCACCGTGATGCCGCTGTCGGTGACGAAATACCGCTGGCGATCTGCCTCGGAGTCGAAGCCGATGGTGGTGCCTTCCGGCAGATGCACGTCGCGGTCAATAATCGCCCGGCGCACGCGGCAGCGGCGCCCGACGCTCACGTGGGAAAACAAGATGCACTGGTCCACGTCCGAATAAGAATTGACGCGCACGTCCGGCGATAGAACCGAATTCTTCACCGCTCCGCCGGAAACAATGCAGCCATTCGACACGATGGAATCGAGTGCGGTGCCGGTGCGTCCCGCTTCCGCGAAAACGAACTTCGCCGGCGGATACTGCCGCTGATGCGTTCGAATCGGCCACTCCTCGTCATACAGGTTGAACACCGGCGAGACCGAGACGATGTCCATGTTGGCTTCGTAGTAAGCCTCAAGCGTCCCCACGTCGCGCCAGTACAAAGCTTCCTTCTTGTTCTCGTCGACGAAGTCGTAAGCGAAGACGCGATAGTCATCCACCATCTTGGGCAGGATGTCTTTGCCGAAGTCGTGGCTGGACTGCGGGTTCTCCGCGTCTTTCAGCAAGACTGGAATCAGCACATCGGCATTGAACAGATAGACGCCCATCGATGCCGCAACCTTGTCAGGATTCGCGGGATAGCGCAGCTTCGTTACCTTGGGCTTTTCCTCGAATCCGTTAATGCGACCGTCTTTGTCGACGTCGACGACGCCAAGTTGGTAAGTTTGGCCGGGGTCGACCTGAATCGTGGCCAGCGTGATGTCGGCAGCCGAGTCCCGATGCTGCTTCATCATTTTGCCGTAATCCATCTTGTAGATGTGGTCGCCGGAGAGAATCAGCACGTGCTTCGGCTGTTCCGACCCGATGGAATAAATGTTCTGATACACGGCGTCGGCCGTTCCCTGATACCACTGGTCGCTCACCCGCTTCATCGGGGGCAACACTTCGATGAACTCGCCTACCTCGCGGCCCAAAATATTCCAGCCTTCGCGCACGTGGCGGTTGAGCGAGAGCGCCTTGTATTGCGTGAGGATATAAACGCGGCGCAGATCGGAGTTCAAACAGTTGGAGAGAGTGATGTCGATGATGCGATAAATGCCACCGAAGGTGACTGCCGGCTTGGCCCGGTCGCGAGTGAGAGGATAGAGGCGCTCGCCGGCGCCTCCTGCCAATAGCACCCCGAGAGTATCTTTCATGACCCACCTCTCAGATTCCGTCCCCAGGTGCGACTCCCCAGCCGGAATCCTGCTTCCCGCACGGCAGATGCGGAAAAGAAAACATTAGATGGTAGCACAGGGCGCAATGCCGCAACCGCTTGCTGACCGCTGGGTAGTGGTGCCGGTTGGATAGAAATGGTCTCTCAGAAGGCGTCATCCCGAACGCCGGCGCAGTTCAGCCGGCGGAGGGATCTCGCGTGAAGCTGAGACTATTTCATTACGTTCGAGATCCCTTCGCCTGCGCCTGAAAAAGCGGCTGCGCTCAGGATGACGCCATTATCTGTGAACCCACAAAACACAAACGGCACCACTACCGCCCGCTGCACTTATAATGCTGCGCGAAGCCAGTCCAACCAGCGCCGACAGCCATGCACGATAAGACTAAGCCCCATTCGACTATCCGCGAAACTTCCCGCGGACTGGGCCTGGAGCGAGACATTACCCGGCGCGATTTTCTAAACTCCACCCTACTAGCTTCCGGCGGCCTGTTACTGACTCCGGCCTCGCCCTTGGATCTACTGCAGGCGAAGACAGCTTCAAACGTCGAAGATGACTGGACCGGTTACGGTGGCATCGGCGACTATGCGAATTCCAACGGCAATACCACCGCCGTCCTGGAAGCCGGGCACCAAATTCGCGACGCAGTGTTCGAGAGTCTACCCACGAACGTGATCGACGCCGGCGAGACTTATGACTGCGTGGTCGTGGGCGGCGGCATCAGCGGCCTGGCGGCGGCGCTGATTTTTCAGAGGCAGGCAGGGCCGAGTAAGACCTGCCTCGTGCTCGACAACCATCCCATTTTCGGCGGGGAAGCCAAGCGTAACGAGTTTCTGGTGGACGGCCACCGCTTGGTCGCCCATCAGGGTTCCGCGTTTTTTCCTGTCCCCTACCCGCGCAGTTTCATCGGACGTTTCTATGAATCGATCGGACTCAAGACACCGAGTCTCGAATATCAGAAGTGGGGCGGTCCCGCGCCGGAATTGCCGCTCAGTCGCACCCCGTATCTGGGCTCGGCGCCGTACGGCTTGTTCTTCGGAGCCAAGTTCGGCCAGCCGCAAGGACTGTGGCTCACCGATCCCTGGGGCAAGAAGTTGGAAGGCGCACCGATTCCCGCGAAGGCGCGGGATGAACTGCTGAGATTTCAGTCAGCAGCCGAGGCGGGAACGCCGACGCCGCAATATCCCGGCGACGCCGTTTCGCGGCGCCTCGACGCGATTACGCTCGAAGCTCACATGATGGAGCGCCACGGCATCAGCCGCGACACGATTCGCACGTTTCTCTCGCCGGTCGAGGGCGGTGGATACGGCCTCGGCCCCGATGCGCTCTCCGGCTACACGGCGTACGCGGCCGACATGCTGCACCCGCTCGACATCAGCGACGAAACTGGTCAGCAGATGCTTCCCGACGGCAACGGCGGCCTCGCCCGTCTGATCGCCAAGACTCTGATTCCGGAATCGATCGCGGGCGAGCATTCGTTGGAAGACGTTTGTCGCAACGGCCTCAATTTCACCGCGCTCGACCGTCCCGGTGCGGCATCGCGCATCCGCTTGGATTCAACCGCAGTATGGGTGAAGCACGATGGCGTCCACTCAAAATCGGAGTTCGTCACGGTCGCCTACACGCGCGGCGGGAAGACTTATCGGGTTAAAGCACGCTCCGTCGTCATGGCGGGAGGAAGCTGGACGACCCGGCATATTGTCCGCGATCTTCCCGAAGATCACAGAGCCGCCTATAGCCAGTTCTATCGCGCCCCGTGCATGATGGCGAACGTCGCCGTTCGCAACTGGCGGTTCCTTTACATGATGGGAATCTCGGGTTGCCAATGGTTTGAAGGGCTGGGGAATTACACACAGGTGCGTAAGCTGGCAACCTGCGGCGCCGATCAACCGACAATCTCGCCCGATTCGCCGACGGTGCTCACTCTGAAAGTTCTATATTCCTACCCCGGCCAACCCACGGAGCAGCAAGGCCACGCGGGTCGCGCGGAGATGATTTCGACTCCGTTTCGCGACTACGAACGTCAGATCCGCCAGCAGTTCACGGAAATGTTTTCCCGCTCTGGATTCGACGCTCTCCGTGACATTGCCGGAATCATCCTGAACCGTTGGGGGCACGCCTATCTGAGTCCCGCCCCCGGATTCTTCTTCGGCAAAGAGGGAAAGCCCGCACCGGGGGAGGTCCTGCGGGCGGCGCCATTCGGCAGAATTGCCTTCGCCAATACGGATCTTTCGGGAGTGGCCGACCACCGGTCTTCCATCATCGAGGCAGACCGCGCCGTGGGCCAGTTGCTGGATCAGGTGCTAACGGGGTAAGCACAGCTCGAAGGAGAAAAGTCCGCCCTTACTTGTCCTTGTCTCGTTTTTCCTCGTCGATCTTGATGCGGAGCGACTTCAGGAACTTCAGATCCTGGTCGCTGACTTTGAATTCCGGGTTCGTGGACAAGGTGGTGATAAGCGACGTCTTGTCGGCAGGTTTCTCGCCTTGCTTGCTTACCCCAATCGTCGCTTCGAGGACCAGAAAAATATCATATCCGCCGTCTTTGATCCGGGCGACAACTTCGGAAATCTGCTCCGACTCCGAAAGGGATTCGTTAATGGCGTCGCCCAGCTCCTTCATGAGTTGTTTGAGTTGCGGATCCACCAGCTCCCCCCTTGTTAACACCAACTTACCACGATCCGGGTCTACGCGCGACTCGCACGGACCTCGAGATATTCGGCGTGAACGACGGTCGTTCCGTCGTTCGCCGTATTATGTTCCATCCAAAGTGCTTCCAACTGCGCCGCCATAGCCACCTGCCCGGCTTGGTCCAACCTGGAGAAAGCCGCCTGCGTGGGGCCGAAGTAGCGGCGGAAGAAATCGACCACCTCTTTGGGAGTGAACGGATAGGCGAAACGCGCATTTTGCCGCGTGCAAGTCACCGACGCCGCCCCATCGCCGAACCGCTGCCGCACCACGTTTTCGTCTCCCCACATTAGCGGAGGCGGAACCGGAGGCGGCGGCACCATTTTGGCTGTGAGCTGAAACGACTTGCCGACGAATCCCTGGGGCGTCCAGTTGGCCATCGCGATTAATCCGCCCGGTTTGCAGACGCGAATCAACTCGGCAGCGACTCGTTCCGGCCGCGGCGCGAACATCGCGCCGAACATGGTTAGCACCACGTCGAACGTATGGTCGTCGTACGGAAGCTCTTCCGCGTCACCTTCCTCGAAGCGAATCTCCACTTGTTCGGACGCGGCGCGCTTCCGGGCCTGCTCGATCAAATTGGTAGCGATATCTACACCAGTGACCGAGGCGCCCGTTTTGGCCGCAGGAATCGCCGTGTTCCCAGTCCCGCAGGCGACGTCGAGCACTTTGGCGCCCGGCGCAATGCCCATCCGCCCAACAAAATTCTCGGCTTCCTGGGAGGTAAAATTCGCGATTTGGCCGAAGTCACCGGCCATCCAGGTCGACTTCATGCGCGACTTGAGTTCCGCGAGATCCGGTGTGACCGTCTGCATGGCTGTCATAGGTTTTGATGCGTACGGCAGCGGAACGGTTCGCCGCTCGTTCGCGGTTCGGTCATTGTAGCGCCGCAGGCTGTTAAAATCGAGGCCGTGAGCAAAGTCTCGACCCTGAGGAAACTAGGCGTGGTGGCGCGGGTTGCCGGAGAGCAGGCCGGACGCAGCCGCACCCTCAGCGCCATCATGAAAGGCGTACGCGCCACGGTTAGCTCGTTCTGGCACGCACTGCATTCTTTGTGGCTCGAGGTGACCGGCACGCTGTTTCTATCGATCGCGGCCTTCGGCGCTATCGCGCTGGTTCGCGAGTACATGAAATATCAAGCTGGCCACACGACCGCGGGCCGCCTCGCGGTTGCCTTTGCTTTCACTGTGACGTTTGCCTGGTTCGGCCTGAGTTCTTTTTGGCGAGTGCACAGGAAAGGGCAGCGCCAGTAGCTGTCCGCCTTCAAATGCTCGCGATTATTGTTCGGGTGCAACCCGATGACAGAAAAGCTAACGACCGAAAAGCCAAAGACCCGCCCCGCCGACGCCCGAGAGATTGAGACTTCCTCCCACATCCCGGTGAATCCGCTCTACACCCCGGCCGATCTCAAGGGCTCGGACTACGAAAGCGAGGTCGGCTATCCCGGCGAGTATCCCTTCACGCGCGGAGTGCAGGCCACCATGTATCGCGGCCGCCTGTGGACCATGCGCCAGTATGCGGGCATGGGTGACGCCGAGGAATCGAACAAGCGCTACAAATATCTGCTCGCGAATGGCACGACGGGCCTGTCGGTAGCGTTCGATCTGCCAACCCAAATCGGGATGGATTCAGATCATGTTCTCGCCGCCAGTGAAGTCGGCAAGGTCGGCGTCGCGATCGATTCGATCGAGGACATGCAGCGCCTGTTCGAAGGCATCGAACTGACCAAGATTTCTACGTCGATGACCATCAATTCGACGGCGTCAATCCTGCTAGCTTTGTATGTTGCCGTGGCGCGCCGGCAAGGCGCGGACATTCGCAAATTGTCGGGCACGGTGCAAAACGATGTGCTGAAGGAATACATCGCCCGTGGAACCTATATATATCCTCCGCAACAGGCCATGCGGGTCATCACCGACATGTTTTCCTGGGCGAACGAGCAGGTGCCCGAGTGGAATACGATTTCGATCTCCGGCTACCACATGCGCGAAGCCGGATCGACCGCGGTGCAGGAAGTGGCCTTCACCCTCGGCAACGGCATGGCCTACGTCGAGGCGGCGATCAAGGCCGGGCTTGATGTCGACAAGTTCGCGCCCCGGCTGTCTTTCTTTTTCAACGCGCACAACAATTTTCTGGAAGAAGTCGCTAAGTTCCGCGCCGCACGCCGGATGTGGGCGCGTATCATGCGCGAGCACTTCAAGGCCAGGAATCCGCGCTCCTGGATGCTGCGCTTCCACACCCAGACCGCCGGCTCGACGCTGACCGCGCAGCAGCCGGAAAACAACATTGTGCGCACCGCGATCCAGGCGCTGGCGGCCGTGCTTGGCGGCACACAGTCGCTGCACACGAATTCCTATGACGAGGCTCTCGCCCTGCCCACCGAACAGGCGGCCCGCATCGCGCTGCGCACGCAGCAGGTCATCGCCTACGAGTCCGGCGCGCCACAAACGACCGACCCGCTCGCCGGCTCGTATTACATCGAGAGTCTCACCAACGAGATCGAAAAGCGCGCCGCCGAGTATCTGGGCAAGATCGAAGTCCTGGGCGGCATGCTCAAAGCGATCGAACGCGGCTTCGTGCAGCAGGAAATTCAAAACGCCGCCTACGAATACCAGCAGCAAGTCGATGGTCAGGAAGCCATCGTCGTCGGCGTGAACCGCTTCGAGTTGGAGGAAGAGAAGCCCATCCCGATTCAGCGGATCGATCCGGCGCTGGAGCCGAAGCAGATCGAACGCGTGCGGGCTCTGCGGACCAAGCGGGATGCCGCGCCGTGGCAAGCCGCGCTCAAAGCCGTGGAAGACGCCGCGCGCTCAGGAGCGAATGTGATGCCGAGAATCTTGGCGGCGGTCGAGGCATGTGCCACGGTAGGCGAAATTTCCGATGCGATGCGGCGAGTGTTTGGGGAGTACAAAGAGGCCGTGGTCATCTAGAGAACGTCCCTATGGATTTTTGCGGTATTTGAGTGCAAACGCCTTCCATGAGAAGGCCGGTCGGAGTCAAGGGAATTCTGGGTTCATAGTGAGTTCCTGGTTCTTTTGGCTGACAAAGTTTTCTCCCGCCGAGTAGCCACTGTCGCCATGCTTCCATCCGCACTCTCGAGGAGCGAATCGTTTCGCTCGGTGCATGTGGGGCGTCCTCAATTCAGCCGGTGCTGCCATCTGTTTGGCGACCTGTCGTTGCACTCAAGAGTGGAACGTGGCCCAGGCGATTGACGCAGTCACCGGAACTCGGCTTTGGCTTTTGTCTTTTCTCTTCCTGGAACGATTTTGACTTTGTTTTTGCGTTTTGCTTTTTACGCGGCTGCCGCAACAGTGAGTCGGCTGCTATTGTGCAATGGCTCGTATACTTCTCCGCTCACCCACAGATGATGCAGCAACACCGCCAGCTTTCTTGCCGTGGCCACAATGGCCCGCTTCTTACCGTTTCTTCCACCGCGCTCAGCCAGTTTCAGTCCCCAGCGTCTGAGATCACAGTCGATGCCGAATGGTCCCAAGATATGCTGCGCTCCCTGCACCAGCAGCGTCCGCAGATACGGATCTCCCTCTTTACTGATGTGCAGCTGCGGTTCGCTCTCTCCTGACT
>Ga0209698_10006225_pt1 | contig 12720 bp, 11 predicted proteins | sample LitLauG_LLR_2012_FD_187203 | JGI IMG/M metagenome (GOLD analysis project Ga0209698, IMG submission 187203) | Freshwater sediment microbial communities from Pennsylvania, USA - Little Laurel Run_MetaG_LLR_2012 (SPAdes) (version 2) | ecosystem: Environmental > Aquatic > Freshwater > Creek >...
TTCGCGGTCCGGACCGAAGTCGCGGGTCAGGGTTTCGAAGAAGGCCAGCCGTTCGGGGTCGTCGAGCGTGTGATAACGGTCGAGAACCTCGCGCGCCATCGCCGTGCCGGAGGCTTCGCCCCGGCCCGACAATAGCGCCTCGCACAGGGCGATCAGCTCGGCCCCGTCCGGTTTGGTTTCGGAGGAGCCGACGCGGCGAAGCAGCGTCCGGCCGCGCTCGGAAATCGAGGAGAGGAGGTCGGAGAAGAAGGCGTTGTTCATGGCGGGCATGTCGAATCCGGATCGGCATGGAATCTTACATGGGATTTAGGATAATGCCGACCACAATCAAGCGGCCATCAGCAGCCTAAAAAACGGACATGGCGCCCGCCGGAGCACCAGCCGCCCCGGGCCCGAATCGGCCTCATTCCTGTTCGGCAAATTCCGTCGGGGTCTTGCCGGTGACCTGCCGGAAGGCGTGCGAAAAGGCGGGAACGCTGGCATAGCCGAGGTCGGAGGCCAGTTGCTTGACCGGGATATTGCCGTCCATCGACAGCCGCTCGATCGCGCAGGCGATCCGCGCGCGCTGGCACCAGCTCTTGAAGCTCAATTGCGTCTCCGAGGAAAACAGCCGCGACAGCGTCCGCGCCGAGGTCCCGACCGCGTGCGCCAGGGTTTCGATCTCGTGTGCGCCGGTGGGATCGGCGAGCACGATGTTGGCGGCGCGGCGGCAGCGCGGCTCCTGCGGCAGCGGAATGAAGGTGGTGGAATCCTCGGCGTGATGCAGCTCGAGTACGGCGAGCCTGACCAGGAGCTCGGTACGCTCGGGATCGTTGCGGCCGTCGAACAGCGCCAGAATGGTTTCCTGCAACAGCCGCGACACCCGGACGACGAATTCGGATTGAAGGCTCTCGCTGCGCTGTTCGCGCGAAAGCCAGGCGAGGTCGAAATACAGCGTGCGCATTTCGATGTTCGCGAGCACGTCGATGGCGTGCTCCATCCGCGCCGGCACCCACACCGCGCGATCCGGCGGCACCAGCCAGCGCCCCTTGGGGGTCGTGACCTGCATTGTCCCCTTCGCCGCGTAAACCAGCTGCGCCTCGCGGTGCATGTGGGTGTCGAGCCGGACGCCCTTGCGATAGTTGCGCGCCACCAGGTGCACGCCGTTGCCGGTCGCGGTGTGGTGCGCCCGGATGGCGGCGATTGGCGTTTCGGCGATACTCATTGGCCACATCCCGTCAGGACAAGACCGTATAACCTACAGCAAAAGCCCCTGAGATTCGACCCAAGGAATACGTCAATGAACAGCCCGGCCCGGGTGATCGGTTTCGTCAACGCCGCCCATTTCATCGACCATTATTCGATGCTGATCTTTGCCGCCGCCGTCATCGTGATGGGGCCGGCGCTCGGCATGGCCTATTCGGAACTGCTGCCTTACGCCACCCCCGGCTTCGTGGCATTCGGCGCCGGATCGCTGCTGACCGGCTGGCTCGGCGACCGCTGGAGCCGCCGGCACATGATGGTGATCTTCTTTGTCGGCATCGGCGCCTCGATGATCGCGGTCGGCCTGGTGCAGACGCAGCTTCAACTGGGCGCGGCGCTGCTGTCGATCGGCCTGTTCGCCTCGATCTATCATCCCGTCGGCACCGCGATGATCGTGTCCTATGCCGACCGGCTTGGCCGCGAGATGGGACTGAACGGGGTCTGGGGCAATCTCGGCGTGGCGTCGTCGGCGCTGGTCACCGGCGTTGTCGGACAATATCTCGGCTGGCGTTTTGCCTTCATCATTCCCGGCATTGTCACGATCTTGATCGGCGTCGCCTTTGCGTCAACGGTGGTGCACGAGGACCGCTCCGGCTTCAAACAGGCGGCGGCGCAGGCGCGCGTGGCCAGGGAAGACATGTGGCGCGTGATCGTGGCGCTGCTGATCGTGGTGCTCGCGATCTCCACTACCTTCAACGCGGTCACCGTGGCGCTGCCGAAATTGTTCGCGGAACGATTGACCGATCTCACCGAGAGCCCGGCGCTGTTGGGCGTGATCGCGGCCTGCGTCTACGTGTTCGGGGCGATGACGCAATACACCATCGGCAAGCTGATCGACCGCTATTCGCTGAAAGCGGTTTCGCTGCCGCTGTCGTTCGTGCTGGCGCCGTTCCTGTACCTGGCGGCCACGCTGTCGAATCTGCCGCTGATCATTGCCGCGATCGGCATTGTGATGGGAGCGTTCGGCCAGGTCACCGTCAACGATGCCATGGTCGGCAAATACACCAGCGAGAAATGGCGTTCGCGCGCCTATGCCGTGCGCTATTTCATCGGCTTCACCGCCGCCGGCGCGTCGGTGGGCCTCGTCGCTTGGCTGTATCAGCAGGGCGGTTTTGTCACCATGCTGCACGCCTTCGCCGGGCTGTGTCTGCTAGTGATCGCCGCGGCGATTATCCTGCCGACCGAGATCAGGGTGCCGGCGGCCGGTCCGAGTCGATAACGACGAGGTTCAGCGACCTCAGCCCCCAATCGCGCCGCAACGGCTTCTGCCGCTGGCAGGATGGATTGACGTCCGGCCCTCAGGGGACACCGATCGGAACCTCTTTGGGCACAGAGGTCGATTGCCGCACCCCGTAAACCCCCGGATATACGGTTCCGGTCAAACCACTGAACATGCGAGACATGGTGTCGTAGTGACAGCCTGAGCCTTCCGCTCGCCTGACAACCGGGCAATCATGGCCGATGTCGCAGTCGATCCATTGCACCGTTTCCGGTCTTTTGGACCTCCGGTCCCCAAGACCTGCGCTATTTCGGACCGATATTGCTCGGCGCGCCAAGGATCGATCGGACGAACACCGACGGTTTTGAGGCGCGGTCAATTTCTTCAAGCTGCAGGAGACGGGCCTCGCCTTCTGCTGACCGGACGGACTTGGCCGCGATCCACCGAGGCTGACCTGCGCGGAACAAATGCCGTTTTTTGAGTGAGTACCCAAACTGGGTAGGGCCGTTGCTGCGGACGTGATCCAAATCAAGCTAGGTTTCTTCTTAACCGCAAAACTTGGAAACGAACAAGCTTATGGTTGCACAAGACTGCTGACGCCGCGTCGTTCATTGAACCTGACAACCGGACAACCATGCTGAATGCTGTAACCGATCCGCTGCACCGCTTCCCGGTCTTCCGAACGTCGGATCCTGAAGAGTTGCGGGAGCTAAGCACGACATTGTTTGGTGCCGCCAGAATCGATCTGAAGAACACCGATGGTTTTGAGGCGCGCGTCAATCTCATCAAGCTGCAGGAGACGGGCCTCGCCTTCGGTGCGACCACCGCCGATCTCGTGATCGACAATCTTGCGGCCGACTTCATCCGGCTGCAGATCGCGCACCGGGGCCGCGCCGCTACCTCTGTCGCAGGCCGGACGACCGACATCAACGAACATCAGTTTGCGATCTCGCCGGCGGGCAGCCGCTCGCTGATGGCTTGCGAGGCAGGCCATGAACGCCTGACGCTTCGTCTCAGCGAGCAGGCGCTGCTGCAAAGAATGACGGCGCTGCTTGGCGCCAAGCCGAAGGGCGAACTGACGTTCGAGCCGGCGGTCGCCGCGGGGGCGCCTCACGCGCAAGGCCTTGCCGACCTCATCCGCTTTCTTGCCCAGCAACTGGACTCGACGGTGTCGCCATTGCCCCAGGCCGTGTGCCGGGAGCTTGAGCAGGCGGTACAGATCGCCTTTCTCTATGCCAGCCGCCACAGTTTCAGCCATCTCCTGGAAAACCAGGAAAGCTTGCCTGCGCCGTGGGTGGTTCGGCGGATCGAGGAGTTCATCGAAGCCAACTGGCAACGGCCGATCACCATCGAGCGGCTGGCAGCCGAGGCCGGGGTCAGCACCCGCGCCATTTTCAGGGCTTTCGAGCGCAGCCGCGGCTATTCGCCGATGGCCTTTGCCAAGGCGATCCGCCTCAAGCGCGCGCGGGAAATCCTGACATCCGGGGATCCCGGCATCAGCGTGACGGCGGCGGCCTTCAAGAGCAATTTCGCAAGTCCGAGCCGTTTCGCCAAAGACTATCGCGAAGCGTTCGGCGAGCTTCCTTCCGAGACCATTTTCCGAACGCGCCAGTAGGCAGGCCCCGGCTCGACCGTGACGAATTTTTGAAGTCCGGGCCGGGCGATTTCGGTTTCAACGCTTCCCTCAATCAACCACAATGGAAGGCGAAGGCCCGATCGATAACGGGCCCAGGGGGAGGGTGTATCCGATGTTCCATCGACGCTTGCTGCACCTTGCCATTCTCATTCTGGGGGCCTCGGTCATGACGGTGGTTCCCGCGCGCGCCGATGCGCTGAAGGACGAGATCGCGCCAACCGGCAAGCTGCGGGTGGCGATCGCGGTCAGCCCGGCGGGCGGCGCGTTCTGGTCCACCAGGAACGACGCCGGCGGTTATGCCGGCGTGCCGGTCGATCTCGGCCGGGAAATGGCTGCGGAACTCGGCGTCCCCGTGGAGTACGTCGTGTACCAGAATTCCGGACAGATCGTCGACGCCGTGTCGACGGGGGCCTGGGATGTCAGTTTCCTGCCGAAGGATCCGGAGCGCGAGGCGCGGATGTCGTTCGGTCCCAGCTACGAGGTGACGGACGCGACCTACATCGTCAAGGCCGGTTCGCTGGCGACGAATTTCGCCACCCTCGACCAGCCCGGCGTCAAGGTCGCCGCCGTCAATAACACCACCACCATGCGTGGCGCGATCGCGCATCTCAAGCACGCCAGGGTCACGGGCTATCAGACCTATGACGAGATCTTCGCGCTCCTCAAGAACGGCGAGATCGACGCCTTCGCGCTGTCGCGCGAACAACTCAACGCGCTGGCGAAGAAGATCCCGGGCACGCGGGTGCTGGAGGAAACCTTCAAGCAGACCGTCACTGCGGTGGCGGCGCCGCTCAATCATCCGCTGTCGCTGGCGTTCGTGACCAAATTCATGACGGAAGCCGCCGCCAACGGCACGCTGCGCAAGGCCTATGACGACAACGGGCTGAAGGACACCCCGATCCGGGTGAAGTAGCCGCTGGTTATTGTAGCGGCGTGTTGCGTCCCCCGTGTTCTGTCCACGCTTCTCCGTCAATCCGCACGATTCGTGCTACGTTTCCTCGGAGAAAGTATGCATGGCATCCGCGGATAAGAAGCTATCGGGAGAACCGGAGGCGTCGACAAACGTCACGGCATCGGCATGGGCGCCGTTCAAGCATCGCGTCTTTGCCATGCTATGGCTTGCGACCGTCATCTCCAACGTCGGCGGCTGGATGTACAGCGCCGCTTCCAGCTGGTTGATGACGGGCCTGGACGCCAGTCCCCTGATGGTATCGCTGGTCCAGGCGGCGAACGCCCTCCCGCTGTTTCTGTTCGCGATACCGGCCGGCGCGCTTGCGGATATCATCGACAAGCGCCGCTTTATCATCGTCCTCGAGATTTTGATCACCATATTCTCGGCGATCTTTGCGGCAATGGTTTCGGCTGATCTCGTGAGTCCAGCTACGTTGTTGCTGTTCACGTTTCTGATCGGCCTGTTCGGCGCGCTGGAGGCCCCGGCCTGGCAATCCATCGTGCCGCAACTCGTGGCCAAGCAGGATCTGGCTCCCGCTATCGCGGCAAACAGCGTCGGCATGAATATCAGCCGGGCGATCGGTCCGGCGATCGGCGGCGCGATCATACTTGGTTTTGGAATCGCCGCGCCGTTTTGGCTCAACGCCGTCAGCAATATCGGCGTTATCGGCGTGCTGATCTGGTGGCACTCGCCGCAAACGCGCATGGATAATATGCCAGCCGAGCGGTTCACCAGTGCCATTCGCACGGGTTTTCGCTACGCGCGTCACAATCGGGCTCTGCGCGCGACCTTGGTGCGGGCCGTCGGGTTCTTCCTGTTTGCCAGCGCGTATTGGGCGCTGCTTCCCCTGGTAGCGCGCAATCAGATCGCGGGCGGTCCGGAACTTTACGGCGGCCTGCTGGGTGCGATCGGTATTGGCGCGGTGGCTGGAGCTTTCGCGCTGCCGTGGCTGAAAGCAAAAATCGGAGCCAACATGCTCGTGGCCGCCGGGGAGGCCGGCACGGCTGTCACGCTGGTGCTGTTCGGGCTCGCGCGGGAGCCGATCCTGGCTCTATCGGCAAGTCTGATCGCGGGTGTTTCGTGGATCGCCGTGCTGGCGAGCCTCAATATCGCGGCTCAGTATGCGCTGCCTGACTGGGTGCGCGGGCGCGGCCTTGCCATGTATGTCACGGTTTTCTTTGGAACCGTGACGATTGGAAGCGTGCTGTGGGGACAAGTGGCCGGCATGTTCGGGCTGCCCCTGGCACATTTCATCGCGGCGGGCGGTGCCCTGGTTGCGATCCCGGCAACGTGGCGCTGGAAGCTGCGTACCGGTCGCGGTCCGGACCTCACGCCATCCATGCACTGGCCGACGCCTGTCGTCGCGCGGCACGTTGAGGATGACCGCGGTCCGGTGCTCGTCACCGTCGAGTACCGGATAAATCGCGGCGATCGCGAGGCATTCCTCGCCGCGCTCGAGAAATTGGCGCTCGAACGCCGTCGGGACGGCGCCTACTCATGGGGCATATTCGAAGACACCGCCGAGGAAGGCCGTTTCCTCGAAACCTTTCTCGTTGAATCGTGGCTGGAACACCTGCGTCAGCACAAGCGGGTCACCAACGCCGACCGCATATTGCAGGAAAAGGTGCACCTTTATGTTCAAGGCAAGCCGAAGGTTACACATCTGATCGCGGCGGAGCCGTCAACGTAATCCACGGATAAGATGCCTTGAAGCCGCGCGCGCGAGGATCCTTGCGGATCGAGGAACGCGTCACGAATTGACGTGCACGAAATCCCGCAGCAGCGGATAGATCTCGTTGTTCCAGCGGCGGCCCGAGAACACACCGTAATGGCCGACGCCGGCCTGCATGTGGTGCACCTTGCGATAGGCGCGCACGCCGGTGCAGAGATCCTGGGCCGCCAGCGTCTGGCCGATCGAGCAGATGTCGTCCTTCTCGCCCTCGACCGTCATCAGCCCCATTCGCTTGATCGCGGCGGGGTTCACCGGACGGCCGCGATGCATCAGCTTGCCCTGCGGCAACAAATGCTCCTGGAATACGTCGCGTACGGTTTCGATGTAGAATTCGGCCGGCAGGTCCATGACCGCGAAATATTCGTCGTAGAAGGTCTTGATGATCTCGGCCTTCTCCTTCTCGCCCTTGGCCAGGTGATGGGCGAGATCGATATGCGACTTGATGTGGCGCTCCAGATTCATCGAGACGAAAGCGGTGAGCTGCACGAAACCGGGATAGACCTGCCTGAACGCGCCCTTGCACTGGATCGGCACGAAGTTGATCAGGTTCTCCTCGAACCATGTGATCGGCTTGCTCTTGGCGAATTCGTTGACCTTGGTCGGCTGGATGCGGGTATCGATCGGCCCGGCCATCAGCGTCAGCGTCGCCGGTCGCGCCGGGTGATTGTTCTCCGACATCACGGCGGCGGCGGCGAGCGCCGATACCGAGGGCTGGCAGATCGCCACCATGTGCGCGCGCGGCCCGATCTTGTCCAGGAAGTCGATCAGATGATCGGTGTAGTCCTCGAGGCCGAAGCGGCCCGCACCAAGCGGAATGTCGCGGGGATTGTGCCAGTCGGTGATGTAGACGTCGTGGTCCTGCAGCAGCGTCTTCACGGTGCCGCGCAACAGCGTGGCGAAATGGCCGGACATCGGCGCCACCAGCAGCATCCGCGGCTGCTCCGGCGAATTCTCCTTCTTGAAATGCAGCAGCGAACCGAACGGCGTCGAATAGACGACCTCTTCGGTGACCTCCAGCTCCTGGTTGCCGACCATTACGCTGTCGATGCCGTAAGCCGGGCGCGTATAGGTGAGCGAGGTGCGCGAGATCAACTCCAGCGCCGCAGCCAGCCGCCCGAACAGCTTGTCGGAGACGCCCTGCGGAACGAGGTTGAGATATTTCAGCGCATGCGCGGCCCCCGTCCGCCATGGCGCCGTCAGGTCCATGTGGTTCTGATAGGCTTGATACATCATCGACTTCATCCGGATCCGCCCCCGCCCGATGCCATGCAATATCGAAGCCAAAGCCGAGTCAAACAGCCTCCTAAACTGGCACGTCGCTTGCTGTTAAAACTGGTGAAAATGCGTTGAAGCATAAACAATGGGCACTCTGCGGAGGCCCCGGACGGGCGTTCAGGCGTGAGGGGAAGAGCCATATGGCCAAAGCGACACTGACCATCAGCAGCAAGAACTACTCGTCCTGGTCGCTGCGCGGCTGGCTGCTGACCAGGTTCTCGGGGCTGCCGTTCGACGAGGTCGTCACGGCGCCCGACGATGCTTCCGCGCGGGCCGAAATCCTGCTGCTGTCGTCCTCGATCCTGGTGCCGTGTCTGCGGCACGAGGGCGCCACCGTATGGGACACGCTGGCGATCGCCGAATATCTCAACGAGATCATGCCGGATGCCGGCCTGTTGCCCGCGGACCGCATCTTGCGGGCGCATTGCCGCTCGATCTGCGGTGAAATCCATTCGGGCTTCACCACGCTTCGCGCCTCGCTGCCGGTCAACCTCAAGGGTCATTTCCCCGGCTTCAAGATCTGGTCGCGCGCGCAGGCCGATATCGACCGGGTCTGCACGATCTGGCGCGAGTGCCTGGCCAAGTCGGGCGGCCCGTTCCTGTTCGGCGAGCGCTGCATGGCGGACGCCATGTATGCGCCCGTCGTGACCCGCTTCATGACCTACGACGTCAAGCTGGAGCCGCGGCTCAAGGCCTATGCCGACATGATCATGGCGCTGCCGGAGATGGCCGAATGGATCGAGGCGGCGAAGGCGGAGCCCGCCGACATCGAGGAGCTCGAGGTCGAATATTAGGCAGCGCGCGCGTCCCGCTGCCTGTTTGCAGGGCTTAAGCGGCGGGCACCGTTTGCTTAACTTGGTGCCATCTGGGACGGCCGCACGCGCCTGAACCGCTTAGCCGTCGGCGATGCGCCGCTTCTCGCCCACCCCAAATTCGGTTCTGCCGCCAGCAGCTTCGGCGCCTTTTAAAGTCGCGGTTGGCTGGTTCGCCGCATTGCAGCGCGGCTGGCTTGATTTTCGCATAGCACACTCAAGCTCACAGCAGGGCGACCCGGCGCTGCCAAATTATTGGTCGGGCATTGTGCCAACAGCAGGATCAAGACCAGCGGAGGCCCACATGAATGAGGACGCTGTCGCCGGCAAGTTTCACAGGTCGAACCGGACGATACCGAATTCACGGGAGGGGGTCTGCGCGACTTCTTCCGGCATCGCGATCTCGGGATCCCGTTTGAAGTACTCGGATGGGAGGGTGTCATGAATATGCATGCCGCGGTCGATCTCAAATGGCCTGGCCTTACTCGCCCGAACGGGGATCCCCTCCGCCTGAATAACAAGAATTTCGTGGCGATCGATCGCGATCGGGATGCTTCATACGAGGCGACTTATCGCCCGCAGGCGCTCTACAACCGCGTCAACGAAGGCTTTCATGCCAACAACGAAACCTTCCTGCTCCACGAGGTTTCGACAAATCTGCCGATTTACCGGCCCGATACCGGCCCCACCGATTTCCATCTTCACCTTCCACCGGGCGGTTACCAGCTCGTGCTGGTGACGTCGGGCATGTTCACCTTCGATTACGATGGAAGGTTCTATTCTGTCGGCCCTGGCGCGGTGATGCTGCAGAGCGCGATAGTTCATCGCCAGCTGTTTTACACCTGGTCGGGGTTATCAACCGAAGAGAATCTGAAGACGCCGCAGTCGGTGGTGCCGGATCCGATTGCCATGGGCTATTCCGGCAAGTTTCTCGAAGCCTTCATTACCGATCCGACGACCTTCCCCAACCCGACGGTGGTCGGTCCGGATCAGATCGACGAGGCGGAAACGCCGCGAGTGGCTTGGAGCCACCCGCTGCATGATCGCCCATCGGATGCCGGCTTTTGGTTGCAGGATCCGTTGGAGCTGGAAGCGCTCTACAAGCCGCTGGCGGCCGGTGCACCCATCAAGGCCGCCGGGCCTGTCTATGTGCGCGATATGGGAATCGAGATTCCGAGCGGTCGTCTGACAACCGGACACATCATCGCAACCGACCCGAGTGGCCAGTCGCTGTTGCCGAAGAGCGCATCGGCAGCGGCGGGTACCGGCTTTCTCGAGAAAGGCGAGGTTGTGATCTATCGCGTCATTCGCGGCACGGCCGAATTCGAGAATAGCGCGGGTGAGAATTTTGAACTTGCGACCGGCGATACGGTTACGGCGGGCAAGAACGCGATCAATCTCATCGGGGTAGGCGAAAATACCCAGGTCCTGCGGCTGGGCTTGCTCAAAGGCATGGAGAACCTGCGCAGTTGGACGCCGACGCAGCGCGACGAAATTGACGGCCTTGCCGGTCAGATCATTACGCGGAAGGACATTCGCCCGCTGCGTACCGAAGGAAAGCCGGTCGGGTATCTGTATGAGTAGCCGGTGTCGTCCCCGGAGGAGTTAACCTTTGTCGTCGGCCGCTGGCTGCGGCCGATCGTCGTGGTGCTGGATGTAGCGCGGCGTATCGGGGTAGTGCCGATATCTAGCCGTGAACAACGGAGTACGGAGCCCGGCGGCTGATTCGGACGCGGTTCGTTCCGGCCGCGTTCCGAATCTTAAAAGCACCGCCGGTTCCCGTCGCATTTTGGCACAATTGGCCGCCGGAGTTCAGCCATGCCGCTTGAAATCAGCGGTTCGCTTGAACTCGGGGGCGCTCAGGCGCCAGCCAACCACGGTCGCCTCGACGGTGCCGCCCGATTCATTGTTGCGCCACGCGCCATCGACGAAACGGCAGGCGAACGGCAGTTGATAGGTTCCGCTGTGATCCTCGCATAGCACCTGGACCGGCTGATCCGGTGGCGGTTGTCCCTCGCCATTGAATTCAGCCAGCCGTCGTTCCCGCGTTGCCATCCCGCTATTCTCCGTAAGACGCGCAAGCACCCTCTTGCGCTCCACCCCTGCGCCCCGTCTTCCCCTTAACTGGGGTCTCGACCCCAAAAGCTCAACGCGCGAATGAGGTTTCGGTGTGGTATCTTCGGCCTCTCGCCGCTCGCTCGCAACAAATTGACCGCGGTCCGGCGCAACTCCAATCAGTTAAGGATTCACGTGAGGATTTCGATGATCGCCCGGATCGTTCTCGTCGCCTCGGTACTCGTGGCGTCCTGCTGGCTTTCCGGCGGCCGTGCTGCAGCGCAGGATGTGCCGGGTATCGAGATCTGTACCGTCGAAAAGACCATGGAGCGGCGCACCAGTTGCCTGCAGAGCAATGTCGATTTCCTGCAGAAGACGATTTCAAAACTCGCCGCCGACCATCAGCAGAAGCTGGACGCCGCCAATCGGCAGATCGAGGCGCTGAAGGGTACCGTCGCTTCCTTGCAGAAGACTGTCGACGATTTGCAGGCTTCGCAGAAGAAGGCCGTCGAGGAGCAGAAGAAGAAAGCTGAACCGCCGACCGCCGCGAAGGATGCGCCGGTGGCGAAGGAGGGGACGAAGTAAGAGGACGCTAGCTTCCGCGTCATGGCCGGGACAAGCCCGGGTATGACGACTTGGAGCGTGGGGCTCTCAGCTCTTCGCCTCTTCGCGAACGAGAGCAATGACTGTCAAACGCGGCGCGCGCGAGAGGGTCATGATGGGCACGCTTCGAACGAGGACACGATCGTCCATGAATCCCGCCCAGAAAGCGCTCTGGTTCATCGAAAGCCATCTTGCCGATGCGTTGACGCTGGACGAGATCGCCGGCGTCGCCGGCATCTCGCGCTTTCACATGGTCCGGGCATTTGCCGCCGCGACCGGGCTGTCGGTGATGCGCTATGTGCGGGCCCGCCGGCTCAGCGAGGCGGCGCGTGCGCTCGCCGCCGGTGCGCCCGATATCCTCGCACTGGCGCTGGATGCGGACTACGGCTCGCACGAAGCATTCACCCGCGCGTTCCGCGACCATTTTGGCATGACGCCCGAAACGGTGCGGGCCGCAATGTGCCTCGACCATCTCGCACTTCAGGAGCCGATCCCCATGGATTCAACCCGCACCGACAATCTTCCGGCGCCGCGCTTCGAAACCGGCACGCCGCTGCTCGTCGCCGGCCTCGGCGAACGCTACAACCACGAGAACGGCGCCGGCATTCCCGCCCAGTGGCATCGCTTCCATCAGGCGGTCGCCGACATTCCCGGGCGCATCGGCAGGGTCGCCTACGGCGTCTGCTGCAACGGCGACGATGCCGGCAATTTCGATTACATCGCGGGCGTCGAAGTGTCGGATTTTTCCGACCTGCCGCGCGAATTCGCCAAGGTGCGGATTCCCGAACAGCGATATGCCGTGTTCACCCACGGCGATCATATCTCGACCATCCGCCGCACCGTCAACACGATCTGGAATCACTGGCTGCCGGCATCCGGCCTGAAAGCGGCGGATGCGCCGAGCTTCGAGCGCTACGACGAGAATTTCGATCCGCGTACCGGCGATGGCGGGCTCGAGATCTGGGTGCCGGTGAAGCAGTAATCCTCAACGCTTGGCTGCCTTGCGCGGCTCCCGGCCGGGGATTGCTTGGCAAGCGATACCGACTTTGCCATAACATGGCGCAACAAATTGTTGCGCGTGCGGAAATGAGCCTGAAATCCGCCTCGCCTTGAAAAAAGCCGGGAGGATTCCAATGCCCAATGTTCGCGTGCTCGCCACCGGTCTCGAGTTTCCGGAAGGTCCGGAGGTGATGC
>Ga0209698_10006226_pt1 | contig 12718 bp, 7 predicted proteins | sample LitLauG_LLR_2012_FD_187203 | JGI IMG/M metagenome (GOLD analysis project Ga0209698, IMG submission 187203) | Freshwater sediment microbial communities from Pennsylvania, USA - Little Laurel Run_MetaG_LLR_2012 (SPAdes) (version 2) | ecosystem: Environmental > Aquatic > Freshwater > Creek >...
AGTGCGCGACGTGCATCCAACACATTACGGGCGCATTTGTCCGATTGAAACGCCCGAAGGACCGAACATCGGTCTTATTTCATCGCTTTCGTGTTTTGCGCGCATCAATGAATACGGCTTTATAGAGAGCCCGTACCGCCGGGTGCGCGAGGGTGCGTTGGTGGACGAGGTGAGGATCCTCAATCCTGGCGACACTGACTATAAAGTGGGCGCGGTGGTGCAGCGCGAGGCGGTCGAAAAGGCCAATAACGCTGTGGCCGGCAAAAAGCAGCAGGCCGAAATTGAAGCTCACTCGGATTACTTGTCGGCTTGGGAAGAAGACAAGTACATCATTGCCCAGGCGAATGTGGCAATCGATCAAAAAGGACGAATCGTTGAAGATCTGGTGAACGCACGCCAGGCCGGAAACTTCGTTCTGAAGTCACGCGAAGAAGTGGATTACATCGACGTTTCTCCAAAGCAGCTTGTTTCCGTCGCTGCCAGCTTGATCCCGTTCCTTGAAAACGACGACGCGAACCGCGCGTTGATGGGATCGAACATGCAACGGCAGGCCGTGCCGCTGCTGCGCGCCGATGCTCCCTATGTGGGCACCGGCATGGAGAAGGTGACGGCCCGCGATTCCGGCGCGGTAGTGCTTTGTAAGCGCGCCGGGCTGGTGGATTCGGTGGATTCCGAGCGCATCATCGTGCGCGTGGAAGGCGCGGCGCACGAAGGTCAGCTTTCGCGCGAGGTGGGGGCTGACATTTATCAGCTCACCAAGTTCAAGCGCTCGAATCAGAACACCTGCATCAACCAGAAGCCCATCGTGCAGGTAGGCCAGAGAGTCACCAAGGCCCAGGTTCTGGCGGACGGGCCTTGCACCGACCTGGGAGAACTGGCTCTTGGGCGGAACGTGCTGGTGGCCTTCATGCCTTGGCGGGGGTATAACTTCGAAGACGCGATCCTGGTCAGCGAAAAGCTGGTCAAGGAAGATTACTACACCTCGATTCACATCGAGGAGTTCGAAATCGAGGCGCGCGACACCAAACTGGGGCCCGAGGAAATCACGCGCGACATCCCCAACATAGCCGATTCGTTCCTGCGCAATCTGGATGAAAGCGGCGTCATCCGGGTGGGCGCCACGGTGAAGCCCGGCGACATCCTGGTGGGCAAAGTGACCCCCAAGGGAGAGACCCAGCTCACTCCCGAAGAAAAATTGTTGCGCGCCATCTTCGGCGAGAAGGCCGGCGACGTAAAAGACGCTTCCCTTTACTGCCCTCCGGGCATCGAGGGCACCATCGTCGACTGCAAGATTTTCTCGCGCAAGGGCCAGGAGAAGGACGAGCGATCGAAATCCATCGAGGAATCGCAAATCCAACGCCTGCAGCGCAACCTGCAGGACGAGATCCGGATTCTGACCGACGAGCGGGCTAAGCGGTTGGGGAATCTGCTCGACGGCAAGAAACTGCTGGCCGACCTGCACGACGAGAAGACCAACAAACGCCTGCTCTCCAAAGACACGGAGCTGACGCGCGAGCTCATCGAGAAGATGAAGTCGCGCGATCTGAAGCGCATGCGCTTGACTGCCAAGGACCCGCGGTTGAACGAACAAATCGACGAAATCGAAGAGATGACGTCGCGCCAGATCGACGTGCTGGAAAAAATCACCGACGAGAAGATCGCCAAGCTGCGCAAGGGCGACGAACTGCCGCCGGGCGTGATCAAACTGGTGAAGGTCTACATCGCCATGAAGCGCAAGCTTTCGGTGGGCGATAAGATGGCCGGGCGCCACGGGAACAAGGGCGTGATCGCGCGCATTCTTCCGGACGAGGACATGCCGTACCTGCCCGACGGCACGCCCGTGGAAATCGTGCTCAATCCTCTGGGTGTGCCCTCCCGTATGAACGTGGGGCAGATTCTGGAGACGCACCTCGGGTGGGCGGCGCAGGCGTTGGGCGTGCATTTTGCAACCCCCGTGTTCGACGGCGCCACGGAGCGGGAAATCAAAAAGAATCTGGCCGAGGCCAAGTTGCCGTCGTCCGGCAAGACCATCCTGTTCGACGGAATGACGGGCACGCAGTTTGAGCAGCCGGTGACGGTGGGCTACATCTACATGATGAAGCTCTCGCATCTGGTCGACGATAAGATCCACGCGCGCTCGATCGGACCGTACTCGCTGATTACCCAGCAGCCGCTGGGCGGCAAGGCCCAGTTCGGGGGCCAGCGCTTCGGCGAAATGGAGGTTTGGGCCCTGGAAGCTTACGGCGCCGCGTACATCCTGCAGGAGCTGCTGACGGCGAAGTCGGACGATGTGTATGGCCGCGCCAAGATCTACGAGGCGATCGTGAAGGGCGAAGCGGCCATCGAGCCGGGCGTGCCGGAGTCGTTTAACGTGCTCATCCGCGAATTGCAGTCGTTGTGCCTCGATGTGGAATTGATGAAGAAGCCGCGCGAAGTGCCGGATACGGCGCTGGCGGCGGACTAAGAAGAACCGGGCACAGGCAGCAATGCCCGTGCCCCCGGTGGTCAGGGTTTTTGGGCTGTCCAAAAGAACTGGAGGCAATTTTGAGATCCTCTCCGTACGATCGGGCGAATCTGATTGCGGATTTCGATTCCATCCGCATTTCACTGGCATCTCCGGAAAAGATCCGGAGCTGGTCACACGGCGAAGTCACCAAGCCGGAAACGATCAATTACCGGACCTTCAAGCCGGAGCGCGACGGGCTGTTCTGCGCGCGCATCTTCGGTCCGACTCAGGATTGGGAGTGCTTGTGCGGAAAATACAAGCGCATGAAGCACCGCGGCGTCATCTGCGATAAGTGCGGCGTGGAAGTCACGCTGGCGCGCGTCCGCCGCGAGCGGCTCGGGCATATCGAACTGGCCAGCCCCTGCTCCCACGTGTGGTTCTTCAAGGGTCTGCCCAGCCGCATCGGCCACCTGCTCGACATCACGCTCCGCGAGCTGGAGCGCGTGCTCTATTTCGAGGCCTTCGTGGTGGTGGACCCGGGCGAAGTGGAGGGTCTGAGCCAGAGCGAAGTCATCACCGACGAGCGCAAGCGGCAGCTCGACCAGGAGCATCCCGGTAAGTTCGTTGCCATGATGGGCGCCGAAGGCATTAAGGAGTTGCTCAGGAAAGTCGACGTGGAAGCGCTCAGCGAAGAGATTCGCGAGCGTATGAAAACCGAGCAGTCGCAGCAGAAGAAGCTCAAATTCGCCAAGCGTCTGCGCGTGGTGGAATCGTTCCGCAAATCCGGCAACAAACCGGAGTGGATGATCCTGGACGTGATCCCGGTGATTCCGCCGGAGCTGCGCCCGCTGGTGCCGCTGGACGGCGGCCGGTTCGCCACCTCCGACCTCAACGATCTGTACCGCCGCGTGATCAACCGCAACAACCGGTTGAAGAAGCTCATGGAGCTGCACGCCCCGGACGTGATCGTGCGCAACGAAAAGCGTATGCTGCAAGAAGCGGTGGACGCGCTGTTCGATAACGGGCGCCGCGGCCGGGTGCTGCGCGGCGCCAACAACCGCCCGCTGAAATCGCTCTCCGACACGCTGAAGGGCAAGCAGGGACGATTCCGCCAGAACCTGCTGGGCAAGCGCGTCGATTATTCCGGCCGCTCGGTCATCGTGGTCGGTCCCGAGTTGCGCCTCAACCAGTGCGGCCTTCCCAAGAAAATGGCCCTCGAGCTGTTCAAGCCGTTCATCTACCATCGGCTGGAGCAGCGGGGCCACTGCACCACCATCAAGCAGGCCAAAGAACTGGTGGAACAGCAGGACCCGGTGGTTTGGGACATTCTCGAGGAAGTCATCAAAGACCATCCCATTCTGCTCAACCGCGCTCCCACGCTGCACCGCCTCGGCATCCAGGCGTTCGAGCCGGTCCTGGTGGAAGGTAAGGCCATCAAAATTCACCCGCTGGTCTGCACCGCTTTCAACGCGGATTTCGACGGCGATCAGATGGCCGTGCATATTCCACTTTCGCCCGAGGCGCAGATCGAAGCTTCGACCCTGATGCTTTCCTCCAACAACATTCTTTCGCCCGCGCACGGGTCGCCCATCGCGGTGCCGACGCAGGACATGGTGCTGGGCTGCTACTACCTGACCAAGGCCCGGCCGGGCGCCAAGGGCGAAGGGCGCACGTTCGCTTCGACAGACGACGTGCTGATCGCGCTCGAAATGGGGGAGGTGGAAACGCTCACGCCGATCAAGCTGCGCTATACCGGCCGCGTGATCGACCTGGTGCACGCGTTCGACAACCAGAACATGCTGCATACCGAGCCGATCGAATTCATCAAGCAGTACATGGAGACCACGGTCGGCCGGGTGATCTTGAACGATCACCTTCCTCAAGATATGCCGTTCATCAACGGCCTCCTGAAGAAAAAGGGGCTCGGACAGCTCGTGCAGTACTGCTACCTCAAGTTCGGGTTGCAGGTGACCGTGGGAATGCTGGACGAGGTGAAGGCGCTCGGGTTCCTGTACGCGACGCGCGCGGGCATCTCGATCGGCATCGACGACATGGTGGTCCCCAGTGAGAAGCAGGGGCTGGTGCGCGACGCCGAAAAGGAAGTGGTCCTGGTCGAGAATCAATATCAGGACGGCGCCATCACCCACGGCGAGCGCTACAACAAGATCATCGAAATCTGGTCAAAGGTCACCGAGCGCGTTTCCGACGAAATGTTCCAGGCCATGGAAGAGGACGACCGTACGGGCCGCTACCTCAATCCGATCTACATCATGGCCGACTCGGGCGCGCGCGGTTCCAAACAACAGATCCGCCAGCTCTCGGGGATGCGTGGTTTGATGGCCAAACCCTCGGGCGAGATCATTGAAACTCCGATCACGGCGAACTTCCGCGAGGGCCTGGACGTGTTGCAGTACTTCATCTCAACCCACGGCGCCCGCAAGGGTTTGGCCGACACCGCGTTGAAGACGGCCGACTCGGGCTACCTGACGCGGCGCCTGGTGGACGTGGCGCAGGACGTAATCGTCAGCGAAAACGACTGCGGCACCACTGAGGGCATCTACGTCGAGCCGATTATCGAATCCGGCGAAATCATCGAACCGCTGCGCGACCGCATCGTGGGCCGCGTAGCGCTCGAAGATCAAAGGGACTATGAAGGCAACGTGATCGTCGGAGTGAACCAGGAGATCACCGAAGACCTGGCGGCGGCGATTCAGGCAGCCGGTATCGAGCGCGTGAAGATTCGCTCGGTGCTCACTTGCGAATCGAAGCGCGGCGTTTGCGTGGCCTGTTACGGGCGCAACCTGGCGACCGGACGCTTGGTGGAGCGCGGAGAAGCGGTGGGTGTGATCGCGGCGCAGTCCATCGGCGAGCCGGGAACGCAGTTGACCATGCGTACGTTCCACATCGGAGGCACGGCGACCCGCATCAGCGAGCAGTCCACCCAGGACGCCAAATCCGATGGCTTTGCCCGCTACATCGGTATCCAGACCGTGCGCAGCAAGGCTAACGAACTGATCGCCATGAACCGCAACGGCATCATGGCGGTGGTCGACGACAAGGGCCGCGAGAAAGAGCGCTACCCCGTGGTATACGGCGCGCGCGTGCTGGTGGAAGACGGCGCTCCCGTGAAGCAGAACCAGATCCTGCTGGAGTGGGACCCCTACACGTTCTCGATCCTGACCGAAGTCGGCGGCGCCGTGCACTTCAAGGACCTGGTCGACGGCCTGACGCTGCAAGAGCAGGTGGACGAGGTGACCGGAATGTCCCAGTTGGTGGTGACCGATTCGCCCGATGAGAAACGCCAGCCGACCATCGAAGTCCGGCCGGAGGGCTCATCGGCGGCCGCTCGTGGCGATCGTAAGAAATACCTCATGCCGACCCATGCCCACCTGATGGTGCATGACGGCGAAGAAGTCCACGCCGGCGACGTGCTGGCCAAGATCCCGCGCGAAACCACCAAGACCAAGGACATCACCGGCGGTCTGCCGCGCGTGGTGGAGTTGTTCGAAGCGCGCAAGCCGCGCGAGACGGCCATCATCGCGGAGATCAACGGCGTGGTGAAGTACGGCGAAGTGACCAAGGGCCAGCGCAAGATCTTCGTGGTGGGCGACGATGGCGAGCAGCGCGAATATTCGCTGCCGCGCGGCGTGCACATCAACGTTCAGGAGGGCGAGCGGGTGAAAGCCGGCGAGCCGCTTATGGACGGACCCCGCGATCCCCACGACATCCTCAGAGTGCTCGGCGAGAAGGAACTGCAGAAGTACCTGGTCAACGAGATTCAGGAAGTCTACCGCTTGCAAGGCGTCAACATCAACGACAAGCACCTGGAAACCATCTCGCGCCAGATGATGCGCTGGGTGAAGATACAGGATATCGGCGATACCGAGTTCCTTCCCGAGGAGATTGTGGACAAATTCAAGTTCCGCGCCGAGAACCAGAGGGTCATCGAGGCGGGCGGACGCCCGGCGCAGGGCGAAGCCCAACTCCTGGGCATCACCAAAGCTTCCCTCTCGACCGATTCGTTCATTTCGGCGGCATCCTTCCAGGAGACCACGCGCGTGCTCACCGAAGCCGCCATTAACGGCAAGGTGGACTACCTCCGCGGCCTGAAAGAGAACGTGATCATGGGCCGCCTGGTTCCGGCCGGCACCGGCATGGAGTATTACCGGAAGGTGAAGATCGCGGGCGAGGACGTAGTGGAAGAGCCCGTCGCCGAGGCCACGCTGGACGCCATCCCCGGCTACGACGAGGAAGCGCGTATCCAGTACGCCGGCGGCCTCCCCGAGGATACGGGGGAGGAGTCGCTGGCGGAGTAAAGCAAACACTAGAAACTTGTGGGCGGCAGTAGGCGCCGTGGCCTGCGCGTTTTGGGCCGCCGAACCGGTAACCGCTGCCGTCTAAGGCAAGCCCCACAGTCAAAAGACCGCGAAGGCAGTCGCGGTAAGCCAAACCGTGCGCCGGGCAGAACGCCGGGCGGGCCAGTTACCGATAAACCCTCTCGCAGCGCGTGGTGGCGGTGCAGGAGGAGGAGCGCCGGCGGGTCGCGCGCGAACTGCATGATGAAGTGGGTCAAGCCATTTCCGCCGTTCTGGTCGGACTGGGCCAAGTGGAGAACCGTTTGCCGGCTGGTTACCGGCCTGTATCGACCCGCATCGGCGCAAGGCCTTTCATTGCACATTGAGCGGCATGAAGGGACCGAGTTGGTTACGGAGAATCCGGCGGTCCGCATTCCCCTGTCTGCCCTTTTCGAAAATTGAGATTCGCGCCGAGGTCTTGTAATCGTGCGCTCATTGGCGCGAGACGTGCTCGTGTGCCGCGGTATGAAATCACTATTCGCCAAATGCGGGATTGCTCTGCTTTCGCTTTTTGCCCCGAGCGTCTTCGCCCAGAGCGCCTCCCAGGACATTAAAAATGCGGGGCACGAGGCCAAAGAGGCCGCCAAAGAAACTGGCCAAGCGACGGCGAAAACCACCAAGCATGTTGCCCGGAAGGTGAAGAGCACCACTAAAAAAGTGGTGAATAAAGCAGCGGAGGGAACCCAAAAGGGCGCCGATAAGGTAAGGCAGAAGACCGAGTAGGCCTGCGCCTTCCGGCCGTCATCCAGCGGAGCGGGGGCAGCGGGGGGCTGGTATATGACAATCCTCGCTCAACCGTGCGATAGTAATAAAGAACGCCGCGTCCCGGGGTAAGACTCTTTGAGACGAACTCTGCTGTTTTTCTGCCTGACTGCCTCTCTGCTCGCCGATCCGGCAGCAACGCCACAATTGGCCGCCGTAATCGTACTTAGTCCCGAAAATTGGCGAAGTGGTCCGTCTCCTTCGGACTGGCAGGTCAAGGTCAACCACGGCCGGCCCGATATTTCCCCGTGTGCCGATCGCGACGGCTCCTGCCTCCATTTGAAGAGCGTCCGATCGTCTTTTTCTCTGGAACGTGGCGTCGACGTGGACCCCTACGAGAACCGCTACCTCGCCTGGCGCTGGAAGGTCACCGCGCTGCCCGAGGGCGGAGACTTCCGGCGCGCAGCCACCGATGACCAGGCCGCCCAGCTTCTGGTCGCCTTTGCGGATCGCCGCGTGCTCACCTACATTTGGGATTCCACGGCCCCCAAGGGAACCATGCAGAACGCCAGCTCCGTTCCCCTGGTCCACATTTACGCCGTGGTTTGTGAATCGGGCACGGCCGAGGCTAATAGTTGGGTTCCGGAGACCCGCGATGTGGCCGCCGATTACGAGCAAGCTTACGGCAAAGCGGCGCCGCACGTCAAAGGCTTACGCATTCAAATCAATTCCCAACACACCGGCACCTCCGCGGAGAGCTATTTCGGACAAGTGGTCTTCCGCAACAAGCCTCAATAATGATCCTGGTGACGGGAGCCAGCGGCTTCATCGGGAGGCATCTGGTAGAGGAACTCCGCGCCCGTGGAAAGCCGCCGCGCTGTCTGGTTCGACGGGAAAGCTTTGCCCAGGAGTATCCCGGCATCGATTACGTCCTGGGAGATTTGGCCACCGGCGCCGGCATCGAAGCGGCAGTGCGCGGTGTTGACCTGATTATTCACCTGGCCGGCGTCACCAAGGCCATCAGCCCCAGCGATTATTACACCGGCAACGCGCGCACCACGGAAAAGCTGGCCCGCGCGATTGCCGGGCGGTCCATACGGCTGCTGCATGTGAGTTCGCTGGCGGCGGTGGGCCCGAGCCCGGATGGCGTTCCCGTTACCGAGGATTCCGAACCGCACCCGCTCTCGCACTACGGCCGGTCGAAGCTGGAGGCTGAGCAGGTAGTCCGGGCCTTCCTGCCGGACGCCGTGATCCTCCGCCCGCCGGTCGTGTATGGCCCCCGGGATACCGGCGTTTTTCAGGTAATTCAGCCGCTCAGCCATGGCGTAGCTGTGGAAATCGCGGGCGGCGAACGGTGGTTGAGCGTGGTTTACGTGAGGGACCTCGTGGAAGGCCTGCTTGCCGCGTCAGCCAGCCCCCAGGCGGCTGGACGGACCTATTTCCTTGCCCATCCCCAGCCCGTCTCCTGGAGCCAACTGGCGGGCACGGCTGCGCGCCTGATGGGCCGGCGTACGCGCCTGCTACGCATTCCCGTGAGCGCCGCACGAGCCGTGGGCTACGCGGCGGAATTCTGGTCCCGTGTCAGCCGGAAGGCCTCCGTCCTCTCGCGCGACAAGATTCGCGAAGCCGAGTGCCTCACCTGGACCTGTGACTCGCGCCGCGCCGCCGCCGAGTTGAATTTCCAAGCCCACACCCCGCTGGAGATCGGTTTAGCCGCCACGTTGCGGTGGTACAAGGAGGCCGGTTGGCTCCATTTCTGACTGCGGAGGGCCGCCTGTGGCCTGTGGATAAGCTGATCCTCGCCTACTTCGGCTTCGCCGCCATGCTCATCCTCGGCTGGTGGAAAGACCTTCCCGATGCCGCCGGATTGTTGGCATTTCACATTCTGGGTGCCGGCCTTTTGCTTTACGAGATCTGGCGGCCCAACCGCATGACCTTCGTCCTCCGCCACTGGTATCCACTGTTTTATGTCGCAGCCTGTTACAAGGAAATGGCGCTGTTGATCCCCGCCGTCCGACATTCCGATGCGGACCAATGGCTGGCTGACGTGGATTATGCCATCTGGCATGCCAATCCCACCGTCTGGCTGGAGCGAGTTCACACGCCGGCTCTCACCGAATTTTCACAAATCGTTTATACCTTTTTTGTGCCGGCCGTTTTGCTGGTCGCCTTCCTGCTGTGGCGCCGCCGGCACTATGCGGAATTCCAGTATTATGCCTTTCTGATTGCCCTGGGATTCCTGGTCTCGTATGTCGGATACCTGATCGTGCCGGCGCGGGGACCTCGATTCCTGCTCAAGGATTTACAGCATTTCCCGCTACAGGGCCTGTGGTTTTTCAACACGATGCAAGGGGCGCTGGACCGCCTGGAATCGGCCCATTACGATTGTTTTCCCAGCGGTCACACGGAACTCACCATCCTGGCGTGGTGGAGCGCCCGCCGGCTCAGAAATCCTCTGTTCTGGCTGTATTTTGCCTACACTCTCGGCATCATTTTTGCTACAGTTTATCTTCGATACCACTATACGATCGATGTGTTGGCCGGGGCCGCCGTGGCAACGAGTCTTCTTGTAGCCGCCCCCGCAATCTATCGAAACCTGACAGAAAAGGGGCTAAAGGTTGGGAGGAGTTGAGGTTGTCGCGGCAGGAAAACGAGAGCTGAAGGATTTTGTCGAGCTGCCGTACGCGCTTTACCGCGATGATCCTCATTGGGTACCGCCGCTGCGCATCGCGGTGAAGGAGTTGCTCGACCGCGAAAAACATCCATTTTACGCCAACGCCGAAGCCGAGTTTTTTTTGGCCCGCCGTGACGGGCGCGTAGTAGGTCGGATCGCTTCCATCATCGACCGGAATCACAACCGGGTTCACGATGAGAAGGCCGGCTTTTTCGGGTTCTTCGAATGCATAGACGATGCAGATGTGGCCAGGGCGCTGTTGATGCGCGCCCGCCAATGGACCTTCGAGCGGGGCGCCCAATTCCTGCGTGGCCCCGTCAACCCCTCAACCAACTATGAATGCGGCATGTTGATCGAGGGCTTCGACTCCGACCCCATGATAATGATGACTTACAATCCAACCTACTATCCGCCCTTGATGGATCAGGTGGGGTTGCGGAAGGTCAAGGATCTGTGGGCCTACATCAGCAGTTCGGACAAGGTCGCGCTGGAAAAAATTGAACGTGCGTCCCGGCGGGCGTTGGCGAAAAACGGGGTTCGGGTCCGCCCGATTAACATGAAAGACTTTCCGGCGGAAGTCGCCCGGGTTTGGGAGGTGTATGGCGCGGCCTGGAGCCGCAACTGGGGTTTCGTCCCCATGTCCCGCGAAGAGTTCTTCCTGATGGGCAAAGAGATGAAGCAAATTCTCAAGCCCGAACTGGTCCTGATCGGCGAAGTAGGCGATCGCATGGTGGGTTTCGCGTTGGCATTGCCCGACATCAATCAGGCGCTGAAGCCAGCCCGGGGGAAACTACTCCCCACGGGGCTGCTCAAAATCCTGTATTATCAGCGTTTGGTCAAAAGTGTTCGGGTGCTCGCGCTGGGCGTGGTGGAAGAGCACCGCGCCTCCGGGTTGGCGGCCGGTTTTTACGCCACCCTCGTTCACAATGCCCGCAAACTGGGCTACGGGCCCTGCGAGATGTCCTGGATTTTGGAGGACAATACCTTAATGAATCGCTCCCTGGAGGTGATGGGCGCGAAGCGGTACAAGACCTATCGAATATACGAATGGAGCTGAGGATCATGCGTGTACCGAGCACCGAAGTCACCGGTAAGAAGAAAGCTAGCGGATCCAACGATATTTTTGAGAAATGCCGAAATTTCACTCGTCCTGGTGATTTGCAATCCGCCGGCCTCTACATGTACTTCGAGGTTTTTTCCGACCGGGAAGGGTGTGATCCGGGCGAGGTACGGCTGGGCAACCGCAAAGTACTGATGTTCGGGTCCAACGATTACCTCGACCTGATTTCCCATCCGAAAGTGAAAGAAGCCGCTACCCAGGCCATCAGGAAATATGGGAGCGGTTGCAGCGGATCCCGTCTCCTGAACGGCACGCTCGATCTGCATATTAAGCTGGAAACCGAACTGGCGGCCTTCGTCCATAAGCAGTCGGCCTTGATCTTCGGCACCGGCTTCCAAGCCAACTACGCGACTCTCTCGGCCCTCACCGAGAAGGGCGACGTGATGATTTGCGATCACAACCTGCACGCCAGCCTGGTGGAGGGCGCATTGCGCTCGCCGGCGCGGACCGCTCGGTTCCGCCACAACGATCTCGATCATTTCGAACGCTGCTTGGAGAACTGCCCTCCCGACGAAAAGATCCTGATCGTTTCCGAAGGCGTGTTCAGCATGGAGGGCGACGTCGCCGACTTGCAGGGCATCATGAAGCTGGCCAAGCCCTATGGGGCGCGGGTTTACGTCGATGAAGCTCATGGCATCGGTGCCGAGGTGACTTGACACCAGGTCGTCGAACCTGAGCCGCCATTTGTCGCGGGGAGCCTTGACTCCCGGGAAGTCGACCTCGATGCCGATCACGGTGTCCTCGAACTCAACGAGCAGCTCACGGGCGGCATTGGGCTTGAGCTGCATCTTGCGCATACGCCAAGGTGGGGCTGGCTCGCGTGGTGGCAGCGTGACGACGGCGCCTGGCTCGGAACGGCGAAGATGGGGCGAGCTTAGCCGAAGCGAAGGACGCGATGATGGTAGCGCCGACGTAGCCGAGCATCAGTTCCCGAACGTGCGGCCGATCGTCACGATGACCGACGTGTGTGATGGATCCGCGATCGCATGATCAGCCCCGGTGCACGGAAAGCTCACGGGCGCCTGCTCCTTCGCCGCGAGGTTGACCATCGTGACATCATCCGAGCACTTCCGCTCCTCGCCCTCGAAGATCGCGAAGTGCAGTTCAACTGCCTTGTAGGGCACCGGACTCCAGAACGAGAAGTCCACCCGAGGGATGGCAGGGTTGCCGTGGAAGCGGCCTACGCGATCTAGGTGGTAACAAATCCCGTGCGCAAGAACCGTCCAGCTTGCAGGGCAAGTCTGGCTCTGCAGAGGGCTCGGCGTGGCTCCGACCGCTGTCTCCTCGGTCTTCGCTCTCTCTGCTGCATACGCATCCAGCTGCGCGATCCGCTCCTTGTCCTTCTCCTCTTCCTCGTGTCGTTTGCTATCGGCGGCGAGTGCGGCATCGCTGTCTAAGCACACAGAATCTCCCTTTGCTGT
>Ga0209698_10006227_pt1 | contig 12712 bp, 9 predicted proteins | sample LitLauG_LLR_2012_FD_187203 | JGI IMG/M metagenome (GOLD analysis project Ga0209698, IMG submission 187203) | Freshwater sediment microbial communities from Pennsylvania, USA - Little Laurel Run_MetaG_LLR_2012 (SPAdes) (version 2) | ecosystem: Environmental > Aquatic > Freshwater > Creek >...
AGAATGTAAAAGAACTGCTGGGCCCGCTCATGGTGATGCCGGATTTCAGCCGCGCCGGACGGCATGAGTTCTTCGATCACACTCAATTGCGGATCCCTGACCAAATACCATCCATCGCAATTGTCGCCCCAGCGATAGTGCTCGGCATTTCCCCGATTGACCGGCGTCGATTGGCCTACGATCTTCTCTGATCTTGATCCGCCGTCGGATACGATTCTCCGCGCCATACTTTTCGTCTCCCATCGATCAGTGTAGTCTTGTCGCGATGAACCAGCCCACATCGAATCCGAATATAGAGCCGGCCCGACAGTTGCTGCGCCAGACCGTTGCCACGCTCGCCTACCGGGGCGGCAAAACACTGCGCCACGCGCCGCCGGAGTTCTCTTCTTTTCAGGCCGGTCACGGCCTGCGCACCCCGGGCCAGATCCTGGCACATATCGGTGATCTGCTCGATTGGGCGCTTTCCATCGCCATCGGCCACCAAACTTGGCGGGACTCCAAACCGATTCCTTGGGAGCAAGAAGTCGAGCGCTTTTTCGCAGCGCTCAGAAAGTTCGACGATTTCCTCGCGTCGGCCGAGCCCGTTCAGGTGCCGCTTGAGAAGTTATTTCAGGGGCCCATCGCCGATGCCCTTACGCACGTAGGCCAGATCGCGATCCTCCGTCGCATGGCGGGTTCGCCAGTGAAAGGCGAGAACTATTACGCCGCTGATATCCAAACAGGCCGCGTCGGGGTCGATCAGTCTCCGCCCAAACGGGAATTCTGATGGACAAGGCTGCCCGCCGCCTCTTTCGGTTACAATGACCGCATAAAGCCGAATCCTGCGGCGTCGTGCGCCGCTCGAACGAGGGTACGTCCTTTGGCGACAGGTGAAGTGACCTCTGGTTCCGCGAACGTTCTGCAGTTACCCAACCACAAGCTCAAGGTAAAGATGGCGGGGCAGCGTGCCTGCAATGAAAAAGACGCAAAGGGCAAGTTCTGCGGCGGACACTTAAAGCGCTGGTTCTACATGAAGGACTTAATCGAGCGCGAATGTGGTGACGTTGAGAAGGCCATGGGGCCGAATGCCGAAGTCTATCGCTGCGAGAACTGCAAGGCGTTGTATCTGCCTCATCCCGGAGAGGCCAAGCTAAACGTGGCCGGCCAGGGAATGAAGTCGGTATTCGGACTGACACTGCCGCCGAAGGAAAAATAGTCTTGCAGCCCCGAGCGACAAGCTTGGAGCTGTGAGCAACCACGTCGAATCTGGGGTGCATCCATTTTGCTCGCGGCTCAAGGCTCGCGACTCGAAGCTCTTCCATGAATACCTCCGACCTCATCTACGACTGGAACAAGATCGTCCCGCCGGGGATGAAGCCACTGGGTTCAGTTCTCCTCAATGACGAGAGCCTTCGCGATGGCCTGCAATCTCCTTCCGTACGCGATCCGTCGATTCCAGAGAAGATCGAAATCCTCCACCTGATGGAGTCGCTTGGCATCAATGCGCTCGATCTCGGTCTCCCGGGCGCTGGGCAGCGTGCGATCGAAGCGGTGACCGCACTGGCTCGCGAAATCGCGTCGCACAACATGAAGATTCGTGCCAACTGCGCTGCGCGGACACACGAAGACGATATTCGGCCGATAGCGGAGATCGTGCAGAAGACCGGCCTGCCGATCGAGGCCGCGACTTTCATTGGCTCAAGCCCAATCCGCCGCTTCACAGAAGGATGGACCGACGACTTCCTGCTCCAAACCACGGAAAAGGCCGTGAAGTATGCGGTCTCACTCGGCCTCGATGTCATGTACGTCACCGAGGACACCAGCCGTTGCGATCCAGAAACCGTCAAACGCCTCTACTCAACGGCGATTAATTGTGGCGCCCGCGCCATCGGCATCTGCGACACCGCCGGACACGCCACCCCCATGGGCGCCCTTGCCCTTGTGCGCTTTGTGATTGCAGAAGTCGTGAAGCCCTCGGGCGAGAAAATTCGCGTGGACTGGCACGGCCACAGCGATCGCGGCCTCGCGATCGCTAACTCTATGGCCGCCGTGATCGCCGGAGCCAACTGCGTCCATGGCTGCGCCATTGGACTGGGCGAACGCGTAGGCAATACGCAAATCGACCAGATGCTGGTGAATCTCAAGTTGATGGGTGTTCCGCCCTGGGACCAGCAGGACCTTACCAAGCTGAAGCAATACTGCCAGGCCGTCTCGCGAGCGACTGGTGTCCCGATTCCTGCCAACTATCCCGTCGTCGGCGACGATGCGTTTCGCACCGCCACCGGCGTCCATGCCGCCGCCATCATCAAGGCTTACCACAGGAATGACATCGAACTGGCGAACACCGTCTATTCCGGCGTCCCGTCGCATGTCTTCGGACTCGACCAGATCATCGACGTAGGGCCGATGAGTGGTAAGTCGAACGTCCTCTTCTGGCTCGAACGCCACGGCATCCCTGCCACCGAAGATGTCGTCGACCGTATTTACCAGCGCGCCAAGAAGAGCGATCACACGCTCAGCGAGTCAGAAATTCTCGAGTGCGTACCGGAAGTAAAGAAAGCCTGAGATTCATGGCAGAACCTCTTCGACATGCCATTCTCGGTGCAGGAGGAATCGGTGGCCTGATGGGTGCTTGCCTGGCACAGTCAGGCGTCCCCGTGACAATGGTGGTCAGGCGCGAATCGCTCGCGCAGTATCCGCGCACCGTTCGCCTGGAGAGTCCCTTCGGCAACATTACCGCTCCCGTAGAGTGTGCGGCCGAAGTGCCGCCCGCTGACGTTCTTTGGATCACGGTGAAAGCAACGCAACTCACAGCGGCACTAGCCGCCTTCACAAATCCCGCTGCAGTCAAAGCTATCGTGCCGCTTCTCAACGGGATTGATCATCTATCGTTGCTGCGCTCGAAATACGGCGACGAAAAAGCGATTCCCGCCACCATCGCTGTTGAGTCCGAGCGTGTTGCGCCCGGACACATCGTCCATCGCACTCCATTTGCGCGGCTGAATGTCTCCGCGACCGGACAATCCCTGCTCGGTCCTACCCTCGACGAACTTCAACACCTCGGCTTCGAGTGCAAGTTCATCGCCGACGAAGCCACGCTGATGTGGAGCAAGATCGTCTTCCTCGCCCCGTTCGCGCTGACCACCAGTGCCGCCGATCGTACGACGGGGGCCGTCATTGGGGATCCCGAGTGGAGGTCGAAACTGGAATCCTGTGTGCGGGAAGCGTGTGCCGTCGCCTTGGCGGAGGGCGCAAAAGTGAACGCCGATGCGGTGATTGCCGCCATGCTAAAGATGCCGCCGGACATGCGCAGCTCGATGCAGAAGGATGTCGAGAAACACAATCCCCCCGAGCTCGACGCGATTGCCGGGCCCATATTGCGGGGAGCGCGTCGCCATGGCCTGCAGACTCCGACGACGACGCAATTGATAGCGGCAATCGAGCGGAGAATGGGCATGCAAAAGGCTGTCTAATTGGTGATTTCTCGACGCAAGACGGCCCCCAAGACCGCTATCTTCCGTAACTCCCCTACCCACCGTCGGCAATCCCCATCCATTGCAACCCGTTGTAAACTTACGCCATACACCTGATGACTCCGGTGCCTCCACGTGCGGACTTGCCAGAGCTCGCACTTTCCGTGCAACAGGAAGTGGCTCGCCTAGCCGCGTCCCCGGAGGTTCGTTCGGCGTTCAACTGGCTGCGCCTGCAGGAGCCGCAACTGACCCACTGGCAGATGGAGATGGCCCGCATTCCGGCGCCACCCTTCGGCGAATCGGCCCGGGCTGCCTGGCTGGCGGAGCGGTTCCGCGAACTCGGTCTCGACGACGTCCGCATCGACGACGTCGGCAACGTGTTCGGCACGCATCCCGGCTTTGGCCGCCGTTATGTCGCGCTCAGTGCTCACATCGACACCGTTTTTCCGGCCAACACGCCTCTGAACATTCGCCAGCAGGGAAGCCGCATCTACGGCCCCGGCGTTTCCGACAACGGCGCGGGAGTGGTCGCAATGCTGGCCATTGCCTCGCTTTTGCGCAACGTCCGCGTTCGTCATGCCTTGCCGTTTGTGTTTATTGGGAACGTCGGCGAAGAGGGGGAGGGCGACCTGCGCGGCATGCGCCACATCTTTTCGACGCCACGCTGGAAGGACTCCATCGCTTACAGTCTCATCCTCGACGGTGCCGGCGCTGACACGATCGTCGCCGAGGCCCTTGGCAGCCGCCGCTTCGAAGTCATCGTCCGCGGCCCGGGCGGCCATTCCTGGAGCGATTTCGGAGCTCCCAATCCCATCGTCATCCTCGCCAAGGCGATCGAGACTTTTACCGCAACGCCAGTTCCCAGCGCTCCGAAAACCACTTTTAACATCGGCGTAATTCGAGGCGGCACGTCGGTGAATTCCATTCCGGAATCGGCCAGCATGAAGGTCGATATTCGCTCGACCTCGATGACCGAAATGGAGCGTCTGGAGCAATCCCTGCGTCTGGCCCTCAATCGTGCTGTGGAAGACGAAACCATGGTTGCCGAGATGCGCTCTCCCGCGCAGAAGCGGCCTTCGGGAGTGAGTTGCGAGGTCGTGGTCATCGGCAGCCGCCCAGCCGGAGAGTTATCCGCCAACGCAAGAATCCTGCAGGTGATTCGCGGCGTCGATGCACAACTTTCTAACGCAGCCCACGTGCAGCGCGCGTCGACCGACGCAAACATCCCGCTGTCGCTCGGGCAGGAAGCGATCGCGATCGGTGGAGGCGGTTCCGGCGGTGGTGCGCATACTTTGCAGGAGTGGTTCGATTCCAATGGGCGCGAACTCGGATTGAAGCGCATTTTGCTGACAATGCTTGCGCTCGCGGGGGTGGGAGAATGAGTCTGGTCCAGGGTACGCGCAGTCTGCAATGGTTTGGCTGTTTTGTGATTTTTGTTCTGGTTGTGCCGAACGCGTTTTCCCAAACTACGACCACACCAGTCGTGAAGGCCGACATTATCTTCGAGCACGCCAATGTCTACACCGGCGTCCCCGCCAATACGCCCTTCGCCTCCATCCTCCGTGAAGAAGCGATTGCGGTTCGCGGCGACCGTATCGTGGCCGTCGGGAAAACTCTCGATCTGCAGAAACTGAAAGGGCCACAGACGCAGGTGATCGATCTGGGTGGACACTTCGTCATGCCCGGCTTCAACGATGCCCACCTGCATCTCGACGATGCTGGGGCTACAAAGCTGAGCGTCGACCTGACCGGCGTCAAGTCTCTCGACGAACTCCGCGAGCGTGTTGCGAAAAAAGTTGCAGAATCGAAACCCGGTGAATGGATCGTGGGCGGCGGTTGGGACGAAACACTTTGGCCGGTAAAGGTGACTCCCACACGGTGGGACCTCGACGAAGTATCGGGCGGCCACTCGGTTTTCCTTGCGCGCATCGATGGACATATTGCCGTAGCGAATACACGCGCTCTCCAGTTGGGCAGTATCACCTTGGCGAGCCGCGACCCGCAGGGCGGCCATATTGATCGCAACCAGACTGGTGAGCCGACTGGGATTCTCCGCGAAACGGCGCAAACTGCGGTGGCAGATGTGATCCCCAAACCGACTCACCAGCAGCGTCGGCAGGGGATCGAACTCGCCCTCGCCGATCTGGCTGAGCACGGCGTGACCTCAGCGCAGGATTACTCGCCCAATTGGGAAAGCTTTCAGATTTACGAAGAACTGGAAAAGGAAGGCAAACTGACCGCCCGGATTTCCGAGTGGCTGCCCTTCGATGAATCGGTGGCCGATCTCAGCACGAAGCGTTCGTCGCACTCGCAGACGGACCTCATGCTCCACACTGGCATGCTGAAGGGATTCATGGATGGCTCTCTGGGATCGCGCACCGCAGCCTTGCTGGAGCCGTATTCCGACGATGCCAAGAACTCCGGCCTTCCGCGTTACGATGCGGCGAAGTTGAATGACATGACCAAGGAGCGTGTTCTTGCCGGGTTTCAGATCGGTTTCCATGCTATCGGCGACAAGGGCGTGCAAATGGCCCTGGACGCCTTTGCAGAAGCCGAAAAAGCTGCCGCGGAAGGGCAAGTCAAGGCGCCGGATGGCTCCACGGATTTCCGGTTGCGCATCGAGCACGCGCAAGTCACCACTCTGGCAGAAATCGCGCGCTTCAAGCAGCTGAAAGTCATCGCCTCCATGCAACCGAGCCATGTGCTGACCGACATGCGCTGGGCGCAAGACCGCTTAGGCCCAAAGCGTGCCGAGACTTCTTACGCATGGCTGTCGTTTCTGAACAAAGGCGTCACGCTTGCCTTTGGGACGGACTATTCTGTCGAACCAGTGTCGCCTTTCCGCGGCTTGTACGCCGCTGTGACGCGGAAGAGCGAGAACGGCAAGCAGGAGTATTTTCCGGAACAGCGGATCACGATGGATCAGGCGGTTGCCGCTTACACGACGGGCTCCGCTTTCGCGGAGTTTGAAGAGAAAGAAAAAGGGAAGATCGTTCCTGGGATGCTGGCGGACTTCGTAGTCCTTGACCGCGACGTGACCGCCTCATCGCCAGAGAAGATTCTCGCGACGAAGGTCCTCCGCACTGTCGTCGGCGGAAAGACTGTCTACGAGGCCAAATAGAATACAGGAGTGCGTAACCGCGTCGAGGAATCGTCCTCGCATAACTCTTCTGAGGACTCTTGTTCGAATCCGAATTTCTGACCAGCGCTGAAGCAAGCCAATCGCGCTATCGCGAACGAATTCGTCACGCCACAGAAATTCTCTGCTCATCGTTCCCGCGAGCACCGTATTGCGGAAAATCTCCTGCAGTGCTTGCCGAATTGATCGGCTCTGATTTTCTCCCTGAACAACCCGCCCCAACAAACATCATTGAGCAAACTCTGCGCACGGTCGTGGAGAATTCCATCGCCCTTACACACCCGGGTACCGCGGCGCACCTGCACTGCCCGCCGTTACTTGCAGCGCTCAGCGCAGAAGTCGTGATCACCGCCCTGAACCAGTCGATGGATTCCTTCGACCAGGCACCGGTCGCAACCGTCGTCGAGCAAAAACTCGTGCGATGGCTGTGCAGTGAAGCGGGTTTCCCGGTCACTGGAGATGGCACCTTTACTGCTGGAGGCTCCCAGTCAAACTACATGGGCCTGCTGCTGGCGCGCGACGCATTTCTCCAGAAGCAGTGGACTTGGTCGGCACAGAAGTCTGGCCTCCCGCCCGATGCGCGAGAATTGCGAATTCTATGCTCGGAAGTAGCCCATTTCACCGTAGAAAAGTCAGCCTCGCAATTGGGGTTGGGGACCGATGCCGTCGTGCGGGTCGCGGTCGATGACCACTTTCGAATGAATCCTGAAGCCCTGCGCGATTCGCTGCACGCCTTGCGCGCGCAGGGGCTCTTCCCGATGGCCGTCGTGGCGACCGCGGGCACCACCGACTTCGGCTCAATCGATCCCTTGCCAGAATTAACCGAACTCGCCCACTCTTCAGGTGCGTGGCTGCACGTAGACGCTGCCTACGGAGGCGCTCTTCTTTTCTCCGCCCGGCATCGAGACAAGCTTCGCGCGATTGAAAATGCCGATTCGGTCAGCATCGACTTCCACAAGCTGTTCTGGCAGCCCATCCCGTGCAGCGTCTTCCTGCTTCGGGATGCAGCCCATTTCGAGCTTATTAAACTGCACGCCGACTATCTCAACCCCGAATCCCACGAAGAAGAAGGCATCCCGAATCTGGTTACAAATTCGCTGCTGACGACTCGCCGCTTCGACGCATTGAAGCTCTGGATTTCCTTTCAGTCCCTCGGCCGCCAGAAGCTAGCCGCCATGATCGATCGAACCATCGAACTCGCACGGAACACGGCGGCGTCAGTTCACAAGAGGCCCCAGCTCGAACTCGTGTGCGAACCGCAACTGAGCACAGTGGTCTTCCGCTACCGGCCATCCAACGCTGGCCTCGATGCCGACAAGATCAATGCCTACATCCGGCAGCGGCTTTTTGAGCAGGGAACTGCCGTCATAGGCCATACCATGGTTCGCAATCGCCAGTGCCTGAAGTTCACGTGTATGAATCCCATGACGAGCGAGGCTGAACTGGATCGCTTGTTAGAAATGATCGTCGAACAGGGGAGCGTGCTCGAAAACCGGGACACCCTGTAAGGACTTTCGGACTGACTGGGTGTCCCGAGGAAAACGCAGAAATTCTTTAAAAGAAGCGAGCTAGCCAGCGACTTCTTCCAGCAGTTTCTGATCGATATCGAAGTTTGCGTGCACGTTCTGCACGTCGTCGTGCTCTTCCAGAGCTTCCATCAGCCGGATCATCGTATTCGCCGCCTGCCCCTCCAGCTTGATGTAGTTCTGTGGGATGAAAGCGACACTGGAAGAAGCGGGTGTAATCCCAGCCTTCTTTACCGCTTCCAGTACGGTTTCGTACGCGGATGGCTCCGTCGTGATTTCCCAGTTGTCGCCGTCGTCATGCAGATCCTCGCCCCCAGATTCGAGAACGATGTTCATTAGATCGTCTTCCTTCGCCACACTCTTGGGGACGATAATGTCGCCTTTCTTGTGGAACATCCACGAAACGGCGCCAGCTTCGGCCATGTTGCCGCCGTTCTTGCCAAACACGTGACGGATTTCGCTGACGGTACGGTTGCGATTGTCGGTATTAATGTCGAGGAGAACGGCTACGCCGCCCGGGCCATAGCCTTCCAGAGAGAATTCCTCGTAGGTCGCGCCGGGCAACTCGCCGGTGCCTCGCTGGATCGCCCGTTTGATGTTGTCGGCGGGCATATTCTCGGCTTTAGCAGCCACGATGGCGCCGCGCAGACGCGGGTTCGAGTCAGGATCGCCGCCGCCGTTCTTCGCGGCGATACTGATTTCCTTAATAAGGCGGGTGAAAATCTTGCCGCGCTTGGCGTCAAGCGCGCCCTTCTTGTGCTTAATTGTGGCCCATTTTGAATGGCCGGACATAGTTCGACCTCGTCTCGAAAAATCTATTTATAAAGATCTTGGCTGGCGCAGGATTCGCCTTTAGAGGAGATCACAGAGTTGCCTCGGTAAGCATGCCTCGGGTACGCACGCAGGCGAACCCAAAGTATAGCATGTTCCGTACCGACCTCGTCGCTGCCTGTGACCCTTTGGCAGTATTGACTGTTCTCGCTTCCGACCCTAACATGCCGAGTCAAAGGCGAGGGCGCTCGGAATCTATGACCGGTCAGCTGGTGGGACATTACAGGATCCTGGAGAAGATCGGGTCCGGGGGAATGGGTGATGTCTTTCGCGCACGCGACGAACGGCTCGGACGCGACGTGGCTCTCAAGTTCATCCGTCCCGCCTCCAGCGAAAGCCCAGATCACCTCCGCCGTTTTGAACATGAGGCACGAGCCGCCGCCGCTTTGAATCATCCCAACATTCTTGCGATCTATGACGTGGGGTTCGAAGGCACTTCCCCGTACATTGTCACAGAACTCTTGCAAGGCAGAACGCTTCGGCAGCGTCTTTCCGAAAGCCGCATCCCTTTGCCGCAAGCTTCCGACTACGCCCTGCAGATCGGGTCGGGCCTCGTCGCGGCACATGAACGGCACATCGTTCATCGGGACCTGAAGCCCGAGAATCTCTTCCTGACTGAGGATGGCCGAATCAAGATCCTCGATTTCGGGGTCGCTAAACTGCAGCCTCCCGTTGAAGGCGATCGCTCCGTCGAGAGCATGACCACCATCACGAAGTCCGGGGCCGTCATCGGAACTGTCGCCTACATGTCGCCCGAGCAACTGAGGGGCAGACCGGTCGATCACCGCAGCGATATCTTTACCTTCGGCGCAATTCTCTTCGAGATGCTGACAGGAACGCGCGCCTTTCGCGGCGAGACCGAAGTAGACACGATGACCGCCGTGCTTCGAGAGACACCGCCGGACGCCGATCTCGACAAAGCCGCGATTCCTCCCCCGTACCGCGACATTATCCGGCACTGCATTGAGAAGGAACCAGAGGATCGCTTTCAGTCCTCCAAGGACCTGGCATTTGCGCTGCAAACGATTTCTGGCGGCTTGCCGGGGCAACTCTCTTTCGCAAAGCCAAAGCGGAAAGCAGTGGCCGCTGTGCCGTGGGCACTGGCCGCCGCTATGGCGGCCGCAACCGTTGTCTTGGTACTCGTTCTACTGCTTCGCCCTCCCGCCCCGGCTCCGAAGTACCATCGCCTGACCTTCGAATCTGGCACGCTCTATGCCGCGCGATTCGCAGCCGACGGACAGTCGATTGTCTACGGCGCAGCGTGGAACGGAAATGACGCCCAACTCTTTACCACCGTGGGCAGTTCCTTCTTGCCTCAGCTTCTAAATCTGAAGAGTGCCAATTTGCTGGCGATTTCTCCCGGCAGCGAACTGGCGCTCGTCATGAACGGCACTCACACCGGGCAGCTCGAGACCATGAACGGAGTCTTGGGGCGCGCGCCTCTGGCCGGAGGAAATCCCCACGAAATCCTCCCCGACGTCCGCTGGGCCGACTTCGATCCGCACAGTCAACTGGCAGTCGTCCACTACGCGGAAGGCCACAGCCGCTTGGAATTTCCCATCGGTAACGTGCTCTACCAGAGTGGAGGATGGATCAGCAATATCCGTTTTTCTCCGACCGGCGACCGCATCGCATTCCTGGATCACCCCGCCCTCTGGGACGATCGCGGTGTGATCTCGTTCGTCGACTTGGCAGGCCATGTCACCACTCTCTCGCGCGAGTGGGAGTCTGCAAGTGGACTCGCGTGGCGGCCCGATGGCCGGGAAGTCTGGTTCACGGCCGCCGAGAAGGGCAACAATCTCAATCTTATGGCAGTCGACCTGTCCGGCAAGATTCGTACTTTGCTGGATCTGCCCACCGCGATCAATCTCCAGGACATCGCTCCCGATGGCCGAGTGTTGGTCTCGTTGAATTCCAAGCGCCTTGCGATGGCTTTCACCACCTTGGGAAGCAAGGACAAAGCCGATGTGGACCTCTCATGGCACGATTGGATCTCAGTGCGCGACATTTCGCCCGACGGGCAGTTTGTTTTGTTCGAGGACGCCAGCGAAGCCGCGGGCTCAGGCTATCTCGTGGGTATTCGTAGAACAGACGGAGCCCTGCCGGTCCTGCTCGGCGAAGGCAGCTCTGGCGGCCTATCTCCAGATGGACAGTGGGCGGCGGCTACCTCTATGACTCAGCCGGCGCGACTTACTCTGTTGCCGACCGGCACCGGCCAGCCTCGATCCATCAACATCGGCGGGCTCCAGCACTTGCATAACGGATATGCGCGCTTTCTTCCCGACGGAAAACGGATTGTCGTCAATGGGGACGATGCGGGTCATGGGGTCCGCTGCTATGTTGTGGATTTGCTAACCAGCAAGGCCACGCCGGCAACTTCCGACGGCTTTTTGTGCGGTGCATCGTCCCCCGACGGCCGCTCTCTTCTGGGCAGGGGACCGAATCATTCATTCGCGGTTTACGCCATTGACGGTGGGACCCCACGGCCGCTGACGAATCTGAAGCCCGGATTTGAGCCCGTGCAATGGTCCACTGACGGCTCACTCTTTTACGGCTATCGCTTAGGCGAATTTCCCAGCAAAATATATAAGTTCGAAATCGCGAGCGGCAAGGAGACCTTGCTTCAAGAGTTGAAGCCAGGTGTTCCTGCCGGTGTCGTTATGGTTGGACCCGTCGTTGTGAGCCGCGACGGGAAACGATTTGCCTACAGCTACAACCAAACCCTCTCGGTGCTTTACATCATCTCGGGTCTGCGGTAACGATGCGAATCGGTCTCTTAGTCGAGTGACCCAGAGAAATCAGCCCTGACATAGTGGAAGAAGATCGAAGTTGAAGTCTGCCCCTCCGGGAGCACATCCCTGTAGTGCGGCAATTGCGTGCCGCGATAGGCGAGGCCGTCGCCAAGCGCCTGGTAAACGGTAACTTGCCCGGCCGGGGTAGCCAGCTGAATCGGCCATGGCGTTTCCCGTGCTGGTTCAGGAGAGAAATCGAGGCACAGCGTCACGCTGAACTCGCATTGCGCTCGGTCCGTATGTTTCTTCAACTCGGCGCCGCTCAGGTACGACGCCAGATAGACGTACGAAGGCTTCAGCGGTTCGCCGGCAACGGCGCTAAGCGTCGCCGCAATCTGTTGATGGAAGAAGCGCGCGACCGGCTCGTTATAGGCGACGTAACGCCGCGGACTCTGACCGTCGCCTAGCGTAATCGCACCGGTCCGAATCAGATATCGGTAGTACCGGCGCAGTGCGGCGATCTGAAAGGGATGAATCAGTTCGGCCAGCGGAGCGTATCCTTTCTTCCGAAACAGTGCAGCGGATTGCTCGATCCTGTTCTGCCTTTCCCGCAAGCGCCGCGCCTCTCGCCTTTCCGATGTCAGGATTCCTGCCTGCACAAACCGATCACGAATGTCCTCGGGCAAAGTCGAGATAGCTTCGCTGGCCTGCAGGCTTCTAGCTACCGCTTCAAACTTCGTCCCTAAGAGGAACGGCCAGATTGTCCCACTCGCCGCATCTCTTGCCCAGGCAACCGTCCCTTGCAGAGCGAATCCCGAGAGGAACGGGTCGAGTGACAAGGCGGCCGGTGATTTCCCTCCCGTCGTGAAAGTGCATTCCGGACTCAAGAACAGCGGCGCGTCTTCGCCGTTACGACAGCGCAAAATCTCCAACGCAGTCTGCGGAACCAGATGCATCGGAAGCTCATCCAGCAGGCAGTAGAACCGGTTGGGGGGGAGGGTCGCAGCGTAACCTCGACCCGACACACCCCCC
>Ga0209698_10006228_pt1 | contig 12712 bp, 8 predicted proteins | sample LitLauG_LLR_2012_FD_187203 | JGI IMG/M metagenome (GOLD analysis project Ga0209698, IMG submission 187203) | Freshwater sediment microbial communities from Pennsylvania, USA - Little Laurel Run_MetaG_LLR_2012 (SPAdes) (version 2) | ecosystem: Environmental > Aquatic > Freshwater > Creek >...
GCTTCGGCGGACGAGTGGTCAAAAACGTACAACATCACCGGCAAGCCGGAACTTCGCGTTGAAACCTCGGACGCGGACATACGCGTAACCGCATGGGATCAGAACACGATCGAGGCCAAGGTCATCACCACGCGGTACAAGATCGGCGAGGGCGGCATTCGCGTCGAGGAGCATCAAACCGGCGATGCCGTCGATATCGAGGTACGCTATCCACACCACGATCTGCAATTCGGCTGGGGCAATCATCGTGTGGACATCATCATCCAGGTGCCGCGCGAAGGCAAAGTCAACCTGCGCACCGGAGACGGCAAGATTGAGCTCACCGGATTTAAGGGCGAGATGGATCTGCATAGCGGGGACGGCTCAGAGAATCTCGATAACGTTGACGGCCGCCTGCGCGCGAGCACCAGCGACGGGCACATCCGTGCCAGCGGACGCTTCGACGAACTCGATCTTAAAACGGGGGATGGCCACGTCGAAGTGCGCGCTGCCTCGGGTTCCACCTTAGCGACAAACTGGCGGCTCGAGACCGGCGACGGCAATGTCACGCTCGAACTGCCTTCTGAGATAACGGCGGATGTCGATCTCCACACTGGCGATGGCCACATCGACCTTGACATGCCGGTGACCACAAGCGGGCAGATGCGCGAGAACGAAATTCGGGGAAAGCTCAATGGCGGAGGAAGCTTGCTGACCATTCACACCGGGGACGGATCGATCCATTTGCGGAAGAGCTAGCCAGAAGTGGTGGCTACTTTGCTTTCTGCGATGTTTGATGCTTCTGTGATGTTTGGTGCCTCTGTCATCTTTGCTGCGTTTGTCATCCCGAACGAAGTGAGGGACCTAGGTTCTTGCACGCGCTGGCACTGACCTCGCTGCGCTCGGAATGACAAAGTAGCTCACTCCCCCGGAAGTTGAGAAAACATCCCCGCCCAGCGCAAGGCTTATACTCTTGAGTTCGTTGTTGGCGGTAAATATCGATAGGGGATCTGAATGGCAATCTCGCGTGCGAGCCTGTTTGTGGTTGTCGCCGTTTTCTGTACTGCCTTAGCCCATGCCCAGACCGCTGCTCCGGCCAAGTCCGAGCCGGTTCTCGACCTTAACTCGATGGATCGCAACATCGATCCCTGCATCGACTTCTTCCAGTATTCCTGCGGCGGATGGATCAAAAATAACCCGATCCCTCCCGACCAGTCTTCGTGGGATATCTACTCCAAGATGCAGGATGAGAATTTGAGCCGCCTGCGCGAAATTCTGGAAGCAGCCTCGGCACCCGATGGCAACCGCGATGCCGAGACGCAAAAAATTGGCGATTACTACGCATCCTGCATCGACGAATCGGCCATCGAGTCGAAAGGCGCTGCGCCGCTGAGACCGCAACTCGAAGGCATTGCAAAGATCAGTTCCAAAGCCGAGATCGCCGACGCAAAGTCTGCGCTGGCGGGCGACAATGTCTTTTTTCCGATCAACTCTATCCAGGACTTTCGGGACGCGAGCCAGGTCATCGCCAACGTCGATCAAGGCGGCCTGGGCCTGCCCGACCGCGACTACTACACCAAAAACGACCCGAAGTCCCAGGAATTGCGCAGCCAGTATGTGGCCCACGTCCAGAAAATGTTCGAGTTGTTAGGGGATGCGCCGAACGTTGCCGCAACGGAAGCACAAACCGTGATGAACATCGAAACCAAGCTGGCCAAGGGCTCAATGACCCGGGTTGAGCGCCGCGTGCCGAAAAATCTCGATCACAAAATGACTGCCGCCGAACTGGAGAAGATTTCTCCGCTCTTCGAGTGGCACCTCTATTTCAGCAAGATCGGGTTGTCCTCGTTGCAATCCCTGAACGTCTCCAGCCCCAATTTTTTCAAGACCCTGAATCAAGTCCTCGAGAAGGAAAGTCTCGGCGACTTGAAAACCTACATGCGCTGGCACCTGCTGCATGCCAGCGCACCCCATCTCTCATCGGCATTCCTCAACGAGGATTTCGCTTTTTATGGCAAGACGCTCTCGGGACAAGAGCAGCTCAAGCCCCGTTGGAAGCGCTGTACGGAATATGCTGACGATTATATCGGAGAAGCCCTGGGCCAGGCCTACGTGAAGAAATACTTCGGACCCCAGGCCAAAGAGGCAGCGCTGAAGATGGTGAAGGAGATTCAAGCCGCGATGGAACAGGACATCAATGCGCTATCGTGGATGTCCCCGGAGACCAGGAAACAAGCGCTGATCAAGCTGCATGGCATGGCCAACAAGATCGGATATCCCGACAAATGGCGTGACTACAGCAAACTCGACATTGTTCGCGGCGACAACCTGGGAAACGCAGAGCGCTCACGGCGTTTCGAGTTCAACCGTCAATTGGCCAAGATCGGCAAGCCCCTCGATCGTGGCGAATGGCAAATGACTCCGCCCACCGTCAATGCGTACTACGATCCCCAGATGAACGACATCAATTTCCCGGCAGGTGTGCTCCAACCGCCCGCCTTCGATCTCAGTTCTGACGCCGCCCCGAACTACGGCGACACCGGAGGCACCGTTGGCCACGAACTCACCCACGGCTTCGACGATGAGGGCCGCCAGTTCGATGCCCAAGGCAATCTGCGCGACTGGTGGACTGAGCAGGACGGAAAGGAATTTGAGAAGCGCGCCAGCTGCATCTCTAACCAGTATTCGAATTACACGATCATTGATGACATCAAGATCAATGGCAAGTTGACGCTGGGGGAAGACGTCGCCGATCTGGGCGGTCTCTTACTCGCCTACATGGCGTGGGAGAAGGACACCGAAGGCCAGAAGCTCGAACCGATCGACAGCCTCACCCCCGAGCAGCGTTTTTTCGTCGGCTACGGCCAGAGTTGGTGCGGAGAGGTACGCGACGAGAGCAAGAGGCTGCGCGCCACTATCGATCCGCACTCTCCCAACAAGTACCGCACAAACGGTGTGGTCTCCAACATGCCTGAATTTCAGCAGGCTTTTCATTGCAAGAACGGATCGCCCATGGTCAACCAGAATCGCTGTCGCGTCTGGTAACAACGTACGTGCTCTGACATTTGGACTGAATCATCAGGTATAGAATCGCAGCCGTCTTCCAAGGCAAAGGAGGTCTTCACCATGCCTAGGGTTACTCTCCTTCTCTCCTCTCTGATTTTGAGCGTGGCGGTGTTTGCACAGACTCCCGTCTCGACCACGACCAAGCCTCCGGAGACGCCGAAGCGCGATGTCACCGACGACTACTTCGGCACGAAGATCGTGGATTCCTATCGCTGGCTGGAGGACTTGAAGAGTCCCGAAGTGGCTGCGTGGATGAAAGCGCAAAACGAGTACACGCGCTCTATTCTCGATCACATACCCGGGCGCGATAAACTTCGTGCCCGCATCGCTGAACTGGATGACACCGGCGTCCGTGTCTCCGGCTTCCAGTCCTACGGTGGCCGCTGGTTCTACTTCAAGCGTGTGCAAGGGGAAGACAATCGAAGGCTCTACACGCGCGATGGAGTGGCTGCGCCAGAACGGCTTCTGCTAAACCCGGAGACACTCACCGCCAACGGCGTGCACTACTCGATCGATTACTACACACCTTCACCCGATGGGAAGTTAGTCGCAATCGGCATCTCACCCGGAGGCTCCGAGAATAGCGTGCTTCACGTGCTGAATGCGGCTACCGGCAAAGAATTGGGCGACCGGATCGATCGCGCGCAGTTCGGCTCTGTCTCGTGGCTGCCGGATAATCATTCGTTTTTCTACAACCGCATGCGCAAGCTCGGCGCTGACGAGCCTCGCACCTCCTACTACCTCAACAGTAAAATGTTTCTGCACCACCTCGGCGATGACCCCGACAAAGACACAGTCATCTTCGGCCATGGGCTTTCTCCCGCCGTGCAAATGACTGATAGTGATTTTCCCGTGATCATCGCGCCAATTGGCTCGAAGTACGTTTTCGGCCTCCTGGCTCACGGGGTGCAAAACGAACAGACGCTCTATTTCGCGAAGCTCGAAGGCGTACACGATGCGAACGCGCCCTGGAAGAAAATCTGCGACGTCGCCGACGAGGTCACCAACTTCGATATCCACGGCGACGATCTCTACCTCGTGACGCACCATAATGCCTCACGATTCAAAGTCCTGCGGCTCAACCTTAACGAACCAGACATCAGCAAAGCGCAGGTTGTCGTGACTCCCTCCGAGGCGGTCGTGAATTCGGTTTCGGTTGCGGCCGATGCGGTTTACATCCAGGAACTCGATGGCGGCATCGGGCGACTCTGGCACTTGCCATTCCAGGGTGGACCAGCGACGCAAGTCCGTCTCCCGTTTGATGGCGCGATTCAGGAGCTGTTTACCAACCCTACCGTGCCGGGCGTTTATATCCGCACCAATTCATGGACAAAATCGCCGGTCTATCTCCATTACGACTCCACCTCGCGCAGGGTCACCGACACTCACATCGTGCCGCCCTTGCCCGTAGACTTTTCCGGCATCCAATCGGAAGAGGTCAAGGCCAAAGCTCCTGACGGAACGCTGGTGCCACTATCCATCGTTCACAAACGCGGACTGAAACTCGACGGCTCTCATCCCACGCTGCTACATGGGTACGGCTCGTACGGCTTCACCTATGACCCCGCATTTGATCCGTCATCGCTGGCCTGGCTCGAACGCGACGGCGTGATTGCAGTCGCCCACGTGCGCGGCGGCGGAGAGTACGGCGAGGATTGGCACACCGGCGGGCGCAAGGGCACGAAGATGAACACCATTACGGACTTCATCGCCTGCGCTCAATATTTGATCGACCACAAATACACCGCCCCGAATCACCTGGCCGGAGAAGGCACAAGTGCCGGCGGCATCCTGATCGGTGGTGCAATCACCGAGCGTCCCGATTTGTTTGGTGCGGCTCTGGATAACGTCGGCATGTCCGACGATCTGCGCGCTGAACTGCAAGTCAATGGACCCGCGAACATTCCCGAATTTGGTACCGTCAAGGACGAGCAGGATTTTCAGCATCTCCTCAGGATCAGCGCCTACCATCGGGTGAAAGAGCGCACGCCATATCCGGCGGTAATGCTGACCACTGGAATCAACGATCCGCGGGTCGATCCGTGGCAGATGAACAAGATGACAGCACGCCTGCAAGCCGCCACTTCCAGCGGCAAACCGGTGATTCTGCGTGTGGACTACGACGCGGGCCACGGTGGAATCGGAGCCACGAGAACGCAGCATACGAATCTGCTCACAGACCAATTCTCGTTTTTACTCTGGCAGTTAGGCGACCCTGATTTCCAAGCCTCTCCATCGGAGTCTTCGACTCGAACCACGAAAGGACAATAGGCGGCAGTCATTTTGCTTGATCAGACACCAGCGGTACGTAGATTGACCCGAGAGTACCGCTGGTCGCATCGCGTACAACCACGCACAGCTCCGTCGCTCCCGGCACGGGCCGAATTTGCCGCGAATCGCTGATGCCGGTCTCGAGCGCCCGCGGGTAGGTTTCGGAACTGAATTCAGGATGAAACGTGCGGTCATCAGCCTGAACGATTCGTCCGGACTTGTCGAGCTGCAAGAATACAGATTGCACTGCCCCTGTCCAGCGTCTGTCTTTCTGCTGCATTTGAACTTCGTGCAGATCAAGATGGACTTCTACCGTGAGTGCAGCGTCACGGGAGTGACTGGAACCTTGCACTCGAACGTGCAGTGCGATTCCCGTCGCAGGCAGCCGGCTCCCCGCCAATTGAGCAATCAGCGTCTTTACTGAATTCGGCGGTTGCAAAGCGTCGGGAACTGCGAAGTACCCCTTGCGCGCGCGCACTTCGGCGCCAGGCGCAGCGACTTTCACCTTGATCTCGTGGAAGGTTCCATCCCATTTGACGTCCGCCGGATAGTAACCCAGAGTGTAAGTCACGCGCGCATCATTGATCGCGCGCCGTATGGCTCCAGCAATCCCGTTCGTCCCGTAGAACGCCTTTCCTCCGGTGCGCTCGGCAAGCGTACGCATGGTGTCGAGGGTCTGCGGCGCCTCTCGTGTTGGTAGCCGCGGATCCGTCTCGGTCGGGTCGCCGATGTGGTCGCCAAGATCGTCCCCCGCCGCGGAGCTGTCTGTGCCGAGCAGGCCGCGTGCATCCACGGGATATACCGCAATATCGGAGCTGGTCAGAGCCTGCGCCGCCCTCGCCACATCGCCTTCGAACCGTGCGCCTGTGTCGTTGCTCCAATCCGGGTCAAAGCGGTCATAACTCAAGTCGATTGGAAAGCTGGACGAAACCCAAATCAGATTCTTTCGTCCGGGCCGCGTTCGAAGGTGATTCGCAATTGCTACCAGCGCCGAAACCGTCGTCAGCACGCGATCGCGCGTGCCTTCGTTCGCCACTCGTTGCTCGAAGGTGCTTCGAAACACGAGCCGCTCGTAATCTGCTCCGATCGGGGTTGATGGATTCGTCGTGTTCAAGGCAGGATTGGCCAGTTTAGAGTTATCCAACTGGCGGCTCGACTTGCCTTGCAATCCGGCAAGCACCTCTCGCAGCGTTCCTATATCGGTTGTGAACTCGTGCAGGACTCGCAGTTCGTTGCCAAGCCAGTACAGCGCGACATATTCCTCGGGCCGGATCTGGTCGAGTACTTTCAGCACCTGCTTCCAGGCCAGCGTTTGGTCGGCTGGCTCTGTGTTGAGCGCGTCGAGAAGAATCACCGTGACACTGGCAGGGACATGAGTGCGCTCTTCGATCCGGTTCGTGAAGACATCAGCCGGTAAAGGAGGTGAACTTGCGCTGGTCGCGGAGTCATGCTCCGCGGAGAACACGCGGACCTCTTGCACTTTACCATTGTCAAGGAGAGCGAAGTCTTTTTGCGTAAGCCCGGTGATGGGATTCCCGTGCTTGTCGTTGACGATCACGTTCACCTCGACCAGTCGCGTGGTGACGTGCAGCGTAGCCAGAGATTGGGCTTCTGCCGCGGTTGGTGGAGCGTTCTGCGCCGCACAAAGTGTGCTGGCAAATAGGAGCGTGGTCGCCGGAAGGAGGCGGAAAGTTGGCAATCGTGTCCCTCTACGCAGCGGGTTCATCGATTCTATGCCAGGTTTAGCTTTGCGGAAGCAGGCTCTTGGAACTCGCTCAGGGCAAGTTGCGTCCCCCGTTGTGGGGATCCCCGAACAAAATCATCCGCATCGAGATGCTGCCAAAGTCGAAGCCTTCGTAGGGATAAGAGACTTTGTCTCGTTCGTCCGTGCTGCCCATGCAATAAAGCAACGGCAGATAGTGTTCTACGGTGGGATGAGCCGTTTCGAGCAGCGCATCGCCCCATTTTTCCGGCGCGGCGAGCGCACTGGCGTCGTGCTGGTCGACCGCCTGCTTAACCTTCGCGTCAAATTCGAGCGCCCAATCGTACGCTCCGTGCGGATCGTTCCAATCGATGCGCCGCAGGTTATGCACGATGTTCCCACTCCCGATGATCAAAACTCCCCGCTCGCGCAGTGACTGAATCTCACGCCCGAGTTCGAGATGCTCTTTGAAGCTGCGGTGCTCATCGAGGCTGAGTTGAAATGCCGGCACGTCGGCCTTCGGATACATGTGCCGCAACACGCTCCACGAGCCGTGATCGAGTCCCCACTCTGTGTCCGGTCTGATCTCCGGGTCACTGGCCACTCTCTCGGCCTCGGCCGGCGCGCCCGGCGCAGGATACTGAACCTCGTAAAGGGGCCGCGGAAATCCGTAGAAGTCGTGGATGGTTCTGGGATGCGATGACGCCAACACGTTCGTTCCAGCAGTCACCCAATGCGCGGACACGACACAAACTGCCGTCGGTTTCGGCAGCCGCGTGCTCACGTCGCTCAAAGCCTGGGTGAAGGCGTTGTGCTCGATCGCATTCATCGGCGACCCATGGCCAACAAACAAAACAGGCATCTTCTGCATGATTGTTTGATCGTCGTTGCGGGAAAAAGATTCGAAGGTAGCGCCAGCCTCTCGGCCGGCTGTCGCGGCGGCGTCTCGCCGCCACGCAAAATTGCAGGAACTACTCGAGATCGGCCTTATCAGGGTTGTAGTAGAACCGGAAACGTAATGCGAGATAGGGCCCGGTAAACTCGCTCGGCAGCGGCGGAAAAGGATTGGAAGCCGTAATCCCCCCCCATGCCGCGCGATCCAGAGCCGTATCGTTCGAGCTTGCCACCAGGCGCATGTCAGCGACTTTGCCGTCACGCGTAATCGCAAATTCGATCGCGAGTTTGCCTTTCTTCATCTCGGCAGATTCAGGGATCAGTTGGTACCAGTTTTCTTTCACATCCTGCAGGATGCGCTGCAGATAGGGTCCGAAATCAACGCCCTGTGTATCGCTGAGAATGTCGAGAGCGCCCAGTTGCCGCCCCTTTGCTCCGGTCCCCAGCCCGAAGTCGCCTTCCTGTCCCCCGCCACCTCCGCGATTTGCCGCCGCCGCTTGCGTTGCCTGCTGAATCGCAGAACCCGCCGTCATGCCAGTCGCGTATTTGTTGAACACACTCTTGCTGTCCGGCCGAGGCGGCACGCGTAACTGTGCCTGCTGATTGCTGTCAAACTGAGGACGCGGAGCCTGTTGCCCTTGCTGCGGCTGTGCGTTCGGCGCCATCCCTTGCGGCGCCGCAGGCTGTGGCACTCGCGGCCCCGTCGGCCCCGGCGCTCCTGGCGGAGGTGTCGCCAGAATCTTCTTCAGGTCTTTCGGATCCAGTTCCGGATGCCGCGCCGTCGCAATGCGATCCTTATCGGACATCACATTTGTTTTCGGCTTCTGCATCAGCTTCTGCGCATCGGGAGGCAGAGCCAGAAATGTGACGTCCTTGTCGCGATTCAGATTGAGCGGCACGACAACAGCGGAATGCAGCGGAATGAATCTTTCGATGAGCTTGAAATTCCACAGCACGATCGCCAGCACGAGGTGAAAGATGATTGAAATCCACACTGCCTCGCGCTTCCGCGAGCGTGCCAGATCGTCCTGTAACTGGACGAGCAGGTGCGGCACCCGCGCATCGAGATCGCGATAAGCGTCCTCCCAGTCTTGGGTATCGTAAAGGCCGAGTTGCTCAGGTTGCGGCTTTTCGGGCGGGGCTACCGGGTCCTGGAATGGAATTTGCGTAATCGCCATGCGCTGGTCTTAGCTGTAGAGGCTCGTAGTGTCCGCTGGTCGTTAGACACGAACTACACACGCGGCGTTGCATCCGGCCTTCTGGGAAGAACATGCACCGCGGCGGCGCTTTACAGCCAAGTTATTTCTATTCTCGCATCTTTCGCTGGATTTCGCTCCCCCACAATCGGGTACCGGGTTACGTCTGTAAACATATGTAAATCTGGACATTAGGGAAGGATTGCGCGTCAGCCTTCTCGCGATGTTATGTTCACAGAAAGGTGAAGAGGCTGCGACAGAATCAGGGCTTCTGTATGCCCGCAAGCCCGACTTTCTGCCCATGCTCGCGGATCTTTGCGACGATGTCCAGCGCCAAGGCGAGCGCACGGCGACCGTCTTCCAGCGAGACTACCGGGGTCGATCGCTCCCGAACCGCATGTAAGAAGGACTTCAGTTCGGCGTGCAAAGGTTCTTCCGCAGCGACGGGAGGCTTCGAAACGCCAATTTGTGGATTCACCGAAGGCGCCGCCGCAGCTTTCCCATCCGCACCAACCGTGAAGACCAGGACTTCCTGGCGTCCATAATCGAGCGAAACGTATTGTCGCGGCTGGAAGAAGCGCAACTTGCGCACGCGTTCGGTTGAGACGCGGCTGGCCGTGAAGTTAGCAATGCAGCCAGATTCGAACTCAAGCCGCACATTGGCGATGTCTACCTTCCCCGACAAAATCGGCAGCCCCACCGCCCGCACTTCTTTCACCTCAGATTTCGCGAACGCCAATACGATATCCAGATCGTGAATCATCAGGTCGAGAACCACGTCGACATCCAGGGATCGCGGCGTAAACACGCTCAGGCGGTGCACTTCAAAGAACATCGGCCGCGTGAGGATTGGGAGCGTCGCGCGCACCGCAGGATTGAAGCGCTCAAGATGCCCCACTTGCGCAATGCGTTTGTGCTTGGCCGCGAGCCCAACTAGTTCTTCCGCTTCGTCGAGCGTAGCCGCGAGTGGTTTTTCGATGAGTACGTCGACTCCTTTTTGCATCAACTCGCGCGCCACCGCCAGATGATGCACCGTCGGAGCTGCCACCGACGCAGCCTGCACCTCGCTGTGCGTGGTCAACATCTGCTCGATCGAGCCGAACGCCTTGCAGTTGAACTCGCGCGCAACGGCGTCAGCGCGCGCCACATCCGGATCGACCACGCCCAGCAGGCGAACCGCTTCCCCCTGTTGTTCGAGTTCCTTGTAAACCCGGGCATGGTTCCGGCCAAAAACGCCCACGCCCACCACGGCCACGCTGATCGGATTTTGAGCTGGCAGGAAAAACTCTCGATGGCTGGTTGCCGGAACGAAATTGTAAACGGAAAGCTGACAAAGAGCATCAGTTACGATTTCATGACCGGAACAATAGCCTGCTGGCTAGCCCTCGTCCCGATGCGGCGAAGCTGGCTACGAGCCGTAGATATTCGCTCTTTGTGGAAAGGATCGATTCGCTCGATGAAGACGATCGTGCTGCTCACCATCTCGAACATTTTCATGACCTTTGCCTGGTACGGACATCTCAAGTACCGCGACGTGCCGCTGCATAAAGTCATCCTCGTAAGTTGGCTGATTGCGTTTATTGAGTATTGCTTCCAGGTCCCCGCCAACCGCATCGGTTCCTACGAGTTCACTGCGGCACAACTGAAGACGATCCAGGAGGTGATCACGCTGACGGTGTTCAGCGTCTTTTCGGTGCTCTATCTCCGGCAACCGCTACGCTGGAATTATTTCGCCGGCTTCGCCCTGATCGTAGCTGCCGTGGCGGTGATCTTTAAGAAATGGTGAGGACCAAGGTGTGGATCTGAGGTCCAAGGTCTCAGTTCCGAGTCCGGAGACTAAGAGGCTTGGTTCCTTCTCTACTCCACACTTGTCATCCTGAGGAGCGTTCTTTGCGACGAAGGATCTGTGTACTCGCTGGCGGCACCAATGCAGTCGAGGACTACAGAGATCCTTCGGCCCGCAAAAAACGCGGACCTCAGGATGACAATTCAACGACGGTGCATCGTATTTCCTAAAGCCCCTTAAGACCCAACAAACCCAAAACCTACGACCCGATCTTCTTCAAAACAGCAATCTGCCCCGCATGATACAGCTCATGCTGCGCCAACCCATGGAGCATGTGGTGGAAGTTGTACCGCTTCCCAGGCACGCGATCCAGCAGACGCTCATCCGGAAGAGCCGCCACGGTCTTGACCAACTGGTCATGAGTCCGTTTCACATCGCCGACGGCCTTGCGCCACGCTGCCTCGGTTGGTGTCGGAACCGGCGGAAAATTCTTATCTGCTTTCAACTGCAACTTCTCCCCGGCCAGCCTGCGTTGCACGGCGCCATCCCAGGCGGCGATGTGCAGCACCAACTCCCAGATACTGTGAACGTTGCGCAACGGCTTCGCGGCAGCCGTTACCGCATTCACATCTGCCAGCAGCTCCATCAACGCAGGACCGTGCCACGCCGTACCATAAAAGGCGCGCTTGAGTTGATCAGCAACAAATTCAGCTTCCGACACAAAAGTCCTCCCCGGTCAAATCACGTGGAGGCGGACGCATTCGTCCGCCCCTCGCCCAATTGAGGGTAGTAGCGCACAATATCCATGTCCCTCCGGCTATCCGGAACGCCATTCCCGCATCTAGTATAGAAACCATGCTTCTTGCCAGCCGGGACGTCGAAATCCACAGGCCCATCGAGGGTGTACGCATCCTTGTGGAACTGCCCTCCTGGGGTCGTACGTTCTTTGGCAATCTCCGTGACTTGCTGTTGCCGGCCAGGCTGCCAGAATTGCAACTGCGGTCCGCGCCAGCGGCATTCTGGCCCGACGTATTCGTGCGGCATCGGATTCCGTGGTACAGCATGGCCGAATCTGTCGTGTACCACGTCATTGCGCTGGCCCTGATGACCGGCCTGGGCCGCCTGTTTGCCCTGCAACCCCCTGCGGTGGCTCGAACCACATTCGATCACACCCAGGTAGTCTACTATCAGCCTTCCGAATACCTGCCTCCACTCGATACGCGTGCTGACAAGTCAGAACAGGCCAGCAAGGCCGATCCCGAGTTTTCCCCACAGCCCATCATTTCGGTGCCACCCGAAGCCGACAACCGGTCACAGACAATCGTGACGCCACCCAACGTGCGGCTCAAGCGCGACGTCGCAGTCCCTAACATCGTCTCCTGGTCTGACAAGCAGGAAAAGCCACAACTCGCGATTCCGCCTGTGCCCCTCACGCCGGCCGCGCAGATTTCCCGCATCCGGCCCCAAGTGGAGAGTCCGGCAGTCGTTCCGCCGCCTGACACATCGCAGCTCACGAATCGCCGCACAGCAGTCTCGCTGCAGGAATCAGTAGTCGCTCCGCCACCCGATGTGCGCACATCCCGATCCGCCCCCGCGCTCAACGCACCCGAGCCTGCTGTCGTGGCTCCTCCTCCGACTGTCGAGAGTGCATCGACTCGTTCTCTGGGAGATTTAAACATCGGACACAGTGCCGTGATCAATGCTGCTCCGCAACTTGCAGTCAGCGAGCAGCGGGCGCTCCCGGGCGGCCGATCCACTGCGCTGCGTGGTGTCGCCCCGCAAGTCGTCCCACCCCCGCCCGCCGTCGGAGGATCAGGC
>Ga0209698_10006232_pt1 | contig 12708 bp, 12 predicted proteins | sample LitLauG_LLR_2012_FD_187203 | JGI IMG/M metagenome (GOLD analysis project Ga0209698, IMG submission 187203) | Freshwater sediment microbial communities from Pennsylvania, USA - Little Laurel Run_MetaG_LLR_2012 (SPAdes) (version 2) | ecosystem: Environmental > Aquatic > Freshwater > Creek >...
GTGCACACCCGGCTGGTTCGCAACCTTCATGGCGATTCCTCTGGGGTACGCGGGGCCGCCTGGCTGGCGGCCTCCTGAGCCCGGCAGATTATTCCGGCGGAGCCTTGCCCGGATAGGGATTGACCAGGCCGTCAACGAGTTCGCGCAGCACTTCGCGCACCTGCGCTTCGCTGCAACCGATCAGCAGCGCATCCTCAAAAGCGTCCTGCGCCGTCTGCCGCAATTCCGCGTAGTTTTCGTTGAGCACCTTGATCTTTTCCAGGCAGGAGACGGGCGCGCCATCGTCCTTGCGCCATACAGGAGGAGTGCGTGGCGGCGTGGGCGCTGGCGAGTTCGACGCTTTGGCGCGGTCCGGGTGGGCCTGTACTTTGGAACCAGTGGTATTTTTGCCTGTCATAGCAGTGGATTATGCCAAGCCGCGGGGTCCCTTCGTTCCGGCAAATGGACGCCCGCGTTGCTCCCACCGACCATAGGGGACTCCTTTTAAGCCTGGGGTAGACTCAAATCCGTCATCCCCGCAATTGATCCGAAGGCCCGTTTGCTGCACATGCGCCGCCTCTTGACACCCCTGCTGCTGATCGCCTTGGTGCTTTGCGCCCAGCAGGGCGCGCTTGTTCACGCCCTGGCGCACGGGGTCGGCCAGACGACAATGCTGACCGATGGCGGACACGCCGCCCCCGCATCCGGCAGCAGCAGTGGCCACTGTGAAAAGTGTTTCGCCTTTGCCCATGTAGCCGGTGCCATAAGTGCAGCAACGCCTACGCTGCTGGCGCAGGCCGATGATTTTGCCCCCCCGCCGCACCATGCGCTCGCAGCCGCACCGGCGCCGCGGCTCACCACGCACAGCCGGGATCCGCCAGCCATCCTCTGAATCCAGACCGCCGCTGCGCGGCCGCTGCGTAGTTCACGCCCGGCCTACTGCGGCAAACCTGTTTTTGGAGAGCCCTTGATGGTTTGCGCCGTCGCCCGCCGGTTCGCGGGCACACTTCTGTTGTCGCCAATTGCCGCGCTGTGCCAGCAGGCACCCTCGCCCGCTGCCCAGTCGCAGCCGGCCGCAGGCGGCATGAGCAGCGTTTTAGAGTCCATCGAGGTGGATTCCCAGCGGCTCAACGATGCGCGCACCGGCATCCAGACGCAACTGGGGGCGTCGGTCTACACCATTGATGCGGCGGCTATCGCTGCCATGCCGGGCGGCGACAACGGCCTGCTCAATCAGGCGCTGATGCAGGCGCCCAACGTTGCGCAAGACTCCTTTGGCCAGCTGCACGTTCGCGGCGAGCACAATGGCTTGCAGTACCGACTCAATGGCATCATCCTGCCAGAGGGCATCAGCGGGTTTGGCCAATCGCTCGATCCGCGGCTTATTTCCTCGATGCAACTCATCACCGGCGCGCTCCCCGCCGAGTACGGCCTGCGCACGGCCGGCATCATCGACCTCACCACCAAGAGTGGCGCGCTGGAGTCGGGCGGCGCGGTCTCGCTGTATGCAGGCAGCCACGGAACCGTGGAGCCGAGCATCGCCTATGGTGGCTCCTCAGGGCGCTGGCAGTACTACGGTTCGGCCGACGGGCTAACCAACAATGCAGGGATCGAATCGCCCGACGGCAGCCCCAACCCGCTGCACGATCGAACGCGCCAGGCCCATGCCTTTGGTTTTCTGGAGAACGTTATCGATTCCAGTAACCGGGTAAGCCTGATCGCGGGCTATTCGCGCGCGGGATTCCAGATTCCCGATCTTGCGGGCTTGCAGCCATCCCTGGGCGCGGTCGTCAACGGGCAGGTGAGCTATCCGAGTTCAGCAATCAACGAAACCCAGGGCGAAGACACCGAATTTGGCGTGCTGAGCTGGCAGCATTCCAGCGGACCCTGGGACCTGCAAAGCGCGATGACGGCGCGCAAATCGACCCTGCAGTTCACCCCGGATGCCCAAGGCGACTTGTTGTTTACGGGTCTGGCGCAAGACGCCTTTCGACGCAACATCGCCCTTGACTGGCAAGTGGATGCCGCCTACCAGTGGGGAGAGAACCATACGGTGCGCGGCGGTGGGTACGTGCAGCGCGACCGCTCTACCAGCGCAACCAATTCCGAGGTACTGGATTTGGACGCCCTGGCGGCAGGGCAGGCGACGCAGACCCAGTTCAACATCCAGGACAGCGAGACCCGCCGCGAGCGAATCGAAAGCGCCTATTTGCAGGACGAGTGGCGCTTTACCCCGACGCTGACGCTCAACTACGGTCTGCGCTATGACGCCTTTCATGCCTATGCCAGCGGCCGCCAGTGGAGCCCGCGCGTCAACCTGGTGTGGAAGGAGAGTGCGCGCACCACCGTGCACGCCGGCTATTCGCGCTACTTCACGCCACCGCCCTTCGAACTCATCAGTTCCGAAACCCTGGCCAAGTTCACCAACGCCGGCGCCGGCCCCAGCGTCACGCAAAATGACACTCCGCAGGCCGAGCGCGCCAACTACTGGGATATCGGCGCTTCGCAGATTCTTTCGCAGGAGCTCACGGTCGGGCTGGACAGCTATTTCAAACGATCGATCAATCTGCTCGACGAGGGACAGTTTGGCGCGCCCATCATTCTTACGCCCTTCAATTACGCCGCGGGCCGGCAATACGGCGTGGAAGCTACGGCCAATTACGCGGGCCGCGACCTGGCGGCCTATGCCAGCTTGGCTTGGGGCCGGGCGATGGGCACGCGGATCGTGTCCTCCCAGTTCAATTTTTCGGCGGACGATCTCGCCTACATCGCCAACAACTACATATCGCTCGATCACGAGCAAAAGATCACGGGTTCCGGCGGCATCTCCTATCGCTGGCGCGACACCCGGGTAAGCAGCGACCTTCTCCTCGGCTCGGGCCTGCGAGCCAGCCTGGCGCTGCCCGATGGCAGCGTTATTCCCAACGGTACGCGCCTGCCCTACTACACCCAATGGAATCTGGGATTGAGCCACGAGTACCACTTGGGCGGAGCCAGCACACTGACCGCGCGATTTGATGTGATCAATGCTCTGGACCGCGAATACCAGATCCGCAATGGCACTGGCGTGGGAGTGGGCGCACCGCAGTACGGACCGCGGCGGGGCTTTTTCATCGGCCTGTCCAAATCCCTTTAGGGGGCATTTGCGCGGCACTGCTGGAGGGCGTTGGCAAAATCGCCCAGCAGATCGTCAATTTCCTCGATCCCTACCGATACACGAATCAGGCCATCGGCGATCCCCATCGCCGCACGACGCTCGGCACCCATCTCGTGATAAATGGTGTGCGCTACCGGTATTGCCAGGGTGCGGTTGTCGGCCAGATGGCTTGAGAGGATGACCAGCTGCAGGCTGTCCAGGAACGCAAAGGGGTCGGCATCTGCATGCAGCTCAAAGCTCAGGAGCGGACCAAAGCCCGAAAACAGCTCGCGCGCACGCAGGTGCTGTGGGTGGCTCGCTAGCCCCGGGTAGTAAACGCGCGCCACCTGCGGCTGATCCTCCAGCCACTGCGCCAAGGTACGCGCGTTGGTGCTGGTGCGCTGCACGCGTAGTGCCAGCGTTTCCGCGCCGACGGCGATGCGGTGCGCGTCCTCGGCGCGCAACGCGGCGCCAAAATCGCGCAACCCCTTTTTGCGGATCTGTTGTAGCCCCCAGCTGGCAGCCTCACCTTTGCGGTAGGCATCGTGGATATTCGGATACCGCGCCCAGTCGTAGAGCCCCGTGTCGCTGACCGATCCGCCCAGCGCATCGCCATGGCCGCAAATGCCCTTGCTCAGGGAATGCACGACCAGACTGGCCAGGACGGTGCGCGGCTGAAAAAGTGCGGGCGTGGTCAGGGTGCTGTCGACCACGTAGAGCAGTCCGCGTTGCGCGCAAAGCGCGCCGATCTGCACGAGATCCGCAATCTGGGTGCGCGGATTGGCGATCGTCTCGACAAAAACCATCCGCGTGTTGGCCCGGAGCGCCGCTTGCACGGCACTCACGTCCGTTGCATCGACCAGGCTAACTTCGACACCCAGGCCTTGCAGGGTCTGCAAGAGGCTGTTGGTGTTGCCAAAGAGAAACTGGCTGCTCACGAGATGATCGCCGGCGCGCAGCAAGGCCGTGAATACCGCGGCAATGGCCGCCATGCCGGTACCCAGGCAGACGCTGGCCCTCGCGCCTTCGAGCTGCGAGATTTTGGTCTCCAGGGCCGCGCCCGTGGGATTTCCCTGGCGCGCATATACGAACCCGGATTTTTCTCCCTGGAAAACGGCAGCCAGTTCGCGCGCCGAGCGGTAACCGAAGGCGACTGCAGTATGCAGAGGCTTGTGCGCGGAGCCGTGCTCAACCCCGGCCAGGCGGTCGGCGTGCAAGATCCGGGTAGTGGGGCCGTATTTCATGTCGGGACCGAGGCCATCGCGGAGGCGAGAAAATTTGGGGAATTGTAAGCGCCCGCCTCGCGCCCACGATTGACGCTCCGCCAAATAATTGCCCTCACCCCTTCCTCCTCTCCCGGAGCGCGAGGGGGAATTTCGTGCGCGAAATGGTCGTCAACCATTTCGCGAAAGACCCTTAGTCTCGCCCGGGCCGCTTTGCCAGTTTGCGCTGCAAAGTGCGACGGTGCATTTTCAGCGCCCGAGCCGTTGCCGAGATATTGCCTTCATTGTCGGCGAGCACGCGCTGAATGTGCTCCCACTCCAGTCGTGTGACCGAGAGTATGTCCTCGGGGGCAGCCCCGGCATCGGGATTTTGATCCTCTAGGAATGCTTTTACGATCGCATCGACTTCAACGGGCTTGGCCAGGTACTGGCGCGCGCCCAGCTTGATCGCGTCAACCGCGGTGGAAATGCTGGCGTAGCCCGTCAGCACCACGACGTCGCATTGCGGATTGGCCCGGCGCAGCGCCTCGATCAATTTGAGACCGGAAGCGCCGCCCAGATTCAGATCGAGCAGCGCAAAATCCGGAACGTACGCGGCCTCGAGAAGCGACAGGCAGGCCGCAAGCGAATCGGCCCAGGGCACGCAAAAGCCGCGCGCCTGAAGAGCTCGCGTGAGCACGCGACCCAGGGCCGGGTCGTCATCGACGATCAGCAGATTGCCAAGGTGTTCGACTGGCGCCGTTGCCATACCCTGGCCCAGGATCAGGGCGCCGGCGGCGCCAGCGCCGCCAGGGAAAGTTCAACCTCGACCGCAGTGCCGCCGCCGGGGCGTGAGCTATAGCGCAAGGATCCGCCGTAGCGTTCCAGCGCAGCGTAGGCCAGCACCACGCCCATGCCGTGGCCCTGGTCCCGCGTGGTGATGAGCTCGCGACCCAGACGCTGCTGCACTTCCTCGGCAATGCCGCTGCCGCGATCGAGCACCTTGCAATGCAGCTGACTGGCGTTCCATTGGATTTCGATGCGCACCCTGTCCGGACTGGCATCGGCGGCATTGTTGAACAAGTTGAGAAACGCCTGGCTCAAGGTTGCATCGGGTGCGATCGTCGGCCCTGGGCGCGGACCCTGCAACTCGACCTCCGGGGCTACGACGGGCCGCTGCAGGCGCCAGCGCTGCAACAACTGCTCGAACCAGGCATCCAGGGTCAGGGTTCGCAGACCTTCCGCGCGAGTTGTGCCGGCCTGCGCGGCCAGCTGCGTGATGATGCGCTTGCATTCGGCAAGTTGCTCCTGCAGCAGTTCCAGGTCGCTGCGCACAGCACCGGTGATCGCCCCATCGCGCAGCATTTCGCCGGCGAGAACGGCCATGGTGGCCAGCGGTGTGCCCAGTTCGTGGGCGGCGCCGGCCGCCAGATTCCCCATTGCCGCCACGCGTTCGCTGCGCAGGGACGCTTCGCGCGCGGCGGCCAGTTCGGCATCGCGCTGGCGCACCGCGGCCGTCAGGCGGATGACCGACCAGCTGATGGCGATCGCGGAAAAGACAAAGATGAGCCACATCCCGATCAAGTGCACTTCCAGTGCCTTCTCGTGATCGTGGATGTGCACCTCGCTGTGCACGAAATTGACCAGGGAATAGCAGACTATGCAAAGGGCTGCCAGGATTGCCGCCAAACGCGCCGTGAGCATCACCGCGCCCACGGCCACCCACAACAGGTACAGGCTGATCAAGGGATTGGTCGAGCCGCCCGCGAAATAGGCAATGCCTGTCAGGGCGCCCACGTCAAAGAGCAGTTGTGCAAAGAGCTGCAGATCGGAGGCCGGCGCGCTACGGTCGCCAAAGGCCATGGAGGCAAGGTTCAGGCCTATTTGGGCGGTGCAGATCGCCAGCACCGGCTCGATGGCGATTTGCGCTCCCAGCCATTGACCGGTCAGCAGGACCAGGGAAATTTCCGCGGTCACCGCCACCCACCGCAGCGCTACCAGGCGCCGCAGGCGGTTGACGGAATCGGCAGGAACGGTAGCGGCAGTCATCGGGGCGGCGGCCATGATACGGGAGCCGCCCCGCGCGCCCAGCCTTAGCGCGCTAGAGGCAGAGCAGCAGCAACACCAACCACAACAGCACCCAGGAACCCAACCATGCCGCTAGCCAAAGAAAACTGGAGGCCGGCAGCTCCGGACGCCACGCTGCCCACAGGCGGGCTATCTGCGTCTGTACCGGCGCTCTCCAACGGATGAGCCGTGGCAAGGCCGGGTAGATTTCCACCATCTTGATGAAAAATTGCGTTCCGGTCACGCGATTTCTCCCCGGCGCCTTTGGCACAGTTGCGCCATTGCACTGCTGCCCGATTGGCCCCCGCGGCCAGCCTCATCGGACGGTGGCTGGCTGCGGCGTGCAACGGCCCAACGTTCGATGAGGCTGAGCCCGCAGGATCGTGGGCCGCCCCACCGGGCGTTCCTGCTGCTAGCGCCCGGTGACGCAAGCGTCACCATATTCCAATGCAATTACCGTGCCCGGTGCTTTCGCTGGGATTTCCCTCGAAAGACCGGCAGAGGCGCAACTGGCGGCGCACCCTATCGGTGGCCTTTGCCCCACAATGGTTCAAATGCTTGCGACAAGGATGTGCGCTCGATCTTCAGGCTGATGGCGCTGCTTTCATGCCCCGGCCGGAAAAACTCCATCCTTCGATGGATCATCAGATAGACGCCGATCGACACGACAATCAGGAACAGCAGCGGGAAGGCCAAGGCCCAAAGAACCCACCGGCTCTGGCGCCGGCGCTTGGCCTCCAGCGCCGAACCGTTCGCGCTGGGCCTTCGAATCACCGTAGGCTGCTTCACTGCAAATCCTCCCGTGCTGCGTCCGCCCTTGGTGGATCGGGGCCGGGGGGAATATGCTCGCCGCTGGCCGCTTTTGTAAAGTCGGGTGGGTAACCGCGCAGAAAACCACGATCCCATGAGCCTACTGTCCACCAGCATCGATCCGCGTTCCGGGACGTTTGTGGCCAATGCGGCGGCGATGCGCGCGCTGGTGGAGGAGTTGCGGATGCACGTCGCGCAAGTCCGTCTTGGGGGAGGCCAAGCCGCGTGCGAGCGGCACGTGGCGCGGGGCAAGCTGCTGGTTCGTGATCGAATCGGCCTGTTGGTGGATCCGGATTCGCCATTTCTGGAGATCGGCCAGCTGGCGGCCCATGGCATGTATGAGGGTGACGCGCCGGGCGCCGGGCTGGTGGCGGGGGTGGGGCGCGTGCAGGGCTCGCACTGCATGATCATCGCCAATGACGCCACGGTGAAAGGCGGTACCTATTACCCGATGACCGTCAAGAAGCACCTGCGGGCGCAGGAGATTGCCCAGCAAAACCGCTTGCCGTGCATCTATCTGGTCGACTCGGGCGGCGCCTTTCTGCCACGACAGGACGAAGTATTTGCCGACCGCGAGCACTTCGGACGCATTTTCTTCAACCAGGCCAACATGTCGGCGCAGGGAATTTCCCAGATCGCTGTCGTACTGGGTTCGTGCACGGCCGGCGGGGCCTACGTTCCGGCAATGAGTGAAGAGGCCGTGATCGTGCGCGGCCAGGGTACGATTTTTCTGGGCGGGCCGCCGTTGGTGCGCGCCGCGACCGGCGAGGTGGTAAGCGCCGAGGATCTTGGCGGAGCCGACGTGCACACGCGCATATCCGGTGTTGCCGATCATCTTGCCAATGATGAGCAAGATGCCCTGCGCATCGCCCGGTCGATCATTGCCAACTGCCGGCGCGTCGCGGAGGCGGCCGCGCCGGATGCGGTCGAAGAGCCGGTCTACGATCCTGCCGAGATCTACGGTGTGATCCCGGCGGACAAGCGCCAACCCTATGACGTGCGCGAGGTGATCGCCAGGATCGTCGACGGCTCGCGCCTGGATGAGTTCAAGTCGCGGTATGGCACCACGCTGGTGACGGGCTTTGCGCGCCTGTTCGGGCACCCCGTTGGAATAGTGGCCAACAATGGAGTTCTCTTCGGAGAATCCGCGCAAAAGGGCACGCACTTCATCGAGCTGTGTGCACAGCGCGAAATCCCCTTGGTGTTTTTGCAGAATGTCGTGGGATTCATGGTTGGGCGCCGGGCCGAAAGCGGCGGCATCGCCAAGGACGGGGCCAAGATGGTCACCGCCGTGGCCACGGCCCAGGTTCCCAAGATCACCGTCTTGATCGGCGGCTCGTTCGGGGCCGGCAACTACGCGATGTGCGGCCGCGCATTTGCGCCGCGATTTTTGTGGACCTGGCCCAACAGCCGCATATCGGTCATGGGAGGCGAGCAGGCGGCAGGCGTCCTGGCCACGGTGCGCCGAGAGGGCATCGAGGCGCGTGGCGGGACCGTGACTCCGGAGGAGGAGGACGCATACAAGGCGCCGATCCGGGAACAGTACGAGCAACAGGGCAACCCCTACTACGCCACGGCACGGCTGTGGGATGACGGCTTGATCGATCCCGCCCAAACGCGGCGGATCCTGGGGCTGTCCCTGGCGGTCGCGCGCAACGCGCCGGTCGCACCAACGCGGTTTGGACTATTTCGGATGTGAGGAGCGGCCATGCTCGTGGTAACCACAGAGAACATCACTGGCTACCGGGTGGTGGAAGTCAAGGGACAGGTCTTTGGTGTGGTCGTGCGCAGCCGGGGGCTGGCTGGCAACGTCATGGCTGGCCTGCGCTCCATCGTCGGGGGCGAGATCACCGAGTACACCCAGCTGCTCGAAGAGGCGCGGCGCCATGCGGTGGACCGCATGGTGAGCAATGCCCATCTGATGCGCGCCAATGCCGTGGTAATGATGCGCTTTGACTCGGCAGAAATGGGTCAGACAATGAGCGAGATCGTTGCCTATGGAACGGCCGTGGTGGTCGAAAAGCTGGCGGCCTGATCAGATGCTGCGCACTGCCGTACTGATTGTTGCGCTGGCCTTGTTGGCGATCGGCCTGGGCACCTGGCTGGGCGGAGTCCAGGGAACCTTCCCCCTGGCAATCTGGGGGGCCTTGCTGACCGCTGCGGTGCTCTTTGAGCGTTGGCGCTACAACTCGGGGGCGGCGCGCGGCAGCGGTTGGAAGGAAACCGGCGAGCGCTTCATCGACCCCCAATCGGGCCAGCCCATGCAGGTGCTCTACAACGAGCGCACGGGCGAGCGGCGCTACCAGGCACTGGCGCCGGAGAACAAGTCCTAGCAAGCGATTGCCTTCGAGAGGAACCATGATGGGGCAAGCTGGCACCGGCGGTGGCGCGGTGCGTATCGTTGAAGTCGGTCCGCGAGATGGCCTGCAAAATGAGCCGGCGATGCCTTCTTTGGCAATCAAAAGCGAGCTCGTGCAACGGCTGGCGGGCGCCGGCCTGAGGGACATTGAAGCCGGCGCTTTCGTTTCGTCCCGGCGCGTGCCCCAGATGGCCGAAAGTGGCGCCTTGCTGGAGCTTTTGCGCGCTCAGCCGAAACTGCGCGATGTACGCCTTTGCGTGCTCACCCCGAACCAGCAGGGATATTCGGACGCCGTTGCGGCAGGGGCTCGTTACGTCGCGGTATTTGCCGCCGCCTCGGAGACGTTTTCCCAGCGCAATATCAACTGCTCCATTGCGCAATCGCTGCAGCGTTTCGAGCCGGTGCTGGCGGCCGCACGCGCCGACGGTGTCGCGGTTCGCGGCTATTTATCCTGCGTCGTTGGCTGCCCCTACGAAGGGGCCATCGCTCCGGCTGTCGTGGCGGAGCTGGCGGGGCAACTGCTGGCCATGGGTTGCCAGGAGATTTCCCTGGGCGACACCATAGGTGTGGGCACGCCCGGTACCGTCTTGCCGATGCTCGAGGCAGTGGCCCGCGTGGTGCCGATGGAGCGCATTGCCGGCCACTTTCATGACACCTATGGCATGGCGGTTGCCAATTCGTACGCGGCTTTTTGCCAGGGAGTGCGCTGCTTCGATGCGTCCGTTGCTGGCCTGGGCGGTTGCCCGTATGCGCCGGGCGCCAGCGGCAATGTGGCAAGCGAAGACCTCGTGTACCTGTTCGAAGGACTCGGGGTGCGCACCGGGGTGGACCTCAATGCCCTGATCGACTGCGGCGACTGGATCTGCGCGCAGTTGGGGCGAAAGAGCAACGCCCGGGTGGCGCAGTCGCGCGGATCCCGGTTGGCGCGCCTCACCGCGCATCCGCGCCCCGGGGTGCGACCGGACGTTGCGCAATAAGCAAATTCGCAACGCTTCCTTCGAAATCGTACAGGCCTAAAGTATTCTCGCGCGTTTGCACTATTGCGGAGGAGACCAACATGGAAGGAATGCGGCCCCGCGCTCTACCCGCGCGCGCCCTGGGCATCCTGGCGGCCCTAAGCCTTACCCCATTTGCCGCGGCGCAAGCGCAAAGCCCCGACGCCAGCGCCCAGCTCGAATCGGTGATCGTTACTGGAACGCACGCCAAGGACCGCACCGAACTCAACTCCACCGCGCCGGTGGATATCCTGAGCGCGGAGGATCTGCGCGCCGTTGCCGGTCCGGAAGCCAACCTGGGCCAGGCGCTGCAGGCGCTGCTTCCCTCGTTCAATTACCTGGACCAGTCCAATTCGGGCAGTGCGGATCACGTGCGCGCCGGTCAGCTGCGTGGGCTCAGCCCCGACCAGACCCTGGTCCTGATCAATGGCAAGCGCGTGCACAGCACTTCAATCGTCAACGTCGAATCGGTTATCGGCCTGGGTTCGGTGGCGGTGGACTTTGCATCGATTCCGGTCAATGCGATCAAGCGCATCGAGGTGCTGCGCGACGGTGCCGGTGCGCAGTACGGGTCCGACGCTATCGCCGGTGTTGTGAACATCATCCTCGAAGATGCGCATGCGGGCGGCGAATTGCAGGCCAACGCGGGTTTGTTCCACACCCACTTTGCGCCCACCGATCGAACGATCAATGACGGACAAACGGTCAACCTGCAGGGCAAGTACGCCTTCGCGTTGCCCGGCGACGGATTTGTGCGCGTCGGAGTGGACGCCACCAACCACGAACCGACCAATCGCGCCGGTTTCGATCAGTTTTATCCCAACGCGGCGTTTACGAGCTTCAATACGGCATCCACCACCCAGACGTTTCATGTCGGCGACGCCAAGATTCACAATCTCAATCTTTGGGCCAACAGCGAGTTTTCCCTGGCCGGCGAGGTGCGAGCGTACGCAACTGCGCTCTTCAACCATCGCACCTCAGTTGGCGATGCCTTTTTCCGCGAACCGCTGGACTCCGCCAACAACCCGCTCAATACCAGCCTAACCAACCCGCAACCCATTTACCCCAACGGCTTTTTGCCGCAAAGCACGGGCACCAATGAGGACTGGCATCTCAGCGGCGGCGCGCGCGGCCGATTTGCCGGCGCCTGGGACTATGACGCCAGCCTGACCTATGGTTTGAACACCTTTTCCTATGGACTGGATAATTCGCTGAACGCCTCGCTCGGCCCGCAAAGTCCCACCTCGTTTCATTTGGGTAGTTTTCGCTTCGGACAGGCCAGCGCGAACGTGGACGTGAGCGGAGACGTCAACTGGCTGGGGCTGGCAACGCCATCGACCTTTGCATACGGCGCGGAGTTGCGTCGCGAAAGCTACTCGAGCAGCCCCGGAGACCCGGCCTCGTACATCACGGGCACGTATAACGCACCCAATTCGCCCGGGGGCGCCCAGGGCGACTCGGGGCTGGAGCCGGCCGATGCCAATAGTGCCACCCGCACTATAGGCGGGCTCTACGCCGATCTTTCGGGCAATGTAGTCCCGAATGTGTTTGCTGACGCCGGCGTGCGCTTTGACCATTACAGCGATGCCGGCTCATCTACTACGGGAAAGCTGAGCGCACGCTGGGAATTTGTACCCCAATGGGCCCTGCGCGCCGCGCTGTCGAACAATTTCCGGGCGCCGGCGTTGGCACAGATCTGGTCGGCCTACGCACCTACGGCATATACCAATGGCGCTGGCTTGAGCACGGTCCACATCTTGCCCGTGTCCGATCCGCGCGCTATTGCGCTGGGTGCGCAGCCGCTCAAGCCGGAGAGATCGCGTAATGTCAGCGTGGGCATCACTGCGCAGCCGGTCAAGGCGCTGCAACTGTCAGCCGATTTTTTCCGCATCAACATCAACGATCGCATCATTCTTTCGCAACAGATTAGCGATACAGTCCCCACCTATGTACCAATTGCCGGGTACTACCAATTCTTCACCAACGCAGTGGATACCTCTACGCGTGGCGCCGAATTCGTCGGCAGTTGGACCACGCGCTTGCTGGGCGGCAATCTGCGCCTGTCGGATGCGTCGACCTGGCTGGACAATTCGATTCGCAGCGTCCACGCGGCGCCGGCGCCGCTGGTGGCGCTAAATAGTGCATTGGTCGGGCCGCAGT
>Ga0209698_10006233_pt1 | contig 12707 bp, 12 predicted proteins | sample LitLauG_LLR_2012_FD_187203 | JGI IMG/M metagenome (GOLD analysis project Ga0209698, IMG submission 187203) | Freshwater sediment microbial communities from Pennsylvania, USA - Little Laurel Run_MetaG_LLR_2012 (SPAdes) (version 2) | ecosystem: Environmental > Aquatic > Freshwater > Creek >...
GTGCATGTCTTTCCCTACAGCCCAAGGTCAGGCACCCCGGCGGCGCGGATGCCGAGGGTCGAGCCCGCAATTGTTAAGTCGCGCGCCGCCGCGCTGCGACAAGCCGGTGACCAGGCGCTTTCACGCCATCTGCAGTCGCTTGTCGGTCGTACGACGCGGTCGCTCGTCGAACGACCGGGACGGGCTCGCGCAGAGGATTTCACCGAGATAACCTTTGAGGGCGAGGCGGCGGCAGGCTCGGTGCTGGAAGGCGCCATAGTCGGCCATGACCACCACGCCGCCCATTTGGGCGGCTGGAGGCCAGCCAGGTGAGCGAGCGCAAGTCCGGATGGCTCTCACGGCTGACCGAAGGGCTGTCGCGATCCTCCAAACAGTTCACGCACCAGATCAGTCACGCGCTTGTCGCCCGACCTCTGGATCAGGCGCGCTTGGATGAACTTGAGGAAATGCTCATCGAAGCCGATCTCGGACCTCAAGCCGCCGCCCGGATCACCGAAGCTTTCGCGGTGCAGCGCTTTGGCAAGTCCTCCAGCGAATTGGAGATCAAGGAAGCCCTCGCGCAGGCCGTGGCCGCTGAGCTCGCCCCGCGCCAAGGCGCCTTCGACCCTCTGGCTGGGCCTCGACCCAACGTGGTTCTGTTCATCGGCGTGAACGGATCGGGCAAGACGACCACACTGGGGAAGATCGCCGCCGACCTCACGTCCAGGGGCGCCACCGTGTTGGTGGTTGCGGGCGACACGTTTCGCGCCGCAGCCGTGGAGCAACTTAAGGTATGGGCTGATCGCGCCGGCGCGTCGTTCATGTCCAGACCCAACGGCGCTGACGCTGCCGGGCTGGCCTTTGACGCCTTGGCGAGGGCTCAGGCAGAAGGTTTCGACGTTGTTCTCATCGACACCGCGGGGCGACTACAGAACAAGCAGGGTCTGATGGACGAACTGACGAAAATGATCCGTGTGCTCCACAAACTCGATCCCGCAGCGCCACACGAAGTCCTCTTGGTGCTTGACGCCACGGTTGGACGGAACGCGCTGGCCCAGGAAAATGTGTTCGGCAACGCCATCGGCGTGACGGGGATCGTCATGACCAAGCTCGACGGCACCGCGCGCGGCGGGGTGCTGGTGCCGGTCGCCCAGGCTTCGGATTCGCCGATTAAGCTGATCGGGGTCGGCGAAGGCGTCGAAGATCTTCAAGCGTTCGATGCGAAGGCCTTTTCGCGCTCATTGGTCGGTCTGGAGGGGCCGTTTCATGGATAGACAGTCGCAAAGCCCCGCGTGGCTCCGTTCGCTCATCGATGGCGCGCCGGCCGTGGCTTTTGTCGGCGTATTGTTGGCGACTCACGATTTCGCGCTGGCGACATGGTTCGTGGTCGGCGGGGCGGCGATCTCGCTAATTCTTGGATTGGTCGTCGAGCGGCGGCTGGCGCCAATTCCCACCTTCACCGGGGCCATGGCGCTTTTGTTTGGCCTCGCCAGCCTGGCGTTTCATCGCGCTGACATCATCCAGATGAAGATGACCATCGTCGATGTCATCCTGGGGTCCGCGCTGTTGTTCGGTCTGGCCGTCGGCAAGAACCCTCTCAAGGCGCTTATGGGGTCGGCGTTTCACTTGAGTGAGCGCATATGGCGCGTGCTTGCGTTGAGATATGCGGGGTTTTTCTTCATCTGCGCCGGCGCGAATGAATATGTGCGTCGGACGCAAACAACCCAGACGTGGGCGGAGTTTCGCTTGGGCATTATAATCGCCACTGTGGTTTTCGCGGTGGCCCAGACTCCTCTCCTACTCAGGCACGCTCGAGATCAAAACGTCTGAGGGGTTGTTTCCCGCGCAAAAAAAGATCACTAATGCTGATGTACGCTGTCCACGGAAGGATTGCGTGTCACACCGCGTAGGGGTGCGCGGGGCGGACTATAGGCCGCCGGAAGAAACCGGGGTGGCGAATGGCGAAGAGTGGAAATCTTGTAGGCCAGGAGGGTCTCAATCGCTCGGTCACCCATTTGTTGCACCGCGCCCTCCAGCTCGCCCTCGATTTCCACGCTGAAGCGGCCAAGGCGACATCGCTTACGCAACGTCAATTCACCGTGCTCTCCGCCGCCGCTGGAGAGGAAGGTCTGACCCAGAACGACCTGGTTCGGGCGACTGGCATCGATCGGTCGACTCTCGCGGATTTGGTGGCGCGGATGCTGGCCAAAGGGCTTCTGGAACGCGAACGATCCGCCACTGACGCTCGCGCCAAAACAGTCAGATTGTCGAGCGCCGGTAGAGATGCGCTCGAAGCTGGCGCGGACGCCGCCCGGGAAGCGGACGAACGTCTTTTGGCGCTGTTTTCGCCCAAGAAGCGGGAGGCGTTTCTCAAGAGCTTAGGGGTTCTCGCCGTCGCCGCGGATGGCGATTCACAGGGACCCGCCCCAGACGGAAAATCTCGGCCGGCCAAGAAGGCCAAGGTCAAGGACAAGGGCAAAGCCAAAAAAAAAAGCCAAAATCTCCGAAAAAAGCAGACCAAAAAAATCGTCAGAGAGCTCAAGCAGCGTCTGATTTACCTGATCAAACGAGAACTGAAGACTAGGTACCTCACCGTGGTGGGCCCCTGATCGAACTGAGGTCAAATCCCGCCGATCTTGCGCCCTCGGTTCAGTTGGGCTCTATCTGGACAGCCTAATTTCGGCGCGCGGAGGCCGAGCTTTGAATTCATCAGACATGCTGGCGTTCGCCGACCGCTTCCTGGGCGCCATCGAGACGGGCGATATCGACACCGTCCGCGCATGTTATGCGCCGGACGCCCGCATCTGGCACAATAACGACGGCGTCGAGCAGTCCGTCGAAGACAATCTCAAGGTTCTCGCCTGGATGGCGCGCAAGCTGCCCAAGCGCCACTATCGGGTCATTCGCCGTGAGGCGCTCGGTGACGGATTCTTACAGCAGCACGTTCTCGAAGGCGAGGTTCCCGGCGGACGTGTTTGGACCCTCGACGCCTGTGTCATCGTGAAGGTGCAGGATGGGCGCATTACGCGTTTGGATGAATATCTGGACTCCGCCGCCATCGCGCGTCTGAACGCGCTCCTTTAAGCGCGTCGCGATCCGCCAGCCGCTTCATCGGCGGAAGATCAGCCGACGCTCAGCCAGGCGCCGGATGCGTTCAATATCGAACCCGAAGTCCCGCAACACTTCCACGGTGTGTTCGCCGAGGCCTGGGTCGACCCTTGCAAACGCCGCGCCGCCGCGGACGAATTCGGCATAACCACGGCACATGATCAATTCGCCCCACATGGGGTGGTCGCTCACGTCGAAGAAACCGGCCTCCCATAGCCAGGCCTCACCACGCGCTTCCTCGGTGGTGAACACCGGCGTGGCCGGAACACCCTCCGCCGCCAGGCAGGTCAGTAACTCGTCGCGTGCGCGGCCACGAATCCGCGCGCCGATTTCGGTGGCGAGTTCACCCCGGCGAGACTGGTTCAGGACGTCGGGGAACCGTCGCGACCAGTCCGCGGCGCCCAGGATCCGTCGCAGCGCCTCCGCCTGAACGGGAGCCCGGATGGCGAGCGTGATCCAGCCATCGGCGCACAGATAGTACCGCTCGAGCGCCGACACCCCGATGCAATCCCGCTCGCCTTCGCTGGGTGTCGGCGCGCCGGACCAGGTGGTGAGGGCGTCCGATTGGAAAAAGGCGCTTTGGGCCGCGAGAGACGTTTCGACATTCTGACCCACGCCCGTACGCTCGCGGGCGACGAGGGCCGCGATGACGCCAAAAGCGCCCATGGCGGCGGTGGCTACGTCGTTGATCGGCACGGTGTGAAACACCGGTTCCTGGCCGGCTCCGCCCTGCGCGGCCATCATGCCGCTGCGCGCTTGCAGCAAGGGATCGAAACCCGGCAGGTGTGCTTCCGAGCCGGTCGAACCGTAGGCGTTGATCGAGCAGGAAATGATGCGAGGATTGATCTCGCGCAGGATGGGATAATCGATACCCAAGCGGGCTCGGACCCCCAGGCGATAATTGTCCAGCACGACATCCGCGCTTCGCGCCATATCAAGGAATGCCTGGCGGCCCTCTGGGTCCTTGAGGTTGAGACCCAGTCCGCGTTTGCCGCGGTTGTGATTGGAAAACCCGGGGCCGTAGGGTCGGAACGGGTCTCCGTCCGCCGATTCGACCTTGATCACATCGGCGCCGAAATTGGCCAGGATGGTCCCTGCGTAGGCGCCGGCGATCACCGTTCCCAGATCGAGCACACGCACACCGGCTAAAGGCGGCTGGTCACGGGGGATTACGGGTTTGGGTGAGGGCAGACGCGCCGCCGAGAATACGGCCAGATCATCGGCGCTCGCCTCGCCCATCAGCGGCCCGGCCTCGCCCGGGGTATTAGCCAGGCGAACGGGGACACCCGGCATGATGACCATCCCGACCTCGGGGTGCGCGCGCTCCACGCGCATTCCGATCTCGCCGATGGGTTCGCTGGCCAGCCAGTCGTCGCGCGCGTCGACGGCCGCGACGGGGACGCCATGGGCGGTGAGCAATTCAAGCCAGGCGGCGCGCGGCCGCTCGAGGAATACGTCCTCAATCAAACGGCCCAGGTCAATTGTCGGCGGGGCCAGGGCGGCGCGTTCGCGAAGACTTAGGGCGTCGATCGCCTTGTCAAAAAAATGTGGGAACAGGGTGCCCAGAAACAGCCACTGGCCGTCGGCGCAGGGGTAGAGCCGATAGCTGGGGGAGCCGCCCAGAGGGTGTCCCTGCATCATGCCGGTGGAATTGACGGGACCCACGGGCCCGGCGATCTCGGCGCTGGCGTGGGCTCCGCTCACCACCACCGTCTGCCCCAGGCCCGTCTCCAGGCGATCTCGTAGCGCGGCGGCGATCGCCGCCGCGGCCATCAGGCCCTGGCCGTGGAGCACCATTGGCGTGACATGCCAGATCGGCTGGTTGGCGTATCCACCCTGCCGAAACGCCATGCCGGTAAGCCCCGTCAACATCGCGTGATGTTCAGGTAGGCCGCTCCACGGTCCGCTCATCCCGAAGGGCGGCAGCCACGCGTGCACGAGGCGCGGATGGCGCGCAGACAGTGTGGCCCCGTCCAGACCAAGGGCTTCGAGCCGGCCCGGCGCCAGATCGAACAACGCCACGTCGGCGCCGGCGATGAGCTCCGCCAGCCGATCGCGACCATCCGCCTCATCCAGGTCGATCGTGACTCGCCGCTTGCCGCGGCCCCGCATCACGTCACCCGGCCGAGTCAGGCCGTCAGCGGCGTCGGGCGGCTCGATCCGCAGGGTTCGTGCCCCGAAGTCGGACAGCATCATCGCCGCCAGGCCGCCGGCCAGGCCACCGGTCACATCCAGAACGCGCAAATCGGTGAAGGCGCTCACTTCGACCTCCCGGTCGGCGCGGAGGTCCCGCGCGGCTATCTAGCGTCGAGCGCCTCGCATGTCTGGCGTCCCACAAGCGGTGTCGTACTCGTCGATCAGCCGCGTGACCAGTTCGCCGACCGTGGGGATGTCATGGATCAGGTCGATACCCTGGCCCGCGCTCCACAGATTGACCCACGGGGCCGCGCCCTTGGGCAGGTGGTCGTGCCGCATGCCACGGCCCAGGGGCTCGGGCAGATTGTCAGGGTCTAGGCCCGCCATTCGCAGAGATTCGACGAGCCAGTTTGCCGCAACGCCGGCGACCTTCGGCGTGTAGGAGAGGTCGGAGGACGTCTGACTGACCAGCAGATCCTTGTATGCCGCCGGCGCGTCGGCCTCGGCCGTGGCGATGAACCGCGTGCCCAGATAGACGAGGTCCGCGCCGAGCACCTCGGCGGCGCGAATCGTCGCCCCATCGGACACCGCCCCGGCTAAGACGACGATCCCGTCGAAATGGGCGCGGATCTGACGGATCAGGGAGAGATGGCTGATCGTTCCCGAATGGCCGCCGCCGCCCGCGCCGATACAGATCACTCCATCGACGCCAGCGGCGATCGCCTTCTCGGCGAATCGTATCGAGGTAATGTCGTGCAGAACGGTCATGCCGGCGTCGTGCGCCCGCGCGACCATCGGCGTGGGATCGCCGCCCACGGTGATCAGAAGCTTGACCCCATAGCGATGAAACACGTCGAAATGCGCCTTGAGTTCATCGTCGGGGAAACGCGTGGGCAAATTGGCCGCGATCGCGGCCGTCGGGCGGCCGGTTGCCTGCTCATGTGCGTTCAGGTCGCCCCGCACCTGCTTCAACCAGGCTTCGAAGGTCTCAAAGTCTCGCGCGTTCTGCCGAGGCAAGGCCCCGATCACACCGGCCTTGCACGCTTCGCGGATCAGGTCCGGCCCGGTGACCAGAAACATCGGCGCGCAAATGGCGGGCAGGCTGAGGCCGGCGCGCAGGTCGGAAGGCAGAGCCATAATACTTTTCCTTTGGGAAGCGGGGTTAGGTCGCTGGCTGGCTGGGCGCCGGGATGTCCGCGTCCAACACGCCGTTCGCCACCAGCGCGTCCACATCCGCACCGGCCAAACCAAGCCATTCGCCCAGAACTTCGATGTTATGCTCGCCTCGGTGTGGCGCCCCCGCTCGCACGCCGCTGCGGGCGTCCGAAAAACGATAGGGCGATTGCGGGATCGGCCGGGTGCCGCCGGCGCGATCGTCGACCTGAGCAATGGATCCACGATGTTGCAATGTCGGCTGTTCACCCAGTTCTCGGCCCGGTCGCAACCGACCCCAGGCGATATTGATCCTGGCCATGGCCGCTTCGACCGCGTCCCAACTCTCCAAACCCGCCATGAACGCCGTCACCGCCCTCCTCCGCGCGGCGATCTTGGCCTCCAGATCCATCTCCGCTGTCGCCGGATCGGGGAAACCCGCCCCTTTGGTCAGGCTGCGGAACAGGTGGCGGAAGTCGGCCGAAACCAGGATTGGGCCGGCGGCGGTGTCGTAAACGTCGTTGGGCAGCCCCTGGGTGTGCTCGGACGCCTCGATTTCGTAGAGAATCTGATCGTCGGTCACCAGGGTCGCATCGACCATCGCCATGTCGATGTGCTGGCCCAGTCCCGTGCGCTCGCGCATGATCACCGCCGAGAGCACCCCGATCAGCCCATGCAGCGAGGCGTTGGTGTCGGCGACGGAAAGGGGCAGGTCGCCTCGCGAATCCGGATCACGGCGTTTGGACCTGGCCATCAGCCCCAACTCGGCATGCACAATGGGCGCATAAGCTGGTCGCCGCGATTCCGGGCCGCCGTGCCCGAAGCCGGAAATCGAAAGCATGATCAAACGCGGATTGACCGCCTTGAGGGCCTCATAGCCCAGGCCTAACCGCGGCATCACATCGGGACGGTAGTTCTCGATGAGGATGTCGGCCTGGCGGGCCAGGTCCAGCACCAGGGCCGTGGCCCCCGGCGCGCGCAGGTCGATGCAGATGTTGCGCTTGCCGGCGTTCTGTTGGTGAAAATAGCCCGGTACGCCGCCCACGACCTTGCCCCAGAACCGCGTCACATCGCCGTCCGGCGGCTCCACCTTGACCACATCGGCGCCAAGGTCCGACAGCATCCGCCCCGCGAACGGTCCCGCGAGCACGCGGGACATGTCGAGCACCTTCAAGCCCGCCAGGGGATAGCTCGCGTCCGCCCGCATCATCACCGATCTCCCTCGCTCCATGCGGGGCGACCGGTTCGGTCGCCTCGCGGTTGTTGTGCCGCCTCTATCCCGCGCGAACCTCGCGAAACGGAATCGTCCGGTCCACCTCGGGTTCCTTGGGCAGACCGAGCACCCGTTCGCCGATGATGTTGCGCTGTATCTGGTCGGTGCCGCCGCCGATCGAGGTAAAGTAGGCGTTTAGCGCCAGGAAATTGGCGTCCTCTGCGCGTGGGTGATCGGGGCCTTCCAGCAGGCTGCCGGCGCCCAGGATCGCCGTGCGCACGCGCGCTTCCTCATGCAGGATGCGCGACATCGCCAGCTTGCCAAGACTCATCAGGGGTGAGGATGTGCCCTGCGCCATGTCGGCTTTGGCGCGAGCGTTGTTGAGCGCATTCAACCGTTTATAGGCGACGACCTTGGCGATGTCCTGACGCAGCACGGGATCGCTTAGAACCCCGGCCTCGCGGGCCAGGGCGATCAGCACCTCTTCCCCGGTGGTCTCGGCGACCCCGCTACGCGGTCCGCGCGCGCCGTCTCCCATCACCGAACGCTCATAGGCCAGCGCCGTCTGCAGAACCCCCCAGCCGCTGTTCAGTTCGCCCAACAGGTTCTCGGACGGCACCAGCGCGTTGGTGATGAACACCTCGTTGAAATGGCTCTCGTTGGTGATCTGGCGCAGCGGCCGCACCTCGACGCCCGGCTGCTTCATTGGACAGAAGAAGAAGCTGATGCCCAGGTGCTTGGGCACGTCCCAGTTGGTGCGGGCGATCAGCATGCCGTAGTCGGCGACGGCCGCGCCCGAGGTCCACACCTTCTGCCCGTTGACCACGAAATGATCGTCTTGCCGATCAGCCCGTGTACGGATCCCCGCCAGATCCGACCCTGCCCCGGGTTCCGAATAGAGCAGGCACATGGCCACTTCGCCGCGAAGAATCGGAATGAGCAGCTTGGCCTTCAGCGCCTGTGTGCCCTTGGCCAGCAGGGTGTTGGCCCACAGGTTGCTGCGGTCCTGGCCGGTTCCAGGAGCTCTGACCGCGGCGAACTCTCGCTCGATAATTTTGGCCTGCTCATTGCCAAGGGCTCGACCCATCCATTCGATGGGCCACCGCGGCACGGCCCAGCGGGCTTCGACCACCTTGGCCAGCCATGCCTTGTGCTCAGGCGTGGTGTTCCAGCCAGAATTATCCTCGCCCGACTTGCGGGGCTTGGGTCGCCAGTTGTCGGCGAGCCAGGCGCGGACTTCGTCGCGTAAAGCTTCGTCGGACATGATCAAGCTCCAAGGTGCTGGAGGTAACGCTCGCGGTGGGCGCCAGGGGCGCCCAGCAACTGAGCGTCCGCGCGCGCGCGGCGAAAATAGAGGTGCGCGGGGTGCAGCCAGGTAAAGGCGATCCCGCCATGCATCTGGATGCTGGTTGCGGTTGTCGTGACGAAGGCGTCCGCGCACGCGAAGGCGGCCAGGCTGACGGCCTCCTTGGCGTCAGGAGCATTTTCGGCCAGGCGCGCCGCGGCGTTACGCGCCGCTGATGTCGCCGACTCCGACTCGAGAAGCAGATCGGCGGCCATGTGTTTGATTGCCTGAAAGCTGCCGATCGCCCGGCCGAACTGAATGCGGGATTTGGCGTAGTCGACGGTGAACTCCAGGCACCGTCGCGCGCCGCCGGCCTGCTCACCCGCCAGGGCGACGAGGCCCAGGTTCATGGCCTGCTCGGCCGCGTCCCACGCCGGCCGCTTCCCCCCGATTTTTCGCGCCCTTGCGCCGGCGAAGGCGATCCGCGCCAGGCGCAGCGTGTGGTCGAAGGTCGGCATAGCCGCGATTGTCACGCCGCTGGACTTAGGGTCGACCTCAAACGCGGCCAGGCCTTCGGCGGCCTTGGCGACCACCAACATCACATCGGCGTTCTGGCCGTGGATCACATAGCTCGCGATCCCGTCCAGCACCCAGTCTCCAGCTGACGACCGCGCCTCGACGGATACCGCGTCGGCGGTCCAACTTCCTCGGTCTCCGGTCAGGGCGACGGTGGCGATCGTGGCGCCCGAGGCGACGCCAGGCAGTAGGCGCGCCTTGGCGTCCTCGTCGTCCAGAGCTCGCAGGAATTCGGCCGCCAGCACGCCGCTGGCCAGAAGCGGCGAGCAGGCGAGGGCCGCGCCCACTTCCTCCATGACAAGCTCCAGCTCCATCGGACCCGCGCCGGCGCCGCCATAGTCTTCGTCGACGACCAGTCCTGCCAGACCCAGCTCCGAGAGCTGCCTCCACAGTCCGTCGTCGTAGCCGGATGGGGTGTCCATCGCCCGGCGCACGTCCGCCTCGGCGCTGTGATCGGCCAGCAAGCGATGGACGGTTTCCCGCAGGGCGCCGCGTTCGTCGGCCGAGAGTGTCGCCATGGTTGTCGCCTGTCTCCTGAGCGGGCTCGTTACTTGGCTCCGGCTTTCACCGCGAAATCCCAGGCCGCGTCGGCCAGGGCGGGGATGCGCGCGGCCCGCTCCAGGGCCATGGGGCTGTTGGCCGTGCCATCGCGCACCCGTCCGACGATGCCCTGCAGAATACCCGCCAGGCGGAAGGCGTTGTAGGCGAAATACCAGTTCAGATCCGGCAGGCCGCTGCGCCCCGTCAGACGACAGTATTCGGCGACGTACTCCTCGACGGTCGGAATGCCATGCGCGTTGAGATCCGCAATCGTGGCGATGGAACCGTTCACCCAGTTCATGAGCAGATAGGTGAAGTCGGCCAGGGGATTGCCCAAGGTGGAGAGTTCCCAGTCCAGAACCGCGATCACCCGAGGCTCGGTCGGATGCAGCACCATGTTGTCCAGGCGATAGTCGCCATGCACGATCGTGGTCTTGTCATCGACGGGCACGCTTGTGGGCAGCCAGGCGATCAGGCGCTCGACCGACTCTATGCGGTCGGTCTCCGACGCGCGGTACTGCTTGGTCCAGCGGTCGATCTGCCGGGAGAAATAGTTTCCAGGCCGCCCGAAGTCCGTCAGGCCGACAGCCTGATAGTCGGTGTTGTGCAGGTCCGCCAAGGTCTTGAGCTTGGCCATATAGATCGCTCTGCGCTCGGCGGGGGCATACGCCGGCAGAGTCTGGTCCCATAGGATACGGCCTTCGACCATATCCATCACATAGAACATGGTGCCGATCACACTTTCGTCGACGCAAAGACCATAGGGTTTCGCGACGGGGAAACCAGTCGGGTGCAGGGCGCTGATCACCTTGTATTCCCGATCGACGGCGTGGGCGCTCGGCAGCAGCTTGCCGGGCGGCTTTCGGCGCATGACGTAGGTCCGGCCCGGCGTCACCAGCTGATAGGTCGGGTTGGATTGTCCGCCCTTGAACTGACGCACCTCCAGCGGTCCAGCGTACCCTTCGACGTTTTTCGACATCCAGTCCGCCAACCGGGCTTCGTCAAAACGATGGGATTCGGCCACCGGCTTGGTGCCGGTGCTTTGCTCGACGATCTCGTCCGTCACGCCCTGGGTTTCCGTCGCCAATTGTTCCTCCGTAGTCTAACTCAAGACTCGATCTTCCGGCGTCGCGTCCGGACAATCCGTCAATCGAACCCGCGCATCTCGCACCATACGTCCAGCGGGTCTCGGCGGGTGCGCCAGTTGTTTATTGGATGGCTGTCGTCACGGTAGCCAAGGGCCATGCCGCTAAACAGCATGTGATCGGCCGGCAAATCGACGAAACGGGCCACGGCCTCGTGATAGCGCGCCCAATACTCCTGCGCGCAGGTGTCGAGCCCCCGCTCGGTCGCCAGCAGCATCACGGTCTGCATGAACATGCCAAGGTCAGCCCATTGCGGATAGCCCAGTTTGCGATCCAGGCAGAAGAAAAGCGCCACCGGCGCGCCGAAGAGGTCGGTGTTCTTGGCCAGTTGCTGCAGCCGCCCGGGCTTATTGTCCCGCGCGATGCCAATCGACGCATAGAGGTCCTCGCCGCATTGATACCTCCGCGTGCGAAACGGATCCCACAAGTTTTCCGGATAGACCTCGTACTCGGTCGGCTCCATTCGGCTCTCGGCGATCATCGCCTTGAACCGCGCCAAGGGCTCGCCGGCCAAGGCGTAGACGCGCCAGGGCTGCAGGTTCCCCCCCGACGGCGCGGCTTTTGCGGCGTCCAGGATCTCGCGGACCATTTCGCCGGGCACCGGATCGGGTTTGAACGCGCGCACCGACATGCGCCGCGCGACAGCTTCGCTTACCTTCATGGATCCTGGTTTCCTCGCGGCTCGATTTCCCTAAGCGCTTGACGCAATGCGGGGGTCGGACGCAACCCTAAACCTGCAAGAACGCTGCCGAGTTAGCTCTTGGCGTGGCGTTGGAGGAGTTGAATGGCGCGAGCGCGCGGTCGATCCGCTGGCGGTGGGGTGCTTTCCTGGATAGTCACCCTGTTTTCACGGCTGCTGGTGCTGGCCGTGTTCGCGCCCATTCTCGCGGTGCTGATCTATCGTTTCATCAACCCGCCGATCACCATCCTGATGGTCGAGCGGTCGATTCAGGGGTACGGACTGGATCATCGCTGGCTGCCGATCGACCAGATTTCCCCTCCGATGATCCGCGCGGTCATCGCGTCCGAGGACTCGGGCTTCTGTTCGCACCACGGCTTCGATCTGCATGCGATGGAAAAGGCGATGTCGCACAACGAAAAGCGACCAGGCCGCATCCGTGGCGGGTCTACCATCAGTCAGCAGACAGCAAAGAACGTCTTCCTCTGGCCGGAACGTTCATGGGTTCGCAAAGGCGCTGAGGCCTGGTTCACCGTGCTGGAGGAACTCATCTGGGGTAAGCGCCGGATCATGGAGATCTATCTGAATGAAGTGGAGCTCGGCCCAGGCGTCTACGGCGTGGAATCCGCCTCGCGCCACTACTTCCGCCGATCGGCCATGACCCTTTCCGACGCCGAAGCGGGTCGCCTCGCCGCGATCCTGCCCAGCCCACTGAAGTGGCGCGCGGTGAACGCGGGACCTTACGTCGCCCGCCGCACCGGTCGCATCGAGGCGCGCGAGGGCACGGTTCTCCGCGGCGGTCTGGACGACTGTGTGTTGAAGTAGGTCCTGGAAGGCGCCTGACGCCCCGGAGGTCAAGCGCAGGGACGGTCGAACGAGGCCTCACGCCAGGCC
>Ga0209698_10006234_pt1 | contig 12706 bp, 10 predicted proteins | sample LitLauG_LLR_2012_FD_187203 | JGI IMG/M metagenome (GOLD analysis project Ga0209698, IMG submission 187203) | Freshwater sediment microbial communities from Pennsylvania, USA - Little Laurel Run_MetaG_LLR_2012 (SPAdes) (version 2) | ecosystem: Environmental > Aquatic > Freshwater > Creek >...
GTATAGGAAGTGAATGGCTCGCAAACGCACTCTCAAGCTGCGTTGTCCCACCTGCAGGAATCCGGTGAGAAGCACGGACGAGGACTTTCCCTTCTGCAGTGACCGCTGCCGCCTGATTGATCTGGGGAAGTGGGCCAGCGGCGCGTACGTGATCACGTCACCGGTCACCGATGCCGAAGAACCTATCCGAGACGCGAACCCCGAAGATCCCGACGAACCCCAGTGAAGCCACCGCCCGAATCCGCCAGCACCACCGTCGGCAGCACGAAGACGCCCGACCGTAGCGCCGGCGTCCCGCCGGCTGTCTCGCGAGCCTGCCCTGAGCTTGCCGAAGGGGCGCCCCGCCCCCGGGCCTCGGTGTGGGCCACAGTGGTCGCGACCTTCTTCGGCGCGGGGCGCCTCAAGCCCGGCCCCGGCACTTGGGGATCGGTTGCCACGGTCATCGTCTGGGCGCTGATCAGTTCGGGCATTCCGCCCGCAGCACGCACCTGGGCAACCATCTCGGCGGCCGCGCTGGTCACGCTGATCGGAATTCCCGCGGCTACCCAGGTCGCACGCGCATCGGGCCTGAAAGATCCGCAATTCGTCGTGATTGACGAGGTCGCCGGGCAACTGGTCACCCTCATCGCCGTCCCGCTCGGTTGGAAAACGTTCCTCGTGGGCCTTATACTTTTTCGTATCTTCGATATCCTGAAGCCGCCCCCGATCCGCCGGTTGGAGCGATTGCCGGAAGGCACCGGGATTGTGGTGGACGACCTGGGGGCGGGACTTTATGCGCTTGCCGTCATGCATCTGTTGCTGCATTTCGGACTTCTAATGAAGTAGCTTTGGCTTTGCCGGAAAGCGTTGCATGAGTATTTCCGACCGCCTGCTGGGCAAGAAGAACGTGAACGGCAAGCCGCACATCGAGGCGGTCGCACCCAGCTTTGCCCTGCCGGGAGGCGAAGTCCGCATCACTGGCCGGGCTCTCCGTCCCGCTGAATTCCGCCGCCCCAGCGTTCGCTTCGGCGAGGTGGAAGGCGCGGTCCTGATCAGCTCGGACGAATTTCTGGTGGCGCGCGTCCCGGAGAACGCGGTCTCGGGGCCGATCGTCGTTGGGACCGACGGACATGTCAGCAACGCCCTCTCCATCAAAGTTGCAGTACCCGTGGCCGACAACCTGCATCCGGTGACCAATCCCGCGCTCGATCACGAAGGCAACCTCTATGTCACCTTCTCCGGATCACGCGGACAAAAAGTTCCGGTTGCGATCTTCAAGATCGACACTGACTACAACATCACACCGTTCCTGACGGAAATGATGAATGCGACGGCCATCGCGTTTGACCGCGAGGGCCAGATGTACGTTTCCTCGCGGCACGATGAAACGGTCTACAAAGTTGCGCCTAACGGCACGGTGTCGTCCTACGCCGAAGGTATGGGCGTTGCGACTGGCATCGCGTTCGATCGCCAGCAGAACCTCTACGTCGGCGACCGCAGCGGAACGATCTTCAAGATTGCGCCCGACCGCCAGATTTTCGTTTTCGCCACGCTCGAAGCCAGCGTGTCCGCCTATCATCTGGCCTTCGGTCCGCGCGGGGATCTGTTCGTCACGGGCCCGACTACTTCCAGTTTCGACTGCGTGCATAAGGTCGATCCGCATGGCAGCGTTTCCGTGTTCTACCGCGGCCTCGGACGTCCCCAAGGGATGGCGTTCGACGTGGATGGCAATCTTTATGTCGCCGCTTCGCTCGCCGGAAAGCGTGGCATTGTGAAGATCACGCCGGACGCAAAAGCCAGTCTGGAAGTTTCCGGACAGGGACTGGTGGGGCTCGCCTTCGCTCCAGGCAAGTCGGCGATTCTTGCCACTAACAATGCCGTCCACCACATCTCGTGGGGCATTCAAGGACTGCCGCTGCTGCCGGAGTAATTGAAGTCGTTCATGTCCTTCGAGTCTTCTTCAGCCTCTCCCATGTTGTCATCCTGGCCGGAGCAGAAACTTCACGAAGTGAAGTTCCCCCGGAGTCGAAGAGCCTGCCCTGAACGCAGCCGAAGGACCCCCTGCGTTCTTTTCCGCAGCAAGGACCTCCGGGAGTTCGTCCCGTGCATTGGATGAGCTCACGCGGGTCGGTGATGCTGAGGCGCGATTGCCCGGGCCGCCGCCCGTTAAAATTTGCGACGAGGTTTAACACCCTTTATTCCGCAGAGTTTTATCAGTTTCTCAAGCGATGGCTCTATATGGAGCTTAGGAATCCCATAGATCAGTAGTCCAAGTGCGTCTCTCGCCACCAAGTTAGGATCTCGTAGCCTTTTCTTCAGAAAGTAGAACTGTTCCCACGCGTAGTGATCCGCCGCCTGAAGCCCGACTAAGTCTTTTTTGTTGTTATGAATCGGGGTGTTCTGGCCTTCGTCTACCATGAGGTCGGTAAATTTACCTTGTCCAAAATCTCCGGATTCAAAAATGTACTCGGTGGGTTCCTCAATCGAGAACTTTTCTTCCCACTGGTGCAATTTCTCGATACACATCCGCGCAGCTAAGGCGTATGGGGGTATTACCTCTCTCAGATCAAGAAGCGAATCGACCTCGTTGTATAGCTGCATAGGTACCATGCAAGATATTCCGCAAGAAAGAGCCGTGACTTCGGATAGAGCAAGATGATTCAAAAACTTCTGGGCTTCCGGGGGATTCTTTGCCAAGCATAGATAATCTGCGCGAGCATTCTTCTGCTGAGCGTACCGTGGGTCATTACATGCAGACATAAACTCAGTCATGTGAAATGGCAATTTCGCATTGGCTTCCGCGTGAGCACGCATCCACAAGGATTCAAACATTCCCCATTGTTGAAAATTGGCTACGAACCCAGATACGACAATAAGGGTTGACTTTGCCCGTCTCCCGCCGCATCGAAATGTGCGGTGAATAGTGCGATGTTGCCCACCTCTGGAAGCGTCCGATTGACCCGTGCGGCTGCCGCCAGACGATCAATCGGTTAATTCGGACGGGTGGCCCTGCCGTCCGGACCGCCTGAACTCACAAGGGTGCCCCGCTCAAGCTCCGCTTGGGCGGGGATTTTCTGCCTTCAAACCGCCGAGCAATTTCTTAAGTCCCTTCGCATAAGAGTCGTGGTTCTTCCAGTCGCTGAAATCGGGGATGTAATATTCGCGAATTTCCTCGGCCAAGTCGATTCCTTCGTCCGCGTAGAAAGACTCCCACATCCGTACATCGGTGAAGGCCACAATGCTGACCGGGAATAGTACGCGTCTTTTCTCCTCAATCTCCCGCTTCCGGGCTTTGCGGATTTCAGTCTTTACCCACGCGCTCTTCATGCTGTTGGTCGAAAGGATCAGGAGCAGCCGCTCATACCTTCGTATCGCTTCGTCGATCTGCTCATGGATCTTCTTTCCAGCTTGTATGTCGTGCGGCGCGAACCAGCAGCGGACGCCTTTGTTCTGCAGATCCGCATGCAGGCGGTCGGCGAATTCCTGATCTTTGGTGGAATAGCTGATGAAGCAGGAATAGAACTCGAGGGCCTTCCCGGTGAGAGACTCCATGTACTCAATGAAGTTGTCGGGAACGCCGGCCCCGCGCAAAAATGCCAGCGGAATGCTTCCATGTGAGCGGTAAATGGTGTCGATGCCGATCGTCGACGGTGCGTCATGTCGCACGCTCTCGAGGCCCTTCACGTCGCTCAGGTCGTTGTCTCCAAAAGTCGTGTAGCCAATGGACGCCCCGGTGAGGTCCGCGCCGCCGAGGTCTGTTCCAAGGAGATCCGCCCCGCGGAGATCCGCCCCGCCGAGGTCAGCCTCGCTGAGGTCAGCCGTAATGAGGCGCGCCCAGGTGAGGTCCGTCTCGCGGAGGTTCGCCCTGATGAGGTGCGCCCGGTGCAGGTACGCCCCGCTGAGGTTCGTCCCGCCGAGATCCGCCCGGTTGAGGTTCGCTTCGTAGAGTGACGCCCATCTGAGGTCCGCCCCCCTGAGGTAAGCTTTGGCGAATTGCGCCCCGTTGAAGTGCGCTCTGCTGAGGTCCACCTTGCAGAGGTCAGCCTCGCGGAGATCCGGGACTATTTCGACGTTTGCCCTCCTCCAGTCATTCCAAGCCCCCACACCTTCCTTGATTTTCGCGAGATGTTCACTGTTCGCCATGGCGCCAGCCTTTCATTGGCGCTCATCATACCCCGCCGTGCCGAAGGCGGTTAACGAGTTATGAGAAATGTGAGGAACGGCGCGGCCCGTCCAACCTTTCACCTCGAAAAAGATCCGCCACATTTGTGACGCAGGTCCTTGACGTCCCTCCAGCCCAGAGATAATGTATTCATAATCCCTATAGCTCAATCGCGGTTGGAAGACCGCACCCTCGACCCGAAGCTCGGGCATCGTGCGAGGAACAAGGGCCCAAATTGGCCCTCCGCTCGCGAATTTCGGGCGTTAAGCTCTTTGAAATCTAGATTTTGCCAGGAATGGCAAAGGTTAACTGATTGATTCTAAAGGATCGCCGATTCTGGCACGCCCAGTAAGTCCTTTGTTGTCTAGATTTTGCCTGCAACTCATTTGGAATCTAGATTTTGGACTGTTTTGACCACCTAACCCTATGATTCCAAAAGACCGGGGGGAGGGGGTACCCACCTAACTCACTAGTTAGTATCCTCAGAGTACATAGTCCTCGGAATGCAGCGTCAAAGAACGCAGCGGTCTTTCGACTCCGCAGGAACTTCACTTCGTGAAGTCCCTGCTCCGCTCAAGATGACAAGGTGGGAGGTACGGAGAAGAAACGTCGCCGTGGTCCCATCATTGAGCCAACCAAATCAAGAGGCGGGCGGGACCGTCACTTTCGGAGCATACGGAAACGTGCCTTCATGGACCTTGCCACAAGTTGGGCAGACGACCTTGGCGGTGTACTCGGCCATCTGCTCCTGGTTGTGTTCGGCCATCTGTTCCAGGAAGGCTTTCACCGTTGGGCCGCAGTCCTTGCAGAGATCGTCAGTGTCCTCGCCGGTCATCGTTGTTCTGTCAGAGTAGACGCCAAACCCGGTTGAGTGCAACACGTAGAGCGATGGGTGAAAGCTGCTTGATGGTTGAAATCGCACAATCTGGCGAGCCAACATTCGTCCGCGGGCTCAGACGGGGCAAAGCCCCGTCTCTACACAAGCGGGGATTTTACAGGCAGTTGACACAATCCTTGCGCCAACGCTAAAGAGGTGACTTGTTCCCATCAGTAGCGTGCGTGGTGATACGGCCCCTGCGGAACTCTTGCCACAGTGTCAATCGTCAGTCGTCAGACATTCACTGGAGGAAAACATGTTGGCTCACCACCCTGTGCTTCGCACTGCCCTCTTCTGCCTTAGTGTCATCATCGTGGCCATGCCCGTCTGGGCGGGGACTTGGTCTACGCAGGTCGTACTCGGCAATAATGCCTACTCGGGAACCGTCGCGCTGGACTCGGCCGGCAACATGACCAGCGTCTGGTATCAGTCCGGCGCTAACCAAGTCTGGGCGAGCACCGCAGCCTTTGGCCATCCCTGGTCCGCGCCGGTCAACATTTCGGGATCGATCGGGGTGGCGTCGGGGAATCCCTCGGTGCGCAGCAGTGCTTCCGGCCTTGCCACCGCGATCTACACCAACCCGACCTCGGGCGCGACTTTTGTTGACCACCCGTCGGGCAGCGTTTGGGGAACACCCGGCGCCACCCATGGTGTCAACCAGTTCCCCGTCAGCAACGACAGCGGAGATGATGGTCTGGCATGGAGTACGGGCGGAGCGCGCGCCACCTCGTCCACCATCAACGCTGTGCAACGTCCATCCGGCGGCGCCTGGAGCGCGGCGACGACCATCGCCACCGGCGTTCATCTGGCCTTCGACGGCGCCGTGATGGGTCCGGACGGAACGATGGCAGTGGCGTGGGAAAGCTTTGATTCGGTGTGTGGCTCGCGTACCTGCAAGACATCAAATTGGGTTTTGCACGTGTCGACCCACGCCGCGGGCGCGGGAAGTTGGGTTGACTCCGGCGGATTATTGGGGCCGGACGCTACCCAGCATTTCGCACAACTCGCGGCCGATGGAGTGGGTGACTTGGGCGCGATTGCTCTTTCCGGCAGCAGCGTGGTCTCTCGCGTCAGGCATGGCAGCACCTGGAGCGGGACGGCGGTTGTGGCCGCGACTTCTTCGTTCCAGTTTTATACGGGGACGGGGCGCGATAATCGTATCTTCGCGAGCGATTCGGCCGGGCATGCTACTGCGGTCGCGTGGGGGAACGCCCAACTCACGAACCTGGTGGCAGTGGACGGGAATCTGACCACCAACACTTGGGGGGCGGTCACGACGATCTCCGGCGCGGACCAATATCCGGGCTACTTCGACTTCGCGATGAGTTCGTCGGGAGCCGCCATCGCGTTTTACTGGGTGAACCCGAACGATGGGAGCGGCAACACCATCTGGCGCGCCGCCACGCGACCTGGAGCCGGAAAGCCGTGGAACGCGCCTGCCACCGCGGGCACGACGTTTGACGCGGGCGGCACTCCGGAAGGCGTCGCGATCAACGGTGCCGGACAGGCGGTTGTGGTCTTTCACGGATACAGTTCGGATTTTCTGACTTACATCGAGTACACCAACACGTACCAGCCTTGAACCGGGGAGACTCTGTTTCAGATTGCGCCGCTAGAGAACAACCAGTTCTTCCGCCTAAACAAAACCCCCGCCCTTTCTCCTTGTGAGAAAGGGCGGGGACATGACTTTCGAGTTTTACACGCTTGCCGTTACTGCTTTTCCGGATCCTTGGCTGGTCCCTTCGTTGGTTCTTTGGCCGGCTCTTTGGCTGCTTCCTTTTTCTCTTGGATCGCCACCAGTTCCACCTCAAAAATGAGCGTGGCGTCCGGTCCGATGTCCGCCCCCGCACCGCGTTCGCCGTAGGCGAGGTTGGATGGGATGAAGAGCTGCCACTTCGATCCCGTAGGCATCAGCTGAAGCGCTTCCGTCCAGCCCTTGATCACGCCACCGACGGGAAAGGTAGCCGGCCCGCCGTGTTTGGCGGAACTGTCAAACTCAGTGCCGTTGACCAGAGTGCCCTTATAGTTACAGACGACAGTGTCCGCCGCAGTCGGTTTCGGTCCGGTGCCTTCGGTCAGGACCTTGTACTGCAGACCGCTGGGCGACGTAATTACGCCTTCTTTTCCTTTATTAGCGGCCAGAAAGGATGCGCCTTCGGTTTTGTTGGTCTCGGCAGCCTTCTGGGCTTGCGCCTGCTGCGCCTTGCGGACTTCGGTGCCGACTTCCTGCAGCACAGCTTGCGCTTCCTGTTCGGTGAGCTGGGTCTTGGCGCCGCTGATTCCGTCCTTGAATCCCTGGATCACGAGTTTTTGGTCGATGTCGACCGACTGCTTTTTCAGCATGGACCCAAGCCCGGAACCCTGATTCATCCCAAGGGCATAGCTGAACTTTTCCTGGCGCGTCTTGAGAGGTGCTGGAGCCGCTGTTTTCGCGGCGGTTGCCGCCGGTGCTTTTTTCGCCGGAGCTTTCGAAGTTGTGGCTGCTGGAGCCGTTTTGGTTGTTGCCGCCGGAGTTTGCTGTGCGTAGGCATACCCACTGCCAACCAGCATCATCCCGGCCGCCGATAGGTATACCGCCGCGGAGAGAAATCTTTGCATGGCCTATTGTCCCATTCCACGGGGCGATACGCCAAATCATCTTTTTGCGGGCTTAACCACGTCTTTTGCGCATACCCGGACAAAGGTTTCGCCGCCAGAACTAGGGCTTCATTTGAGAAACCGAGCAGATATTTGTGTTACTAGACAGTCCAGCGTACACTTTCGGCGTTCTTTGGGAGGAAGGTCCGTGGAAATGGGGGGAAATCCGCGTCCGGGGACGGAGCCTGAGGAACTTCGCGCGGAGGATCTACTCGAGGGCTGGAAAGCGATCGCTGAGCACCTTCGCAAGACGGAGCGCACGGTGCAGCGCTGGGAAAAGAACAAGGGACTCCCGGTTCGCCGCCTTCGCAGTGATCCAGCCGAGGAGCAGGGGCGGGTCTATGCCTACAAGAGCGAGCTGGATATCTGGTGGAATCGCCATACGGACCTGACCTTAGAGTCCGAGGTTGACCCGCAAGCAAGAACTGAGACTGGCTCGCGCGAACCGGCAATCGAGCCGGCCCCAGCTCCGAAGCCGACGCATTGGGCGCGGTGGTTGGCCTTGGTGGTCGCGCTGCTGCTGGCCGGAGCCGGGGCTTATTACTTCAAGCCCAAAGTTAAACTCAGCCCGACGCTGGGAGTGCTCCCTTTCGATACGCCGAAGGGGGATGCGGACGGATTGCGCATCGCGCGCGGACTCACCGACGAGTTAGTCAGCCGGCTCGGCCATCTGAATCCGGGATCGGTGGCTGTGATCGAAGAGCGCTCGGCGGACTACAACCTGACAGGCAGCGTGCGGACGGACAGCAATCGAGTCGCGATTACGGCACGTCTGATTGCTTCGAAGCCGCAGACTCACGTCGTGTGGGGAAATAGCTGGGAATTTGAGCGCGGGGACCTGATCCCTAAAGAGATTGAGATTGCGAATGGGATCGTCGACGAAGTGCTGCGGGCTCTGTCGCTCAGTAGTCACGCGTCGCATCCGCCTGCCAAGGATACTTACGAAGCGTATCTGATGGGACGAGCGCTCTGGAGCAAGCGGTCCGCCGAGAACCTGCACGACGCGATTGGTTTTTTCCAGCGGGCCATTAACACTGATCCACAATTTGCTCCGGCCTATGCTGGGTTGGCGGACAGTTATTCGCTCTTAGGGTCGGCGCCCTATAACGGCATGCCACCGAGACAGGCTTTCCCACAAGCCAAGGCCGCTGCTCAAAAAGCGATTCAGCTGGACGATTCCCTGGCCGAGGCCCACATCTCTCTGGGCTACGCCGAACTGGTTTACGATCGGGACTATTCCGACGCGGAGAGGGAGTTCCGGCGAGCGCTGCTCTTGCGTCCCACGTCCGCAACCGCCCACCAGTACTATGCCTACTACCTTACTTCCATGGGCAAGTTGGACGACGCGATTGAGGAGAGGAAGAGCGCGCAGCAACTGGAGCCTGATTCGCCGTTGATGGATTCTGCGTTGGGCGAGGCGTACTACCACGCCCGACAGTTTGACAACACCATCACCTTTAACAAGCTCTCTCTTGTGCACGACCGCAACTGGCCAGTTGGCCTGATCAATCTGGGGCGGGCATACGAACAAAAGGGCATGTTTGCGGAGGCGCTGGCCGCGTATCAGACCATCCTGGCGGCCGCTCCGGAGGATCCTGGTCTCCTGGCCCTGACAGCCCATGTGCATGCTGTCTCGGGAAAGCCTGCACTGGCACGCTCCATGGTGGCTCGCCTCCAACAAATGAGAACCACGCGGTATGTTCCGGCGGTTTACATCGCGCTCGTGTACGTCGGACTGGGGGACAGGGATAAGGCTTTCGAATGGCTGGATCGGGCCTACGACGAGCATTGTGAGTATCTGGTATACCTTCCCACCGAGCCCCTGGCAGACCCCCTGCGGCAGGACCCGCGCTTCCCTCGCTTCATCGAACGGCTTGGACTGAAACTTCCCGGCAAAGTGGGCGAGTAGCGCTTCCTGTTAGCACTGAAGGGCTGCTCACACAAAACATCCGGTGTAGGTAGGGGCCCTTCGACTGCGCATGAATTCCGCTTCGCGGAATTCATGCTCCGCTCAGGGTGACAAGGGTTTAAGAGGTCCTATGGCATGGCTCCAATCTCGGCTCGTCTTCAGGGCAATTTGAGCAACGACAAAGTACGACATTGGTCCTCCATGCTCATCTGACACAGGTTGTCGCTTGGCAGGAACGCTGAACTTGCGTATCAGGTAGAGACCGGAGGGTGACGCCCCCATGCAACTTCCCGACTTCAGTCGGAAGCAGTGGCGAGTGTTGATCATCCTGATGCTGGTCAACTTCGTTAACTATGTGGACCGGCAGGTCATTTTTTCCCTGTTTCCGGCCATCCGGCACGATTTTGCCTTGACCTACTCACAACTTGGCTATCTGGCTACGGCTTTTACGGTCGTGCTCTCCCTGAGCACATTTCCGCTGGGGATGCTGGCGGATCGCGTCTCGCGCCGTTCGGTGATCGCTGCCGGAGTCCTGTTCTGGAGTGCGGCTACATTTCTGAGCGGCCTGGCGGGGTCGTTCCGCACTTTGCTGACTGCACGGGCCATGGTCGGAGTCGGGGAAGCCGCGTACGCGCCGGCCGGCACTGCGGTTCTTAGCGCCGTGTTCCCGAAGGATATCCGGGCACGCATCCAGGGCTCCTGCGACATCGGAATGTTTGCCGGGGGCGCGACCGGGATTGCGCTTGGTGGTATCATGTCCCAATCTTTCGGGTGGCGGTCGGCATTTTTCCTGGTGGGGATCCCGGGTTTGCTGTTGGGGCTCAGTGCGATGCGACTTCCGGAGCCGCCCCGCGAGCAGTCTGAGGAACGGATGCGCGTGCGGGATCTTCTCCGGGTGCCTGCGTACCTGGCGGTACTGGCGGCCGGCTGGTTCAGCAGTTTCGCGGGATATGCCTACGTCACCTGGGGTCCGGACCTGATCCAGGAACAGAAGGGCTTCACGGCAAGGGAGGCTGGAATGGCATTGGGCCTCACAGTGGTTCTGGGCGGCGCGCTTGGCATCGCGGTGGGCGCGTACTTGTCCGATCGGATCGCTTGCCGATGGGCATGGGCACGCGCCCTGATTATCCCGATCGGCTTCGTCCTGGGTGCGCCGACGATCTACCTCGCCCTGCATTCCACCGGCAAACTGTTCGTCCTTGTGTTCTTTGGCCTGGGCTCATTCTTTATGAGCTGGTACCACGGCCCGCTCACGGCCACCATCCACGATCTTGTGCCGTCGAAGGGGCATGCGACCGCTCTCGGCCTGTATTACCTCTTTGTCAATCTGTTCGCCATGGCGCTGGCGCCGCTGATCATTGGGTGGGCCGCCGACCGCTACGGCCTGATCCATGCCTTACACATCCCCATCGTCTCGCAGTTGATTGGGGGTGCTTGTTTTGCACTCGTGGTTTTCCTGATTCGCCGTCACGGTCTGCACCATCCGGTCTTCGAACATCATGAGGGGAAGACACCGCTGCTGCCTTCTCGGTTCGCCGCGGAGACGGAAGGCTAGAACACCGAGCAATACCCCGGGCCAACAATTTCCTTAAGGAGCAAGGATATGGGAACGCTGGTCACTATCGATACCAACATCCAAGAAACCGTAAACCCCGTTCACCACTACACGGCGTACCGTCCCAAGCCGTTCACGCGGCAAGAGCGCGACAAAGTCACAATTCTGTTCGGCGGCCTCACCTGGAAACACGAGCGCATGATGCAAGGCGCCATGCACAACCTGAAATACAAAGCCGAGCCGCTGCCCAACATCGCGCGTGATGATCTGGACGCAGGCAAGGAGTTGATCGATGTCGGGGCTTGCTGCCCGACCATCTTTACCACCGGCAGCCTGGTGAACTTCCTGAAGAAGGAAGTGGCGCTCAAGGGCAAAGAAGAGGTGGCCAAGAGCTACGCCTACATCACCGCTGGCGCATGTGGCCCGTGCCGCTTCGGCCAGTACCACGAGTCCTATGCCATGGCGCTCGACGGTCTGGGCCTGCGCGATTTCCGCTTGTTCCTGTTGGCCCAGGATGAACTCGATCAGGGTGAGAACGGTGGTGGCGGGCTCGACATCAACCTGCCCTTCAGCCTCGGCCTGATCTGGGCGATCCTGTGCGGCGACGTTATCACCGACCTCGAATACGCAACTCGTCCCTACGAAGTGAAGCCTGGCCAGACCGACGCCGTCCTGAAGGATTGCGTCGAGTTTATGTACAAGGTCTTCAACGAGCGTCCCGATCACGGTAAGAAACTGGGCGCGCTGGCCTGGCACCTGACGACAAGTTATTTCACGAACGCGCTGCGCGAAATCCGGAAGAAGTTTGACGCGATCGAGGTCGACCGCACGCGTGTGAAGGCTCGCGTAAAGATCACGGGTGAGTTCTGGCTCCAAACCCATGAAGGCGACGGCAATTACAACATCAAGCATTGGCTCGAGCAGGAAGACTCGGAGGTCGTGCCTCCTCCGGTCGCGGTGTGGTTGCACTACCTGATGCATCCGGTGATTCGCAAACTCGAACACCGGCACTCGACCAGCAAGCATCCCAAACGCGACGAGATGATCTTGCAGATCCTCGAGCGGATCTATGTCGGCACCTACAACCGGTTCCGCAAGGCGCTGGCAAACATTCCCAACGAACTGCCGGACCAGGTCGAGCTAAAAGACCTCGCCGAGCCGTTCTACCACTTCGAACTGCGCGGCGGTGAAGGCCACATGCTGATCGGCAAAGCGCTGTATGCCTATCACCACAAGAAAGCCCACATGGTGTGTGAGCTGTCTCCGTACTCGTGCATGCCCAATACCATGTCCATTGGATCGATGGCAGGCGTCATCGGCAAGTATCCAGACCTGCTCTACGCTCCCATCGAAGTCAAAGGCGACGCGGAAGTGCACGCGCTCTCGCGCTGCCAGATGATTCTGACCGAAGCCAAGAAGCGCGCGCAGGCCGAGTTCGAAGAGGTGCTGAAGAAAACCGGCCTGACCGTCGAAGCCATGCACGAATACGAGAAGCACCACCCTGAGTTGCGGCGAGCTACTTACAAGGTCCCGCACAAGGGTTACTCGGGAACATCCGCGAACTATGTGCTCCACCTTGCCCAGGAC
>Ga0209698_10006235_pt1 | contig 12705 bp, 8 predicted proteins | sample LitLauG_LLR_2012_FD_187203 | JGI IMG/M metagenome (GOLD analysis project Ga0209698, IMG submission 187203) | Freshwater sediment microbial communities from Pennsylvania, USA - Little Laurel Run_MetaG_LLR_2012 (SPAdes) (version 2) | ecosystem: Environmental > Aquatic > Freshwater > Creek >...
TTCTGGAAGGGCAACTCCACGGCCCAGTCGTGCGGGAGATCGAGCGCTTTCCAGTCGCCATCGTCGAATGCAATAGCGCAGGCTGGCAGGAAATTCCCCGTCTTCTGGAAATTGCCGGCGGACGCGCTCCCGAATCCGAAATCCTTTTTCGCGTCGTCGGCGTGGCCGAAGTGGAAGCGCCAACCGAAATCGAGGAGCAATCGCTCGCGCCCCGCGCCTGGCGTTGTAGAAGCCAGCGTATCTGCGCGGAGAGGAGCGGACTCTTCCGGCAGATGCTTGATCGCAACGTCGAACGGGCTAAGCCCCTTGGCAGCGACAACGGCTGCGGGCGCAAGCAAACTGGCCTTGAGTACATCGCGGCGTGTCGGCATAGGTCCTCCCGGTGAGCTTCGAGAATGGAATCTCTGAAATGCGTTCACATTGTTGTGATCAGAGATGAAAGCGACCGAAGTATACGCTCGCACTTGACGGGTCACAATAATGCCCGTCACCGGTATCCTGCTTGGAGTCGCATCTTCGGTTCATCCTGAGCGAGTCGAAGGACCGGTGCGCCTCTCGGCGGCAAACCAGGGCGGGACGCAGACTAGACAAGATGAAGCTTGATTTTCGTTACGGAACTTGCCGGAAAGCGGAACGTCACTAGCTCCGCTTTCACTTCCACATTCTCGTTCTTCGGGATTACGTTTTGAGGCTGCTCAAAGGTATTGCGGGCATGAATATCGGCAGCGGAGAGCACCGATGCTTCGGCGGAGCTGACACGCGCGCCGCGCACCGCGATTTGGGCGGTGAGCCCGTCTTTCACGCCGGGGTTCACCGCCGTTAAAACCAGTTCCTTGCCGTGCAGCGAAGCCGAGCCACGGAGTCCCCAGAACGATGCATCCTGCCCGTCGCGATCATAGTGAACCGAAGGCGCCGAAAACTCTGCCCGCACACTTTCCCCTCCCTGGTGATCGGCGTACATGGCAAACACATGGCCGACCGGAGTGATGCAGAACTTGTCTTCGTGTGCCAGATACAGGCTGTTCAGGCAATTGATCAACTGGGCGCAGCACGCGATCTCGACTTTCTCCGAATGGCGGTTGAAGGTGTCGAGAGTCATCCCGCTAAACACCGCGTCCCGCAAGGTTGGGAGCTGTTCGAGTTGGTCTCCAGGCGTGAGTTCGCTGCCCGGGCGGTACCACGGGCCCCACTCGTCGACCACGAGTTTGACCTGATGTTCCGGGTCGTATTCGCCCATGATTTGCCAGTGCCCGGTTATCATCGACTCCATGCGATCGCCCTCGCGCAGCACTTCGTACCAGTCCACGGGATCGAACTTGACCGCGTCGCCTTTGCCTCCATTCCAGTCGCGGGTCTTTCCGCGGCTCAGATTCCACGCATAATGATGCAGGGACCATCCGTGAAGCGTGCGCAACTGATCCTTGCTTTTGCGCACCATGTCTTCGAAGAAGCCGCGCGTCCATTGCCAGTTCGACCCATCGGGCCCCGACCCGATAAAAGCCATTTCCAGTTTATAACCGGGTACCCAGGTGGTGAAGCGGCGGAACTCGCTGGCATACTCTTGCGGCGTGAAGTTCCCTCCGCATCCCCAGGCTTCGTTGCCCACGCCCCAATAGCGGACTTCGAACGGTTCCTTGAAGCCGGCCGCAGCGCGCGTGTCGGCCAGCGTTGTGCTTCCTGCGGGTGAGTTGCAGTATTCCACCCAACGATAAAATTCCTCAGCCGGAAGGCTGCGCAGGTTCGCCGCCAGGTACGGCTGCCCGCCGATCAGACGGCAGAACTGGACGAATTCGTTCGTGCCGAACTGGTTGGGATCGTAGCGGTGCGAGTCCGGCGCAGCCGCCTTCTCGTCGCCGTACCAGAAATTGGTGCGGCGCGGACGCTTCTCCACCGGGCCGATCCCGTCGCGCCAGTCGTAGCTGTCCGCAAAGCAGCCGCCCGGAAAGCGGACCACCGGCGGCTTGATCTTGCGCATTTCTTGCACCAGTTCTTTGCGGATGCCCTGCAGGTTCGGAACCCGCGAATCCTCCCCCACCCAGATCCCGTCGTAAACGACTCCGCTCAGGTTTTCCACGAAGTGGCCGTAGACGTTCGGCGAGATCGTGCCGAGAGTCTCGTCGAGAACGACTTCCACGCGAGCATCCACACTTTGTGCGACCGCGATCGGTGAAAGCTTGTGAATGAGCGTCAATCCCGCGGCAGCCCCAGCTCCACACAGGAACTCTCGGCGTTTGATCATGCGAATCGTCTCCCCGACAGATCATACCCGCGCTGCTCTGGCATTGACACCTCGTGCCTTTGTTGACTATGGTTCCACGTTACCGTAAGGGATAACGTCTGACCGCCTTCAGGCGGGAATCCGCAACCTAAGGGAGCGCGCGCGTGCCGACCTCCAGAAGAACTTTCCTGCAGTTGTCCTCGACTGCCTTGGCGGCCACAGCTGCCAATTTGCCTTTAGCGTCGCCTTTGCAGTCATCGGTTCAAGCTGCCTCTGCCGGCCAATCGGCCAGAGTGTACCTCGACCACAGGCGCACCATCGGAGCGCTTGGTCCCAATGTCTATGGATCGTTTCTCGAACACCTGGGGCGGGCCATCTACGAAGGCATCTACCAGCCCGGATCGAAACTCTCGGACGCCCGCGGTTTCCGAACCGACGTGACCGACGAAATCCGCAAGATGCGTGTCCCCATCATTCGCTATCCCGGTGGCAACTTTGTTTCCGGATACAACTGGCTCGACGGTGTGGGGCCGAAGCCTCGCCGCCCGCGCACACTCGACAAAGCCTGGAACTCAATCGAATCGAACCAGTTCGGCACGAACGAATTTATGACCTGGTGCAAGGCGGCCGGCACACAGCCGCTCATGGGCCTCAACTTTGGAACGGGAAGTGCGGAGGACGCCGCCGCGCTGGTCGAGTATTGCAATGTCGAGAAGGGCACGAAGTGGAGCGACCTGCGGCGCGAACACGGAATCGCCGAACCCTACCGTGTGCAGCACTGGTGTTTGGGAAACGAGATGGACGGACCGTGGCAGATCGGCCACATGACCGCCTCTGAGTACGGCATGAAGGCGGCCGATGCAGGACGCCAGATGCGTTATGTCGATCCTACGGTCAAGCTCATCGCCTGCGGCTCCAGCAATCCGCTGATGCCTTCGTATCTGGAGTGGGACCGCGAGGTGCTCGAACAGTGCTATGACTACGTCGATGCCCTGTCACTGCACTGCTATTACGGAAACACCCAGGAGATGACCGGTAGCGACAGCTCCAAATATCTGGCGCTGAATCTAAGCATGGACAAGCAGATCTCCGAGGCTGCCGCCGTCTGCGACATGGTGCAGGGACATAAACGCTCGCCGAAGCGGCTGTGGCTGTCGTTTGATGAATGGAACGTCTGGTATCGCGCGCGCAACGGCGACGCCATGGATGGCCACGAAAAAGAAGCGCCGCACCTCCTTGAAGAAGTTTATAACTTGGAGGATGCCCTTCTTGTCGGCGGCTTCGTCAACACGCTAATGCGCAACGCCAACCGGGTCAAGGTCGCGTGCCTGGCTCAACTGGTCAACGTGATCGCACCCATTATGACCAACGAAAGCGGAATCTACCGACAGACAATCTATTTCCCTTACCTCTGGGCCCTGCAGTATGCGAAAGGACAAGCTCTGGATCTGTTGGTGCAATCGCCTGAGTACGGTACTTCGGGCATGGGGGAAGTGCCGTATCTTGACATCGCGGGCACCATCGACCCGCAGGACGGGACGATTGCGCTCTTCATTCTGAATCGCGACCTCACGAATGCACACAGTGTTGAAATCAATTTTCAGGAGAACGCACCCTCGCAGTTGGTGAACTCGTGGGTCCTCACCGGGACCAACCTGAAAGCGTTCAACAGCTTTGAGACACCACAGAATGTGGCGCCGCAGGAATTCTTGAAGCCAGCCTCGAGCGGAAGCAAGTCGACTCTGGAAGTGCCGCCGAGGTCGTACACCGTATTGCAGTGGAAAGCTTAAAAGGCACGGAGCGACCCTTTCTCAGAGGTTAGGTCGCGCATCCCGTACATCTCATGTCGCCAACCCAAAAAACGAACCCTGAAAGCGCTCGGCAACTTTTCCCGGCGGGGCACCTCGTGCCCTTCATCCTCGTGACCGCTTTGTTTTTTCTCTGGGGAATTCCCAACAACCTGAACGATGTACTAATTCGTCAGTTCATGAAATCGTTCGCCATTAACCGGTTGCAGGCGGGGTTGGTGCAGTCCGCGTTCTATCTCGGCTACTTCATTCTGGCCCTGCCGGCCGCTTTGCTGATGCGGAGAAGAGGATACAAATTTGGTTTCGTTACCGGCCTGTTTCTCTTCGCCGCCGGATGTTTCCTATTCTGGCCAGCCGCCATTGTCGGGCGCTACGGCTTTTTCCTGTTGGCCCTGTTCGTGATTGCCAGCGGCCTGTCGTTTCTGGAAACAGCGGCCAATCCTTTCATTGCGCAGATGGGCGATCCGGACACCTCCGAACAGCGGCTCAACTTCTCGCAGGCATTCAATCCGCTGGGCTCTATCACCGGCGCCCTGGTCGGAACCGTGTTTATCTTCTCGGGGATTGAATTGAGCTCAGAAGAAATTGCGCTCCGCAAAGTGCAAGGTCTCTACGAGTCCTATTTGCAGGCGGAGCGCTTGCGAGTGATCAAGCCTTATCTGGTCATCGGGATCCTCTGCGTGATCTGGGCGATCATCATTCTGCGAACCAAATTCCCCGCCATCCAGAGCGAGCACGAGCAGACCTCGGAAGATCACGGGCACTTCTCCGAACTGTTTGGCTACCCCCATTTCCTGCTAGCAGTGGTTGCTCAGTTCTTGTATGTGGGTGCCCAGGTGGGTACTTGGAGCTACTTCATACAATATGTGCAGGAGTACGCTCACCAACCGGAAAAGGTTGCCGGCTATTTCCTGACCGGCACGCTGGCGGCATTTGGCGTAGGCCGATTTTTTTCGGCATACCTGATGCGCACAATTTCACCCCGCAAGCTGATGGGAAGTTACACCGTCGCCAACATTGTCCTGGTTTCGGTCAGCATCCTCCATCCTGGCTGGCTGGGTACTTGGTGCGTGTTCCTGACCAGTTTCTTCATGTCGCTGATGTTTCCCACCATCTTCGCCCTCGGCCTGAAGGGGCTCGGCCCAAATACCAAGCTGGGCGGTTCCTTGCTGGTCATGGCGATTATCGGCGGCGCGGTGCTCACGCCGGTGATGGGCTGGATCTCGGAGAAGTTTAATGGCGTTGCGCCGGCCTACTGTGTTCCGTTACTCGCGTACGTGTATATCGCTTTGTACTCATTTTGGGGTGGCGGGCGGAAGGAAGCCAGCGTTTCCGGCCGACGCTGATCTGATCTGGAGCTGAATCGCCCCGGGTACCGGTCCTTTCGAAACCACCGTACAGATATATCCCGCCGACCCGCACACATGCGCTCCGCATATCGCTTCTGGTTGTAACCAAGCAGCCTCAGCGGGAAGCCGTTCGTGATGCCGTCGAACTCTAAGCCGACTCCAGAATCACGTTGGCGTATTGCGTCGTGTCACCAGTCCGAATCAGACCCACCGCCAGGGGAACCCGCTCCTTGAGTTTTGCGTGAGGCACAAAGGTTAGATCGATCGGCGCAAAACACTGTTCAAAGCTAGTAATGGTGTCCCTGCTGTTGACACTGCGAAATTCCTCCGCCATCAGAATCTGGCCGATCACAAAATTGCCCCGAATTGCTTTCAACACCTCCAGCACTCGCGGCACATCGTCTACCAGCGAAATGTCGATGGTCTCTATGTGCGGCCAGTAGGGGAATCCACGGTCAGCGATCACCAGCGTGTTGGTGTGGCGGACGCGGCCGAGCAACGAATTGATAGCCGGGTTGAGAATTCCACTCTTCAGCACGTGCACCGTTCCTTGTCCGCTCGCGCGGATCTCAATGGGGGCTGCTCCCGACTTTCCGCCCGCCGGGCAAACGAAAACTGCGAGCGTTCCACACCTGCGTTTTCCCCCGAGGGAAGGTCGGATGACCAGATATCGGATGAGTGACCGCACATTTCGAGCCGCTCGCCGAGCAGGCGGGCACCAAAAACGTGGCGGCGCGACGGCGCAGATGATTCTTTCAAGTTGACTGCGAATGCCGGATGGACCCTGCCGCACCGACTCCCAGTGCCCTTTCGTCGCGCACACGGTTCTTCATATTTATCGATAACCGTAAGGTCTTGAGAATAACGTGTCAAGAGGCGCTCGATTTTCTCACCGCATGCCCTTATACCCGACTGCGCGGCTCAGAATGTGGAATACTAGTGCTATGAGGTGCTTTCTCGGTATTGCGGAATTCGTTCCGATTTGTGATTTGCGCAGGCATGTGTGGCTTATCTGTTTTTTCTGGTCGGCGCTACTGCCTGCCGTTTCTGCGTCTGCCGAGACGGCTGCTTTTGATCTTGTCGGCCCCAAAATCGAGGTCCGGGTTCAGCGCGCCGGCGTGACTCTGCCGATTGCGTCAGTCCCCAATCTTCAGCCCGGAGACCGCTTGTGGGTGCATCCCGATTTGCCGGATAGCCAGTCAGTTCGTTACCTGATGGTCATCGTTTTCCTGCGGGGTGCGACCAACCCTCCCCCGGATTCCTGGTTCACCCGCGTCGAGACTTGGAGCCGGGCGGTTCACAACGAAGGGGTGTTTGTGACTGTGCCGGAGGAGGCCGAGGAAACTCTGGTGCTGCTGGCGCCTGAGACCGGCGGAGCGTTCAATACGCTGCGCGCAGCGGTTCGCGGAAAGCCCGGAGCCTTCGTGCGCGCCGCGCAAGATCTGGTGCAAGCCGGTCTGGACCGCGCCCGCCTGGAAAGGTATCTCGAGGCCGTCCGCGAGGTTTCCACCAGTGATCCGGATCAATTCAAGGCCGAAACCACGCTGCTGGCGCGTAGCCTGAATATCCGGCTCGATCACCAGTGTTTCGATAAGCCCAGCGCCCAGCAGGTCCCTTGCCTGACGCAGAACACCGATCAGCTTGTGTTCGATGACGCACACAGCCAGACGATGGTAGCGACGCTGACTTCCGGCACACAGAGCGACCTGCTGGCGCAGATCAGTTCGACTCCTACCGCCCGGGGTGGCTATTACAGTCCCTACATTGGGGCGGTAGTCGACGTGGTCCGCATTCTCGGCACCACCCACACCGCGCAATACCAGTACATTCCGGCGCTGGCCGTGCCCAGGCAGGATGACCTGAATCTTCGTCTGAACAATCCCCCCTCGTTTCGCAATCCCAAGTCCGTGCTCGTGATCGGACTGCCGCCGGTCCGGCCTTCTCCCGTGCCTCCACTGCGCGCGGTGGATCCGGCGCAAGTATTTTGCGCGGGGCAGCCGTCGTTGCTGCTCCCGGCCGAAGGCGCCCCGTTAGCCTTTGCGACCGAGCTCGCGCACAATTTCTCGCTGCGGGTCGAGGGCAAGTCCGGAGCCGAAATCAACCTGCCCGCCAGACCCGATCCACTCCACGGCGGATTCGTGGTCGAAACCGAAGCCCTGCAGTCCGCCGATCTGGATGGGGAGGTGACCGGGGTGCTGCACGGAGCCTGGGGCTTCCACCCCTTCGATGGGCCGCACTACCGGCTGCGCACTTCGAAAGCTGGGCGGTGGATTGTGGCCTCCAAAGACGCCAGCGCGCTCATCGTGGGCCGCCAGGACACGCTGCACCTGCAGTCTTCCGACGCGTGTTGCGTGAGCGAAGTAACGCTGAAGAACGGGCAGGGCAAATCCGTGGAAGCCGAATGGAAGGCATCCAGGCCCGATGAACTCGAAGTGCGGGTCCCGCTGGAGAATGCTGCCGCGGGATCGCTCACCATGGTCATCAAGAAATTCGGCCTTCGTGACGCCGACGAAATCCCCTTGCACACCTACGCGGAAGCCGGCCGTCTTGACAGTTTCAGCATCCATGCGGGCGATGCCGAGGGCGTGCTCAAAGGCACGCGGCTGGATCAGGTCAGCGTCCTCGACCTGAACGGCGCGAATTTCAGTCCGGGTTCGCTAAGTCGCGCCAACCAGCAGGACGAACTGAAGGTGGTGGCGCACGATGCCGCTAGGGTCGCAAGTCTGCATCCGGGAGATGCGATCGTAGCCCATGTCACGCTCAAAGATGGCCGTCTTCTCGACCTCAAAGCTGAAGTCAGTGCACCCCGGCCCAAAGTCAGCATCCTGACCAAGAGCGTGCAATTGGACGAGGCGGCGCTTCCTCTGGTTCACCTGGGCAGCTTGGAAGAGTTACCGCAAGAGGGGCGACTGAATTTCTTCCTCAAGGCGCAGGTGCCTGAAACCTTTCCATCGTCGGAGAAGATCGAAGTGGCGACTGCGGATGAATCTTTCCGCGTGTTGCTGAGCTTCAAAGATGGGAATCTGACCTTGCAGGATACGAAGACCGTTTTCGCCGTTCTCGATCCCATGAAGTTGCTGGGCCCGTCGGCGTTCGGACCGCTCAAGTTTCGTCCGGTTACCGGCGAAGGCATTGAAGGCGACTGGCAACCCCTGGTCAGTGTCGTGCGCGTTCCCAAACTCAAAGGGTTCCGCTGTGTTCCGGCGCCGGAAAAGCAATGTACGCTCAGCGGAGACAAACTCTTTCTGCTCGATTCCGTCAGCACCGATCCTGATTTCGTCAACTCGGTGGCGGTTCCCGAAGGCTTTGTCGAAGACGCCCTGACGATTCCGCCGCCGAAAGCCAAGACCCTTTACATCAAGCTGCGCGACGATCCCAACACCATAGATGTTGCAGTGGTGCCCACGCTGCCCAACCAGCAACCGGGTGTAACCACCCAGCAATAGCGGGAAACCTCACCCTGGGTTGTCATTCCAAAGCACGTTTCTGGCGCGAGTAAACCGTATCCCCCGCGCGATTCATCATCACCCGGCGAAGCTACTTCCCGTTCGCCGCAAGTTTGATCTCGTCTGCCGTCTTCAGCAGTTCACCCACCGACCCGGAGTCTAGTTCGTAGAGCGTCGGCTCATTCTCGCGCTTCGCAATGTAGCCGTCACCGGATTTCGCAATGGAGACCCTCTCGACTCGTTTGCCATCATCCGAGGTGACAGTGACAGCGATCGCCGCATTGACGAAACCAGACTCCACAAACTGGCTCGCCCCCAAGTCGCGCAGCTTCGAGACCAACGCCTCCACACTCGCAACATCTTCCTTCTTCCCGTTGGACCACCAATCTGAACCACTTCGGCCAAGGAAATAGGCCTTGGCGCCGACGTGCATCTCCAGCTTCTCGGGATCGCGGTATCCGAAGTCAAACAACTTCTTGTTGCGGAAATCGTCGAGCCCTTTGCCGATCGCCCGGGCAAGGTCAGCCTCGACTTTATAGACTCCCTCGACCGCGCTCGATTTAGCGTAGTAGCTGTCTTTGCTCTTATGAATTTGCAGTTCCTGCACGCCGGACGGATCCGTGATTTTTACGGTCGCCTCCAGAGTGCCGCGGGCAAAGGCCGACCCGCCTGCCTTCGGATCCGCGCTTAAATCCATGCGCGCATCAGTCAGTTTACGAACCAGTTCGCTGATCTGCGTACTGTCGGCGCGCAGCGGCTTCGGCTGCAATATCTGCCATCCCTCCTGGTTGCGACCGAATTCAATCGTCTGACCTTTCACTGCAACTTCCAGGCGGCTGATCTTATCGGGGCTCACGGTCAGCAGTCGCTTGTCACGAAGATCATTCAGGCTCTTGTCGACACCGGTTTTGCTGTAGCTGGCAATCGTAAACACCCGGGGATCTCCCGCCAGCATTGCGTAAACCGCGGAACCGGCCGGGGTGTCATCACCGGTCAGCAGTCTCTGGGTTTTATTGTCCTTCTCGCTGATGTCGACTTCCACGGAAGGTGCATCGAGTCCGTACTGCCTAAAGTCGGTGGCTTTTTCTTCGACCAGGCGCTCCGAGTTCAGCGAAGATAAGGTGGAAAGCAGGCCCGAGACTGTCCCTGGATCCGCAGCCAGCGGTTTTGGCTGGATGATTTTCCACGAACCGGAGTCTCTGGAGAGAACAATGGGGTCGTCCCCCTTCTTTTTGATCTCGATCCGGGTGATCGTCGCATCATCCAGCTTCAAGATCGATGGAGCGTCGGTGGGCTGAGCCGCGGCCTCGTCCTTCGGCTTGCGGTGCTCCGACCAGTAAAGAGTGCCGACGAGCGCGAGAAGTACAAGGGTTGCAACAATCAGGCTGCGAAGTTTCATGGCACGATTCGCAAAAACAAATCCGCAACAGAAATGAAGTCAATCGGGGACGTCCGTTACCGTCGCTTCCACCACACTCCAATGCCGGCGATGAGCACGAGCATCGGCAACAGGAACTGGCAGGTAACAATGACCCACCGCAACTGCGCGCGCGTCATGGTGATGCGGCGATCTTCCTCCTGCTTGGGACGAATGGAGATCAAATCTTCATCCGACGAAAGCCAGTTGATCGTGTTCAGCGCCAGATCGCTGTTCCCATTGAACGTGATGAATCCGTTGGTGATCCATGACGAACCGCCAACCACCACGAAGCGTCCCTGCGAGTTTTCCTTGCCCGTGCTGTAAGTGCCCGCGGCGGCGATCGTCAGCGGTCCTTTCTGGTTTTTCGGATCATTCACGTTGACCGAGGGTGAGCTCAGATTACCGGTCGCCAGACTGGTGCTGGAAGAATCAAAAAGCTTCTGCACGCTCGTCTTGTCGGTGTTCTTGATCTCGATCGACCGGGAAAGAGGGAAGCCTGTGGCGACCCCTTTCATCTCACTGACGATGGGCTCGGAGGTGTAGTTGGTGACCAAGGCGACCTGCGGACCCACTCCGGCGATCTGCCCGAGCGGATTCAGATCGAGAATCAGATTCTTGTCCATGGTCACGCCCCAACTTTGTAGTAGGGTAGTCAGCGCATCGTTGTCGGCGATTTCCGAGCGGCCCAGTTTGAGGGGAGGATCCAGCAGGAACAGAGCCCGGCCGCCATCCTCGACATACTTCTTGATCGAGTCGACTTCGGGCTGCTCGTAGTTCCGCGTCGGCCCTGCGACGACGAGACTGGTGCAATCACCCGGCACCTCGGCCTTCTGCAGAAGGTCGATTGGCTTGGTCTCATAACTGTCTTTGGTGAGGGAGTTCTTGAAGCCGGAAAGCCCTTCGCGGTCGCTATCCTCGATCCGATGCTCGCCGCTGCCGCCCACAAAGCAGACCGTGCGCGTGGTATTTTTCGAAATGCGGATGAAGGCGCCAGTGATCCCCTCCTCGGTCATGGTCTTGGCCTCTTCCTTCCTGGCCCCAACCTGCACCACCGCAGTGCCGAAGTTCCGGATGCCGGCTTCCCGCGCCAGTTGCGGGTTCTTGTCGGGATCGACGTAGTCCACGCGCAACTTGGGCGAGAGGTTGGCGTATTCGTCGAGCAGATCCTTCCCGTCGCGGAACCGTGTGCTCTGGTTGAAGTAGGTGATGGTAGCGTTTTGCTTGAGACCCTTGACGATCTTGGCGGTCTGGTCGGAGAGACTGTAACGCTTGTTCGACGTCGCGTCATAAGACTTGTTGAAGCGGTCGGCAAGGACATTGATTATAACCACCACCGCAATTGCGACCAGAATATAGGTCGTCGCATAGGCTGCGTATTTGGTTTGCCTCGCGCTCAGCCACTGGCTTGCCATCACGACCTCCAGCGCAGGGACTCCAGCGAACGAGCTGTAAAGAAGAGTCCCAGGAAAATCACAGTGAGATAGAAAATCACATCTTTAGAATCGATCACGCCTCTGCCAAACGATTCGAAATGCGTGATTACGGACATGTAAGAGAGAACGCGTGCCCAAGTCGCCGTCTCGTATTCGCTGACCCAAGACAGCAGCCACAGCAGCAGGATTACACCAAACGTGACCGCGCCTGCCACGATCTGGTTCTTGGTGAGTGTTGAAATGAACGTCCCAATTGCCAGAAAGGCGCCCGCCTGCAGCAGTAAGCCCAGGTAGTTGACCACGATGGGCTTCCAATCTGGATTGCCGTACTTGAACAGGAAAGCGAAGTGCAAGGCGGTGAAAAAGAGCATGCAGGAATAGAGCAACATCGCCGCCATCCATTTTCCGACGATGACTTCAAGGTCCCGGATCGGAGACGTTACCAACAATTCGATTGTGCCGGTGCGTTTCTCCTCGGCAAACAGTCGCATGGTGATCATCGGAATGAAGAAAAGTCCAAGGACGCTGATCGTTCCCAACACGGGCCGGACGATGTACTCGTTGATGCTCATAGGAAACATCTGCCCGCGCATTTGCATCTCCATGCCCACGTTCAGGAAACGGTCGAGAGAAGTCCAAAACAGATAACCCCCTAAAAGACCAAAGATCAACAGCAGGATGTAGGCGATCGGTGAAACGAAGTAGCTGTCCAATTCCTTTCGGAAAATAGTCCAGACATTCCTCATTGCCCAGCCTCCTGTTTTGCGCTCTCTGCGTGTCGAGGCGCCCCTTCGTTTCCCGTGAGTTGGAGAAATACTTCCTCGAGACTTATGGCCGCCGGTCGCAGTTCATTGAGGTCCCAACCCGATTCCACCACGGCCCGCGCCAGGTCGCCCCGGACCAACTGTCCCTTCTGGCTTTCGACTTCAAAGAGCGCGCGGCTGTCGACCTGCTGCTTGCACACCACCCGGCTGACGCCCGCAACTTGCTCCAGTTTGTGCCGCACGAGGTTGGCCTCCACGTTGCCGTTG
>Ga0209698_10006237_pt1 | contig 12704 bp, 7 predicted proteins | sample LitLauG_LLR_2012_FD_187203 | JGI IMG/M metagenome (GOLD analysis project Ga0209698, IMG submission 187203) | Freshwater sediment microbial communities from Pennsylvania, USA - Little Laurel Run_MetaG_LLR_2012 (SPAdes) (version 2) | ecosystem: Environmental > Aquatic > Freshwater > Creek >...
GCCCAGCGTCATGGTGTTGACGCTGATGCCCAGGCGCTGCAGCACGATCAGCGTGGCCAGCAGCGACAGCGGTATGGCGGCGCAGGAAACGGCCGCGTTACGCCAGTCGGCCAGGAACAGCAACAGCACGGCGATCACGAGCGCCGCCCCCACGAGCATGGCCGACCACACGTTGCCGGTGGCCACGTCGATGAAGTCGGCCGGGCGAAACACGCTGGTGTCCAGCACCATGCCTTCGCGCGCCAGCAGCGGCTGCAGGTTCTCGAGTACCGCCTGGATGCGCCGCGTCACCTCCACCGTGCTGGTGCCGTACTTCTGGGACACCACGAGCTGCACGCCCGGCTGTCCGTTGGTGGTGGCCCCGCCGCTGGCGATCTGCGGGGCAAAACGCACCTGGGCCACGTCGCCCAGTGTGAGATAGGGCGCCACGGCGGTGCCCAGCACGGCACGGCGCACCTGCTCCGGGTCCAGCGGCGGATATTCGGTCTTGAGTTCGATGCGCTGGTTGGCGCTGTCGATGAAGCCCGCGCCGCGCACGCCAGCGACCCGGCTGGCGGCCTCGACGACGTCGTTGAAGCCGGCGCCGTAGCGCAGCAGGCGCTGCGCATCGACTTCGATCTGCAGCGAGCGCACGCCGCTGCCGAACACGGCAACCTTGGCCACGCCGGGAACGGCCATCAAGGCGGGCTTGATGAGCCACTCGGCCTGGGTGCGCATCTGCATCAAGGACGCCTGCGGCGCGCTCAGGCCCGCCACCAGCACGGTGCTGGTGGACGAGGTAAAAGGCGTCAGGGCCGGCGTCTGGGCTTGTTGCGGCAGCCGGCCCGCCGCGGCGGCCAGGCGCTCCGCCACCACCTGGCGATCGCGAAACACGTCGCTGCCCGGGTCGAAGTTCACGGTGATCACCGACAGACCCAGGATCGAGGACGAGCGCAGCGACAGCAGGCCCGGTGCGCCAGCCAGCGCATCCTCGAGCACCTGCGTCACCAGCACCTCGACCTGGTCGGGCGACAGGCCCGGGGCTTCGGTGTGGATCAGCGCCTGGGGCGGGGCGAACTCGGGAAAAACGTCGTAGGTGGCCTTGCCCAGCGCCTGCAGGCCCAAGCCCAGCACCAGCAGGGCAAGGGCGAGCACCACGCCGCGAAAGCGCAGGGAAAATTCGATCAGCGCGGCCTGCAGGCCCAGGCGGCGCGTCATCGACCGCCGACGTCGGTGGAGAAGTTCTCCGCCCGCAGTTCTTCGGACAGCAGCACCTGCGCGCCCTGGGTCACGACGTGTGCGCCATCGGGCAGGTCCGCCACGAAACCGGCCGCGTTGCCGGCCTGCAGCGCGGCGATCTCGCGGCGCACGAAATCCCCATTTGCCTGGCGTTCGAAGTACCAGGCCCGCCCCTGCCACCAGATCACGGCCGAGCCGGGCACCCGCACGCCCGGGCGGCTTTTTCCGGTGGCCAGCTCCACCGGCACGCTGGCGCCGGCAACGAGCTCGCGCCGCGCCGCTGCCACGTAATGCAGGGCATGCCCGGCCTGGTGCCAGTCGCCGCCCAGCGCCGCGCCCAGGTATTGCAAGGGCAGTTGCGTGCCGTCGTCGAGCAGCAATAGCGCCGGGGCCGCCGCCGTCCTGGTAGCGCCGGGGGCGATCACGCGCAGCAGTTGGCGTCGGCGCGCCAAAAGATCGCCCAGCAGCCCCGTAGGCGCATCGCTGCCCGAGGGCAGGTCCGCCAGCAGCTCGGGCTCCCACGCCAGGCGCAAGGGCACCAGCGCCGCGTCGACCTGTGCCTGCGCGCCGGCCAGCGCCGCCTGGTCGACGGAATAGGCCGCCAGCGCCCCTTGCACCTGGCTGGCCGAGAGGTTCTGGTCCTGTTCGAAGAGCTGCCGGGCGCGCGCGTATTCGGCGCCCGAGGCGGCCACCCGGGCCTGCGCGGCCGCGCGCTGCGCATAGGCGGCCTGCAGTACCGCCAGCTCCTGCCCCAGGCCCTGCAGATCCTCGACCACGGCATAGGCGGCTACGCTTTGGCGTTGCGGCATGCGCCGCAGTGCCACGGTGCGGATGTCGGCACGTCGCACCGCCTGCTCGTCCAGGCGCAGCACGCTGCGGCCATCCTGCACTACCACCCGGGCCGGCGTGACGATGGGGTGCTCGCGATCGGCCGGCCCGTCGTCACCCTCGTCCTTGCCCGCTGCGGCCACGGGCGCGTGTGCGCACCAGAGCAGCCAGCAGGCCACCAGCAGCACCCGGGGGTGGGCGGCACGGCAGCAGCGGCGCCCGGCGCGGTCGGCACCGCTCATCGGCAGGCTCCGATCATGGTGGCCCGGCCACTGCCGCATCGGCGCTGGCCGCCCAGGCGTGGGCCGGTGCCGGACTCAAGGGCGCCTGCAGCGCTTCTTCCAGCGCCAGTTGCAGGCGCCAGCTGCGTTCGAGCATGTCGCGCTGCGCCTGCACGCTTTCCTCGCGGTCGATGCGCGCGGCCAGCAGCTCCGGGCGATCGAGCGTTCCGGCGGACAGGCGGCCGATGGCCGATTCCTCTCGATGTTGCGCTGCGGCCAACAGGGCGTCGGCGCTTGCCAGGCCGGCGGCGCCCAGGCGCCATCCGGCCGCCGCCTCCTCGACCGCGGTGATCAGTCGCGCCTGCAGCGCCAGCAACTGGCGCGCCGCCTGCTCGCGCCGTGCCGTGGCCTCGGCGATCGGGCCCTCGCTACGGGGCCAGTCGGCGCCCAGGGACACGAGGTACTTGTTCGCGCCCAAATCGAACTGATAGCCCGGCCCCAGGCGCAGATCGGGCCAGCGCCGCGCCAACTCGATCTGCAGGTCCTGCTGCGCGGCCTGCAGCTGAGCCAGCGCCGCGCGCACATCGGCGCGTTGCTGCAGCGCCTGACGCAGCAGCGTGCCGTCAAGTGCCGCCGCCGGTACGGTGGGCGCAGCATCGAATTGCTCCAGGCGCAGCGTCTGGCCGGCAAGCGCGGCGGGCGGTACTCCGATGGCCTGCGACAGACGCACGCGTGCCTGCGCCGCCGCGGCGCGCACCTGTGCCAGTCCCAGCGCCAGTTGATCGCGCGCCGACAACTCGCGGCGCCATTGGGCGCCCGCGGCTTCGCCCGCGCTCACCCGTCGTTCGAACAGGGCCGCGCGCTGCTCCTGCAGCTGGCTGCGGCGGGCCAGGCCCTGCTCACGGCCCTGCGCGCTCCAGAGCTCCAGCGCGGCGCCCAGCACGCCCTCCTGGACCTGCCAGGCCACCTGCTGCACCTGGGCCTGTGCCGCGGACGCCAGCACGGCGGCGCGCTCAGCGCGCTGCTGGCGGCGCTGGCCCGGTTCGAGCAGCACTTCCAGGGCGGCGCCGGCCAGCCAGGGCGAAACGCCGATCGCCCCTGTGGCGCCGCCCAGCGCCGCGCTCAGCGAGACGGGCGGGGCCGCCTGCGCACTCAGGACCTGGGCGCGGGCCAGTTGCCATTGCGACCGGGCAATCGGCAGGTCTGGATGAAAATACAGCGCGGCCAGCACCAGGCGCTGCGGATCCCAGCTTGCCGCTGCCGCCGGGGCATCGGGCCCGGACTGCTGCGCCAGGAATTGCTGCAGGCCAGGGTCATCGAGGCGCCGCGCCTCGTAGTGCCGCAGCGCCGCCCCGCTGTCGTAGGCCGGTGGCGCGGTGGCACTGCAGGCGAGCAGCAGCAGGAGCACCGTACAGGCGCCGGTCGCCCTGATGGCGCGGGCTCGTCTTGCTGCCACGGCTTCCCCTCCCTGGTCCCGATCGTCGCGTTTTTAATTCAGGGTGTTGCGTTTTTTCGGGGCATCTTACCGCGCAAGATCGCGCCGGGCGCGCGCGCCGGGCAATTGCCGTGGCGTTGCGCCTATGCTTGCGGGCCGCGCGTGCGCCACCAATCCTTAGAGCGGACCGCGACGTACGATCGAGGAGCAGACATGTTCAGGTTCACCGTGCGCAACGGCCGTTGCGGCGTTTTCGTGGTCGCCGCGGCAGCCCTGCCGGCCTTGGATGCCGCCGCGCAGGAGATCAACGCCGCCACACAACTGGATCTGCCCAGCGTGAACGTCATCGGCACCACGCCGCTGCCCGGCATAGGCTTGCCGCCCGAGCAGGTGCCGGCCAACGTGCAGACCATCTCCGACGACCAGGTGCGCGGCTCGCGCGCGGTCGATGCCGCCGGCGTGCTCAACCGCACGCTGGGCAGCGCCACCATCAGCGACACCATGGGCAACCCGTTCCAGACGGACCTGAATTTTCGCGGCTTCACCGCCTCGCCGGTGCTGGGCACGCCGCAGGGCCTGTCGGTGTTCGTCGATGGCGTGCGCGCCAACGAGGCGCTGGGCGACACCGTCAACTGGGACCTGCTCGCCCCCAACGCCATCGCGCATATCAGCGTCATTCCCGGCTCCAATCCGGTGTTCGGCCTCAACACCCTCGGCGGTGCGGTGGCGGTCACCACCAAGAGCGGCTTCGAGTATCCGGGCACGGCGGTCGACGCCACCATGGGCTCCTTCGGGCGTCGCGCGCTGGCCTTCGAATCGGGTGGCCACGGCCGCACGCTCGATTATTTCCTTGCCGGCAACGCCTTCGAGCAGCGTGGCTGGTCCGATCACAGCCCCAGCCGTGTCCAGCAGCTTTTTGCCAAGTCGGGCTACCAGGACGCCAGGACGGATGTGGACCTGAGCTATGCCTTTGCCGACAACGCGCTGCAGGGCACGCAGACGCTGCCGCTGTCGTGGTTGAACACGCCCAGTACCAGCTATTCCTGGCCCGACATCCAGACGAATCGCTTGGAACTGGTCAACCTCAAGGGCAGCCGCTATCTGTCCGACGCGCTGCTGCTGGGCGCCGATGTCTATTTTCGCGACGTGACCACCTCGGTCTTCAACAGCAACGTCAACAACAACTATGCCGCGCCCTCGGTGCCGGGCAACTATCCGGCCAGCAATGCGCTCAACGGCATCGGCGAGCGTCGGCCCGGAGCGTCGATCCAGCTCACCTACCTGGGCGACGTGATGGAGCACAAGAACACCGCGGTCGTTGGGGCAAGCTACGACCGCGGGGCGGTCGCTTTCACCCAGTCCAACCAGGATGCGCCTATCAGCGCCGACCGCGGCTCCACCTCCTCCTTGCCGGCGGTGCTGGCAACGCGCCTGGATGCCACCAACACCTATGCCGGCCTGTACGGCACCGATACGCTGGCGCTGGACGCGCACAGCTTCCTGACGGTTTCGGGCCGCTACAACCACGCCGCCATTGAACTCGTCGATCGAATGGGCACCGCGCTCAATGGCCATCATGCCTATGCACGCTTCAACCCGGCGGCCGGCCTCACCCTCAACCCCACGCCCGCGCTGACCGCCTATGCGGCCTACAACGAGGGCATGCGCGCGCCTACGGCCGTGGAACTGAGCTGCGCCGACCCTGCGGCACCGTGCAGCCTGCCCAACGCCTTCTCCAGCGACCCCGACCTCAAGCCCGTGATCTCCCGCACCTATGAAGGCGGGGCGCGCGGGCGCGCCGGGGGCCTTAAATGGCGCACGGCGGTGTTCGACTCCGAACTGCGCGACGACATCGAGTTCATCAGCAGCCACGGCGGCGCGACCAGCGCGGGCTTTTTTCAAAATGTCGGCAAGACGCGCCGGCGCGGGGTCGAATCCGGCCTCGATTGGCATGGCGGCGCCTTCACCCTGGGTGCCCAGTACACGTTCCTGGACGCGCGCTATCGCACTTCGCTCATACTGCCCAGCGCGGCCAACTCCACCGCCGCGCCCTTGACCTGCCCCGCTTGCACCGATATCGCCGTGGCGCCCGGAGCCCGCATCCCCGGCATTCCGCAACACATAATCAAGCTCAACGCCGATTACGCGGTCGCGGCGCAGGCCGCGCTCAGCGTGCAACTGGCCGGGCAATCCGGGGTCTATGCGCGCGGCGACGAAAACAACCAGGATGCCAATGGACCCCTGCCCGGGTTTTTCGTCGTGAACCTCGAAGGGCGCTACCAGGTGGCGTCCGAATGGGAACTGGCCTTGCGCGTTGACAACGCCTTGGACCGCACCTATTCCACCTTCGGCACCCTGGGGTTGAACGCCTTTACCGGGCCGGCGCGCACCTATACCCCCGATCCGGCGGCCTGGCCCGCCGAGCAGTTTCGCTCGGTGGCGGCGCCGCGCGGGATCTGGCTGATGGTCCGCTACCACGTAGGCGGCGCGGCCGACCAATGAGCGCCGCGGGCGCGCGGTGGCGCCCGCCCTTCTAGCGTGCGCCGGGCTCCAGTGCCGGGCCGGCGCCAAAAATGTCGATCACCGGCCGCAAGTCTTCCAGTTCCCGCGCCGCTTCGGGCCCGCGGAATCGCGCGCCGAATTCCTTGCGAAACGCCTCCGGGTCGGCGTGCAGCGCCAGCAGCGTGGCCAGCAGATTGAGGTGATCGACGGGCTCGGCGTAGTGGCCGGGCTTGACCATGGGCCCGTAGTACAGGGTCGCCACCGTGTCGATGCCGGCGCGCTGCGCGCCGCCGGGTGCCGCCCGCGTCGAACCGTCTTCATCAAAAGTGATCACCAGCAGCGCGCCATGCGTGCGGGCCCACTGGGCATAGGGCGCGATGTGCTCGCGCAACCAGGCATCGGCGGCGCCCAGCGTGCCGTCGTGGGCATCGTGATCCTGGTTCGGGATCACCAGCGCGAGGGTGGGCAGATGGGAAAAGTCCAGCGCCGCGCCGCCGGCGTCCTGCACGAAGCCGCGGTAGCGCTGATGGGTCTGCGGATCCTCGCTCGCAGCGAAGGCCAGATTGGCCTCCAGCGGCAGCACGTTGGCGCCCTCCGGGTCCGGATGCGACTTGCCCTCGAGGTCGATCCAGTTGATCACCGGGTTGTGCTTGCGCTTGTACAGGCCGGCGCCGCTGTCGAAGGTCTCGGCGTCGTAGGACGGATACGGCAGCGATTCGGAGAAACTGGCGAAGCTGCCGCCATGGGCGATCACCGCGGCGCCGAGGTTGGGGGTCGTGAAGGGACGCCACGCCAGGGGAACCTGGCGATTGCCGATGCCGACCGGCACGTCGTCGCGGGCATCGGCGAGGCGGTCCCCGTTGCTGTCGTTGGCGGCCTTGCCGTGGTAGGGATAGCCCGCCGGCGCGTCCGGCTGCGCGAAATACTCGGGCAGCACGCCCTGGTTGTTGCCGGAAAACAGGTACAGGTAGTTGGGCTGGCTGGGCCGCGCCGGCAAAGGCCCGGCGTAGCCCGACGGGGTGCGGCCGTAGGGAATCTGCGCAAAGGTCGCCTGCGTCATCACGGCCGCGTCCTGCGCCAGCGAGCGCAGGTAGGGCATCTGCGGAAACGACAGGTCCGGGCCGTAAACCTGCGAGGCCGAGTGGTTCTCGAGTATGACGACCACCGTATGCGTAGGCACCGGCAACGGTGCTGCCGCGACGCCCGCTCCGAGGCAGGCCAGTGCGGCCAGTGCGGCGCAGCGCGCCGGCGCATGCGCGCGAGCGCGGGTCGTAGGGTAGAGCATGCGAACCTCCCGAGGCGGCGCGCGGCCAGGTCCGGCCGCGCCGCACTATATCTCGCGCGGTTGCCGCCGTGCGCACCTGGCGTGGCGCTGTGCGCTCGTCATGGTTTCTTCATCTGGCGGTAACGGCGCCGAAACGCATCGCCGCAAAAATGGTCGGGCAGCACGCAATTGGCTCCTGCACCGCCGCTGCGCGAGAAAGCGCTCCCTGCCCCCAACCCTGTCGTTCGCCGCCTAGCGGCGGCGCGCGATGACCTGTCGCCGATAAATGGACCTCCCATGAAAAAATCCTTCCGCATCCGCGCCGCGCGCAGCGTGGCGGTAACGCTTGCCACCGCCGGCCTGCTGCCTCTGCTCGCCCACGCCGCCACACCCGACCAGATCGAAGGCCACGTCCTGCGCGGCAAGGAAAGCCATCCCCTGGTTGGGGCGGTGGTGCTCGTGAAGGAAACCGGAACGGCCGTGCGCACCGGGCCCGACGGCCACTTCGCCATCTCCGGTCTGGCACCGGGCCGCTACACGCTGCAGGTAAGCGCCGAGGGCATGGAGCCGATCGAACGCAGTGTCGACCCGGCCGAGGGCAAGCCGGTGGAGATCTCCGTCGAAGTGGCCGCCAGTGCGCTGGAAACCATCGTGGTGCAGTCGCAGACCGTGCCCGACGAAATCGCCCGCGCCGCGCAGCAGGAGGCGCTCAACCTCGTGAGCATCACCACCGCCGAGGAGATCCGCAAGCTGCCGGACGTCAACGCCGGCGAGGCGCTGGCCCGCCTGCCGGGCGTTTCGCTCGAGTCCGATACCGGCGAAGGCCGCTTCATCAATATCCGCGGCCTGACCTCGGACCTGAACAGCACCACTTTCGGCGGCCTGCGCCTGCCGCCGTCCAATCCGGCCTCGCCGTTCAACGGCGGCCGGGCCGTGGCCTACGACGCGATCCCCACCGGCCTGGTCGGCGCCCTGACGGTCACCAAGACCAACGTTCCCGAGCAGGACGCCGAAGCCCTGGGCGGCACTGTCGAGATCACGCCCAAGACGGCGCCGCGCAGCGGCCGCCCCTTCATCGAAGGTCACGTGGGCACCGGCAAGGAAGTGCTGCGCGACACCGGCATCCAGGACTACTCGGTGACGGCCGGTTCGCGCTTTGGCAGCGGCTTTGGCATCGGCGACGACACGGGCATGAAGGCCTACAAGGACCTGCCCTTCAGCATCGTGGTGACGGCCTCCTATTACGAGGACAAGCGCGGCATCAACGACATCGAGGCGGGCTACGTCGACGGCCAGCCGGCAGTGCCGGACAAGGCCTTCTCGGCGTTCGAGCAGCGCTACTACCAATACAACCGCAAGCGCCATGGCTTCGGCTTCGACTTCGGCTACGAACCCGATGCCAACAACAAGTACTACGTGCGTGCTTTCGATGCCGGCTACACCGAAACCGTCAATCGCCAGCGCCTGGTGTGGAACTTCGACGGCAATGCGACGGTCGATCCGGCCAACCCCAACGGGCTCCTCGATACGGTCAACTCGTCCGCCAACTCCAGCGGGTTCCAAAAGACGCTGCGCGACGAAAAGGAGCGCATCAACAACAAGGTGGCGGCCATCGGCGGCGAGAACAAACTCGAAGGCTACACGGTCGATTACCGCGTCGGCTACACGCGCGGGTCGTACGACAAGCTGTACGACTTCAACTCGACCTTCCAATATATCCCCGCCGCCTTGACGACGGTTGCCTACGACAACAGCTCGGACCCGAATTATCCCGCGCTGCACGTGGTGAGCGGCGGCAGCCCCTACAGCTGGTCGAACTACTCGCTCACCGGCTTTGGCAACAGCACCGAGACGCTGTCCGACCACGAGACCTCGGCCGTGGCCAACGTCACGATACCGACCCACCTGACCGCAAGCGAAGACGAAAACATCAAGGCCGGCCTGAGCCTGCGTGCGCGCCAGCGCAGCGATATCCAGCCGCACTACAACTACAACGGCTTCCCCTCCATATCCCTGACCAGTGCCGGCAGCGGCGACCAGACCTTCTACGGCGGCCGCTACGACAACGGGCCCAACATCGATTACAACGTGATCCGCTCGCTGTTTGCCAACGGCACGGCCTACGGCGCCCTGGATCCGGTGGGTACGGCGCAATCGGCCACGTCGGGTAGCGAAAACGTCTATGCCGCCTACGCGCAGTACCAGTTCGCCATTGGCCGGCTGTCCATGCTGAGCGGCATGCGTATCGAGCAGACGCGGGCCAGCTACAGCGCCAACATCATCGATGCGGCCGCGAACCTGGTCAAAGGGGGCATCACCAAGTCGGCGACCTACGTCAACTTCTTCCCTTCGATCCAAGGCCGCCTCGCGCTGCGCGAGGACCTGATCGCGCGCGCTGTGATCTCCAGCACCATCGCGCGGCCCGGCTTCAACCAGGTGAACCCGGCGCTGATCATTTCCTCCAGCACCGATTCGGTGAGCTTCGGCAATCCGGACGTCAAGCCCACGACCTCCAACAACATCGACCTCTCGATCGAAAAATACCTGCCCAATGCCGGCATCCTGTCGTTCGGCCTTTTCGACAAGGAGATCACGGACTTTATCGCCCAGGTCGTGACTTCGCAGTCCTTCCCCAACAGCGGCCTGTTCGCCGGCTTCGTCGGCCCGGCCCACGTGACGACCTACGCCAACATCCCGACCGCGCGCGACTGGGGCTTCGAGGCGGCGTACGAGCAGCGCTACCGCCAGCTGCCCGGATTCTGGGGCGGCCTGGGAACCAACGTGAACTGGACCTACATCGACAGTTCGGCCCAGTTCCGCGCGGGCATTTCGCAGTCGCTGCCCTCGAGTTCGCGTAACACCGCCAACGGCGAGGTCTTTTACGAGCGCGACGGCCTGAACCTGCGTGCCGGCGTTTATTATGTGTCCCGCAACCTGTTCGGCTTCGGCGGCTCCACGGCCACCGACGTCTATTCCGAGGCGCGCACCACGGTGGACTTCGGCGGTTCGTACGCCTTTACGAAGAACCTGTCCATCTACGGCAACGCCAAGAACCTGACGAACACGCCGCTCAAGTTCACGGAGGGCTTCCCCAATCGGCCCATCCAGCGCGAATACTACGGACCGACCTACCAGATCGGATTGCAGTTCAATTACTGACGAAAGCGACGTTCCCGCTATGAACCAAAGTGTCAAGAACCTGCTGGCCGGTGCGCGCGCCGCGCTGGTGTGCTCGTGCCTGGCGGCGCCGGCGTTTGCCGCCGGGCCGGGCGCTCCGTATGCGGTGGTCCAGAACCTCACCTTGGGCGGCGCGGGCAAGTGGGACTACACCGCCGTCGACGAGCAGCGCCATCGGTTGTATGTCACGCGCGGCGACCACGTCGAGGTCCTGGACACGGGCAGCCTGCAGAAGGTGGGGCAGATCGCGGGCACCGATGGCGTGCATGGCGTGGCCCTGGCGCAGGATCTCAAGCGCGGCTTCACCAGCAACGGCAAGAGCGACACGATAACCGTCTTCGATCTGGATACGCTGGCGGTGCAGGGGCAGTATGCCGTGCCGGGGCACAATCCCGATGCCATCCTCTATGACCCGGCCACGCACGCCTTGTTGTCCTTCAACGGCCGCAGCAAGGACCTGGCGCTGATCGACGCGCGCGACGGCAAGGCCATCGCCACGGTCGCCCTGGCGGCCAAGCCCGAATTCGCCGCCATCGACGGTTCTACGGTGTTCGTCAACCTGGAGGACACCAATTCCCTGGCCGCGGTCGATCTGGCGGCGCACAAGCTGCTCAGCGTCTGGAAGCTGCCCGACTGCGACGAGCCGACGGGCATGGCCTACGATGCCGGCACGCGGCGCATCTTTTCCGTGTGCGGCAACGGGCGCCTGGTGGTGACGGATGCCGCCAGCGGCCATGTGGTTGCCAGCCTGGCGGTGGGCAAGGGGCCGGATGCGGCTGTGTACGATGCGCGCCAGCACCGGATATTTTCCTCCGGCGGCACCGACGGCACGCTGAGCATCGTGAGTCAGCGCGACGCCGACCACTACGAGGTCGAGCAGACCCTGGTCACCGCGCCGCATGCGCGCACCATGGCCCTGGACGGGGATTCGGGGCGCGTCTTCCTGCCCGCGCCCGGCGACGGCGCTTTTGCCGTGGTCGTGGCGGCACCGGCGCACTAGCCGCCGCTGCAGCTTCCCGCCATGGTCCGACGCGACCTGCCCCCGCGCATTGGCGCCGGTCCCGGTGCGGGGGCGGGGGCGGTATCGCCCGGCGGGCGGCGTCGGCCATGAGCTCCGGCAAGCACGAGGCGCCCGATCCGGACGACGTGCTGCGCCGGATCAAGCTCGAACTCATCGACGAATACGACGAAGAGCTCGAGCTCGAGATCGAGGATCGCACCGCCGAAGACGTGCTGGCGAGCGCGCAAGGGCTGGCCGGCGATCATGGGCGCGCCGAGCGCCTGAGTTATTTTCGCGCGCTGTTCCGGTTGCAGGCCGAACTCGTGAAGCTGCAGGACTGGGTGGTGGCCACCGGCACCAAGGTGGTGATCGTCTTCGAAGGGCGCGACGCGGCGGGCAAGGGCGGCGTGATCAAGCGCATCACGCAGCGCCTGAATCCGCGCGTCTGCCGCGTGGTGGCGCTGCCGGCGCCCAACGACCGCGAACGCACGCAGTGGTATTTCCAGCGCTATGTGCCGCACCTGCCGGCGGCCGGGGAGATCGTGCTTTTCGACCGCAGCTGGTACAACCGGGCCGGCGTCGAGCGGGTAATGGGGTTTTGCGGCGAAGACGACGTCGAGGAGTTTTTCCGCTCGGTGCCCGAGTTCGAGCGCATGCTGGTGCGCTCCAACATCCGCCTCATCAAATACTGGTTCTCCATAACCGACGACGAGCAGCACGCGCGCTTCCTGGGCCGCATCGTCGACCCGCTCAAGCAGTGGAAGCTCAGCCCCATGGACCTGGAGTCGCGGCGCCGCTGGGAGGAATACACCAAGGCCAAGGAAGCCATGCTCGAGCGCACCCACATCCCCGAGGCGCCGTGGTGGGTGGTGCAGGCCGTCGACAAGAAGAAGGCGCGCCTGAACTGCATCCATCACCTGCTGGGGCAGTTCGACTATCACGAGATCGAGAAACCCGCGATCCATCTTCCCGAACGGGTGCGCAATCCGGATTACATCCGCCAGCCGGTCCCGGCGTCGATGCTGGTGCCCGAGGTCCACTGAGGCCGCCGCCGCTGCC
>Ga0209698_10006238_pt1 | contig 12704 bp, 9 predicted proteins | sample LitLauG_LLR_2012_FD_187203 | JGI IMG/M metagenome (GOLD analysis project Ga0209698, IMG submission 187203) | Freshwater sediment microbial communities from Pennsylvania, USA - Little Laurel Run_MetaG_LLR_2012 (SPAdes) (version 2) | ecosystem: Environmental > Aquatic > Freshwater > Creek >...
CCGCGCGGGCGGCCGCGGCGGACCGGGGCGCGCTCGCCGCATCGGCCCAGATGGTCGGCATCGCCGACCACATGATCGAGATGACTGCCGCGTACGCCCGAGAGCGCGAGCAGTTCGGCAAGCCGATCGGGTCGTTCCAGGCCGTCAAGCACCTCATGGCCGACGCCCTCCTCAAGGTCGACTTCGCCCGGCCCGCGCTGTACCGGGCGGCGTGGTCGGTGGCGCAGCGGTCGCCCGAGCGGCCACGGGACGTCTCGATGGCCAAGGCGTTCGCGTCCGAGGCGGTCAACCAGGCGGCCCGGGCGTCGCTGCAGGTCCACGGCGCCATCGGCTACACGTGGGAGCACGACCTGCAGCTGTGGATGAAGAAGGGCTGGGCGCTGGCCGCGACCTGGGGCGACGCCGCATGGCACCGCGAGCGGGTGGCCAGCTGGCTGCTCGGCCCCCCCGCCTGAGACCTCAGCTCGACGGCGGCACCCGCCGCGGGTCGCGGCGCAGCGTGATGCCGGTGACCACGCCGGCGTCGACCGTGACGATGACGAGTGCGTCCGCCCCGCTCTCGGGGGGCCCTGCCCACGTCGCGGCGAAGCGCGGGTCGGCGCCTTCGAGCGGATCGAGCTCCTCGAAGGGTCCGAACCGCTCGCGGAGCCGTGCCCATGTGGGCTGCTCGGCGCCGCTGCGAAGGGTGACGTCGACGATGCCGATGCCGTCGTCGTCCCAGCGTCGCAGGTCGAGGAAGGCGAAGGGCGCGCCCGGCGGGCAGGTGATCCGGCATCCGCCAGGGCGCGTCGGGCTCTCAGAGGCATCCCCCCGGGACCGGGCGAACGACGCAGTGGTGGTCGTTCGGCAGAGGTCGTCGAGCATGGAGCCGAGGTCGCGTTCGACGGCGTCGGTCACGGCTTGCTGTACTCCCTGATCGCTCGACCGATCTGGTCGTCGAGCTTCTCGATGGCGGACTGCAGGCGCTCGAGCTCTGCGAACGCGCGCTGCATCTGCTCGCTCAGCGCCGGCGAGACCTGTTTCTTGGCTGCCAGGTCGTCGGCCTGCTGTTCGAGCTGGCGGAAGTCGGCGAACGCGCGCCGCTCGTTCGCGATCAATCGATCGTAGGTGACCCGCAGCGATTTGATCCGCAGGTGCTCGCCGACCTGGGCTTCGACCGCGGTCCCCCAGGTGTACGCATCGACCTCTTCGGGCAGGTCGCGGTACGCCTCGTCGGCTCGGTGGTACTCGTTCTGTGACACCTCGAAGTGCATCTGGGCGGCGTCGCGCTCGGGACCTGGGCCGTGCTCGCCGAAGACCTTGTCGCGGTTGCGCATCGCCTCGCGGTAGGCGTCCTTCGTGCGCTTCAGCGTCTTGTACACACGTTCGCGGTACGCGTGGCCGTTGCCCCAGATGCTCTCGTAGAACACCTGCGCGTCGGCGTGCGCCGCCGACCCCGGGGCGAGGGGCTCGGCTCCGGGCCGTTTCCCGGTGTTGGCCTCGATGGCGGCCTGGAACACATCCGGGCGCATCCGGTGCGCGTTGATGATGTTCGGATCAGGGTTGGTCCGCGCTGCTCGGAACCACTGGAGCGCGTGGCGCCCTTCGTGCGCGGCAAGGCCGCACAGCTCGGCGAACTGTGACGACAGAGGTGTGCGGTCCGTGACCATGTCCTCCCGGATGACCAGTTCCCACGTCGCGGGATCCATCTGGCCTGCGTGCTGCAGGGTTCCGTCGATCCGGGGTTCGAGGGGGGGTACGCCCATGTTGACGAGGCCGCGGTTCACGATCGCGGTGAGGCGAGCCACACGCTGGCCCGGGGAGAGCTTGGGCCATTGGGCGAACAGGGGGAGGAACTCGTCGGCGAGGTGTCGGGCGCCGGGGCGCAGGTTCGCCTGGATCTCGCGCAGCGTGGCCTGCGGGCCTGTCGCTGAGCTCGCTTCGGGTGCGGCGGTCGTCGCGAGGTCGATCTGGGTGCTCTGCTCCCAGCCGGGCTGCTTCGCGTCGAGGTAGCGGTGTGCGTCGGCGACCCGCTCCTGTCCCTCGGCTCCGGCGAACCGCACCTCGACGACGCTGCCGGAGATGGCCTCGGTGACCGAGACGTGGCCACCGAACACGGACGCAACGTCCTCGGCGACGATCTTGCGGTGAGCCTCGAAGCGGTCGATCAGCGCCTGGCGCTCGGGCACGGTCATGGTGGCGCCGAGGCCGGTACCGGTCCGCAGCTCCGCGTTGAGCCGCTCCCAGCCGCCGCCCTCCTGCAGCAGGCGGCGCACCGCGGGCTCGGTCAGGCGGTGCGGCGCCTCCTCGGCCGGCGCCGATGCCCCGACGTGGCTCGGCGACTCGTGCTCGGCGCCCGGGATCGTGACCACGGCGGTCTCCCTGCCCGATTTCCACGCCTCGTACTCCTGGCCCACTCTGGTGCCAACGGGGTGCAGACCTACGTCCATCACGACGTTCTGGACCGCGTTGTCGACGATGAGGTTGGCGAGGTCCTCGGCGCTCTTGGGGAGGGCCTCCCCAGAAACGATCCGTTTCAGGACGATCTCCGCCGCCGTCGTGTACACCGACGACGTCCCCGCTGCCGCCGCGCTCGTCGCGATGTCGACCCCCTTGCCCGCCATGCCGAGGGCGTCCAGGCGGACCTTCATCGCCGCCTGGAAGCGCGACTGCAGGGCGCCGCCGATGAGGGTCATCAGGCTGCTGATCCCGGCATCCTCGATGAGGCTGCCCCACCCCATGTCCTTTCGTTGCCCGTAGGCCACCTCCGCCGCCCGGCCCGCTCCCTCCTGGGCGAGGGTGTAGCCCCCCGCGACCAGTGCGGATCCGGTGAGCCCGAGCGGACCCGACGCGATGCTCGCCGCGATCGATCCGGCCGTCTTGAGCCGGCCGAGCCACTTGACGGTGGTGGCCGCGCCCGACATCACCCGTTCCTCATAGGTGCTGAAGTTCTCCGCGGCGGCCGCCGTCGCCTGCTCGGCCATGGCGATGAGCGGCACCGCCATCTCGAACTGGCGCTTGCCGAGTGCGACTGCGCCCTTGTCGCGGAGTGCGTCCGGCTCATCCCAGATGTGGAGGGTCGGGTACCGGTGGTGGCCGCTGCCGAAGAGCTCCGAGATGTGACGCACGACGGGGTGCTCCACGTTCTTGTCGCTGCGTTGCTTGTGGAGCGTGCTGAGCTCCGCTTGCACCTTGCCCATCTCGACCAGCGCCTCGTGCAGCTTCACGAGCTCCACCCGGTCGAGGACCTGCGTCTTGTATTCCTCGGGGAAGTAGTTGCGCAGCGTCTGCGCCGTGATGAAACCCTGCTCGAGCTTGAAGGTGAGCCCGGGCAGGACGTGGCGGTTGAGTCCGTCGTCCTCGGTCGGGACGGTCGTGAGCTCGAGGGGCGCCTTGGTGAGGCGGTCGACGGCCCACTGGCGGAAGCGCAGCTCGGCGGCCACGTCCCACTCGGGCTTCTCGTTGACGTCGTCGGCGAGCAGGGTGCTCGCCTCGATCGTGATCCTCGAGTCTGTCATGGCCGGTAGGGCCCGGTCGAGCTCGCGCTCGGTGGCCTGCCACTGCCGGTCCTCGCGCCAGACCTCTCCGTGCTTCGCGTAGGCCTCGGTCGCGGCCGCTTGGCGGGCGCGACGGAGGTACGGCTCGACGTAGTGATATCGCACGATCGTCTGCCACTGGTCGAGCTGGGTCTCGGTGAGTCCTCGCAGCAGTGCCGGGAAGCGCGACCGGAGCGCGCTGCGGATGTCGGGCACGTCGATCGGCTCGCCGAAGCGGCCGACCGTCGGTCTCGTGAACGGTGCCCGGTCACGCTGGAGCGCGACGTTGACGGCTGCGTTGCCCGCCGCCTGCTGGAGGTCGAGCACGTCGGCGGCCTCCGGCCCACCGGCACGGGCCAGCGCGGCGACGGCTCGGTGCGCGCCTTCCGGCGCCCGGTGCCTCCGACCGGTCTGGATGCCGCGTGGGGCGCGACGGGCATCGCCGGCAAGGCGTACTCGACCCATGAGAGCAAGGTTAACGAGGTGCGGCTTCCCGAAGGGGCGGACCCGGCGGGCCCGGGTGGACCTGCCCGTGCTCAGGGTTCCCAGCCGCCGATCTTGCGGCGCCGCCAGCCGCTGGCCGCACTGCTCCCGCCGTCGACGTGGATCGTGGTGCCGGTGACGAAGCGCGACAGGTCGCCGGCCAACCACACGACGGCCGCGGCGCAGTCGTCGGGGGTGCCGAGGCCGAGGGGGACCTTCCATCCGTAGCCATCCTCGCCCTCGTCCTCGCCGGCGACCGCGGCCGCGAGCTCGTTGTCCCCTTCGGTGGGGATGGCGTCGGGAGCGATGGTGTTGATGCGGATGCCGGCGTCGACCAGTTCGAGCGCGAGGGTCCGGGTGAGCTGTTCGACGGCCGCCTTCATCGCGGCGTACACGCCGAAGCCGGGCGCGGCCCGAAACGCCTCGATCGAGGTGACGTTGACGATCGAACCCCCATCGGTCATGCGCGGCACGCAGCCGCGGATGAAGGTCGTGACGCTGGTGAAGTTCTCGTTGACCAGCGCGGTCTGGCCCTTGGCGTTGACGTCGAGGAACGGTGAGTGGAAGCCGCCGCCCGCGTTGTTGACGAGGACGTGGAGGGTGCCGAGGTCCGCGGAGACCGCGGCCAGCCACGTGGTGACCGCGTCTTGGTCGCGGACGTCGAGGACGCCCTCGTGGACCCGCCGGCCGAGCCCGCGGATCTCGGTGGAGGTCCGGGCCAGGCCTTCGGCGTCGCGGTCGCAGATGGCGACGTCGGCGCCGAACGCGGCGAGGCCCACCGCGGTGGCGGCACCGATCCCTCTGGCCGCGCCGGTGACGACGGCGCTGCGCCCGTCGAGACGGGCGTCCTCAGGTCGGATCATCGCAGCTTCCACTCGATGCGGTTGCCGGAGCGAAACGTGGCGAGGCCCTCCTCGATCGACTCGGGCTGGTTGCCGAGGGTCACGATGGCGTCCGCCATCTTGAGCGCCTGGGTCCGCGTCATCTCCATGGCGGCCCACAGGGCCCGGATGGTGCCCTGGACGGCGATGGTCGGCTGCGACGCGATCGTCGCGGCCACCTCACCGGCGCGCGGGCGGAGGTCGGCGAGGGCGACGACCTCGCTCACCAGACCGATCTCACGGGCCCGCTCGGCCGACATGCGCTCGTGGTTGCCCATGAGGCTGAGCCGCATGATCTCCGCGAAGGGCATGTACTGGCGCATGAGGATGGGCTCGAACGCCGCAGCCATGCCATAGGTCACGTGGGGATCGAAGAACGCGGCGTTGTCGGCCGCGATGGTGAACTCGACCTCGCCGAGGAAGTAGAAGGCGCCGCCGCACGCCATGCCGTTGACCGCGGCGATCACCGGCTTCCACAGCTCGGCCGACTTCGGCCCGAGCTGGTTGCCCGGGTCGTCGATCATGAACGGCGACGACGGCTGGGGCACGTCCTCGTTGCGGTCGATCCCGGTGCAGAACGCCTTGTCCCCGGCGCCGGTCAGCACGATGCAGCGGATGTCGTCGTTGACCCGCAACCCGCGCCACACCGCGTGGATCTCCTCGGCCATCTTGGAGTTGAAGCTGTTGTGGCGGTCGGGCCGGTTGAGGGTGACCCAGGCCACCGCACCGGTCTCCTCGTACAGCAGGGTCTCGTACTCGGCCATCTGGCTCCTCCGTCGACGCCGGGATGCGCGGGCCGAAGCGTATCCCCGGCCCCGGAGGCTCACCGCGGGCGCTCAGAGCACGCCGATGGTCGCGAACGCCCGCTGCACGTCCCGCCATCGGGGATCGCCGGTCGGAGGCAGGTCGCTCTCGGCCCACGGTGCGGGGACCGGGCGCATGCCCGGCGGGTTCGCCGCAAACCACGCCCGCACCTTGTCCTCCACGGCCCGGAGCACGCCGAGCTCCTGCTGGAGGTCGTCGGCCAGCTTGCGCAGATCCGCCGCCGCCAGGCGGAGGCCGTCGGCGTCACGGTTCATGACCCCCGCCAGGTCTGTCGCGTCGGCCCGGAACGCGTCCGCGCTCGGTCCCGCCCAGGCGGCGGCGCCCAGGGCGTCGGCGAGCTGCTGGACGAGACCGGCCGAGGCGTCGGCCCGCATCTCGAGGATGCGGGCGAGATCGGTCAGCTCGGCCGGATCGAGCCCGGTGGCCGAGGCCGGCGCCGACATCAGCGACGAGACCAGGGTGGTGCCGGCACCCGCCGCCGCGATCGCCTGTCGGGCGGCGGGTCCCGCGCCGGGGATCGCCTCGATGACCGTGCCGTAGCCTCCGCCGCTCCAGGTCCGCAGGCCCTGCGAGCTGGCCGCGGCCACCGAGGCGTCGCCACCTTGGAGCGCGGCGACGATGTCGTCGTAGCGGCCGTTGCGCAACGTCGCGGCCGTCGCCGCGATGCCCTGGTCCCAGCTGGTGTACGCCTTGACGCCCACGCTGTTCATCGACGTCGCGCCGGGCAGGTCGAGGGTCGTGTTGAGCGGATTGAAGTGCGCGGCATTGTTCCAGTTGCCGCCCTCGACGTGCGCCCACGCGATGATGAACTGGATGTTGGACTGTGTCACCGGTGCGCCGAGGCTCCGGCAGAGCGCGACGGCGAAGTCGCCCGGGTTGGCGATCTCGGCGGTCATCGGCGGAGTCCCCTGTGCCGCCTGCTCAGCCCGCCTTCACCGTGGCATTGGTCGTGATGAACTGTGCGGTGCCCGGCTTGACCATGAGGGGGTCGGGCTGAGGACCTGCGGGGGTCGGCATCATCGCCGGTGACTGGACGTTGAACATGGCCTGGAACGTCGCGCCCTTGATGAGGATCAGCTTGCCGTTGGTGGTCTGCGCGGTGAGGTTGGTGGGCGCCAACACGATCGTGAGCGTGCCCATCCCGGGCGTCACGTAAGGCGGCGCCGTGTACAGCAGCGGGCCGGAGATCGCCTGGGGCAGCTCGTCGCCCTGCAGGCAGATGGCCTGGCCGTTGACCGTGACCGGTGACCCCGATCCGACGAGGGGGACCGGAGCGATGAGCTGTGCGACGAGCGCGGGCGGCGGGATCGTGATCTGGATCATGTCGCCCGTCTTGATGATGAGGTCGTCCACCGGTGCACCTCCTTCCCGGGCGACGTCGCCCGGGGGACTCTACCGAGTGGGGTCGACGACCTGGATCGCCGTCGACACCCCGCGCACGGCGAGGACGCCTCGACCGGGGGGCGGCGGCGGTCCTGACCCCGTGGTGCGGGGCAGCCGCAGGTCGAGCACGTCGCCGTCGGCTGCCGAGGTCGGCTGCAGGATCAGGCCGGTCCTGCTCTGGCGGGCGTCGTAGACCCACCCCGAGAACCGTCGGGCCAGATCGGTCGCCGTGCCGCCGATCACCACGACCCACCCGAGGTCGGCGGCGGCGCGCACGACGCGGTCGAGCCGGGCCGACGCGGGCGTGTCGAGCAGCAGCTCCGCGTCGTCGACGATCAGGCCGAGTCGGCCGGTGGCGGCGCCGAGGGCGTCGGCCAGCTCGCCCGGCATCGCCTCGAGCGAGGTGAGCACGGTGACGCCTTGGCGCCCGAGCAGGTTGCGCAGCAGCGACGGGCGGGGGGCGAGCACGCAGAGCGGGAGTGCGCCGGGGCCGGCTTCGAGCAGCGACTCGGCGACGGCGAGCAGCGCGGTGCTGCGTCCAGAGCCTCGAGGTCCCGCGACCACGAACGCCGACCCTGCCTGCTCGAGGTCGACGTCGAGGGGTGCGACCTCGACCCCGCCGACACCGAGCGTCACAGCGGTGGGCCCGCCGGCGCGGGGCACCCGCCGCGTCCTCGACACCTCCGTGGCGGAGATCTGCGACGGCAGCGGGGGCACCGCAACCGGCAGGCGGCGGTCATCGCCGTGCGCCGCGGATCTCGCTGTGCCTGCGATGGTGGCGATCGCGGCGGTCTGGCTGCGCTCCGGTCCACCCCCGGGCAGCAGCGCGACCTGCACCTCGGCGGGCCCGACGTGCCACAGACCTCGCCCGGGTGGCAGGTCCGACGGCGGGGTGCGGCTGGCCCAACCCATCGCCATGAGGTCGTCACGGTCCCTCGGGCGGAGCATGAGGCGGGCTTCGATCCCCGCGCCGAGCTTGGTGCGCAGGCCCTGGCGGTCGGTCGTGACGACGAAGTGGATGCCCCGGGCCGGGCCGTCGCTGAGGAGGGCGTTGAGGACCTCGACCAACCGGCCGCCGTCCTCGTAGCTGAAGCGCTCGTAGAAGCCGTCGTAGTTGTCGCACAGCACGACGAGGTAGGGCAGGGGGCCCTCGGGGCCGGGTGACGCCCGCTGCTCGGCGAGGGAGGAGCGCCCGGCCAGCAATGAGGCGCGCCGCTGGGTCTCCAGCTGGAGGAAGCGCAGGAAGCGCTCGAGGCGCTCCGTGTCGTCCATGCCGATGACGCCGCCGCAATGGGGGAGCTGGGCCAGGTCGCCGAGCGCCGGCCGGCGGCATTCGAGGCAGTACAGGTGCACGTCGGCCGGGCTGCTGCGGCGGCCGATCGCCCCCGCCAAGGTGCGCAGGAGGGTGGTGCGGCCCGAACGTCCACCGCCGATCACGAGCAGATGGGTCAGCTGGTCCAGGTCGACCACCAGCGGCTCCTGTCGCTGCTGCTCGGGGAGGTCGATCAGGCCGACGGGTAGGACCGTCGCCTGCTGGGGGAGGTCGAGGCGCCCGTCGTCGAGGGAGATGTCGGCGGGCAGCGGCGGCAGCCACGGCAGCCGGGGTTGCGCCAGGTGGAGCTGCGGCGCGGCGGCTGCGATCGCATCGACGAGGACCTCGAGGGCGCTCGGACCGGGGACGGCGTCCCCTCGGGCCGAGCGTGGCGCATCCGACCTCGACGGTGCGGGCGTCAGATCGAAGCGGCGTGCCTCGGTGCGCGCTCGGCGGCTGTCGTCGGCCCTGGGGGCCGGACCGCCGAGGTACCCGGTCTGGAAGCGCACGAGGTCACCGTCGCTCGGCCGGGCGATGGCGCGACCGACGTCGGAGCGGCGGATGGCCGCGGCATCCGGGGCGTCGAGGATGTCCTTGCTGTCGCCGTCGTCCTGCACCCGGAGTGAGATGCGGAGGTCGGTGTTGGCCCGCAGGCCGGCGAGGCCGGGTACCAGCGATGGCTTCTGCGTGGCGAGGACGAGGTGCACACCCAGGCTGCGCCCGAGGGCGGCGGCCCGGTTGAGCCGCGGGATCGAATCCGCATAGGCGTCCGCCAGCTCCTTGAGCTCGTCGACGACCACCACGAGGCGCGGCAGGGGCGCGGCGCGCCCCGGGCCGGCGGCGTGTTCCTCGTAGTCGGCCACCCCGGCCTCGCGGAACAGTGCCATGCGCCAGTCGAGCTCGGCCTGGAGCGATACGAGTGCTCGTTCCACCAGGCCGCTGTCGAGGTTGCTGATCACGCCGAGCGTGTGGGGCAGGCGGGCGCAGTCCTTGAAGGAGCTCCCGCCCTTGAAGTCGACGAGGAGGAAGGTGACGACGTCCGGGCGGTTGGCGCCTGCCAGCGCGACGACGAGGGTCTGGAGCAGCTCGCTCTTGCCTGCGCCGGTGGTGCCGGCCACGAGCACGTGGGCGCCGTCGCGCACGAGGTCGAAGGTGTAGGGACCGGACTCGCCGACCCCGATGACGGCTGGGGCCGGGGTCGCGCCCGCCGTCGCGCCCCAGCGGGCCAGGATGGCGGCCGGCGAGGGCAGCTCGAGCCCGAGCAGCCCGAGCTCGTCGACCGGAGGGCCCGGCAGGGCCTGGGCCCGGTCGGCGACGGGGGCGACCTCGAAGAGCGGGGCAAGTCGTCTCGCGGTGACGGTGGCCAGCGGCTCGCGCACACGGTCGGGGAGGATGGCCGTCGTCACGCCCGCGTCGGAGCTCAGGGTGAGCGTCGGCGCGCCGAGCGGCTCGTCGACGCACTCGATGGAGACCTTGGCCTCGGCGGGCAGCCCGGCCCGGTCATCCGCCACGCACAACGCGACCACGCCGACGGCCGGGCCTTCGCGCAGCGCATACGCGACCCCTTCCTCTTCCCGCAGCCGGGCGACGCCGTCGAACACCACCACCACGGCCGGTCCGGCGGCGCGGGGGTCGGGCCCCAAACGACGGGTCCGATCGGCCCGACGGCTGTCGATCGTGGCCACGAGCTCGTCGATGCGGTCGCGGCGCCCTTCGGTGTCCACGCCCACGAGCCGGCGGTCCGAGCCGGCATGGCCCGGGCTCAGGTGGGGGAGCCACTTCAGCCAGTTCCAACCCTCGGTCAACGACGGCGCGAGGAAGACGAGCGACAGATCGTTGGGGGAGTGCAGGGCGCAGAGCTGCAGGACCGCGGCCCGCACGACGTCGAGCACCACCGGGCGGGAGCCGGCCAGGCCCACCACTCCCGCACCGAGGAGGTCGACCTCCACCGGTACGGCGCGGGCGGGTGGCACCTCGACGGCGCGGGAACCCCTGGGCTCGTTGACCGTGACGCGAGCAGGCTGATCGGCCAACCCGACGCGGAACCGGAGGAAGTCGCCGTCCTCGCGGCGTCGCTCCCACAGCCGCTGGGTGGGTCCGGCCACGATCGAGCTGACCGCGGCCGGGTCGGGCGAGGCGGCCCGCCGGCTCTGCTCCTCCTGAGCGACGGCGGCCGCGATCTCGCCGACCAGGCGTTTCCTGGTCGCGTCGTGCTCGGCCGACCGCTTGTCGTAGCTGCGGCGGCCGCTGCGGCGGTCGGAGAGGACGTTGGCGCCGAGCATGACCGGGGAGGCCAGGCTGAACAGAAGGAACGCGTACTGCCCGGTCGCGACCGCGATCACCACGCCGAGCACCAGCGGCGACAGCGCGGCGAGGATGCTGAAGGGCCGCTTCGCAGCGAGCTGGGGTTCCTCGGGGGCCTCGAACGTGGTCTCGGCGGCGGGCACCTGGTGGCGGGGGGGCCGGTTGTAGCGGAGGCGTCCGTCCGACGCGTGCTCGCACCCGGCGAGGGGCCCGAGCGGCGGCCGGATCGTGAGCACGGACCCGCCGATGCCGAGCAGGTCGGCCGTCCGGACGACGGTCGGCCCGGCCACCTCGACGCGGTTGAGCACGGTCCCGTTGGCCGAGTGGAGGTCCTCGATGGTCGCGACGCCCGCGGTCAGCACCACTTGGGCGTGCAGGCGGGACACCTCGTCGTCCTCGAGCACGACGTCGCAGCGCGCGCTGCGCCCGATGGTGGTCGTCGTCGATTCCCCGAGGTCGACGACCATGCCCGCGGCGACGCCGCTGATCGCGACCAGCTGGAGCGCTGCCGCCGGTGCGACCGGCGCCGCCCCGGGGCCGCCGACCGTCAGGACCGCGCCGGCCACCAGACCGGCGGTCGCGACGGTCTGATCGCCGGCGAGGACGTCGTCACCGGCGCGCACCACCTGGTTGCGGGGAGGTTCGCCGGATCCGGCCACGGCCAGAGCGGCCCCGACCACATCAGCGATGGTCGAGCTGGGATCGCAACGGACGACGACGTCGACGGGTTGGCCCGCCATGTGATCGACGACGGTGAGAGGCAGCTCCACGGGCGCGCCGACCTCCAGGGCGATGTGCTCCGGACAACACTTGCACATCTCCTCGAGGCGCCCCGGAGAGGAGCTCCGAACGTGTCTCCTTGCTCCGGTGGAGGCCCGGTGGGAACATGCGTCGTCGGGCTACCAACGGAGGTGTCCATGTCGCTGGTCGGAGGGGACCCGGAGCAGCTGGCGTCGCTCAGGGCGCTGTTCGAGAGCCAGGCCGGCCAGGTGCAGGAGCTGACCAGCGCCATCCGCAACCAGCTGGCCAACACCAACTGGCAGGGACCCACCGCCGACCGCTTCCGCGACACGTGGCACACCGAGTACGAGCGGGTGCTCAACGCCCTGTCCCAGGCGCTCGTCGACGCCGGGCAGGAGGTGCAGCGGGCGTACCAGAAACTCATGCAGTACTGAGCGCCCCGCGAGGCGGTCGGGGGGCGCCGAGCGCCCGTTGAGCGCCCGTTGAGCGTCCGGAGACGACCGGGTGCGACGATCTCCCCACCAGGCGACCGAGGGTGGGTGGCGATGCGCGAACCGGTCAACACGTTCGTCTATGCGAGCGATCCCATCTCCCAGATGGGCATCGCCGGCCAGCTCGAGAAGCGAGCCGAGGTCTCACTCGTCCGCGACGGCGACATCGACCGTGCGGATGTCGCCCTCATCGTGGTCGACGAGATCGACGACGAAGCCACCCAGCTGGTGCGGGCCGTGCAGCGCAACGGCTGCCCGAGGGTCGTGATGGTCGTGACCCGGCTCGACGACCTCGGCCTGCTGGCCGCGGTCGAAGCCGGCTCGTGCGGCCTCGTGCGCCGCAGCGAGAGCCAGGCCGACACCCTCGTCCGGGTGATCGTCGCGGCCGCGGCGGGCGACGGCAGCGTCCCACCGGACCTGCTCGGACGCCTGCTCAGCAACGTCAGCATGATCCAGCAGCACGTCCTGGCCCCGCGGGGCATGTCGTTCTCCGGGCTCACCGAGCGGGAGGCCGAGGTGCTCCGGCTGCTCGCCGACGGCCTCGACACCGCCGAGGTGGCCCATTGCCTCTCCTACTCCGAGCGGACCGTGAAGAGCGTCCTCCAGGACGTGACCAAGCGCCACAACCTGCGCAACCGGACCCATGCCGTGGCGTACGCCCTGCGCCAGGGACTCATCTGATCACCGTGAGTGCCGCTGCGGGTGGTCGCCGCACACCGGTCGAGGAGCTCGAGCGTCAGGTCGAGCGGGGGAGCATGTTCACTCAGGC
>Ga0209698_10006239_pt1 | contig 12704 bp, 7 predicted proteins | sample LitLauG_LLR_2012_FD_187203 | JGI IMG/M metagenome (GOLD analysis project Ga0209698, IMG submission 187203) | Freshwater sediment microbial communities from Pennsylvania, USA - Little Laurel Run_MetaG_LLR_2012 (SPAdes) (version 2) | ecosystem: Environmental > Aquatic > Freshwater > Creek >...
ATCGTTGTAATCCTTCCAGCGCTCGGTCTGGACGTCGTACTCGAGCACGCCGCCTCCCCAAACCGCGTAATAGACTTTGTCTTCCCCGGGGCTGACCGCATAGGTCCAGATCTCGAACATGGGCGTGTTACGCTCGTTGAAGAGCGCCCATTGGCCAGTGCGTGTGTTCAGACGGCTGGCGCCGGCAGCGGTAGCGGTCCACACGAAATCGCCGCGCACGCCGACTCCGTAGACAATGTCGTTGCTGAGCCCGGAGTTCAATTGCGTGAACGTGTCGATGCGGCCTGCCGAAATGCGGCTGAGTCCGCCCATTGTGCCTGCCCATAGGTCGCCCGTGTGCTTGTCGAGTGCCAGCGATAGCACGGCCTGGTGCGCAAGCCCATCGACAGGGCGATAGACCTTCCATACTCCGTTTTCGTACAGGCCCAGCCCGTTCTCAGTTCCGGCCCAGATGCGCGTGCCGTCCACCAGCACGCAGAAAACGTGGTTATCCGGCAGGCCGTTGGCCGTGGTGAAGTTCTCCCAGCGGAACAGCGGCATCTCCTGAGCGGGCAGGGCCGAAGTCGCGAAAATTAGAGCGATCGCCGTCAACCACAGTCTCTTGGTCATAACGTTTTCAAATACTCGATCAGATCGTTCAATTCATCTTTGGTCAGATCGTTGCTCACTCCGTGCGTGTCTTTCGGGTTGAATACGGTCCAAATTTCTTCCAGCGTTTTCGCCGAGCCGTCGTGCAGATACGGCGCGGAATACGCCACGTTCGGAAGTTGGGGAACATCGATCACCGGCGAGCGGTCGGTCCCCTTGCCGCTGCCGACATCGACTTGTTTCTGATTGGTGCCTTTGGGCCCGCTATGACAAGTCCCGCATTGGTTTGTTTCCGGGATCAGCTTGCCGCTCTTGTACTTCGTCCGCTCGAAGATGGCCTTGCCTCGCTCCTGCGCCGGTGTCAGTTCGCCATTAGCGGACCGGTATCGGTTGGGGCGATAGGGAAGCGAGTAGACGAATGTCACCAGGTCCGTCAGTTGCTGTTGCGTGAAGCTCTGCGAGCGGAAGAAATACTTCTCGGTCCGAGGCCCGCACTCCGTCGGCATATCGGGATTGCCGCCATTCCATTTGAAAGGCTCCGTGCCGGCCAGGTTCTCGAGCGAACGGTTGTCGACGATATCCTTCCCGAAACCATCTGGCTCCAAGTCCCACTGCAGGCCGTCGATGGTGGAGTCAAGATGGCAGTTGGCGCATCCAAATTGTCCTTGGAATGCGAAGTCCGCCGTATAGAACAGCCGCTCACCCCGGCGGAGCGCATCGACATTTTTTGGCCCGCCCAGGCCGATTGTGGATACCACTTTGTCCGCAGCCGTATCGATGACCGAGATGTTGTCGTCGAGTCGATTGGCGACATACAAGTGTTTTCCATCCGGCGAAAGCAAAATTCCGCGGGGATTCTGGCCGACTGGAATTCTGGAGACTACGTAGTCTGCGGACGCCGAAAGATCATTGGCGAAGGGCCCCTGTCGCGTCTTCACCGTTCGAAGGAGATGGGGCACGTCGATCACCGTGACGCTTGCCGATCCCGCTGTGGTCAGAAAAATTTTGGATTTTTCAGGCGTGATCGCGATTCCCCAAGGCAGAGCGTAATAGCGGTCGAGTTCGTCAATCGGGATCTGGATCGGCGCCCCTACATCTTCGCCGAACAAGGTGAGCGAGTCACCAAACACCCACCCATGCTCAACGTGCGCCAGAGGAATCAGATTCTTGGGGCGAAGCTGCGCCGCCACGCCAAGCTTGCCGTCTGCCGAGAGTGCGACGTGGAACACTCCCGCGACGTTATGCAGCGGCTTGCGTTCCACGACCGTCTGGCGCTCGGTATCGATCACCGTGATTTCCGAATTCGGTTGAGTACGAAAGCCCCCGGGGTTCGGAAAGATGTGCGCGCAATAAATCCATTTTCCGTCTGGAGATATGGCAAGGTAGCTCGCGCCGCGGCCTGCAAGCAGTCGCTTGATCTCCTGGCCAGTCTTGAGGTCGATCACCGAAACGTCGCCACTCAGCCGGTTGGCGACGTACAGCGCTGTTCCGCTCAAGTCGGATACGACGCCTGTGGGCTCAAATCCTGCAGGCAACGTCTGCACGAGCCTCAAGGCCGCCGCGTCAATAACTGACACGTTGTCGGACCATGCATTCGTGACGTAGAGCCAATGTCCATCTGTGGAAGATGCGATGCCGCGGGGGGTGTGGCCTACCGGAACAGTGCTGACGACCTTAGCGGATGAGAGGTCGACAACCCGCACTTCGTCACTACCCTCGCACACGACGTAGAGCAGGTGACCATCCGCGGAGAGAGCCATCTCGATCGGAGAGAGATAACGCTCCTTCGGAATTGCCGCCGACTGCTTCGCCGCAGGCTTGGCCGCGACCACCATCAACGACACAACGAGAATGGCCGCAACTCGCATGGTCAGCGAAAGTCGCTCGCGGTTTGTCGTACTCATTGGCATCTACGGTTCCTCCACGGTGAGCACGCGGTCAACGCCAAGACTCTCCAGAGTCTGTTCCTGACCGCTCGGCCAGTGGATCGTGAGCTTGTCCGCCTTGGTAGCGGCGCCGACACCGAAGTGAATTCGGCCATCGTCCTGGGAGAGATAGCTTGATCCCGCAGACCGCTCCGCGACCTGCCTTCGCCCGCCTGCCATCAACTCGAGGCGCGCGCCGATCCCGTCACGATTGCTTTTCTTTCCTTTCAACTTCACCGTGAGCCAGTGATTGCTGTTTTGCGTCACGTTATGCAGCAGCGTGGCGGGCGCGCCTAGATTGACGACGAAGGCATCGACCTTTCCGTCATTGTCGTAGTCAGCGAAGCAGGCTCCCCGCGAGACCGTCTTTACATCAAGTACGGGACCGGCTTCGCGCGACACATCGGCAAACTTGCCGTTGCCCAAGCCGCGAAACAGCGACTGCTCCTGCGGGACGAGGTGAATCAATCCGCCGTGAAAGATCAAAATGTCGAGCCAGCCGTCATTGTCGAAGTCGTAGATGCCTGCGCCCCAGCTTGTGTATTGCGCTGTCGCCTGCGAGATCCCCGAAGTGGGACCGATGTCTTCAAATCCATTCGACCCAACGTTGCGCATGAGCCGGTTGTACTTGGAATCCGTGACCAGGAGATCAAGGCGGCCGTCCCCATCAATATCGGCGAATACCGGACCCATCGCCGAAGTGTTCTCTCCGTTCTGGCCATAGGCCACGCCCAGATCGCCGGCAACTTCCTCAAACGTTCCATCATGCTTGTTGCGGAAGAGAAAATTCTCGGTCTTGTCGTTGGCCACGTAGACGTCGGGATAGCCGTCGCCATCGAAGTCCGCAGCTGTCACACCCATCGTGCGGCCCTTGTACGCGCCAATCCCCGACTTGTCGGTCACGTCGGCGAATGTGCCGTTGCAATTGTTGTGGTAGAGCCGGTTGGTGTCGCCGCCATAGTCGAGTGGCCCGGGATAATTGTCAGCCGGGTAGAAATTCCGATACTTCGGGTCGAACTTCACATACCGGCCGACGAACAAATCGACACAACCGTCGCGATCGTAATCGAGCCAGGCAGAGCTGATTGACCAACCATCCACTTTAATGCCCGCTTTGGCCGTAACGTCGGTGAAAGTCCCGTCGCCATTATTGTGGTAAAGAATCGCCCTGCCGTAACCGGTTACAAAAAGATCGACAAAACCATCGTTATCAAAATCGGCCGCAATCGCCGCAGTGCCGAAGATGTTTGCCGCCACGCCTGCCTGGTCTGTGACATCGGTGAACGTTCCGTCGCCGTTGTTCTTGTAGAGATGGTTGTGAGGCGGAATTGCGGGCGGTTGCTTGAACGGGTAAGGATGCATGCCGTCTTCGAGCGGCTTGCCGCTGGCCACGTACAGATCGGGGAAGCCATCGTTGTTGTAATCGAACCAGACGCAACCGGAGCCCGTGCTTTCAAGCAGCGAACCAAGCCGCTCCGCGCCGAAGCTGTGGGTGAACTGAATACCCGATTTGGCAGTTGCGTCTTCGAAACGGATGGTGTTCGGTGTGTTCGCTTGCGGAGCTTGCGCCAGCAGGGAAGAGGACAGTAGCAGCCATCCCAGAATTCGCATCTTCACGCTAGTGTCCTCCCGAAGCATTGTGCGCAGCCGCGCCGGTCATGTCGGCGGGAGTGGTCGATTTCAGCAGGGTCATCGGAACGGCATTTTCGGGCGCAGTCTCCGGGCCCGCGTGACACCCGACGCAGACGCGCTGTTCGCCGCGGCGCATCCAGTAGAATCCTTCCTCCCGCTTTAATGTTTTGCCCACCGCGTCCAGCAGTTCAATCTGCAAGGCTTGTTCTGTGGGCACTTGAACGAAGAAGGAGCCATCGCGTTCGACTGGGGCCGTCCCGAGCAGTCTCGAGTGGCCCGCGTCGTCGCGGCTGTAGAGACGAACAGATTGAATGGACCCTGGGGCAAACTGGTACTTCGATGTGTAGGCATTCAGGCAAAGCAGGTTCGCATTCGGCCAGTCGTGCAAGCCTGAGGGATGCCGCTTGGGCACGACGCGTTGGCCAAGCACCACCGGTTGAATCACGTTAGCGCCAGACTCAGCCGCAATGCTGTGCAGCGTGGCGGGGCCCGGACTCCACAGCATCAGTTGAAAAGGCGTGCTTGCATCGGGACGCCACGATACGAGCCAGTCGCCGGAAGGTGTTGCGACAACGTCTCCCGCATATTCTCCTGCAGGAGCAGAAACGCGAACTTCCTGCGCCCGCGCCGACGTGAATCGACTCAGCCCCGAACCGGAGGCAAATACGATGTCGCCCGAGCCAGTCTCTTTGCCCTGATGATGGGTCTTGCCATGGTCGCAGCGGTAGGATTCGACTCCGCTGCCATCGGAATAGACGGTATAAATCTCAGGCGTAGCCTCGGACCCAAGCGGATATCCCGCCTCGAACAAAATGCGTCCATCCCGCAAAACGTCAGTGGGCAGAAAGTTCGCCGGGCCAAAAGATAAGGGTTGCGGCTTTCCCCCTCCCAGATCCGCCGCTTCGATCACAAACCGCCCTGCACTCTTGCAGGCATACACCACGCGGTCTTCGGGGAGATAGAAAGGCCGAACACAATCCTCTGCGCTGGAAGTCACGCGCCGTGCGTCGCCGCCAGCCAGGGGAAGCTCCCAAATCTGCCATGCATCGTGGTTCGTTCGTTTTCCGGCGAACAGGACATGCAATCCATCGAATGAGAGTGCGGGATCGGCCGAGGCCGCGAAATCGGCAACGAGCGGGCGCCTACCGGTAGAGTCGTGCAGAAAGATGGTTGCACTGGAAGGGAAGCGATCGCCGCCATGCATCCAGGCGAGCGGTTCATAACGTGTGGCTACTGTATACAACATCGCAGCGGAATCGACGCCCACCGCGGCTTTCACTGCTGTCCCGGCAAGACCGATGGTCGGCAGGGGAATGACTGCCAGAAAGATGATCGACAGGAAGATGATGGGCAGGGAGACGACCAGAAGCGAAATCCCACCAGCCCGGATGGATTGCCGCGCCACTAAACAATTCCTCCCGCGACGAGTCGAGGGCGAAGTTGCCTGGCTGCTTGCTGAATCTCCAAATAGGGTTGAAGGTCATCCATCATCTCGCGGAATTCGCCGAACGTGAGCGACTGGTTTCCATCACTCAGTGCTTCTTCGGGGTGAGGGTGCACTTCTACTAGCAGCCCGTCGGCGCCCACCACCGCAGCCGCCCGAGCGAGGGTGGGCACCAGACACCGGATTCCGGCGGCGTGACTCGGATCGACGATCACGGGCAGGTGCGACACGGTTTTTAGCACCGGCACAGCTGCGATATCCAGCGTGTTCCGCGTAGCGGTTTCAAAGGTCCGGATGCCGCGTTCGCAGAGGATGATCTGCGGATTGCCCGCTACCGCGATAATCTGTGCGGACCGAAGCAGTTCCTCAAGAGTCGCCGTCATGCCGCGCTTGAGTAATACCGGACGGCCGCACGAACCGAGCGCTTCCAGCAAGGCATAATTCTCCATGCTCCGCGTGCCCACCTGCATGACGTCGGCATATTCGGCGATCAGTTCGACATCTTCTTCACTCATGACCTCAGTGACAATAGCCAACCCGGTCGCTTCCCGCGCTTTTTGCAAGAGCTTGAGGCCTTCGAGGCCCAACCCTTGAAAAGCGTATGGCGAAGAGCGAGGCTTATATGCTCCCCCACGCAGCATGCGGGCTCCGGCCTCGGACACGGCTTCGGCAGTCCGCAGCAACTGATCTTCGGACTCAACCGCACAGGGACCAGCCATCACTACAAAGTCGTTTCCGCCGATCTCGATGTCGCGTACTTGTACGACCGTGCGGGAACGCCCGTCGGTTTTTGCGACGAGGTCGAAGCAGGAGAACTGCCCGTTCCATCTTGGATTCATGAGCGTCGCCATTTTAGTAAGCGGCGATTGCCGCAGCATTACCGGGAATCTACTAGCACCATGCCAACACACCGCCCAAACCAGCTGCGATGCGATCTTAAGTCGTTTGTATCGAGGGGGAAGCAGCGCACTTGTGATTTCAATCACGCATCCGTGCGACGGCGCGCACAAATTCGCGTCGCGAAGGTCGGGCGGTATCTGATATCGATCTACTGGGAAGTGTCTTTTCTTGTGAAGTCCGCGGTTCCAACCTTCACGATGGTGCCGCGAGGCTGTGGCTTGGTTTCTTTGTTTTCTGGCGGCTTACCCGTCGCGTCCGGCGGCAGTGCGGGCGCTGGCACTGGCTTCTCCATCCAAACTCCGTACACTCGCCCGCCGTACGCGGCCAGGCCGGTGTAGTCACCGAAGAAGACGCCGCTGGCTTCGAACGGCTCGTCCGTCCATGCGTAGTTGGCGAAGCTGCGTCCGGCGTCGGTAGAGCGCGCTAAAACCACAATTTGCTTTCGGCCTGACGGATCGCCTCGACGATCATAAAAGAGGACATCGATTGAACCGTCGGTTGGGTCCAGCGCCAGCCACTGGAAAAACTGCTCTGCCCCGTCGTGGACGGGATCGTTGTTAACCCGCACGGGTGCGCTCCATCGCTCGCCACCGTCGTCCGAGGTTGCGAGGAAGACGTCCAGGTCGCCATTGCGATAGTCGCTCCATGTGACGTAAAGGCGCTTGCTCTTCGGATCAATCGCAATTTGCGGGAAACCGTTTGCTCGCTCGAGGGTTTCCACCGCGAACATGATGGGCGCTGTGTGAATGACGGCGCGGGCGTGGGAAAAACTCTTGCCGCCGTCGCGCGACGTAGTCAACATGATGTCGTTGTCCTGGCTCCAGATGGCGTAGAGCGTGCCATCGGGGGCAACTACGCCGGCGAATCCTTCGGCCGCTCCGTTATCATCGCGCGGCAAGCCAGGATGCGCATCGATCTCAATCGGCTTCGACCATGTCTTGCCGTCGTCGGTGGACCTCGCCAGCACCATCTGCGAGTCGGTCAATCGCCAACGCGTCCAGCCGATGTAAAGATTACCTGCGAAACGGCTCTTCGTGTTGTCAGCGACGATGTACGGCTTGTCTTCGAACGGAATCCCGGGTGCGGTTGGCTGTTCAGCGACTGGAATATGATCCGCCTCCCACGTCTTTCCACCGTCGAGCGAGCGGCGCACGAAGATTCCGTTGCGCGTGGCTCCATGCGCCCAGTAGTTGCTCGTGCCCAGCTTGTCGAAAGCGATGTAGCAGATGACGGCGTGCCCCTGATTGTCGAAGGCCACGGACACATCGCCCGAGACGCGATAGTTCTTAGCCTCCACTCCCTCGGCTGCTTGCCACGTGCGGCCTGCATCTTGCGAATAGGCGGCGTGCGCGTTGTCCTGAAAAACTGCAACCACCTGCTTGGTATTCGCCGGATTCACCGCGATCCCCGGCTCGGTGAAAGGCCCCAGCGTGGGAGTAAGCGTGAACACCTGGGCCTGCGGCGCCTTGGGCAGATCCTGGCTGCACAGGAACAAAGGCGTGCTTATCCATACAGCACAAGCGATCCGCAACGAGAAGCGGTGAACTGGTCGGTTCAGCAGCATTCGAGTCCTCTGGTATTTGCAATTCGCGATGTGGTGCTACGCGAGATCTTCTGCACAAAGTGCCGCGCCGCCGGCGATTCCCGCGTCCGCGCCATAGTGCGCCATCACCAACGGGATCTCAGATGCCCGCGGATTCACGCACCAATCCGGAAGTCGGGCCTTGATCTCATCGAAAAATGGTTTGAGCATTGCGGCCACGCCTCCCCCCATTACCAGAATGTCGGGATCCAGCAAGTCAACGATATTGCCGAGCCACGCCGTGAGCAGTTCGACTGTCTCCTGAAGAACCTCCCGAGCCAACGGATCACCCGCAGCATAGGCCTGACCGACCATCTCGCTAGTAACAGCGGCAATGTCTTGCTTCGCCAGGTGCAGAATGGCTGAGGGGCGGGACGGCGCAGTTGCGATCTTGGCTCGCGCCCGCGCTCCGATCGCCGGACCCGCGGCCAGTATCTCGATGCAGCCGTGCTTGCCACAGCCGCAAACCGGGCCGCGATAGTCGATGCTAACGTGCCCGCCCTCGCCGGCCGCTCCTGTATAGCCGTGGTAGACGTGTCCGTCGAGTACGATCCCAGTGCCAATCCCGGTCCCGACGGTCGCGTAAAAAACGTAGCGATATCCCCGCGCCGCTCCCCAGATGGTTTCCGCCAGCGCGGCAGCGTTCGCATCGTTGTCAACTTTGACCGGGACGTGGTAGTGCCTTGCGACTTCCTCTGCCAGCGGGAAATTCCGCCAGCACGGAAGATTTGGCGGATTGAGCACTACACCGGACTTCGGATCCAACGGCCCGGGCGCGCATATGCCGATGCTCTGCAATTTGCCGTTCGCAGCCGCTGACGATGAAAAGATATCAATCGCATCGGTGACGGCTTGCAGTGCAGCATCAGCCCCGGCGTTCGCTACCATGGGTCTGCGGGCCTGAGTAACTATCTTGCCCGCGTAGTCGACCAGACCCACCGCGACTTTAGTGCCACCAATATCGACACCAAGAACTAGACCTTCCCTCACCGGCGTTTGAGTCATGGCTTCGTTGCCGTCTGGGCCAGGGCTCGATATTGCACCTTGATGGTCTTGATCTCGTATGGTTTTGTGTGCACTCTAACCATGTCTCCCTGCACAGGAAGGCTGCCGATCGGCCTTTCCATCAAGTCCGTCTCTGCCGCTGACTGCGCCCCGGGAGGAATCTGCACCTGTGCCTCTCCGCCTTTGCCCGCCCATTCGTAGAAGCGCAGAACCAGCGCGTCTCCGTCCTCAGCTTTCTTGAGTGCGGTGACGATTATGTTCTCCGACCGGGCCTGCGCAAAAGAATGCTCCGGCGCTAGGGCCCCTTCATGCTTTCCGACCGGCAGGGAAATCAGTTTGTAGTTCAATTCATAACCACGGCGGATGGTGAGCGCGCCCTTCCAACCCCCGCCATGCGGATAGAGCGAGTATGTGAACTCGTGATGGCCTTCGTCGGCGTGAGGATCGGGCCACTCCGGCGAGCGCAACAGCGAGAGACGAAGCACATTGCCTTTCGCGTCGTATCCATACTTGCAGTCGTTGAGCAGGCTGAAGCCGTGCTCCGAGTCCGAAATGTCAGCCCAGCGGTACGCCGGCACCTCAAACTGTGCTTGTTCTGCCGGAGTATTGCGAGTGGTCGGACGTTCCACCGAGCCAAAGGGGATCTCGTAGGTTGCCTTGTCGCTGTGAGCGCTCACAGGGAAGGCGACCTTCAGCAGAATGTGCTTCTCGTGCCACTCTGCCTGCATTGTCACGTCAACCCGGAGGGTACCTGCGTACAGAATAATGTCACGCACAAACGTCGAATTCTGAAAATGATTTTTGACCTGAATCACGGCCCGAAGCGGTCCGCTTTCGACCAGCTTTACTTCGTCGGCCTTGTCCAGATCCCAGTGCTGCTTCTCGAAATCGGCGTCGATGTTCCAGGCATCCCACTGCTTGGGCTTGTCGACGAACGTTTGCAGCAGATTTCCGCAAGTCGAGTTCTTCGGCCCACCGGTATCTGTTTCTGCGGGAGCGAGGGACTCTGTGCCGCTGCGCTTGTCAAACAGGCTGGTCATGCAGCCTGTCTGGGGATCGATCTTCACGCGGATGAACTCGTTCTCCAACGTGTCGGCAGAAGCCTTAAGCATGGAGTGGACGGCCGGAGCGCTCGTAGCCGCTCGCACAAAATAGGTTTTGTACCCAAGCGACGGCGTATTGGACGAGAGCAGAAAACGCGCCCGGTGCGTTTCCGGATCCAGCGAGAGCAGTTGCGACTCCACCAGCTTCCCACTTGCATCGGTAACCTCAATCTGCTTGGCCGGTGCCGGCAGTTGCGCCTCAACTTCCGTCACCTCGGTGCGAGGCCACGATAGGGAATTGAAGATCATGACCGGTACACCCTCGACCTGCGTGTTGACGTGTGCCGCGATCTCTTGCAGCGAACGGATAGCCACGTCATTCGCGAAGCGGTCAACATTCTCCAGATTCCGCTTGGCGTCCAGATAATTCACCGCGATGCCAGATCCCGGCATTATGTCGTGGAAGTGGTCGAACAGCAGATTCTTCCAGGTTTGCTGCATCCCATCCTGCGGATAAGAGCCCCCATACAGCGACGCCAGGGAAGAGAACTTCTCCGCATTCAGCACCAGTTCTTCGGAACGCCGAATCCTGCGCTTGGTTTCAGCCTGCGTGGTGAACACTCCGCGGTGATATTGAAAGTAGAGTTCGCCATCCCAGGTGGGAACCTGCATGCTCGGCAGTTTCTTCTCCAGATCGCTGAAAAACTCGCTGGCGAAACTGAACTGCAGCTTGGGAAAGACCGTTTCCACAGCCCTGAGCTGGTCAGCATGATCGAGCATCACGCGTGTCGGCCCGCCGCCGTGGTCGCCCACGCCATACAGATGCATCATCGCGGGATTGTCAGTGAGCTTCGCCCCGTAGATCGAAGGGATCCAGACCGAGAGATCTTTCCCGAGCGGCTCAGCATCGATGCCAAGGGCGTAGTCGCGGGGGAAATACGTGAGCAGACGGCTGCCGTCCGGTGCCTGCCACCAGAAAAGTCTGTAGGGGAAGGTAGTGAATTCGTGCGCCCACAGCAGCTTCTGGGTCACGAAATAATCCATGCCCGACTTCTTATAGATCTGCGGCAGTTGATAGTTGTAGCCGAATGAATCGGGATTCCACCCGATCTTCACATCTACGCCAAAATTCTTCTGAAAGTACCGCTTGCCCACCAGGATCTGGCGGACGAGCGATTCGCCATCCGGCATATTCAGATCAGGTTCGACCCACATGCCTCCGATGATCTCCCATCGGCCTTCTTTAACCCGCTGCTCGATCTCTTTGTAAATGTCGGGGTATTTTTCCTGCATCCATTCATAAGTGCGTGCCGACGACATGGTGAACTTGAAATCGGGATATTCGCGCATCAGGTCGAGCACACTGCGAAAGGTATTGCGCACGACTTCGACGGTTTCGGTCCACGGCCACAGCCAAGCCATGTCGATATGCGAATTGCCGACGGCACGAATCGTGAACTGCTGCAGCCATGGCTTGAGCACCTCGAGTTTGGTGTGTGCTGCTCTCAAAGAAGCATCGAACCCAGCTTGATCTCCTCGCTCCAGTGGAGAGAAATCAACAGCCTTCACCGCTGAATCCAACGCCTGCTCACGTTGCGCCTTTCCATCTTCATACGCCGCAATCAGTGGCTGCGCGGCGAGAATCTCCATGCGCAGCAGGCCCGGATCTGGCCGTGAATGTGGTGGTTCTACGATGAGTTCGGAGTGGAAGAATTCAGACTGCACATCGTCTCCCGCCACCACTCGCACCGCGACCAGGAATCTCTGCCCGGGTTGCGCGTTCTGGGACAGGAGAACAGGGAGAATATTGTCGTCGTCTCCGCGATACAGAATCCCTCCGTTCGAGAACACCGTGATCATAAGGCCGCCCGGACTGCCGAAACGCAGATCCAGCAAAACTCGCGAACCCAGCGTGGCGTAGCCGTTGATTTTTTCCGGAATCTGTACCCACCGCCGGAACACGCGGGTTCCCTTCCAGTGTTCTTCGTTTGCGTTCTCGCCACCCGCTCCCGACACGTTCTTCACCGCTAAAGTGCCCCAGTCGGAATCACTCAGGCCGGGATCCTCGGGATGGGGAACGTCGGCGTGCGAACGCCATTCCGGCTCACCCTGTCTCAACAGCGACTGCAACCGGTCAAGAGTAGCTTTTGAAGTATCCGGAGTTGCCGAGTTCTGGGAAAGCCCCAGACCCACGAACAGAACGATCACAAAGCACAGCAAGAGGGCAGTACGCTTCATCGAACAACCCACCTTTCAAGCAGAGTAAAGATTGCGTTAGCGCAAGCAAACCAAGATATCATCCAAGTTTGATTGAATCCTAAGTTGTTGATTCTACAGTGGCGTCACCTCCTCTGCTGGGGTCGCGCGAATTTTTGATTCCTTCCATCGAAATTATTCATCGAAGCAATTACGCAAGTGATTGACGGTTTTGGCTGCTCAACTTATGATGCAGACTCGAATGTCGGATTGCCTCAACCTCGGCGCCGTGTGCTGTTGTACTTGTTGTTGTTGTGCATGCGTGTGCACTGGCGCGGGGAGGCTGCTGACCTAAGAATTCTTTCTTAATCCAAGCACTCATAACCCAC
>Ga0209698_10006240_pt1 | contig 12703 bp, 10 predicted proteins | sample LitLauG_LLR_2012_FD_187203 | JGI IMG/M metagenome (GOLD analysis project Ga0209698, IMG submission 187203) | Freshwater sediment microbial communities from Pennsylvania, USA - Little Laurel Run_MetaG_LLR_2012 (SPAdes) (version 2) | ecosystem: Environmental > Aquatic > Freshwater > Creek >...
CCAATAAGGGAAGGACCAAAAATGTGATTGACGTAGTACCGGGAAATATGGATCAATAATTAACCCGGGGCTGTATTGCTCATTTATTCTGCTGGTGGAAGGAATAAATATCGGTCGTTGAGCCATTGGGCACTTTGGTCCTTTATTTTGACAGGTATATCCAATGAAAGCTTCATTCGGTTCGAAATGGAATAATTTAGTTGTCAATAAGCTATTATGAAATGGTTGTTACGATATAAGCTGCACCACGTAGTATTTTGGGCGGCCTATTTTGCGTTTTGGATGTATGTGTCAAAAAGTAGCTACGGCTCCGATCTGTCTAAGGCCTTTTTAGCCACTTTCATCTATTTCTTGGGGCAGGCCTCCGTAGGCTACCTCAGCGTATACTGGCTGGTGCCGCGTTTCTTTTTTACCAAGAAATATACGGTGTTCGCGGCCCTTGCTTTAGCAGGTTGTTTACTCGGATCGCTCCTGATCGATGGTGGCATGAGACTGGCATTTCCTGGCTTATTTGCAAAGGGCACCGGGGTTAGTTTTAACAGGTTTTTCCTCTATTGCTTTATCGCCGTCTTATTCTCCACGGTATTGTTTATTGCTGCCAAAGTGATGAAGGAACGGGTGCAGGCGCAGAAATTGAACAGCATCCTGGAAAAAGAAAAGACCGAACATGAATTAAAGTTCCTCAAATCTCAAATTAATCCTCACTTCCTCTTCAATGCCATCAACAGCATTTATGTGTTGATTACAAAGGATCCCTCGCTGGCGGCGGCTACCCTCGCGAGATTTTCAGATATGCTCCGGTACCAGTTGTACGAATGCAATTTCAGGGAAGTTCCGATAGAAAAGGAGATCGCCTATTTGAACAATTATATCGAGCTCGAAAAGCTGAGAAAAGAGAAGTCCCTGTCGATTGACTATAGGGTAGACCTGGGCCAGCACCAATTTGTAATCTCACCATTCCTGATTATTCCATTTGTGGAGAACGCGTTCAAGCACGTCTCGAACTTCACCGACAAGGACAATTATATTACAATAACTTTGACCTACCAGGCAGGACTATTCAATTTGGTGGTCAGCAATTCGGCTGATAGTTTGCGGTTGGAACCAGTCGGGCATACTGCCGGTGGCATCGGCCTGGACAACACCAAACGCCGGTTACAGTTAATTTATCCCGGCAGGCACCAGTTGAAGATCGAAAAAAATGAGGGAAATTATATGATTGCTTTAACGATACAGATACCATGAACATCCGTTGCATGATAGTGGATGATGAACCCCTTGCCAGGGAGGGCATGGAGCGCCTGGTGAAGGAGGCCGGTGTATTTGATTTACTGGCCGTCTGTGGCAATGCCTTTGAAGCCAATAAAATGCTGGCCAAAGAAAAAATCGACCTGATGTTCCTTGATATCCAGATGCCGGGGATGAGAGGGATTGATTTTTTAAAAACGCTGGTGGTGAAACCCTTGGTCATCATTACTACGGCTTATCCGAATTTTGCCCTGGAAGGTTTTGAATTGAATGTGGCTGATTATTTGGTCAAGCCGATCACTGCGGAAAGATTTATGAAGGCGGTCAACAGAATCAAAGAATTGCATGAGTACCGTGAGAAGACGGCTGGCTCAGATTCTGCGGATTTCTTTTTTATCAAGTCTGCCAATAGTTATGAAAAGGTATTTTTTGCGGATATTTTATTTATTGAGGCACGCCAAAACTATATGTCGATCCAAGCGGATAAAAACAAGGTGATGGCACTCCTGACCATAAAATCACTGGAAGAACAATTACCGCCCCGGAAATTCATGAGGATCCACAAGTCTTACATTGTTGCCGTGGACAAAATCACTTCCCTTCGGGGCAACGAAGTCGTCATCGGCAGCTATAAAATCCCCGTGGGCAAGAACTATAAGGAGCAACTGTTGAAAATTGTCAATGAGCGGCTGATCGCAAGATGACTCATCGACCGGCGCTGAGGCCTTGGTGTTTTGTCCAGATCCATTTGTTGATTGATTATTGGGATAAAATCAGGACGGTATAAGGTCCAATTCCAATATTTCCGGCAAAAGGGAAATCATCGGCCATTCCTCCGGCTGCATCGCCGGCAGTAGTATCATACCCTGGTTGATTACCGAAGTCATACCCATAACCATTCCAGTCGCTGTTGAAACGGACATACCAATTGCCGGCCCGCGGAAATCCAATCGTGTAACTATTGTAGGAGGTATTGGCAAAGTTGGCGACTACAATTACATCATCACCCGGCCCGCCATTTTGCCACCGGTGGTAGGCCACCATCTTATCACGGTCATTGACATGAAAGACATTAATATGCTGTCCCTTTAAGCCGGCGGTATTGTTAAACCAGTTTCGCCGCAGGTGAAATAAGGAATGATGCAAATTCCAGATTCCAGAGAACTGATTTTTTTTATTCCAGTCAAGGGTGCTTGACGGGTCCCAACTGCCCCATTCTAAAAATTCATCTCCCTGGAAGATCATCGGAATACCTGGTGCCGTCAAAACGATCGCCGCCGCCAGGGTACATCTTTTGCGGACGTTCCAGTTGTCAGCATTGCCCATCCAGATACGGTCGCTGAGCCGGAAACCATTATTGATAGCGGCACATTTATCATGATTGTTGATATAAATGACCCTCGTGCAAAAATCTGCTTCAAAGCGGTGCAACAAGGCATCTCTTACATCAAACATACTTCGGCCGGCATCTTGGTTGGCAACAATGGCGTTATTTAATTTCCAGTAAAACGTGTCGTCCCATTGCGAATCAAAGCCCGCACCACCGTCACCGGTATCCCTGGTAATCCAGTCATTTTCCTGCAAGTCTTCGGCAATGGTGAGCTTCCACGGGGCCCGGTTATCTACTTCGTTATTGATCCATTGCATAAAACTCCATCCTTCCGGAATATCGGCCGCAGGATCATCATTTCTTCCTTTCACATTGCGGATATTGACCGTGGAATCAAATCGTAAACCGTCAACCCGGTATTCTTCGAGCCACATCATCACGTTGTCCCTGAGAAATTGGCGCACTTCCCCCCGGCCAAAATCCGGCCGGTCACCAAAGGCTGTCTCCGAACGCCAGTCATTGTAAAAATACATGCCGCTTTTATCGTTCTCGCTCCACCCATCGAGTCTTCTCAGCGATGAATCCAGGTCATCGGGGCCAAAATGGTTGAGCACAATGTCCAAAATTACTGCAATCCCTTTCTGGTGGGCGGCCTTAATAAAATCTTTAAAGCCGGCGGGTGTGCCATAATTGCTTTCAATGTCAAAAGGAAAGGCAGGATTGTACCCCAAGGAATAATTTCCCGGGAAGCCAAAAATCGGCATGATCTCTATGGCATTGACGCCGAGGTCATGCAGGTAATCTAACTTGGCAATGATCGACCCGAAATCGCCTTCCGCGGCCGCGTCCCGGTTAAAAGAAGCCACGTGTAATTCATAGATCACGAGGTCATTCCAGGGCGGGCAGGCAAAGCGGTCATCGGTCCAGTCAAAATCTGACAGGACAATGGTTCCGTCACTGGTATCATTATTCTGGACACATTTACAATAGGGGTCTGTGCGCCACTGCAATCCTTGCAAATAATCGCTTTGTATCACATAACGGTACAAGTGGTTGATTTGGGCCTCTGGTACATCGACCGACCAGTACCCATTCCCTTCGGAAAACAACGGATGGGCGTCGGAAGACCAATTATTAAATGTGCCGGTGACCCATACCTGTTTTGCCAGGTGCGCCCAGACCCTGAATGTTGTACCATTGTTATTGCCAGTCGCATATGGAATGGCACCCATGCCGGGGCGGGAAGAAGGGTTGGACATAGTGTATCGTTAAAGGTGGGGGTTGCACTGCAACAAAGTGATTTCCGGTCACGGTCCATACAATAATCCGGACGACATCCATCCCCAATATAAGTATCATTTCCCAAAAATCCATGCCCTTCCACTGAAAATAATAATGGAAGATTTGGTCGCAGCATGACCCGTGGTGCAGCAAAAGCCGGCTTTTGTTAGGGAGCAGCCGGAAGATTGGTGCTTCATTGGCCGGGATGGTAGCTTTTTTCAAGGTGCTTCAGCACATCTTCTTTATAAAATAGAACATCCTTAAAATTCCCATCAATGAACATTTGTGACTGGTCGGAGAAATGCTTCGAAGAGGGGTCTGACGATTGGCCGCCGGTCACGATAGATTTCGCGGTGACCCTCTTGCCAAACTCAACACAGGCGACAAAACTGTTCCCCGCAGTTCCATACCGCTCGATGGTATGGGGAAAGCGGCGGGAAGCAAAGGATGGAATGGAGCCAAACAATGACGAACCGAGACCCACCGGGAGACTTGGCTTCCGGTCATCAAACAGGCCATCCGCAGTGCGCTGGTAACGGTTGATGGCACCCCACGAAATTTTCCAGGTGCCAAATTTCCCGGCAAGGTCATTCAATGTCTGGTCCAGCAGCACCAGCAAGTCACCGGGAACCCTCTTCGATAAACGACCTTCCAGCTGACCGACGGCGTCTGTTCTGGTAAACCGCCCGGCAGGCACCTGCATGGTTTGAAAAAGCCGGTATCCCAGTTCAATGGCCAGCGCAGTGGCCACCGATGTATCGGATGAATACTTATTCCAGACCCGCAACAAAGCAATGGCCTCTTGCAAATGTAACCTCATCGTATCGGATGACGGCAGGGAATCAAAGTCATGTAATAAAGCCGGGATGATCCAATCAAAAGCGGTCAGGTGGTGATTGTATCCAATATCGCGGATCATCCGGTCCACCGTTAGATCCCTGGCTTCGCTTAATAATTTCACGGCATTGATCGCGCGAAAGTTTTCTCCGTCCGGCGCCATATACACCGGGTAGTCCACTTTTTTCGGACTGCTTTTTCCGGAAACGCTGAAAGGGGTGGAATTGCAATTTTGGATGAAACCCGTGGCCGGGTTAACGACATGCACGATGGCATCCAGGGGATAGCTGCCCTTCCAATCACTGAGTGGCGTGCTTCCGTCGACAGGCTGGCTGTAATCAAATAAATTATTGCGGTGCGGTACAAAATTGCCATGCCAGTAAGCAATGTTACCCCTGTTATCAGCAAAAACCGTATTGTCGGAAGTATTCGAACGAAGGTTCATCACCTCTTTAAACGATGCAAACCCCTTGGTTTTCGTACGCAACCACGATTGCATCAGGGCCTTCATGGACCGGTTATTTTCCCTCAGGCTAAGCCACACTCCGTTCCTGATGCCCATTACGGGTCCATGAACCGAATAATAGGTGGTAAACTTTTTTTCCTCTACGGCCCCGTCTTTTGTATACCGGATGGAGATTTTTCGTGCAGTGACCGGCAGGAGCCTCGGGCCATATTTTGTAAATAAGGTATCCCTTTTTGTAACGACGACTTCTTTAAAGAGGTCGGCGACATCGGTTTCCCCGGAAGTATGCATCCACCCGCAATACTGGTTGAATCCCTGGAATACGAAAAAAGTTCCCCAGGTCACAGCTCCGTAAACATCCAGGCCCTGATCGCTTACCATTTGTACTTCTGACCGGTAATAAAAGGTCACATGCGGGTTAATGTACAGAATGGCATTCCCGGATTGCGTCTTGGAAGGAGACACTGCAAATCCGTTAGATCCGGTAGGATCCCGCTCCATTGATACAGCCTGTTTGTCAACGTACGCCACCCTATTGTCTGCCGGATATAATCCTTTCATGTCGCCCAGGGTGATACCGCCAGTCTGGGTAGCAGAAATGCTGCCGTTGGTACGGAGCAGGGCGTACCATGGATAGAAATGGAAGAGCAGGGCGGGCTTGACCTGGGGGTGAGTATACAGGTAATAATTTACCCCATCGGCAGCAGCATCACATAAGGCACGCAACCATCCGGGGGACTGCCGGTAATCGCGGATGGCTTTAGCCGTATCATAAATCAGTCGCATCTGGAGGTCACTATACAAATACTGCTGACCGTATACTTCGGCGATTCGCCCAAGCATCTCGAGATTGTTTTCCTCCACTTGTTTGAAATTGTCTTCACATTCCGTGTAGAGTAATCCAAAAACGGCGTTGGCATCTGTCTTGCCATAAATATGGGGAACGCCCCAGGTATCGCGAATGACCGTTACCATTTGCGCTTCTTTTTCGCATCGCATCAAATCGGTCCGGGATTGCGAAAAAGTAATCACCGGAAAAAAAATCAGTAATAAAAATACTTTCATGGTAAGGCTGCTGACTTTCAATATAGCGAAATCCTGCCAAAGGAAATTCAAATCTTAATGCTTACATTTCGTTTCATAATTTTTCACCATGTCACCAATTTCATTTACGAAAGTTTCTTTCCTGGCGCCTCTTCTGTTGCTATCGGTTACCTGCCGGTCCCAAACGGACTCATTTTTTTTACTGAAGCCGTTACGGGTCTTTGATGGCGAAACCATGCATACCAAATGGGTCGTCCTGGTGAAAGGCGACAGGATTGAGGCAGCAGGCGAGATGGATTTCCCGCTTCCAGCCAATACCCGGGTAATTGAAATGGCGGGTGCCACCTTGCTGCCTGGATTGATTGAAGGACATTCTCACCTGTTTTTGCATCCGTACAATGAAGTCAGCTGGAGCGACCAGGTCCTCAAAGAGAGTCGGGCGGAGAGGACAGCCAGGGCTGTGATGCATGCTGAGGCTACGTTGATGGCGGGGTTCACGACGATGCGAGATTTGGGCACGGAGGGTGCCCTCTATGATGACGCGGGGTTGAAAACGGCGATCGAAAAGAATGTTTTTCCGGGCCCCCGGCTGATCGTTGCCACCAGGGCCATCGTCGCCAAAGGCACTTATGCCCCTTCTTTTGGCAACGCTGATCTTGACCTGCCCCAGGGGGCCGCGGAAGTGTCAGGCCTGGAAGATATGGCCGGAGAGGTGTACACGCAGATTAGAAAAGGCGCCGATGTCGTAAAACTGTACGCAGATTATGGATGGGGAGAAAACGGGCAGTCAATGCCCACATTCAGTATCGAACAGATTACGGTGGCTACCCGCATTGCCAGGAGCAGCGGCCGTATCACGGCTGCCCATGCCACCACAAAAGAAGGCATGCGAAGAGCCATTTTGGGCGGCGTCAATACGATCGAACACGGCAATGAGGGCGACGATGAAATATTCAGGCTGATGAAGGAAAAAAAAGTGGCGCTTTGTCCGACGCTGGCAGCCTATGAGGCCATTCAGCAATACAAGGGATGGAGGAAGGGCATAGATCCTGACCCCGAGCAGATCAGTACCAAGAAAAGAAGTTTCCTGTCGGCGTTGAAAAACGGCGTTACCATCTGCATGGGCGGCGATGTAGGCGTTTTCCCCCACGGAGATAACGTCCGGGAGATGGAACTGATGGTCGCCTACGGAATGAATCCCCTGCAGGTGCTGCAGTCCGCCACCTCTGTAAATGCAGACGTATTTGGATACGGCGATAAAATCGGGCGTATAAAAAAAGGCCTTTTGGCAGATATCATCATAGCGGACGGTGACCCTTCCCTGGACATCACGGCGCTGCGAAAGATAGTTTTTGTAATGAAAGGCGGCAAGATTTACAAAGGCCTTTGAGCGCTTCGGCTGGCGCATGAATCTACTGGCGCTGGCATACAAAATTCCCTGGTCCGCCGATGCCTGCGAACCATCCGCGCCACCCTGACACGCGTGTTTACGTTGCGGTTGCGGGCACTAGTGGGCTGCCTGCATGTTGGCCTCTTTTGCAGCCTGACGTTCGCCTTCTGCGACGATTGCTTTGGCATTCACCAGAAAATTGGACACTTTTTGCTGCAGGACGTTGGCCAGCTGTTGCATTTCGTCAATTTCGGTCATTAAGAACTTGAGTTCGGCAGGCGTAGTCAGGTACTTGTGAAAAATGATGTTGAAATGTTCATCGCTGAAGCCAAGGCTGGTCAGTTTCTTGTGGACTTCGCGCATTTTTGGCTCAAGTAGTTCGCCGTGGGTGTTTTTTGTTTTCATTTGTTATCGTTTTTATCGCCTACTCTTGAATCGGATTTTCGGCTGCCTCCGGTATTTATTGTGAATAGAATTAGCGGATGACAAAATTAATATTCCAAGCCGCTGCCGGCGCGTTTATTTCGTGAAAGCATTTCACGGATACTACCTGTTGAGTCAATGGACCCCAATTACCGATGTTTGGAAAATCGGGCAGGAAACCCTGCCCCAACTCCGGTGTATCCTGGCATTGCATAGCGCGTTGGTCAGCTGGGAAAAGCAATCCCGCCGGACACCGTCGGGAAAATTTCGCAGCAGCGTAACCGGCACTTGGCCCTTTTTTGAGGGTAAAATAAATGGTCGGGTCAGGTCGTAATTATCAATATATTTACCGGAATTATCGAACGGCAATTTCATGGTCACGTATCTCCTTATACCGAGGCCTCGATTGAAGTAACCATACTTATCGCGATGAAAAAAATCCTGGTGCTTTCCTGCGTCTTCCTGGCCCTTTGTGCTACGGTTTTTTTTCTTTCCAGGAAAGTGGCCTCCCCTGATCCGAGGGGAGACGGGTACGCGGGGTCAGTGACCTGTCAAAAGTGCCACAGTGACATCTACGCCTCCTATTTGCACACGGCTCATTTTTCGGCTTCAGCACCGGCTACTCCTGCATCCGTACACGGCAGTTTTTCGGCAGGAATGAATGTGGTGGTCGTTGACGACTCCCAAAAAGTCGTGATGGAAAAAGCGGACAGTGGCCTGTTTCAGGCCTATTATGTAAAAGGCAAAGTCGTGCAAAGGCAACGTTTTGATATCGTCCTGGGGGGTGTCAAAGGTGAAAGTTATTTGTATTGGAGCGGTAACGGTCTAAATCAGTTGCCCGTGTCCTGGTACACAAAAGAGGGCAAATGGATGTTGAGCCCGCGCTTTGACCCGCGAAAAGTGGATTTTCACCGGAGTATCGGCACCCGTTGTTTCGAATGCCATGCCGGCTACATCGGTGATCAGGCTGACGCCAGCCAGCAACAGAATGCCGCCGAACAATTTGATCGGGGTTCGCTGGTGTACAGGATCGATTGCGAGCGTTGCCACGGTCCGGGTGCGAGGCACGCTGCATTTCAGGCAGATCACCCGGAAATAAAGACAGCGAGCTTTATTGCGCGTGTCAGCTCCCTGCCCAGGGCGCGGCGCATGGATGTTTGCGGGGTCTGTCATTCGGGGAATAAGGGTGTGATGCTGCGATCCACCTTTTGGTTTCAACCGGGAGACACCCTGTCCAAATTCAAACTGGCAGATTTTTTTTCAGTGGTGGATAGCAACAGACTCGATGTGCATGGTAACCAGATGCAATTACTGGAGCGAAGCAAATGTTATATGAACAGCAACATGGATTGCGCCACCTGCCACGATACTCACCGGAACCAGCGGGGTAGCACGGAGACCTTCATCCAAAAATGCCTGGGCTGCCATAGCCCGCAGGGGCATAACTATTGCAAAATGGCCAATTCGTCTAACGCGGCAATGATTCAATCGAACTGCATACAATGTCACATGCCCGCCTTGCCGTCCATGGCCATTGTGTCGGCCAATCTGAGCAACCGAATGTCCTCTGAAATCCTCGTCCACACCCATCACATTGCCTTATATCCGCAAGAGGTGAAAAAAGTGCTGGCCCTGTTTTTAAAGAATTGAGTATTATGGGGCTTTTTTCGTCGCGCGGTCAGCAACAGCAGGGAAGGGCGATTTGTTTTCCCTTCTTTAAAGCGTACCGCAATTGAACCGTCGCCGTGGAAGTTCTTCCAATTAACATCGCCGCATAGCTGCGGAATAGTTCTTATTCAACGGAGGAAACCGGGTGCGCTGCCGGATTATTTCTTGGATAAAAGCGCGACTTTTATGCCCAGGCCAATTAAAATAACGCCGGTTATTTTTTCCTGTACCCGCCAGAATTGGGAGTTCTTCTTCAGGAAATTGCCCGCCCGCCCAATCAGCCAGGCCACAAAGATCAGCACCAAGGTTCCCTGCGCGGCAAACCACAAGCCAAGGATAAACAATTGCGCGCGGTAATGGGTCGCATTGGACTGGATAAACTGCGGCAAAAATGAAATAAAAAACAACGCCACTTTTGGATTCAGGGCGTTGGTGATAATGCCTTGCTTGAGTAGTTTCCAGGTATCGGCAGTAGGAAGCACTATCATGTTTTGTGCAACACCTGAGGTGGCCGTCAAGGCCCTGATGCCGAGATACACCAGATATCCCGCGCCGATATATTTGATGGTTTGAAACAGCAGTGCCGATTTCATGATGATAAGCGATAATCCCAAGACAGCTGCCAGGATGTGTACGAAGCAGCCAATGAAGACTCCCAATGCAGAAAAGACCCCTGCCTTGGTACCCTGGGATACACTTCTGGAGGCCACGTAGATCATGTCGTTTCCCGGGGTAAGATTGAGTAGCAGCGAAGCAATGAAAAATAAATACAAGTCTTGCATTTCGATCCTGTTTAGCGGCATTTTGATGGAATTAAGATAATATATTTCGTCCGGATAAATACAACGATTTCTTCACATTGGCCATTATTAAAACAAAACTGGCACCTCAAAAAAAATTAACTTTGCTGCAAAAAAATCATAATGAGTAAAGGTCCAGTTTCCGCATTCATCGAACATCATTACCGGCATTTCAACGCTGCAGCGTTGATGGATGCCGCCAAAGGGTATGTGACGCACATTTCCGAAGGCGGAAAAATGATGGTTACCCTTGCGGGGGCTATGAGCACCGCAGAACTGGGCATTTCATTTGCCGAAATGATTCGCCAGGATAAAGTGGCGATTATCAGCTGCACCGGCGCTAACCTCGAAGAGGATATTATGAACCTCGTGGCGCACAGTCATTATAAAAGAGTACCTAACTACCGCGACCTCAGCCCCCAGGAGGAGTGGGACCTGCTGGAGCATCATTACAACAGGGTAACGGATACGTGTATCCCGGAAGAAGAAGCCTTCAGGAGACTGCAGCAGCATATTTATAAAATATGGAAGGACGCAGACGATAAAGGAGAGCGTTATTTCCCGCATGAGTATATGTACAAAATGCTGCTCAGCGGGGTGCTGGAACAGTATTATGAAATCGATCCCAAGGACAGCTGGATGCTGGCAGCCGCGCAGAAAAACATTCCGATCGTTGTGCCGGGATGGGAAGACAGTACAATGGGTAATATTTTCGCTTCCTATATCATTAAGAAAGAACTGAAGGCTTCGACGATGAAAAGCGGCATCGAATATATGGTGGAGCTCAGTGACTGGTACCGGAAAAATTCTTCCGGCAAAGGTGTCGGCTTTTTTCAAATCGGCGGCGGCATTGCGGGTGATTTTCCCATTTGCGTGGTGCCCATGATGTACCAGGACCTGGAATGGCACGACGTCCCTTTCTGGAGTTATTTCTGCCAGATATCTGATTCAACCACTTCTTACGGTTCTTACTCGGGCGCCGTTCCCAATGAGAAAATTACCTGGGGCAAACTGCATATCCACACACCGAAGTTTATTGTCGAAAGTGATGCGACGATAGTAGCACCATTATTATTTGCCTGGGTATTGGGCTGGTGACCTGCCCAGGAACCTGAAACTTTAAAACATGCACTCGAATTGTTAGCAAAAAAGAATTTCTCCCCCGAACAGGTCGCCTTAATAACTGCCATCCCGATTGGTACAGGCGCCGGTCTGGCGGTATTCGCCCTGGAGGAAAAATGGATCCCGGCACTGCTGTTTTGTCTGTCCATTGCATTGTTTTCGTACTTCCTTATTTACAGTACGGTGAAGCGTTTTATGTACCGAAAAATAAAGCTCATTTATAAACTGATCTACCAGACCAAGGCCAGCAAGCGGGAAGAGTTCTATTACAGAAATATCCTGCCGCAGAAATCCATTGAAGAGGTCGGCGAGGATGTGGAACAGTGGGCGGTGCAGCGAAAAGAGGAAATTGAGCTGCTGCGGAAAAACGAAATTTTCAGAAAGGAGTTTCTGCTCAATTTATCGCACGAATTAAAGACACCCATTTTCGCTATTCAGGGATATGTGGACACCCTGCTCAATGGCGCTTTGACAAACCCCGAGGTGAACGTGAAGTTTTTGAGCAATGCCTCAAAAAATGTGGACCGGCTCGTTAACCTTGTCGATGACCTGGATGAAATCACCAAACTGGAAAGCGGTGGCCAGTTGTTGTATAAACAGAATTTTGTCATCCAGGAAGTCATTAAAGAGATCTTTGAATCGCTCTCCCTGAAGGCCGACGAAAAAAAGATTAAATGCCTAATTAAAAAAGGATGCGAGGTGCCGCTCACTGCCTTCGGCGATAAGGAAAAGATTCGGCAAGTGCTGATCAACCTGATTGACAATGCCATAAAATACGGCAAACAGAACGGTACCGTAGAAGGCAGTGCGTATAAAATTGATGGCAAAAAGATACTAGTAGAGATCAGTGATGACGGCTTCGGCATTGCCGAAGAGCATATTTCACGCATATTTGAGCGGTTTTACCGCACCGACCTGGCCAGGACCCGAAAGGTGGGCGGCAGCGGCCTGGGACTCTCCATTGCCAAACACATCATCGAGGCCCACAACGAAGCCATTCATGTCAGAAGCAAAACCGATGTAGGCACTACCTTTGGATTTACACTCGAGGCGGCAAAATTGTAACGCCAGACCACCGAAGCGATATTTAAGAC